>Ga0194051_1000792_pt1 | contig 17631 bp, 14 predicted proteins | sample SepL2320m_MetaG_FD_161275 | JGI IMG/M metagenome (GOLD analysis project Ga0194051, IMG submission 161275) | Anoxic zone freshwater microbial communities from boreal shield lake in IISD Experimental Lakes Area, Ontario, Canada - Sep2016-L239-20m | ecosystem: Environmental > Aquatic > Freshwater >... | reverse complement strand
TCTCGATGTGCAGCGCCAGTTGCGAAAGTCTCTTCGCGTAGTCACGTGCGGCATCCATGTCGTGAATGGAACAGGGACCAACGACTGCCAGGAGTCTGTGATCCTCGCGGGCCAGTATTCGTTCAACCGCAAGCCGTCCTTGAATGACTGCACGGGTGGCATTGGTATCGAGAGAAATCTCAGCAGCAAGCGCCACAGGGGACACCAGTGGAACGAGGCTCTTGATGCGAAGGTTTGCTGTTAATGACGTATGCATGGCTTATACAAATACTCTTTGTGAAATCCTTTTCTGTCATCCACCGCATACTGTGGCAGGAACACGTTGCTTCTCGCCATACGAGAGACTTTTCAGCCATACTTCAGGTGAGTTGTTTTCTCAATCGCTCGTTGATCGCTGCACCTTCGCAGGCTGCGAACCTCCGGGGATAACGACCCGCACCCGCGTGTTTTGCTCAAATGACACGACACCATTTGACCCATTTGGGGCACGCTGGTTCAATCGCACATCAGTGGAGGCCGGGAGACGGCCTCGAAAAGTCATCCGGTCCTCGGGAAGGAACTCGCTCGTGACCAGACATCTATTCGTTACCGGTGGCGTCGTCAGTTCTCTTGGAAAGGGACTCACGAGCGCATCGATTGGCATGCTTCTCGAAGCAAGAGGGCTGCGTGTGAAGATGCAAAAACTTGATCCCTACATCAATGTTGATCCGGGCACCATGAGTCCGTATCAGCACGGCGAAGTTTATGTGCTCGACGATGGAAGCGAGACCGACCTCGACTTGGGTCACTACGAGCGATTCACGACGACGCCTCTCACCCGCGATTCCAACTACACGACTGGTCAAATCTATCTTTCAGTGATCAACAAGGAACGGCGAGGTGAGTTTCTTGGGAAGACCGTCCAAGTCATTCCGCATGTCACCAATGAGATCAAAGAAGTGGTACGCCGTTTGGCCGACGACGACACCGACATCGTCATCACCGAAATCGGTGGCACGGTGGGAGATATCGAGAGCCTTCCATTCCTCGAAGCTATTCGACAAATTCCACTCGACATCGGCAGGGAAAACTGCATGTTCATCCATCTCACGCTCGTGCCTTACTTGAAGGCTGCTGGTGAACTGAAAACAAAACCGACGCAGCATTCTGTTGGCCTTTTGCGACAAATTGGTATTCAGCCGGATGTGCTCATCTGTCGAACCGAACGTGGACTCGATGTTTCAGATCGCGAAAAGATCGCGCTGTTTTGCAATGTTCCGCTCGAGGCTGTCATCGAGGAACGGGACAAAGACTTTTCCATCTACGAAGTTCCTCTGTCACTTCAAAACAACAGGCTTGACGAATTAATTCTCAAGCGTTTTGGAATGCAATCGATTTCACCCGATCTGGATCAGTGGCACGATCTTCTGCATCGACTACGAAATCCTGAGCACGAAATATCTATTGCGGTTGTTGGCAAATACGCAGATCACCGCGATGCCTATAAAAGCATCTACGAAGCTCTCGACCACGGAGGGATCGAGCACCGGGCACAGGTGCGAGTGCAACCAATTAAAAGTGAGGATGTCGAGCGGGAAGGGGCCGAGCGCCTTTTGTCTGGATTCGATGGGCTCATTGTTCCTGGTGGATTTGGGGAACGCGGCATTGAGGGAAAAGTGGAAGCCATTCGGTTTGCGAGAGAACGCGGAATGCCGTTTCTCGGAATTTGTCTCGGAATGCAGTGTGCCGTGATCGATGTCGCACGAAATCTGGCCGGTCTTGAGGGTGCACATTCGACGGAGTTCTCTCGATCCACACCCCATCCAGTCATTTGCCTCCTCGAAGAACAGCACGGTGTTGTTGAAAAAGGTGGAACGATGCGTCTGGGATCGCAACCAGCCATTCTTCTTGATGGCTCAAAAGCTGCCCTTGCCTACGGCACTCAGTCGATTTCAGAACGCCATCGCCACCGATACGAATTTAATGGGCACTACCGCAATGCCCTCGAAGCGGCAGGCCTTGTTGTGTCTGGCACGAGTCCTGATGGATCTCTTGTTGAGATTGTCGAACTCGCTGATCATCCATGGTTTGTTGCGGTTCAGTTTCATCCCGAATTTAAGAGTAAGCCGACTCAGGCTCATCCACTTTTTTCCGGTCTCGTGGCTGCGTCGGTCGAGCGACATGCCGGCAGTGCATGGGTGACCGAGGCGTGAGCACTTGATCGAAAAATTTGACACTCCCAACCGATGAGCCCGTGACTACCCCAGAGAGGATTTTAAACCGTGACACCGTCGCAGTCAGAAGCGGGCGATTCTTCGGACGATAAAACGACTTCCAGCCAACACATAGACGAAGATTGGAAGACCCGCGTGCAAAACGAAAAACAACCCGATTCAATCGAAACAGAAGTGACGGATCATTCCGCTGACGAATCTTCTTCTGAGGGACATTCCGAGACAGGCCACAACAATACCCCTCCGGCCACGCTTGAATTCCTCTTTCACACGCTCTACACGCAGGCCCTTATGGCTCTGGGGCGTATTGCCAATCCGATCACTGGAAAAACACACCGACGCGAGGAAACGGCCCGACACTTTATCGACACTCTTTCGATGCTCGAGCACAAAACCATCGGCAATCGAACGACAGATGAAACGAAACTTTTGGATGACATCCTCCACCAACTCCGAATGATCTATGCCATCAAGGATCATTCAAAGCTTCCGGGAGATTTTCCATGACCGATGCGACAGGCAGTTTTCCTCGCACACGTTTATTTGCTGCACCTCACGCGCTGACGCGTGAGGTACGTATTTGTTTTCTTTTTCTTATTCTTGTTTTTCCAATTCGGTACAGCTTTGCTGCTGAGGTTCTTCTTACGCCACTTGAAGATCGAGTTCGAGTAACAATCGACGACAAACATTTCACAGACTACATTTTCAGAGGTCACCTCAAACCCATTCTTTTTCCAATTCTTGGGCCGGGACAGGTGCCGATGACTCGATCGTGGCCGATCATCGATGGGATCGCCGAAGAACCTCACGATCATCCTCATCATGAGTCGCTCTGGTTCACCCACGGGAAGGTCAACGGGATTGATTTCTGGGCGCACCAACAAGGAGCCAATGGAGAACCAGCACCAAAAACGCTTCAGACAAAAATTGCGCAGATTCACAATGGACCTGAAGGGATGCTCGAAGTTGAAAACGATTGGGTGGCTTCCGATGGCGTTGTTGTCTGTTCAGATCAACGAACAATCCGATTTGGCATCGACGGCGATGCTCGTTTTATTGACTTTTCAATCGTGCTGATGGCTCATCACAATCCCGTAATTTTTGGTGATACCAAAGAAGGTACGATGGCGATGAGAGTCCACCCATCACTGCAGTTAACCGAATCAAATGGTTCAAAGGGGGCCGCAGGACATGCCACAAACTCTGAGGGGCTCATCGACAAAGACATCTGGGGAAAGAGGGCTGCGTGGGTCGACTACTCAGGTCCGATCGATGGAAAAACAATGGGAATCGCCATCTTCGATGCACCATCCAACCTTCGACATCCCACCACATGGCATGCCAGAGACTATGGACTTGTGACTGCCAATCCATTCGGTCTTCATGATTTCGAAAATGCCCCGGAGGAGGCCGGCAATTACACAATTCCAAAAGGAGAAACGTTGCAACTTGCTTACCGCTTTCTCTTTCACTCCGGCACCACCAAAGATGCAACAATCGCTGCGCGTTATGCCGCCTGGGCAGCCAGACTCAATGCGAAACGCGTTGAGCGATGACCACCACGGGCATTCCATCCGAACATGGAATGCTCGATTGACATGAACACCTGAGAAAAGTGATCTGATGAGTGCTTGTATTCTCGACGGAAAAGCTCTTGCTGCGCGGATAGAGGTGGCTCTTCAAGAGGAAGTTCGCCTCTTTTCAAATACGCTCATGCGTTCTCCTCGCTTGGCTGTCATTCTCGTGGGAGCCGTTGCAGCGAGTCATTCGTATGTGAAAGCTAAGAGCAGCGCAGCAAAGCGAGTTGGAATCGATAGTCGCGTGATCGAACTTCCTACCGAGGTGACCACTGCTGAATTGATTCGGTTGATCGAGTCGCTTGGAGACTCGACTCAACAGATTCCATTCGACGGAATTCTTGTACAGCTTCCGTTGCCAGCCCACGTCGACACTCGCGCAGTGCTCGATGCTGTGCCGCCCAAGAAGGACGTCGATGGATTTCACCCAGAGAACGCTGGATTGCTCTTTCAGGGTCGTCCACAACTTGTTCCCTGCACGGCTTTGGGGGTGCAAAAAATGATTCTTGACGCAGGCATTCCAACGGCGGGTCGACGCGCGGTTGTTATTGGTCGAAGCGATATCGTTGGCAAGCCACTCGCGATGCTGTTGGCATCTCGAGGGCTTGGAGGAGATTCTACAGTAACACTCCTTCACAGCCGTTCGCCGAATCTCGCCGCAGTCACGCTTCAAGCTGACATTCTTATTGCGGCCGTCGGCGTTCCTGGTCTGGTCACCGCCGACATGGTGCAGCCCGGCGCTGCTGTGATCGACGTTGGAATCAATCGGGTCGATTCGCAGTTGGTTGGTGACGTTGATTTTATCTCGGTGCGCGAAGTAGCCGGTTGGATCTCGCCGGTTCCAGGCGGCGTAGGGCCAATGACTGTCGCGATGCTGATGTCGAATACGCTGCAGGCAGCACGGCTGCAATCTGGGATCTAGCATTTCCATCGAGACCACTCGGGAACGCTCTTTTTCTTGCAAAAACATACGTTGTTATCGCAAAACCTCGGCTTGAACCCCAGTGTTGTCGTCCCTATTCTCCCGATCCACGAGTTCTTTCATTTTTTTGAAGGGCCTCGACCAGATCAGCGCGGAAATTTCTCAGCATTTACCGGATCTCAAACCGATCCAACCACATACTTTCTTTCGCTTACAAACCATGCACTATTTTCTTCGTGCCCTCAAAGAAGCGTTCAAATCGTGGCCACTTCTTATCGCTTCATTTCTTTGCTCAGCAGGCGTTGCGAGTCTGTGGGGAGCGAATATCGCGGCTCTTTTTCCGATCATCGAGGTCACGCTCAATGGAGATTCTCTTCAGGAATGGAATACGCGACGCCTCGAGGGTGCAAACACAAGGATCGAATCTTCACGCGCGGAAATAAAAAGACTGACTCAGCAGCTTGAATCCCCTGAGAGTACTGACGACCTAAAAATTCAAGCACGCACTTCAATCGATGCGCTGACGCTCTCTATGCGAGGAGATGAGGTAGTCGTCTACGCCTCTCATAATCTTACTCCGTGGCTGGATCGATTTATTCCCACCGATCCATTTCAGACGATTCTTCTGGTAACGGGATTCGTTGTTGTCAGCACTTTTCTGAAGCATATTTTCATGCTTGCAAGTGCTCTGATTGTCAGCTGGGTTGCGATGAATATCAGCCGAAACATCCGCCTGAGTGTCTTTAATAAAGCACTTGAACTCGATCGCTCCCAATTTATGCAGCGAGGTGCCAGCGGTTTTATGGCACAAGTCACAGGGACGTCCGATATGCTTGCCGGCGGATTGACAAGCGTTTTTGGTGGTGCGGTAACCGAACCGCTCAAAATATTTGCATGCCTTGCAGGTGCTTGGTGCATTTCGTGGCAGTTGACACTTGCCTGCCTCACGATGGCGCCCGTAGTCGGTTTCTTGATGGTCTGGCTCAATCGACGTATTCGTGGAGTATCGCAACGCATTCTCGATCGCGCGATGGGCTTTCACCACGTTCTCTTCGAATCACTGGGCAATATCCTGACAGTGCAGGCCTATACGATGGAAAAGTTTGAAAAGGAACGGTTTCGCACATGCACGAAGAATATGATGCGCACCGGGATGTGGCACACCTTCTACTACACGCTTGCCAATCCAATTACTGAGATTCTTGGGATCGGAATGGTGGCAACTTCAATCGTGGTTGGAGCGTGGTTGGTGATCAACCACGAAACTCAGATTTTCGGAATCACGATGACTGATCGTCCCATGACTGTTCCAGGCATCATGGTTTTTTTTGGCATGTTAATTGGAGCCAGTGATCCGGTTCGAAAACTTTCTGGGGTATTTACCGGAATCAATACAGGCATTGTCGGTGCACAGGCTCTTTACCCGCTGCTCGACACTCCGAGCAGATTAACTGAGTCACCCAATCCGAAGTCCCTTCCTTCTCCGCACCGGGAAATTCGTCTTCGAAACGTCAGTTTCAGTTATGACGGAATCGACACCGTGCTTCGAGACGTCGATCTTGTGATCAATTTTGGCGAGCGAGTTGCAATCGTCGGGCCAAACGGTGGTGGGAAAAGTACGCTTGTCAATCTGATCTGTCGATTTTACGACCCAACCAAAGGCGCCGTGTTGCTCGATGGAGTGCTTCTCACAGATCTCTCGCTGTACGATTTGCGACGTCGTATTGCCATCGTCACCCAACAGACTGAACTTTTCAATGAAACGATTTTGCACAACATCCGCTACGGGCGTTGGGACGCCACTGTCCTTGAAATCGAAGCGGCTGCACAGAAAGCCCACGCACACGAATTCATAACCGAGTTTCCGGATGGCTACAGCACGATGGTCGGCCCAAATGGCTATCGGCTTTCTGGCGGTCAGCGGCAACGCATTGCACTTGCAAGAGCATTTTTACGAGATGCTGAAATCTTGGTGCTCGATGAGGCCACCAGTCAAATCGATGTTGAAAGCGAACGCCTGATTCACGATGCACTCGCCATGTATGTCGCAAATCGCACCGTGATCATGATTACGCATCGAGCCAGCACGCTTGCGCTTGCCGATACGATCGTGAACATCGATCATGGAATCGTAACAAAGAAGGCAGTCAACGAGCGTAGTGCCGCTTAAAATCGTTTGCCTCGCGATTCGTGATCTCGGCGTGTAACCTCCACCGACCTCGTTGCTCCACTTGTTTCGTGGACGAAGAAGAGCCACGAAGCAACTCCGTCGATCTTCTTCTTCAAATGTGATTCGACCCTTGAGAAAAAAGAGCGCGGATCGATGTCGAAACTCATCTCCTGCGAGTGTGGCTATCAGGGAATGGGCATGGTTGCCGGTTTACGGATGGTCTGTCCGATGTGCAGTCGCACCGCAGCACAAAACACTCTTCCAGCCGAATCCAAGGCAGTCGTAAACCCCGCTCATTTGACAGCATCCTCTCAAAATACTTCTGGAATCTTTCAAATTCCCTGCCCGCGTGGGCACCTGCTCAAGATGCCCACACACTTGCTCGAGCAGCAGGTCGTCTGCCCGAAGTGCGATGAATTTTTTATAGCCCGAAAAGCCGACAGCATTGAATCTCGTGCGGAAGCAGATCGCCTCGAACAACAGCGTTCGAGCAAGCTGGCCTCTCGCTGGCTGATGGTGTCGATCGCGATGGCCGGTCTTGTGATCGCAGGGCTGTTGATAATGATCGGGCTCAGCACGATCAACAATCGTTGACTAGCCACGCACAACGCATGATGACTTTCAAAGCACGGTTTTCATTCACACAAGATCAAAGATGATCTATTGGTGACATTTCCAATCACGCAGAGGAACTCTCTGTGGATCTCATCCATGCGGTTCTTGCCGCACGCGCATCCCAGAGCGGGGCATTCTTCGGTTCAAAATAAGAAAGTTCGAAGCTGTTTCGAACGATTGATCGAATCGAACGAAGATCCACGCTGCCTTGTGTGGAGGTCAGTTGCACCAAGAGATTTCCGATCGCCGTTGCTTCCACCGGACCAGCGATAACTGATCGATTACATGCGTCGGCGATCATCTGGCAAAGCATTGCGTTCTTCACGCCACCACCAACGATATGGATTCTGCTAGTGCGACGACCAATCAGTGAGTCGAGTTCGTCGATCGTGCGCCGACACGCTGCCGCCACACTTTCCAAAGCACATCGTACTACTGCTGCAGTCGTGGATGGCACCGGTTCTCCTGTGTTGCCGGCGAGCGAACGGATTGCGGCAGGCATGTCAGACGGCGAGAGCAACGAGTGATGGTTTGGATCAATGAGTGACTCCAGTGGCTTCGCCTCTCTGGCGAGTGCGGTCAATTGATCCCACGTCCAGGTTGCACCTTCTCGCAGCCAACTGGCTCTGCACTGTTGCACGAGCCAGAGTCCGCAAATGTTCTTCAGCAAACGGGTTGTGCCACCAATTCCGATCTCATTTGTAAAATTGGCTGCCATACATTCAGGGGTTACGCGCGGTCGATCAAGTTCTGCGCCCAATAGCGCCCACGTTCCCAGACTCACATAACACCAATCGGGTCTTGATGATGGCGGAGCATCGGCTGGTACTGCTGCAACAGCACTGGCCGTGTCGTGCGTGCCTGGAAGAATAATTCGCACCGGGCCAAGCCCAGTCTCTGCTTGAACATCATCGCGAATCGGTCCGAGTTCCGTACCCGGATCAAAGAGTTCGCCAAAAATACGAAGCGGGATTCCAAGTCGCTCAAGCATTTCCATCGCCCAAGTGCCCTTGAGCGGATCAAGGCACTGAGTCGTTGAGGCGTTGGTGCGCTCGTTGGATCGCCTGCCGGTGAGAAGCCAGTGCATTAAATCTGGAATCAGAAGTAACCGATCGGCTGACTGCAACACACTCGACCTCTTCTGCTGCATGGCAAAAAGTTGGTAAAGCGTATTAATCTCCATAAACTGCACACCAGTAAAATTAAAAATATCCTTTCGTGAAACAATTTTTTCGACAGCACAAAGCGTTCCATGCGTGCGACTGTCTCGATATGAAACTGGATTGGCTAACAGTGAATCATCTGAGGCAAGCAGTGCAAAATCGACTCCCCACGTGTCGACTCCGATACTGCTGATATTGTTACCATGACGGCCCGCCGCGATCCGAAGACCAGAAACCACTTCCTGCCAGAGACGCACGATATCCCACACCAACTCTCCTGCGAGAAGAACGGGAGCGTTTTCAAAACGATACAACTCCTCAAGTTCGAGGCATGTTCCATCAAATGATCCGCTCACAACCCGTCCACCGGATGCCCCAAGATCTACTGCTAACGCCACTTGTCGAGCCATCGTTGTGAAGCCCTTCGCCATGAAAAAGAATGAATTGTTTCGACACCGATTGAAGTCTGGGACGTTCTGCCGATTTTTTTCCGTTGAACCAAAACCAACTCCGTCATTGTCTACCGTCTTGGCAAACGGCGAAGACCTTGTCGATTTTTTTTGAAGAATCGATAAAGATCTTTTTTTTACCGATAAACCAATAGTAAATCCAATAATGTTGATTAAAGTGAGTATGATTCATAAGATTGAAAAATGCCCTCAAAAAATGATTCAAAATCGAATCTACTCTCGGTACTTGAATTAAACCAAGTCGATTCAGGTCCACCGCGAGCGACTGCCTCAGATTCACTTCTTTTGGAACTCGCCGAGGCCAATGCCGCCCTCGAGACGGCTGAACCTCCCGAGATCATTCGCTGGGCTACCGAGCGATTTGCCGGCACGCTCACAATGGCTACCGCATTTGGACCTGAAGGCTGCGCCATTTTGTACTGGCTTTCACAAATCTCTCCAAGCACGCATGTCTTCAATTTAGAAACGGGCTATCAGTTTGCTGAAACCCTCGCGGTGCGTGATCGAATACAAGCCACGTATGGAATTTCTGTTGTGCTCGAACGCCCTGAGGTGAGCGTTGAACAGTATGAGCGAGACAACAATGGACCTCTTTACAGAACGAATCCCAATCAGTGCTGCGCGGATAGAAAACTTGCAATCATTCATCGCGTGCTTCGAGGATTTAATGCATGGATGAGTGGCATCCGTCGTGATCAGAGTGCCGATCGCTCGCTGGCTCCGATCGTCGGGTGGGATAACAAGTTTGGAGTTGTCAAGATTTCGCCGTTAGCAAATTGGACAAAGAATCAGGTTTGGGAATTAATTACACGGGAAAATATTCCTTACAATCCGCTGCACGATCAGGGCTATACCAGTATTGGATGCGCTCCTTGCACTCGATCTATTTCTTTTGACGAAGACGAACGAGCTGGGCGATGGAGCGGTCACACAAAGACGGAGTGTGGTCTTCACTCTCGCGATTCTTAAATTGTTGACACCTATTTATACACGAGTTTTTATTCATGCGACTCTCAGCCAAAGTAGAATATGCATCACTTGCTGTTCTCGAATTGGCGAAGCAGTGGGATTCTGAAAATCCGGTGTGCGTTCGATCGATCTGTTCCTCACACAACATTCCGTCACAGTTTCTGGTCCAGATTCTGCTGCAGCTGAAAGCCGCAGGACTTGTCATGAGCATTCGTGGAGCCGCTGGAGGCTATCGGCTCTCCCGTTCTCCAGATCAAATCACGTTAGAAGATGTCTCTCGCGCCATTGATGGCGGAGATGAACTGGTAACAAGTCTTTCCGAAAATCCAATGGGACGTTCAAAGACCGTGTCAGTGCTTCTGGAAGCATGGCTGGATGTCGCAACTGCGCAGACACACGCCTTGAGAGCCATTACTTTTGCGTCGCTGGCAGAACGGTCTCGCGCGTTTGCCGATTCGATGTACTACATCTAACGCGACGAGCACTTGTCGATGCTTCGCAGCGTTCGGTTATCACTTTGGTCGCCGGGATGATTCTAATCCGCGAAGAATTGTTTCTCGCGTCACAGGACAAATCAATCCGTGTTCGGTGATGATGCCATGAATCAGATCTGCTGGGGTCACGTCAAATGCCGGATTAAATGTTTTTGCACCCTGAGGCGCAACTCTGATTCCCATCGGCACAGTCACCTCCTCGGCATGCCGCTGCTCGATCTGGATCTCGCTGCCTTCTCGTGTTGCAAGATCGAAGGTGCTTGAGGGCGCTGCTACAAAAAATGGGACACCGTGCGCTTTGGCGAGTATTGCCAATCCATAGGTGCCAATTTTATTGGCAACATCTCCTGACGCGGTGATGCGATCTGCACCAACAATCACCGAACCAATTCGACCACTTTTGAGAAGCGATGCAGCCGCAGAGTCGACAAGAACTGTGACGGGAATGCCACGATGCACAAGCTCCCACGCGGTGAGTCTTGCCCCTTGAAAAAGTGGCCGAGTTTCATCTGCGTAAACCTCAAAGCGACGCCCCTGCGCCCAGGCTGTCGTAATCACACACAGTGCCGTACCATCGCCACCGGTGGCGAGCGAACCGGTGTTGCAATGCGTCAGAATATCTCCCTCTGGAAGAAGTGCTGCTCCATGTTGGCCAATAGACTCACAGAGCCTGCGATCCTCGGCGTGGATAGCAAGTGCCTCCGCGAGCAGCGATTCGCCAAAGATTCGACTCTCTGCGTTCTTTGAAATGCTCTCTACAACGGCAAGCGTTCGACCAACTGCCCACGCAAGATTGACAGCCGTTGGTCTGGCAGCCGCAAGCTTTCCAGCCTGCATGGAAAGATGTGTTTTTGTGGCGTCGTGCGAGAGTTTTTTCACCATCGCCTCGCCTGCAGCAACGACGAGTCCGTAGGCTCCTGCGATTCCAATTAATGGTGCTCCACGAACCGAAAGATTTTGAATCGCTCGAATAACAGAATCAACAGTTCGGCACTCGAGCCACTCAACTTGTCCTGGTAGACGAGTCTGATCGAGCAGCACGAGATGCCCGTCCCCTTGGCCGATCCATTTCAGCGACACAGGAACATTTCCACTGTGCGAGGAGTCTGAATCCATATTCATCTGTGTAAAAAATCCTTCTCCTATGAAATGGGCATGGGTGATTGAGATTGCATAGGCATACCAAACGCTTCTGCCACCGCGCGACAGGTAAGACTGCCTCGATAGACATTCACAGCAGAGGTTATCGAAGCGTTCTCGCGCGCGGCCTTCTCCACTCCAAGCGATGCAAGCATAAGCACGTACGGCAAGGTTGCATTACACAGTGCGTATGTGCTCGTTCGTCCAACGGCTCCAGGCATGTTCGTTACGCAGTAGTGAACAATATCGTCTACGACAAATGTTGGAGACGCATGGGTTGTCGGCCGACTCGTGGCAACGCACCCTCCCTGGTCAATTGCCACATCGATAATGACCGCGCCGCTTTTCATGAACTTGAGATCTTCTCGTTCGATCAAGTGTGGCGCTCGCGCACCGGGAATCAAAACGCTACCAATCACTAAATCTGCTCGAGCTATCTGCTCACGAATTGTATGTCGATCTGAATAGAGGCAGTCGACGTTTGGCGGTGTCACATCATCGAGATACCGTAGTCGATCGAGATTTGTGTCGAGAAGTCCCACGCTCGCCCCAAAACCGGCAGCCACCTTTGCAGCATTTGCTCCCACGGTTCCCGCACCGAGCACCGTTACATGGGCCGGAGCAACGCCAGGAACGCCGCCGAGTAAAATGCCTCTGCCCATCTGTGGCTTCTCAAGATACTTCGCCCCTTCCTGAATACTCATGCGTCCAGCCACTTCGCTCATGGGAACCAGCAGTGGAAGTTTTCCACGATCGTCGCGAAGTGTTTCGTACGCGATTGCAGTCGCTCCAGTCGCGAGAAATCCCTCGGTAAGCAATCGATCTGCCGCAAAGTGAAAGTAGGTGAAAATCAATTGATCCGGTCGCAGGAGTGGCAGTTCTGCAGCCTGTGGCTCTTTGACTTTTACAATAAGCTCCGCCTGGCCAAAAACTTCCACCGCACTTGAAACCATCTGTGCACCGCACGCGGCGTACTGTTCGTCCAGAAGCCCAGACCCAATCCCAGCAGATCGTTCCAAGAGGACCGTGTGACCAGCGCGAACGAGTTCCTCAACGCCCACCGGGAGAATTGCTACCCGATATTCGTCGCGTTTTGTTTCCTTGGGAATGCCAACGATCACGTCCACTCTCTCCCGCTACGGAATTCATCAGACGCATCGACTATTGGGTCATCATGCGACCCGACAAACCGCACACAGAATCGCTGAAAAGTTTGACATCTTCTCAGGCAATCTTGTAGTCCGCTGGCATGGGAATTTTATAATTGCCATCCTTGTCGGGAACTACCGGGGGTACGGCATCCCACGAGAGGTTTTCGGGCATCGTGCGATAGTTCAACTCAAGCGCCTGCTGAAAGCCCCACTGCTTTCCGGTGTAGGTTGCCATTCGTCCAAGCACTGCCGAAAAACTTGACGTTGTTCCATAGACGGCATTGTTCAGCGGTCGTTCGTTTCGAATGGCACTTTGTAATTCGTCGTGCTCGACCTGATAGGGGTTTGGATTGTCACCCTCGAACTTCCAGAGAACCTTCCCGGAATAATCGGTGATCTCACCGATTCGGATGAAGGCTTTTGTACCCTGAAACTCTTCGTTGACGCGGCCATCTCCACCGGGAAACTGGCGGCACTGACTCGCGATCCGCACGCCGTTTGGATACGAAAAATTTAATGCGTGATGGTCATAAATTTCGCTTGGCTGCCCTGGCACTCGATTTTGTTTGCCGCCAACACCAAAGGCACTCTCGGGCACCGCATCCAAAAACCAGTTTGCTACGTCAATATTATGAACATGCTGTTCGCAAATATGATCTCCGCAAAGCCAGTTGAAGTGATACCAGTTATTGACTTGGAACTCCATTTCAGTGGTCTTCGGCTGTCGTGGTCGGTACCAGATGCCACTGCCATTCCAGTAAACCTGCCCACCAATAATATCTCCAGCAAGCCCTTCACGAATCCGACTGACCGTCTCTCTGTATTTATTCTCATAACGACGTTGAAGACCCACGACCACTTTTAATTTTTTTGCGTCAGCCATTTTTGCTGCCTCAAGGCAAAGCCTCGCGCCAAAGCTATCGACGCAAACCGGCTTTTCCATAAAAACGTGCTTTCCAGCTTTGATCGCCGCTTCAAAGTGAAACGGACGAAACCCTGGTGGCGTTGCCAAAATCACAAGATCGCAGTGATCAAAAACCTTTTGGTATCCATCGAGTCCTTTAAATCGTCGTTCCTCTGGAATATCGAGTTTGTCTTTCATCGACTCCACGCTTTTGAGCGCACCGTTAATGCGATCTTCAAACGCATCCGCAACGGCTGTCAGCTTGACGTTCGATCCTGGAACAGAAAGCGCCTGCTGAAGCGCGCCAGTACCGCGCCCACCACAGCCGATGAGTCCTACGCGAATAGTATCGTTTGACGGATTTTGTCCGTGCACGCCGCTCATCGATGCGATGGCGCCTCCGACAACTCCAACGGCTGCGATCGCTTCTCGACGCGTAAACGTGGATCGTACATCGCTCATGACTGCGCTCTCCTCACAATGTGTGGCTAAAACCTCGGAAGTATGTTTGCGTATCGCTCGAGAATGTTCTCATTTCAAAAACGGATCGCATGTCCAATTCGAAAGACATTGCCATCCGTATCGCGAAATACAATCATTCCCACACGAAAGCCCCAGAAGCATATCCTCGACCTCGTGTCGAGTAAAAGCAGACCCCAAACATGCCTGTAACCCGAAGGGATATGAACCGTTTATTCCTGCTGTTTTTTCTGTGACGAGCTTTCTTTCGCCCTTCCGGAAGGATCTCTTCCTCGCACGAAAAGGCGGATTGGCACTTCACGAAACGGAGTGTGTTGCCTCAGTACTCCGAGCAGATATCGCCTGTAGCTCTGCGACACTGAATCGGGATCGCTTGTGGAAAGAACAATCGTGGGCGGACCGCTTTCAACTTGAGTTGCATAGTAAATGCGAACTGGCCGACCGCGTCGATCGGCAGGCGGTTGGTTGGCGGTTATGGCTTCGCGCACAATCGTGTTCAGTCGCGATGTTGTAACCCGACAAAGGCTCTGGCGAAAAAGTTTTTGTGCAGTATTGACAACCGTTTTTACATTCTTTCCGCTGGTCGCGGTGACAAATTCGATTGGGGCCCATGGCATGGTGCGAAATGTTTTTCGCAAATATTCCACCCACTCCGCTGTCTTTACTCCACTGGCGTAGAGATCCCACTTATTGACAACCAACAGCACGGGTTTTGACTCTTCAACGACCAGTTCGGCAAGTTGCTTGTCAACTTTTCCAATCGGTTCTGCGGCATCAAAAAAAAGAAGTACCACATCAGCGCGGCGAATGCTTCGCTGTGCTCGGTGAGTTGAGTAGAAATCCAGATCCGTCTTGCGACTTTTTGCGCGGCGAAGGCCAGGCGTATCAATCGCTAGCAGCGATAAGCCGTCAACCTTGAAAAGAACATCGATGCTGTCTCTCGTTGTGCCAGCCACAGGACTCGTAATGACGCGATCTTCTTGAGCGAGAGCATTGATGAAGGTGCTCTTTCCGACATTCCGGCGTCCAACAATCGCCAGTTTCATGACCGGTTTTTCAATTTCGAGCAATTCATTGTGTTCTGGGAGATGCGAGAGAATTTCATCGATGAGCACATCGCGGTTGCGATTCTGTTCAACGCTTACCACGATCGGCGGTCCAAATCCAAGCGCCGCAAACTCAGTTGCATGGCTCTCGAGTTTCATGTCGTCTGCTTTATTGGCGACCAGCAGAACCGGTGAACCAGTGCGGCGAACTCGCTCCGCCACCTCGATGTCCACTCCCGTAAGTCCTGACCGAATATCAACGACGAACAGCACGACCGCGGCCTCAGTCAGGCCCGCCTCAATCTGAGCATCAATGTGACGGGTGAGTCCATCGGGATCATCAAAACCCATGCCACCTGTGTCGACGAGTTCAAACAAATGTCCCTGCTCGTCGATGCGCTGGACAAGACGATCCCGCGTCACGCCCGCGGTTGGATCAACGATGGCAATGCGCTTACCGATGATCCAGTTAAAGAGACTCGACTTACCAACGTTTGGGCGTCCCGCGATCACAACCCGTGGAAATTGATCTTTCATAATATCCAACCTGTCAGCTTTCGTAGTCATGCTCTTCAGAACATCGATCTATACTTCGGCCGCGCTTTTTCAGGGTTTTGCACCCGAACCTTCAGCACCGGCTCTTAGGAGTCTACCCGTCGATGACGCACGATGTTTGAAGTTGGGTGATTCTTTAGATGCTGCGCCACAAACCAATCTCAGCTTCGACTCGAGGCGATTTTTTGAATCAGTGCCACTATTTCCTTTGGCTCAAACGGTGCACACGTCACGACTCGATATGCATCTAATCGGGCCTCATTCGCAAGGGAAAGGTGCCGCCCGTCAACCAGAAGAACAGCAGGAATATCGTGAAGAAATGGGTCTGTCGTTAGTTTATTGAACGCGTCGAGTGCTGTTCGACCAAGTCCTGTTGTGCTGAAAATAAGACATTCCGCAGGACGCGGAAACGTTCCCATCCGAACAATTGCTCGCTGCGGATCGACCGTAACAAGCGTTTGATATCCCAACTTCGTAAAAAATTCACGAAAAGTCTTTTGTTCCGGATCACTTTCTACGAGCATGACCTTGCCGCTGCTCGTCCCATGGGTTGGGGATGCAGTCTCGACTGCCTCGGCTTTTCGTATCAGCCGAACGTATCCTTCTTCAGAATATTTTTTAACGAGCTGCATAATCTCGCGCAGCATGTCCGACACCGTTTGAAACCGATCCCTCGGTTCAATCGACATTGCTTTATCGATAAGTTCGACGACGTCGTGAGAAATATCTGGGGCGACTACTCGAAGTGATTTCACGTCGAGAAAACGCTTTGGATCGGATCGCTCAGCACGGTCTCGCGACTCCGCAAGTGCTGGCTTTCCTGAAAGCGCAACATAAAGAATCGTTCCAAAAAAGTAGATGTCGCTTCGAACGGCGTCATCGTCCTTCATACCGCCAAGTTTTTCCAGCGCGATGTATTCAACGGTTCTTGCCTTCCCCGAAAACTCACCCGCATTTTTCCCTTGCTCCTCGTCGATACCAGCCAGGCCAAAATCGGCGACTTTTGCATCTCCCGCCGATGAGATGAGCACGTTGCTGGCCTTCAGGTCGCGATGAGTGATTCCGAGGGAATGCGCATATTCAAGTGCCGACGCCAACTGCGCTGCGAGATCCAATACGCGTGGCACTTCCAAGCGGCCACGGCGTCGCACCAGCTCTCGCAGTGTTTCTCCCTCAATAAACTCCATGGTGATGTAGCTCGATCCGTACTGACGTCCTACATCATGAATGGCCACAATGTGTTCGAATTGCAGTAATCGACCGATGCGGCCTTCCTTCTGAAATTCCTTGCACTTCTGCGCATCGTCAGAAAAACGAGTGCGGAGTACTTTGACCGCACAGACTTTTCCAGTGTCGATATTCACCGCTCGAAAGACTCGAGCAAAAGATCCCGCTCCAGCCTGATAAAGAATCTTTGCGCGACCGTAAAAAAATCCTCGCTGTTCTCCTCGCATCACTCGATCGAGTTGATACCGAGTGAGTAGTTCTCGCCGTACAAATTGGCTGCCGAGTTCATCCAGACTCACTTCTTGTCCACGCAGATCTGCCCACGTATCGCTAATCTGTTCCGGAGTGAGCAGGCCGAGTTCGATCACTCGCTGCGAAAACTCGTCGGTGGTCGCGGGTTTCATATTTTTTCAAATTGCGGCGGGTAAAGAGGCACCAAAGATTGCCTTCGGTCGTCCTCTTCAAAAACTCATGGGCGGGATTCTACGCCACTGTAATGCACGTCGGCGTGCTCGGCCAACACCCTCCGCCTGAG
>Ga0194051_1000791_pt1 | contig 17638 bp, 12 predicted proteins | sample SepL2320m_MetaG_FD_161275 | JGI IMG/M metagenome (GOLD analysis project Ga0194051, IMG submission 161275) | Anoxic zone freshwater microbial communities from boreal shield lake in IISD Experimental Lakes Area, Ontario, Canada - Sep2016-L239-20m | ecosystem: Environmental > Aquatic > Freshwater >... | reverse complement strand
ACTACGGAGGACGCGAAGATCGCGAAGGAGGACGAGGTGTGTCTGCTGCAAATCTTCGCGTCCTTTGCGTTCTTCGTAGTCACCCATCTGCTCCCATCCAAATTTAGAAAGTTGGTATCAGTCGCTGCGCGGACGCTTCTCCCGCTTCGCACGGCTCGGATCCGGGGTGACGGTGCCGACCACCGAGATCACTGCTCCGTCGCTGAGGCGCGTGTGCAGTTCGCTGCCGGATCGGACGGCGGCGGCGGAGCGGATCACTTGGCCATCCGCGCCCGTCGTGATCGTGTAGCCGCGCGCGATCGTCTGCTCGGGCGAGAGCAGGCGCAGCATGTCGGCGATCCGCGTGACGCGATCCTTTTCACGTCGGAAGCGCTGCTGGAAACGGTCGGACAGCACGGCGGCGATGCCCGAGATTTTTTGCCGGTGCAGCGCGAGGACTTGATCGGGCCGATGCTGCTTCACGCGCGAGCCGAGCGCGTCGAGCCTCTGCCGCAGCGCGTCGAGCTGCGATGCGAGCGAGCGGCTCAGCGCCTGATCCGCAAGATCCACGCGCTGCGTAGCCTCCTCGATGCGCCGCGCGGGTTCGCGGAAGAGCGCGCTGCGCAGCAGGCCCGCGAGATGCACGCGAGAATGCTCGATCGCAGCCGACACCCGGCGCTGCAAGAATGCGGCGCGCTCGTCGAGCATGCGGAGCAATTCGGCGGTGTCGGGCACGATGAGTTCCGCCGCCGCGCTCGGAGTCGGCGCGCGCAGGTCGGCGACGAAATCGGCGATGGTGAAATCAATCTCGTGCCCGACAGCCGACACGACTGGCAGCGCGGATTCGGCGATGGCGCGTGCGAGGGATTCGTCGTTGAATTCCCACAGGTCCTCGATGCTCCCGCCGCCGCGTGCGAGCACGATGACATCCACCGGCGCGATGCCGCGTGCGGCGAGCTGGTTCAGGTCATCGAGCGCTCTCGCAATTTCCGCCGCCGCGCCTTCGCCCTGCACGCGCGCAGGGCTCACGATTATACGCAGCCACGGCGCGCGGCGTGTGAGCACGTTCAGCATGTCGCGCAGCGCGGCACCCGTCGGTGAGGTCACAATGCCCACGGCGCGCGGGAACTGCGGCAGTTCGCGCTTCCGCTCCGCGTCGAACAATCCCTCGGCGGCGAGCTTGCGTTTCAGCGCCTCAAATTTCGCCTGCAACAGCCCCGCGCCCGCCGCCTGCACGAGGCTCACATTCAACTGATACTGCCCGCGTGCCTCGTAAACGGTGATCTTTCCCCGCGCCTGCACGAGCATGCCGTCCTGAAGCGGGACCGTCTTCCGCCACGCGCCACCACGCGCGAAGAGCACGCACGAGATCTGCGCCGCCGCGTCCTTGAGCGTGAAATATTGGTGCCCGCTCGCCTGCTGCCGGAAGTTCGACACCTCGCCTTCGATCCACACTTCATCGAACGCGCTCTCGATCACACCGCGCACGGCCTTCGTGACTTCGCTTACGGAAAAGACTCGCGGCCCTTTTGGCGCGGGCTCTGGGTTTCCGAAAAGGTCAACGTCGTGTGCTGGCATCGCGCGGAGACTACGCGGCACATCAGGAAACGCGCGAGCATTCGCAGATCCCTGTGGCCGCGCTTGTAAAAGCGCGGGCTGATCCACCCGTCCGGCGAAACGAATGCCCGCGCTCTTACGCGGCGCGGCTACGTGTTGCTACTTTTCCTCCCGGTACGCCCGTGCGAGCAGCGTGATCGGGTGTGCGATTTCCACATCGCTGCCCGCGGCGCGCATCCCGGCTTCGAGCTGCACGCTGCAGCCGGGATTGCCGTTTGCGACGCACTTCGCGCCGGTCTTCGCGATGTTCGCCATCTTGCGGTCGAGCAGCTTTGCGGACATCTCGGGCTGCGTGATGTTGTACACACCCGCGCTGCCGCAGCACCACGAGGACTCGGGCAGTTCGACGAGCTTCAGGCCGGGGATCAGCTTCAGCAATTCGCGCGGCTGCTTCGTGATCTTCTGCCCGTGGCAAAGATGGCAGCTCTCGTGATACGTCACGGTCTGCTCGGCGCCCGCGCCGGTCGGCTTCACCGCGCCGATCGCGGAGAGAAACTCATGCACGTCCTTCACCTTCGCCGTCCACTTGCGCGCACGCGCGGCGTAGTTTCGGTCGTCGTGCAGGAGGTGATCGTAGTGCTTCAGGTGCGAGCCGCAGCCGCCGGCGTTCGTGATGATCGCATCGAGATCATCGAGCGATCCCGCGCTGCGTTCCATCGCGTCAATGTTCCTGCGCGCCATGTCGCGTGCGGTGTCCACCTCGCCGTTGTGCCCGTGCAGCGATCCGCAGCAGTGCTGCATGCGCGGCGTCACGACCTCGCAGCCGTTCGCGAGCAGCACGTCCACGGTGTCGCGGTTGACGCTCGAATACGTGAGGTCCTGCACGCAGCCGGTGAGCATCCCCACGCGTTTGCGGGCCGCGGCTTTCGGAGTCTCTACCTCGGCAATGAGCGCATCGGAAAAATCACGCTCCACGCGAGGCGTGAGCGGTTCGAGTTCGCGGAGATTCTTCGGCAGCAGCCGCAGCAGGCCGAGTTTCTTCACGAGCCACTCCATCCCGCTCGCCTGGTAGATGCGCAGCGCGCGGCCGATGGCGCGCAGCAGCCACGGGCGCGTGAAGACTCCGCGCAACATCATGCTGCGGATCCAGTTCCGCTTTTCCGTGTTCAGGATTCCCGCGCGTTCGATGTCCGCGCGCGCCTCCTCAAACATCCGCGTGTAGTCCACGCCCGCCGGGCACGCGGTTTCGCAAGCGAGGCAGCCAAGGCAGAAATACATCTCGTCGCCAAACGCCTCGGTGAGATCGAGCCGCCCCTCGGCGACATTCCGCATGAGTTGGATGCGGCCGCGCGGGCTGTGCTTTTCGAGTTTCGTCGCGTCGTAGGTCGGGCACGTCGGCAGGCACAGCCCGCAATGGATGCACTGCGCGAGCACACCGAAATCGAGGTCCTTCAAATACAACGGCTTCGCGCCGGGCGAGGGCGGGAGCGGGGTTTCCGTGGCGGGTGAGTGCATGAAAGTGATCGTCTGCTTGGAATGAAGCGGGGTTGGCTCAGTCGAAAATTTTTCCCGGATTCAGGATGCCTAGTGGGTCGAGGGATTTCTTGAGCAGCTTCATCAGGTCGAGGCTCGCGTTGCCGAGGGCGCGGCGGAGGAAGGGTTTCTTCGCGAGGCCGACGCCGTGCTCGCCCGTGATCGTGCCGCCGAGGCTGATGGCGAAGTCGAAGATTTCCTGCATCGCTAGTTCCACGCGCGTCATCTCGGCGGCGTTCTTTTCGTCGGTGAGGAAGGTCGGGTGCAGGTTGCCGTCGCCCATGTGGCCGAAGGTGCCGATCTTCAAATTGTGCCGCGCGCCGACGTCCTGGATGAAGCGGATCATCTTCGACAGCTCGCTGCGCGGGACGGTGGCATCTTCCAAAATCGTCGTCGGCGACACGCGGGCGAGCGCACTGAAGGCCGAGCGACGCGCGCTGGCGAGGCGGACGGATTCCTCGGCGGTCTGCGCGATTTGCACGCTCGTGGCACCGCAGCGTTTTGCGATTTCCACCATCTGCGCGGCCTGATCTTCGACGGCGGCGGGATGGCCGTCCGTCTCCATGAGCAGGATGGCTTCGGCGTCGAGCGGCAGGCCGATCTTTGCGAAGTCCTCGACGCACTTGATTGTGATCTTGTCGAGAAACTCCAGCGTGCACGGGATGATCTTCGCAGCGATGATCGCGGAGACGGTGTCGCTCGCGCTGTCCATGCGCGCGTATGTCGCGAGCATCGTTTTTTTCGCGGCGGGCTTCGGCACGAGCTTGAGCAGCACTTTCGTGATGATGCCGAGCGTGCCTTCGCTGCCGATGAAGATGTCCTTCATCGAATAGCCGGCGACGTCCTTCACGCATTTGTTGCCGAGCCACACGATGGTGCCGTCCGCGAGCACGACTTCCATGCCCATCACGTAGTCGCGCGTGATGCCGTATTTCAGCCCGCGCAGACCGCCGCTGTTTTCGGCGACGTTACCGCCGATGGTGGAGATTTTCATCGATCCCGGATCGGGCGGATAGAGGAAGCCCACGCTGTCCGCGAGGTCGGTCACCTTCTGCGTGATGCAGCCGGACTCGACGAGCACGGTGAGATTCTTCTCATCAAGCTCGATCACCTTGTCCATCTGCGCAGTGCAGAGAACGATGCAGCTCATGGATGGCACGCTGCCGCCGCTGAGCCCCGTGCCGCTGCCGCGCCCGACGATCGGGGTGCGGTTTGCCGCTGCGTATTTCACGATGGCGGCGACTTCCTCCACGGTCTTCACCATCACGACGACTGCGGGCACGCCGCTGAGGGCCGCGGTGCCGTCGTAGCCGTAGGCGAGCATGTCCTCGCGCGAGTGGAGCACGCGCGCGGGTTCGAGCAGGGCGGTGAGGTCCGCGGTGAGATTGGGCATGGCGGCGGAGTTGGTAAACTGCATCTGCGTGCGGGGGCAAACCGGATCGTCGGCGCCATGTCTCAATCATATTCTTAATCCTAATCTTACTCCTCGTTTGAGGGCGTGGTGCCGAAATGCGGATTAAGAATAAGATTAAGACGAACCCGTGCTCAGGCCTTCCGCCCCGTGCGGCAGATCGCCTCGGCGAGCCACGCGCACTCTTCCTTCCAAGGGCCCTGCGTGCGCATCTCGCGGACGGTCATCGGCATCCGTGCGGCCCAGTTTTTTCCGCTCTCGATGCCGGGAACATTGAACCGCTCCTCCAGCGCGAAAAGATCCGTGAGCATGAATGCCGCGTAGCGCGCATTGCTCGCGAGCAGCGCATTGAGGAGCGCGCGGCGGATCGTGTCGTCGTAGTGCGGCCAGTGGCCCTCGTGAACCGGCAGCCCGGCGAAACACGCGAGCAGCCGCAGCTCCTTGTGCCCGAGCCAGTGGTCGGGCGCATTGCGGTCATTCGCATCGCGGCGGCGGTGCTCCCAGTGCGTCTTCATCGGCTCGTGGTCGTGCGTCGCGTAGGTCGTGAAGGCGCAGTTGTCGAAGTCGCGCCCGAGGATCACGTCGCCGTTGTGGTCGGATTCCCAGTGCGAGATTTTGAAGCCCGGCACGTCGAGGCTCAGCAGATGCGGGCGCACGTAGTCCGGCACGATCCCGAGATCCTCGGCGACGACTTCCTGCGGTGCGGCGGCGGCCACGATAATGCGCAGGTATTTGTCGCCCGTCGCGAGATTCGCGGCGCGATGCTCCGGCGTCTCGTCATCGTTTGGCTGGAAATGCGGGAGCCTCCCGCCGGTGCGCGCACGCACCTCGTCGTGCGAGAGATCGAGGAATTCCGCGTTCCGCTTCGGCTGCCACGGGAAGCTGTAGATCCGGTAAAACCCGAGCACGTGATCGATCCGGAAGATGTCGAAAATCTCCGTGAGCTTGCCCACGCGCCGGCGCCACCACGCGAAGCCGTCGGCCTCCATCACGTCCCAGCGGTAGAGCGGGATGCCCCAGTTCTGCCCCCAGCGCTGCACGAAGATGTCGTCCTTGAAATACGTCTCCGGCGGAGCGCCGCCGCACCAGTCGAGATCGAACTGCTCCGGCTGGAAAAAAACATCCGCGCTGCACCATGAGATGCCGATCGGCATATCGCCCATCAGCTTCACCCCGCGCGCAGCCGCGTGCGCCCGCACCGCGCGCCACTGCGTGAAGCAGAGCCACTGCGCGTAAGCGTGGAAGCGCAGCCGTGCGTCAATTTTCCGCGCCCCGGCACGCCGCTGCTCAGCGAGCCATGCGCGCGCCTTTGCCGCCGTGTTCAGCGAGTCGGGCCAGCTCGTCCAGTCCTCGTGGCCGACCTCCTCCATGAGCACGCGGAAGAGGCAGAAATCCTCCAGCCATCCCGCCTCCGCGGCGCGGAACTTTGCAAACTCCCGCCCACGCGTCGTCGCCGTGCCCAGCCGCGCGAACGCACGCCTCAGCAGCACGTCCTTCAGTTCGCGGACGCGCACATACTGCACCGCGCCCGTGCGGAGCTGCTCGACGTGATATTTCGCGAGCGTCTCGTGGAAAAAATCCGAGTCCAGCTCCGGCACCGCGCCGGGATTCAGCTCGAGCGTGAGCCAGTCGAGCGCGACGGAACTGATCGCATTGTAAGGGCTGCTGTCGCTCCCCGTCGCATTGATCGGCAGAAACTGCACGATCCCGAGCCCCGTGTCCGCCGCCCAGTCCGTGAGTTCGCGCACGCCGCCCGTGTCCCCGATGCCGAGGTCGCCCTCGGTGCGGATTGCAAAAGTCGGAATGAGAACACCAGCTCGTCGCGGTCGAATCGTCGCCATTACCGTCCCTTAAAATCGCCGCCGTCCCGCATGGCAAGGCCGCACGTCGGCGGAATGAAGCGCCGGCTCCGCTGAGATGTGAGCACAGGCGAACGCCTTGCGAATGCCCCCAGTGCCAAGCATGCTTCCCAGCATGTCCACGACCATTGTGAGCCATGAAGCCGACATCCTCCGCCGCGTCGTGGATCCGCTGCGCACAGGGTGGTCGCGCGACGCCTCCGAGGCCATCCTCGCACTTGCATTGCCAAAGCGCGACGCCAGCCGCGCGAGCACACTCGCCAGAAAAGCGTGCGCCGGATCGCTCTCCCCGGCGGAGGCCCGCGAACTCGAAGACTACAGACACATCGGCCGTTTCCTTGACCTCATGCAGTCACGGGCGCGGCTTTCATTGAAAAAGACCGGCGCAGCGTGATCCTCGCGGACGATCTCGGCGAAACGAAGAACCTTGCGGCAGCGCAACCCGAACGCGTGACACAAATGAAGGCGCTGCTCGAAAAACTGATCGCCGACGGTCGCAGCACACCCGGCGCAGCGCAGAAGAATGACGTCGAAGTGAAACGCTATCCCGCAGGCGCCGCGGCACCGAGGAAAGCAAAAGCCGCCAAATAACCCGCGCCGGCCGGGGTCATCACGCGGCACTCCCGTCGCCCTGCGAGGCGCGATTGCGCTTCACCTTTCACTCCCGAACACTCACGCAACATCCCTATTTCATGAAACGCATCCTCCTCACTGTTCTCTCGCTCGCGACCGCTGCGACTGTCGCGACTGTCGCGACTGCTGCACCGCTTGTTTACCAGGGCACCGACGGGCCCGGCAAAGGCAAGCACATCGTCTTCCTCGCGGGCGACCACGAGTATCGGTCGGAGGAGTCGCTGCCGGCGCTCGCTCGGATTCTCGCGAAGCATCAGGGCTTCAAATGCACGGTGCTGTTTGACATTGATAAGGACGGCAACATCAGCGCGGGCGTGTCGCAGAACATGCCGGGCATGGAAGCACTCGATACCGCGGATATCGCGGTGGTGTTTCTGCGTTTCCAAAATTTCCCGAAGGAGCAGATGCAGCACTTCGATGACTATTTGAAGCGCGGCGGGCCAGTGGTCGGGATGCGTACGGCGACGCACGCATTCAGGGGCACGCCCGAACCCTTCGCAAAGTATGACTACAACTCCAAAGTGGCCGGCTATGAACTGGGCTTCGGGCATCAGGTGCTCGGGCAGACGTGGGTCGGGCACTACGGGAAAAATCATTCGCAGAGCACGCGCATCAGCGTCGTGCCGGAGAAGGCTTCGCATCCGATCCTGCGCGGCGTGAAGGACGTGTGGGTCCAGGCGGGCGCGTATGTTGGCAAGCCGACCGATGGCGAGATTTTGACGATGGCGCAGCCGCTGAACGGCATGACGCCCGACTCTCCCGCCGACGCGACGAAGCCGCCGCAGCCCTCGGAGTGGGCGCGCACTTATAAGTCTGCGTCAGGAAAAGAAGGACGCGTCTTTACCTCGCTCTACGGAACTTCCGAGGACATCACGAACGACGGCTATCGTCGCCTCATGGTGAACGGCTGCCTGTGGGCGCTCGGCTTGGAGGAAAAAATCACGCCGGATCTGAACATCGCATTCGTCGGCGCTGCGAAGCCGAACACCTTCGGCGGCGGAGCGTATGCGCGGGGCATCAAACCGGAGATGTATGCGGGCTTCGAGAGCCCCATCCCAGCGAACAACAACACGAAGGGCGAGGCGAAGCCGGAGAAAAAGAAGAAGGAGAACAAGAATGACGAGGCCAAGGGTGACAAGGCACCAAGGGGAGAACGCGGGAAGAAAGCGGCGGGGACCGTCGAACCCGCAGCGGCGGCGCTGATCACGGGGAAGCCGGCGCGCTTCGTGCGCATCGAGCTGCCGGGCGACAAGCGCGTCCTCACGCTTGCAGAGGTGGAAGTTTTTAGCGGCGGAAAAAATATCGCCCAGGGCGGCAAGGCCACGCAGTCGAGCACGAATGCGGGTGGCGAAGCTGGGAAGGCGATCGATGGCAACAAGAGTTCCGACTACAACAAGGGCGGGCAGACGCACACCTCGAACGCAGGCACGACGCTGCCTTGGTGGGAACTCGATCTCGGCTCGGCGAAGGACATCGAAAAAATCAGCGTCTGGAATCGCGCCGGATTTGAAAGCCGGCTCGATGAATTCACGCTCACGCTCCTCGACGCGGATCGCAAAGCAGTCTTCCAAGTGACGAAGGTGGCCTCACCCGAGGCGATGGAGATTGATGTGAAAGGCGGCGGCAAGCTCAGCTATCTCACTTACGACGGAAAACCCGGCGCACCCTCCGCAGGTGGGGGCGTGACTGCGAAAGCCGACGGGAAAAAGAAGGAAGGCCGAAAGCCGGCGGAGTCGAAAAAAGATCCCGCGCTCGCCGACGTGCCCGCGGACTACCGCGACCCCGCGCCGTTTGCGTTCAAGAAGGGCGAAGTCGTTGCCATTCTCGGCAACGGCCTGCCTGATCGCATGCAGCACGATGGCTGGATGGAAACATTGCTGCAAAGCGCGCTGCCCGATCAGCAGGTCCGCTTCCGCAACATGAGCACCAGCGGCGACCGGCCCGATTCGTTCCCGCGCAGCCGCGGGCAGATTTCGATGACCGCGTATTTGCAGCACGTGAAGGCGGACGTCGTGTTCGGATTTTTCGGCTACAATGAGTCGTTCGCGGGCGTCGAGAAGACGGACGCTCACCGGAAGAAACTCGTGGACTTCGTAAAGAAGACGCGCGGCTCGAAGGCGAACGGCAAGAGCTTCCCGCGCATCGTGCTCTTCAGCCCCATCGCGCACGAAGACACGCGCAATCCGAATGTCCCCGACGGCAAGGCGCACAACGTGCAGCTCGAAGCCTACACGAAAGCGACCGAGGCCGCGGCGAAGGAAGCCGGCGTCGCGTTTGTGGATCTGTTCCATCCGTCTCTCGCGCTTTTCAAAGCCGCGAAGTCGCCGCTCACGATCAACGGCGTGCATCTCACCGAAGACGGCAACCGCCAGCTCGCCGAAGTGATCGCGAAGGCACTGCTCGGCAAGCAGGTCAGCTCCTCGCCGTCGCTCGATTCGGTGCGCGAGGCCGTGCTCGACAAGGACATGCACTGGCATAACCGCTACCACGCCTCCGACGGCAACGACGTGTGGGGCGGACGCTCGACGATGAGATTCGTGGACGGCCAGACAAATGCAGTCGTCCTCCAGCACAAGCTCACGATGCTCGACGTGATGACCGCAAACCGCGACGAGCGCATCTGGGCGCGCGCGACGGGCAAGGACAAAAAAGTGGACGACAGCAACGTGCCTCCGCCGATCCCGGTGATCTCGAATGTCGGCGGGAAGAGCCAGAGCTCGGGCCCGCACAAGGAAGGCCTGCGCAGCTACGTCAGCGGCGAGGAAGGGATCAAGCACATGGCCGTCGCGAAGGGATTCAAGGTGAACCTCTTTGCCGACGAGGCGAAATTCCCGCAGCTCGTGAACCCCGTGCAGATGCAGGTGGACGCGAAGGGCCGCCTCTGGGCCGCCGTGTGGCCGACGTATCCGAAATGGGAACCGCTCAAGAAAATGAACGACGCGATCCTCATTTTCCACGACGATGACGGCGACGGAAAAGCGGACCGTGTCACGGAATTTGCGAAGGTGCAAAATCCGCTCGGCTTCGAGTTTTGGAACGGCGGAGTGATCGTCACGTGCATGTCCGAGATCCTTTTCCTCAAGGACTCGAAGGGGGACGGCGTGGCGGATATCCGCATCCCGCTGCTGCACGGCCTCGACTCGTCCGACACGCATCACGGCGCGAACAACCTCATCTACGGCCCCGACGGCGCGATCTACTGGCAGAGCGGCATCTTCATGCAGCACAACCACGAGCACCCGTGGGGTCCGTCGCTACAGTCGTCCGCGAGCGCGATGTATCGCTTCGATCCGCGGCGCTTCACGATCTAGATGCACGCGGGGAATTCGCCGAACCCGCACGGCACGTCGTTCGACTACTGGGGCTATCACTACGCCACCGACGGCACCAGCGGCCGCGCATACCAGGTGCGCCCCGAGGGCAGCGGCTTCAAGATGCACGAGCTGCTAAAAAAGGAAGTCCGGCCCGTGACATCGAGCGGCCTCGTGTCGAGCACGCACTTCCCGGAGAAAATGCAGGGCGACTTTTTGATCTGCAACGTCATCGGCTACCTCGGCATCAAGCAGTATCACCTCGCGCGCAATCCCGACACCGGCGCAGTATGGGGCGAGCCAAACGGCGACGATCTGACCGTCTCCGTGACGAATGCCGACGGTGGCAAGAGCGAGGAAAAATCGCGCGGCTTCCTCATGAGCCGCGACAAGAATTTCCGGCCTTCCGACATCAAGTTCGGCGGCGACGGCGCGCTCTATGTGAGCGACTGGCATAACGTGATCATCGGCCACATGCAGCACAACGTGCGCGACCCGAACCGCGACCACGCGCACGGCCGCATCTACCGCATCACCGCCGAAGGCCGCCCGCTGCAAAAGCCCGTCGCCATCGCCGGCCAGCCGATCCCCGCGCTGCTGGAAAATTTGAAGTCACCCGTTGATGGCATCCGCCATCGCACGCACATCGAGCTGAGCGGACGCGACTCGAAGGAAGTGATCGCCGAGACACAGAAGTGGATGAAGCAGTTTAGCCCGACGAAAAAGGAAGACGCGCACCACCTGCTCGAAGCGCTGTGGATTCACCAGCAGCACAACGTGAAGAACGTCGAGTTGCTCGGCCAGCTCCTCAAATCGCCGGAGCCGCATGCACGCATCGCCGCGAATACGGTGCAGCATCTGTGGTTCAATGTTGAGGCTTCACTGCGCGGCGGCGTCATCGCCGAAGCAGCCGAAGTCGCCGGGAAAAAATCCGGAATCATTTCCGACAAGCCCGACCTCACCGAGATCCGCATCGCGACCATCCGGGAGAAAATGAGCTACGACGTGAAGGAACTCACCGTGAAAGCCGGCAAGAAGATCCGCCTCACCTTCGCGAACGACGACTTCATGCCGCACAACATGCTCCTCGTGAAACCCGGCAAGGCCGACGACATCGGCAACAAGGCTATCGCGCTCGGTGCAAAAGGCTTCGACGTCGGATTCATCCCCGAGAGCGCGGACATCATCTGGCACACGAAGCTGCTCGATAACGGCAAGGAGGAAGTCGTGGACTTCACCGCACCCGCGTCGCCCGGCGACTACCCGTACGTGTGCTCATTCCCCGGCCATCACCTGATCATGCGTGGGGTGCTGCACGTGAAGTAGGCACGCGCCGCGCGGCAGAATCGCAGCCGTTACGGTTGTTTACCTCGGAGCACAGGCGGGTCGCCTGCGCTCCGTGCTTCCATGCTCCGTCCCGTCTTTCACGGGACGGAGCGGCAGGCTGCGCGTGACGATTTTCTGACAAACTCCGCACAGCGCCCTGACACGGGCCGGTGTGCGGCGTGGCAATCTTGGAACATGAAAGCAAAACTCCTCGCCGTGCTCTCGGCACTTCTCGCACTCGTCTGCGGCGCGCGCGCCGACGGATTCATCATCATCCACAATCCGCCGCCATTCGCACCGCCGTTCCCGCATCCGCCGCATCGCCCGATGCCGCCGCCGCACTACGTCTTCGCGCCGCTGGAGGTCACGTTTCACAAGGTGGACGTGGACATCACCGGGCAGAAATCGGTCACGCGCGTCGACCAGGAGTTCTTCAATCCGAACAACGCGAACCTCGAGGGCGAATACATTTTCCCGATTCCGAAGGGCGCGCATCTCGACAAGTTCACGATGCAGATCGGCGGCAAGGACGTGGAGGCCGAGCTGCTCGACGCGGCGAAGGCGCGCGCGATCTACGAGGACATCGTGCGCCGGCAGAAGGACCCCGCGCTGCTCGAATACACGGGCCGCGCGGCGTTCCGCGTGCGCATTTTCCCCATCGAGCCGCATTCGCGGAAAAAGGTGACGCTCGCGTACACCGAGCTGCTGAAAGTGGACGGCGGTATCGCGACGTATCTCTATCCGCTGAACACGGAAAAATTTTCCGCGCAGCCGCTCAAGACGGTCTCGATGCGCGTGACGATCAACCAGGACGCGCCCATCAAGGCACTCTACTCGCCGTCGCATTCCGTGGACATCAAGCGCGATGGCGAGAAGCGCGCCGTCGTCGGATGGGAGGCGTCGAACACGCGGCCTGACACGGACTTTCAACTGCTCTACTCGACCGCGAACACCGAGGTCGGCGTGCATCTGCTCACGCACAAGAAGGAGGGCGAGGACGGCTGGTTCCTGCTGCTCGCGTCGCCTGGCGCAGACGTGATGAAATCGAAGGACGTGAACCCGAAGGATGTCGTCTTCGTGATGGACACGAGCGGCTCGATGGCGGGCAAAAAATTGGATCAGCTCAAGAAGGCGATGGCGTTTTGCGTGGAGAATCTCAATGACACGGACCGCTTTGAACTGGTGCGATTCTCGACGGAGGCCGAGCCGTTTTTTGAAAAACTCACCGAGGCGACGAAGGCGAATCGCGACAAGGCGCAGGACTTCATCAAGAGCCTGAAGCCCATCGGTGGCACGGCCATCGCGGATGCGCTCGAGCGTTCGCTGAAGCTGAAGCCCGCGGGCAACTCGCGGCCCTTCGTGATCGTGTTTCTCACGGACGGCAAGCCGACCATCGGCGAGACGGACGAGGAGCGCATCGTCGCCCGTGTCGCGCCGGACCAGGCGAGCACCACGCGGATTTTCTGCTTCGGCATCGGCACGGACATCAACACGCACCTGCTCGACAAGATCGCCGAGCGCACGCGGGCGGCGTCGCAGTTCGTGCTGCCGGAGGAGGATCTCGAAGTGAAAGTCTCGAACTTCTTCACGAAGATCAAAGAGCCGCTGCTGACGAATCTGAAGCTGGATTTCCCCGCAGGCGTGAAGGTCACGAAGCTCTACCCGAATCCGCTGCCCGATCTATTCCGCGGCGAACAGCTCGTGCTCGCGGGGCGCTACTCGGGCGACGGCGAGGGCGATCTCGTGCTCGATGGCACGCTGAACGGCCAGCCGAAGCGCATGGCACAGCGCGTGAAATTTTCCGGACGCGAGCCGGACAACGGGTTCATCGCGCAGCTCTGGGCGCTGCGCCGCGTGGGCTGGCTGCTCGATGAAGTCCGCCTGCGCGGAGAGAACAAGGAGCTGCGCGACGAGATCGTGGATCTCGCGCGGCGCTACGCGATCGTCACGCCCTACACGAGCTACCTTATCGTCGAGGACGAGGCGCGGCGCGGTGTGCCAGTCGCGGCGCGCAGCTTCCAGATGCTGGATCGGAATGCTGAGGCGCAGTCGTTTTACCGCAAGAGCTGGGGCGATCTGAGCGGGAAGAAGGACGGCTACGACGGCGCGCTCGCGGGCCGGCAGAACCAGTCGCTCAAGGAGGCCGCTGCACCCGGCGTCGCGCTGGAAAAAGCGAGGACGGAAGGGCTCGGCGGAGTCATCGCGGGCAATGCCGCGCCGAGCGATGCTTCCGCAGTGGGAGCCGGCGCTTCCGGCGGGCCTGGCAGCTATGCCGGGAAATCCGCGGCAAGGCTGCGCGGCACCGCCGGCGAGGTGCAGACGAAGCTCGCCGACATCGAGCAGCAGACGCGCTGGGTGAATGGCAAGGCCTTCACGCAGAACGGCGCGAACTGGAGCGACACCGACGTGCAGTCCGTGAAGCAGGATGCGAAACGCAACCGGGTGCAGTTTGCCTCGAAGGAATACTTCGACCTGCTCACGAACAAGCCCGAGGCCGCGCAGTGGCTCGCGCTGGGGCGCAATGTGCAGTTCACCATCGGAGCCGAACTCTACGACGTTTATGAATAGGGCATCCGCAATTCTCACCTTGTGCATTCTCCTCGTCGGCACCATCGCGCCGGGCCTCGCAAAACGGGGTGCACCCGCTAACGCCGCGTCCGTCGTGATCAAGGGAGTCGAATACTCCGCGCCGCACGATGCGATGGCGTTTGTCGTCGCGAACGCCGTCGGCTTGGGCAAGGAGCTGTGGCGAGTGCGCATCTACGAGGTGCGCGTGAATCCGGAACTCGAGCGTGACGTGCAGGATGTCTTCATCACTTCGCTCGCCGAGAAGGACGGCGCACTGCTGATCACGAATGAGCGCGGCGAAAAATACGCACTCGATCTGAAAACCCGCAAAGTCACACGCCAATGAAACTCCCTGCATTCATCCTCATCATCGCGGCGCTCGCGCCGCTTCACGCAGCCGACAGGGCCGCGCAACGCCTCGGCGTTGCCGCACCGAAAATTCCGAACGAGCTGATTGATTTTCCGAAGTATCTCAAGATCGCGCGCGACGTGGAGCCTGTGCGTGCAAAGCGGCGGCTCACCGAGGAGCAGTTCGCGGCGATGGCCGCGGAGCCGGGCACCGTCGTGCTCGATGCGCGCAGCGCGGACAAGTTTCGCCTGCGTCACATCAAGGGCGCGGTGAGCCTGCCGTTCACTGATTTCACCGAGGAGTCGCTCGCAAAGGCGCTGCCGCAAAAGACGACGCGCGTGCTGATCTACTGCAACAACAACTTCCGCGGCGCGCCCGTCTCACTCACTGCAAAATCCCCGCCTGCGTCGCTGAACATCTCGACCTACGTCGCGCTCGCGACCTACGGCTACACGAACGTGTACGAACTCGGGCCGCTGCTCGACGTGAACACGACGAAGCTGCCGTTCGAAGGAATCGAACTTTCCAAAACCCGCTAACGCATCCGCAACATGAAACACATACTCACCGCCGCCATCCTCGCCCTGCTGCCGATCTGCTCGGTTGCGCAGGAAAAATCACCCGCAACCGAGACCGTGAAGAAGCCTGCCAAGCAGCGCATCGAAGTCTGCTTTGTCCTCGATACAACCGGCTCGATGGGTGGCCTCATCGCAGGCGCGAAACAGAAAATCTGGAGCATGGCGAACGACATCATTTCCGCGAAACCGACGCCGGAGGTGCGCTTCGCGCTGATCGGCTACCGCGATCGTGGCGACGATTATGTGACGAAGATCACGCCGCTCACCGACGACCTCGACGCGGTGTATGCGGAGCTGAACAAATTCCAGGCGGCCGGTGGCGGCGACACGCCGGAGTCCGTCGGGCGCGCGCTGGATGAATCGGTGAAGAAGATCGAATGGACGAAGGACGCGGGCGTTTTGAAAATCATCTACCTTGTGGGCGATGCGCCGCCGCATTTTTACGAGGACGAGCCGGACTGGAAAAAGGTCTGCGCCGAGGCAGTGAAGCGGAACCTGATCATCAATTCGGTGCAGTGCGGTGCGGATGCCGAGACAACGCGCGTGTGGAAGGAGATCGCAGATCGCTCCGAGGGTTCGTTCTTCGCAATCCCGCAGGACGGAGGCGTGGTCGCCATCGCCGCGCCGCAGGACAAGGAGCTGGGCGTATTGAATACGAAAGTCGGCAAGACGATGATCGGCTGGGGCGATGCACGCACGCGTGGTGACGTGGGCGCGAAGCAAATGGCTGCCGAAGCCGCGGCACCTGCGGCAGCAGCGGCGCGACTTTCCTACAATTCAAAATCCGGCAAGACGGTGCAGGGCAGCGGCGAGCTGCTCGACGCGCTGGCAGAGAAAGTAGTCACGCTTGATAAGGTGAAGAAGGACGAGCTGCCGGAGGAATTGCGCAACCTTTCCGCCGACGAACTGAAGACGCACGTCGAGAAAATGCAGAAGGACCGCGCGGAATTGCAGAAGCGGATCACTGAGCTGAGCAAGGATCGCGACACCTACATTGATGCGGAGCGCAAGAAGCTCGCGAAGGCGGGCAAGGGTGACGGCTTCGACGAGCAAGTCTCGAAGTCGCTTCGATCGCAGGCGAAGAAGAAGGGCATCGTCTACGAGTGACGGCTTGTCCCGATAGGAGGCACGCACGCTTCCCTGCGAATCGGCACTGCGGACAGGATTGTCCACGTCACGACTCGCTGCTCACGTCGAATTCGTCGTAGAGCGAGCCGAGCCATGCGATGCCGAGGCCGGTCTCCATCGCGAGGATGAGCAGCGCCGTGCCGCCCGCCGCGAGCGCGGGCCATTCCGCAGCCGTGGTGAATTTCGCCACGGCAAAAAACGCGACCGCTCCGAAGAACACAACGGGGATCATCGCGACGACGACGGCGAGGAGCTGCGCGATTCCGAGGATGAGCTTCATGCCGGTGTTTTCGATTCCGGGGCCGGTGCTTTCCTGCGGGCGGAACCAGCCGGGATAAAGCAGCGCGCCTGCGCACGGGAGGATGGCCGTCGAGAGATTGAAAATGGGAAGCAGCAGCGCGATGCCGCCGGCGATTGCAGTGATGGTGCCGAGATGCGGATGCAGCGGGGGCGCGATCGAGAGGAGCATGAGGCCGATTCCGAGCGAGCACCATTGCATCAGCGAGCCGAGCAGCACGGGGCCGGCGAGTTCGCCGAGCGCGATCTGCCAGCCGGGGATCGGGTAGGTCTTCAGCAGATCCATCGTGGCGATGCCTTGGCGAAGCTGCGCCGCCGAGAGCTGGCCGATCATCACGAAGCTGATGAGCAGCGCGATGTAGCAGCCGCCGCCGATGATGAACGCGGTGACGACGAGCGGCTTCGTGAGATCTTCCACGCGGCCCAGCGCGAACGCGCCCGTGGCGAGCACGGCGAAAAATGCGGCCCAGCGCCCGAGCGTGCGCCGTCCGCCGGATTTCAGCAGGCTCTTCCAGATGAATGCGATCGGCGCGAATCCCGTCGGACGCAGCCGCCAGAGCGGAGTGCGCGCCTTGTCGCTCTTGCCCCGTGCGCGCAGTTCGCCGCGTCCACGCGCGGCGAGGAATGCGGCGCGCTTTTTCGCGGCCTCGATGGATGTGTCCTCGAACGAGACATCCGCGCGCACGACCCAGATGAAATGCAGCGCCATGATCCCGAGCGCGGGCAGCAGCGCGCGAAGGAATGTCACGCCCTCGTGCGCGAAGTTCGGGGCCACGATGAGCTTGAACGGCGCGAGCACGTAGCGCAGCGGGCCGGTGTGCAGCAGTTGCACGATGTAGTTCGTGATCTCGCCGCCGCCGCGGAGTGCCGTCGCGAGATCGGGCGGCGGCGGCAGGCTCCGGCGCATGAATTCCACGAGCGCCACAAATGCGACGAGCACCAGCACGACGAGCACGCGCCGTTTGCCGTCCGCCATGCCGCGCTCGCGCAGCCGCTGGAGCGCAAACGACGCGCCGAGGCGGTGCATGTTCAGCGTGTTCATGATCACCCACCATCCGCCGATGCGCATCCACACCTCGCTTCCGAGGTGGAAGCGCCCGCTGAGCAGC
>Ga0194051_1000790_pt1 | contig 17651 bp, 14 predicted proteins | sample SepL2320m_MetaG_FD_161275 | JGI IMG/M metagenome (GOLD analysis project Ga0194051, IMG submission 161275) | Anoxic zone freshwater microbial communities from boreal shield lake in IISD Experimental Lakes Area, Ontario, Canada - Sep2016-L239-20m | ecosystem: Environmental > Aquatic > Freshwater >... | reverse complement strand
AGCGGGTCCCATCAGTGAGGTGACGTAGGCGCGGTCCTCGTCGGTCGGCAGCCAGCGGCCCTCGTTCACCGTCCAGTCGGCCTCACTCAGCACGTGGCCGTCCGGCGAGATGCGCATGCCGGCGAAGGCGCCGATGCGACGGTTGAAGGCGCGGTGCGGCAGCTTCATCTCGAAATTGAGGCCGGCCCGCTCGATCGCCTTGTTCCAGCGCAGCACGCCCTTGGCGCAATCCTCGATATAGTCCTGGCGCAGCCGCTCGTTCAGCGCCTGGAGCGCCGGCACCATCTTCTTCACGATGCGGCCATCCTCGGCCGTGTCGATCTCGTAAGCCGCGCCGGTCAGCAGATGGTCGTCGTCGATGCGGGTTTCCAGGAAGCGGCCCTTTACGCCCATCGTGTAGTAGTTGGCGGCGTTGGTCGACGCCTCCTGGCCGAACAGGTCGAGCGACACCGAGAAGTGGAAGTTGAGATACTTCTGCATGGTCGCGAGATCGATGGCGCCGACGCTGCGCACATCGTCGGTCTTGTGCTCCTTCATCAGCTCGCAGGTGCGCTGGAGGATACGGGTGATGCCCGATTCGCCCACGAACATGTGGTGCGCCTCTTCCGTCAGCATGAAGCGGCAGGAGCGCGCCAGCGGATCGAAGCCCGATTCCGCGAGCGAGGCGAGCTGGTACTTGCCATCGCGGTCGGTGAAATAGGTGAACATGAAGAACGACAGCCAGTCCGGCGTCGCCTCGTTGAAGGCGCCCAGGATGCGCGGCTTGTCGGGATCGCCCGAGTGCCGCACCAGCATCTCCTCGGCCTCCTCGCGGCCGTCGCGGCCGAAATAGGCGTGCAGCAGGTAGACCATGGCCCAGAGGTGGCGGCCTTCCTCGACATTGATCTGGAAGAGGTTGCGCAGGTCGTAGAGCGACGGTGCGGTCTTGCCCAGCAGGCGCTGCTGCTCGACCGACGCGGGCTCGGTGTCGCCCTGCGTGACGATCAGACGGCGCAAGGTCGAGCGCAGCTCGCCCGGCACGTCCTGCCACACCGGTTTGCCCTTGTTGTCGCCGTAGGCGATCTGCCGCTCGGCGTCGCGGTCGGCGAGGAAAATGCCCCAGCGATAGTCCGGCATCTTCACATGGCCGAAGTTCGCCCAGCCGTTGGCGTCGGTCGAGATGGCCGTGCGCAGATAAACGTCGAAGGCCGAGGTGCCGTCCGGGCCCATGTCTTTCCACCAGTCGAGGAAGCGCGGCTGCCAGTTCTCCAGCGCGCGCTGCAGCCGGCGGTCGCTCGAGAGATCGACGTTGTTGGGAATGAGCTGGCTGTAGTCGATGGCCATGATTGCCTCCTATGCCCGCTTGCGGTCGTACTTGCTCTGCTTGCCCGTGCCGTAGAGTTTTAGCGCGCCCTCGGGGCCGGTGGCGTTGGGGCGCTGGAAGATCCAGTTCTGCCAGGCCGACAGCCGCGCGAAGATCTTGGTCTCCATCGTTTCCGGTCCGGCGAAGCGCAGGTTCGCTTCCATGCCGATCAGCCCGTCGGGCGAGAAGCCGGCGCGCTCTTCGACGGCGAGGCGGACCTCGTCTTCCCAGTCGATATCGTCGGGCGTGAAGGTGACGAGGCCCTGCTCGTCCGCAGCCTCGGCGTCCAGCGCCTCGCCGAAACAGTCCTTCAATTCGTCGACATGCTTGGGATCGTAGAGGAAGCGCGTCGCAAGGCGCGTCAGCCCGTTGCCCATCGGATAGGGCCCGAAGTTCATGGACGTGAGCCGTAATGTCGCCGCCGGCAGATTGGAACCCTCGACCGTGCCGTCCAGCATGTAGGAGCGGTCCGAGGCCAGCACAATCTCGAGCAGCGTGCCGGCGAAGCACGAGCCGGGCTCGACCAGCGCGATCAAGCTGCGCGAGCTGACGTCGAGACGTTTCAGGGTGCGCTTCCAGTAGAGCACGATCTCCCGGACCAGCCAGTTCGCGGACTCCTTCGCGAGCAGCGCGTCGTAGGCCTCGACCAACGCACCGTCACCCTGGCTCGTCAGCACCCAGGTGCCGATCTCGGTTTCGTTCAGGCGCAGATGCATCATGGCATCGTCGAGATCGCGCGCCAGCGCCAGCAGCCAGAAGGCGGCGCCTTGAGCGTGGACCGCGGCGGCATCGGCCGGTGGCACCTCCGTCGGGCCGTTCAGCCGAATTCGGGCGGCCCGCTGCGCGCGGTCGATCTCCACCGTGAGACGTGGATAGCGGATCGTGTCGCCCTCGATTTGGCGCTCGACCGGCGGCAGGGCGATGCCTTTGGCGTTCCTGGGCCGCGCCGATTTGGCGGCGGTTTCTTCGGCGATCTTCCTGGTCTCTCCGACGAGCTTGCTGGGCGGGATGAGCTTGTCGATCAGCCGCCATTCCTGCGCCCGCTTGCCGCGCAGGCCTTCGGCGGTGGTGCAGAAGAAGTCGGCGTGATCGCGCCGCACCAGGCGCTTGTCGACAAGGCGCGTCAGGCCGCCAGTGCCGGGCAACACGGCGAGCAGCGGCAGTTCGGGCAGCGACACGGCGCTCGCCCCGTCGTCGGCCAACAGGATCTGCTCGCAGGCCAGTGCCAGCTCGTAGCCGCCGCCGGCGGCGATGCCGTTGATCGAGCAGATGTAGCTCTGGCCGGAATGATGGCTCGCGTCCTCGATGGCAAGCCGCGTCTCGTTGGTGAACTTGCAGAAGTTCACCTTGTGGTCGTGGGTGCTGAGACCCAGCATGTTGATGTTGGCGCCGGAGCAGAAGACGCGATCGCGCTGCGAGCGGATCACCACCGCGCCGATCTCGGGGTGCTCGAAGCGCAGGCGCTGCACGGCATCGGCCAGTTCAATGTCGACGCCGAGGTCGTAGCTGTTGAGCTTCAGCTTGTAGCCGGGCTTGAGGCCGCCATCCTCGTTCACGTCCATGGTCAGGTAGGCGACGCCATTTTCGAGGGCGAGCTTCCAGTGCCGGTACTTGTCCGGCGCGGTGCGGAAGTCGATGGGCGCTGTCTCTGCCATGGTGTTTCCTATTTACGTAATCCGGTACTTAAATACCTATTTACTTTCTTCGCCGCAAGTTCATTCTGTCAACACTCATGGTCGCTGTCCGCCTCGCCCAAGCCACTGATATACCGGCGATTTCCGCGCTCGATGCCCGACTGACCGGGACGTCCAAGCCGGATTACTGGCGGGAGCGGCTGGCGCCTGGCCTGCATTTTCTGGTCGCGGAGACCGGTAAGGGCGCCTTCGCGGGCTTCATCGCCGGCGAAGTTCGGGCCTGGGAATTTGGCCAGCCACCGGCCGGCTGGGTGTTTGCCATCCAGATCGATCCAAGGCTTCGCCTGAAAGGCGCCGGCAGCGCGTTATTCGACGCTCTTGTGGCGCGCTTCAAGGCCGAAGGCGTGACGCGTGTGCGCACCCTGGTCGACCGCAAGGACCATCTGATCCTCTCCTTCTTCAGGGCGCAGGGCATGGTCGCGGGACCTTCGCTGCAACTCGACAAGGAATTGTCGTGAAGCTGCAGACCGCGACGCGGCTCGGCCTCTACGCCACGCTCGAACTGGCGCGCGATCCGGCCCAGACCCTGTCGTCGGCCGATCTTGCCGAACGCTTCGGCGTGTCGACGCATCACCTCGCCAAGGTCCTGCGCACGCTCTCGACCGCGGGACTGGTGCAGGCCGAACGTGGCGCCTCGGGCGGCTATCGTTTCACCGGCAACCGCCGCCGCATCACCCTGATGGACATCGTGGCCCTGTTCGAGCCGGCGCCCGGCAATCGCGCCAAGGAGCCGGGCGAAGACACCGAGATCGGCGGTGCGCTGCAACGGGTGCTGACGGAGATCGACGAGATCGCCGAAGCGACGCTGCGTTCCGTCAGCCTGGAGACTATGCTGAAGCATCCGATGTGAAGGCTGTTGCATGCTTGTCCGCCTGCTGTGCCTCGCCGCTCTGTTGCTGCCCTTTGGCGCGCTTGCGCAGGCCATGGGCGAGGAGGCGAAGGCCTGCGTGCAAAACGGCCCGCCGCCCAGCGCCGATTACGAGCGCGAAAATCTCGCCAAGGAATGGCCGCAGGAAGCACAGCGTTTCCGGGGCGATGTACCGAACGTGGCGCGCCAAGGTGACCGGCTCCGCCTCGCGATCGACGGCGGCAAGGTGGTCGAGCTGCAGGACTGTCCCTACAGCGACACCGCCTACCAGTATCTCTACGAAAGGTTCGACGATCCCGGCCGCTTCTATGTCGTCCGCACGCCGGCCTATGAAGACTTCTCCTATACGCTGGTGATGAAGAGGACGGGCCGGCTGTTCACGGTCCACGGTGCGCCGGTCTGGGCGTCGGACAAGTCGATGTTCCTCTCTGTTGCCTGTTCGCTGCTGCCGGAACGAGGCGCTCTCTCCATCTACAAACCGTCAGACGACGGCCTCGCCGTCGAGGCGGAGATCGCCTTGCCCTGCGCGATGGAAAGTTGCTCGGCGCGCTGGGATTTCCAATCGTGGATATCGGTCTCCTGCACGCCACGCGACGAGCCGGGCAAGAAGGGCACGGAGTTCGTCGTGCTGCGCGGCAACGACGGCAAGTGGAACAGGTTCGGACGCTAGTCCTTGGCCCAGCCGTCGCGGGTCTGCGGCAGCTTCTTCTTCAGGAGTGCCCCCGCCACGACATTGCGCAGCACTTCTGCCGTGCCGCCGCCGATGGTGAACATGCGCACGTCGCGCGCCATGCGTTCCAGTGGCAGCTCGCGGCTGTAGCCGCGCGCGCCGAAGAATTGTAGCGCCTCGTTAACGACCTGGATGGCGCTTTCCGAGGTGAAAACCTTGGCTTGCGCCGCCATCAGCATGTCGGGGAAGCCGCCTTCGCCGCTGCGCGCCGCGTTGTAGACCAGTGCCCGTGCCGCCGAGAGCTTGATCGACATGTCGGCCAGCTTCCACTGCAGACCCTGGAACTCGTTGATCGGCCGGCCGAACTGGTGGCGCTTCTCCGACCAGTCGAGGGCGAGCTGATAGGCACCTTCGGCGATGCCGAGCGCTACTGTGGCCGCACCGACGCGCTGGCTGTTGTAGGCCGTCATCAGGTCGGCAAAACCCTTCTTCAGGCCGCGGGGCGGGATCACCAGGGCCGACGGCGGCACGTCCATATCCTCGAAATCGATCACCGCTTCGGGAATGCCACGCAGCCCCATGGTCGGCTCGCGCTTGGTGATTTTCAGCCCCTTGGTCTCGTCGCGGATGGCAAGGAAGCCGCCGATGCCCTCGAACGTGCCCTTCTCGTCGTAGACCTTGGCGAAGATCAGGTGCAGCCGCGAGACGCCGCCGCCGGTGATCCAGTGCTTGCGGCCGTTGATAACGTAGCGGTTGCCCTTCTTGTCGGCGCGCGTGGTCATGCCGTTGGCGTCGGAGCCGGCGTCGGGCTCGGTGATGCAGATGGCGGGCTTGTCGCCCGACAGCACCATGTCGGCGCACATTTTCTTCTGCTCCTCGGAGCCATAGGCCATGACGGCGCTGATCGCGCCCATGTTGGTCTCGACGGCGATGCGGCCGGTGACCGCGCAGGCCGCCGACAGAGCCTCGATCGCCAGCACCGCGTCGAGCCAGCCCTTGCCCTGGCCGCCGTACTGGGTCGGGATCGTCATGCCGATCAGCTTGGCGTCCTTCAGCAACTCGACATTGTCCCAGGGATATTGCTCGGTACGGTCGACCTCCGCGGCGCGCTTGGTGACGGGCCCTGACGCCAGTTCGCGGGCGCGGGCCTGCAGTTTCAGCTGATCGGACGACAATCCTGACGCGTTCATGAAGGTTTTCCCTGACTGTTGGGATCGATGCTGAAGATGGCGACCGCGTCGCTGCGGCCACGCACGGCGACACTGCCCAGAGCTGCGAACGCGAACTCGTCCTTGCAGGCTGTGCAGGTGCTTTCTGAAACGAGAATGCCCGTGCCGTGCTGCTTGTTCAACTCTTCCAGCCGCGACGCGAGGTTCACCGTGTCGCCCAGCAGCGTGAAACTCATGCGCTGGCCGGCGCCGACCGAGCCGCCGATCACGTGGCCGGTGCTGATGCCGATGCGGGTGGCGAGCGCCACGCCGTCCGTGCCGAAGGTGCGACTGCCGACGGCGCGCTGGATGTCGATAGCCGCGCGCACCGCGGCGGTCGCGTGATCGGGGCAGGCGAGCGGCATGTTGAAGCTCGCGAACAGGCCGTCGCCGATGAAGGTGTTGACTACGCCGCCGTGCGCCCGGATCGGCTCCAGCACCGTCTCGAGATATTCGTTGAGCGCCTCGACCAGGCGGTCGGGCGAGAGATACTCGGCGATGGTGGTGAAGCCCGCGATGTCGGTGAACAGGATCGTGGCCTCGCGCATTTCGCCCGCCAGTACGCCCTGGCCCTCGCGATGCAGGATGGTCGCGGCGACGCTTTCGTCGACGTAGCGGCCGAAGGTTTCGCGGATGCGCTCGCGCTCGCGCAGGCCCTCGATCATGTTGTTGAACTGGCCGGTGAGTTCGCCGACCTCGTCGTTCGACGTAACCGGCACACGTTCGCTCAAGTCGCCCTGGGCGACCTTGCCCATGGCACCCGACAGGATGCGGATTGGCTGCAGGAGCGAGCGGGTGATGAAGTAGGAGGTAATCGCCATGCCCAAGACGGCCACCCCGACGACGTTGGTGATCTCCAAGCGAAGTCGGTCACCCTCATAGGAGAACAGGTCGACGATGATCGCCGCCAGCGGTGCGATGGAGATGACCGTCAGTGCGACGATCAGCTTGGTCCTGTAGCTGCCGAAGAACAGTTCGAGGTTGCGGCCGTGGTGCTGGAAGATGAAGGCGCAGAGCTTGGCCAGGTAATCGCTGATGACGAAGTAGGTGTAGGTGAAATAGAAGACCGGGAAGACGATGCACAGCGTGATGATCTGCGCGATGGTCGGTCGCGGAGCGCCGGTGATCGCTGGATCCGACCAGAAATAGCTCGTCGTGAGGCGGAACACGGTCAGGATCAGCACCAGTATCCCTACATTCAGCGCCGTCAGCAGCGGCAGCTGGGTCATGCGGCGTTGCGTATCCTCGAAGCTCGCGGCACCTTCGAGATAACGCTGGATCGGCTGGAATAGTCGGTGCGACAGAAAATAGTTGGCGGCGAGCAAGAGCACGAGGCCTGCGCCCAGCGAGCGCGGGGCGATGCTCCAGGCGCCGGTCAAGCCGATAAAGATCAGGGTGACGGCCATATCGACGGCGACGACCGAGGTCGCCATCCAGAGATAGCGTTGGCGGATCGCGGCAGTCTCGCCCGGCGTGGCCGTCGTCGACATGGTCATGATGTTGGCCCGGTCACGATGGCGGCCCGACACGATAGACCACGACATTGCCGCGGTGACCGCGCACGTCGGTCTCGCCCAGGCGTTCACAGAACTGTTCGGCGCCGGCCGTGCGGACCGTGCTCTCGGTTGCGAGAATAACGGTACGGAATTGCTTGTTGAGTTGCTCGACCCGGGCCGCCACGTTCACCGCGTCGCCCAGCAAGGTGTAGTTCAACCGGTCGGCCGCGCCGATCGTGACACCGATCACGGGACCGGTGTTGAGGCCGATCCGCGTCCGCACCTTGATGCCGGGCACGAGGCTGGCGGTCGCGAGGGCCTGCTGGATCTCCAGCGCCGCGCGCAGCGCGGCACCCGCGTGATCCTCGAGCGGCAGCGGCAGGTTGAAGCTGGCAAACAGGCCGTCGCCGATGAAATTGTTGACGACGCCGCCGTGGCGCTGGATCACCGGCACCACCGTGCCGAGATAGGTATTGAGGGCAGCCGCGACCTCGGTCGGGGTCATGCGCTCCGAAAGCCCGGTGAAGCCCTCGATATCTGTGAACATCAGGGTCGCCTCGGCCGTGGTGTCGACGGCCCGGCCGGTATGTTCGCTGCCGTCGAGGATCGCCGCGGCGACACTTTCGCTCACGTACTTGCCGAAGGTGTCGCGCAGGTACTGCCGCTCCGCCAGGCCCTCGACCATCCGGTTGAAGCCGCTCGCCGCATGGCCGACCTCGTCGTTCGACGTCACCGGCAGGCGCACGGAGAAATCGCCGTCGGCAACCTGCCGCATGCCGACGTCGAGACGCGTGATCGGCCGCGTCAATGCCCGTGATATCCAGTAGTACATCAACACCGCGCCCGTGGCGGACGTGACGATGTCGACAGAGGCCTCGCGCACCAGACGATCGCCTTCGTAGCTCAGGATGTCGGCGGCGATCAGGATCATGGTGGAGAAGGAGACGAACAGCAGCGCCAGGGCGACCTTGTGGCGAAAGCGGCCGCGGAAGACGCTGATGTTCACGCCGCGTGTCATGAACAGGAATCCGCAGAGCCTGTCGAGATAGGCCGAGACAATGAAAAAAGTGAGGACGACGTTGAAGGCGGTGCCGACCGTCAGGTTCGCCACGATATCAGGCCAGCCCACCTTCTGCAGGGTCGCGCCGAACGTGATGTCGAGGTGATGCGACAGCAGCCTGAGGCCGATCATCGGCATGTAGAAAACACCGATCACGAGGGCCGAATGGCGCGGCAAGTTGCACAGCCGGCGTTCGATGTCGGCGTAGGTAACACGGCCCTGCACGAAACCTACGATCGGTCGGATCAGGTACCAGGCGCCGGCGCCCACACCCACCGCCAGGAAGATCGTTGACATGATGATCGACGGCAGAAGGACTTGCGGCGCATCGTTGAGCGCGGCGTAGACGACGAGCGAGACGAGGTCGATCAGGAACGGCGCCGACATCGCCAGGAAATAGCGATGCACGAGGTGGGCGGAGGCCGCAAGCGACGCCACGTCGGTCGATGCTGTCATCCGCTGGATATAATGCGGATCGGGGCGGAGCGGAATGCCCCGCCCGCCGCGGTCGCCGGATCAGGCCGTGAGTTCACGCGCCGTGATGCGGTACTTGAACTTGTCCGGATCGAGCGAGTCGAGGAAGCCCGCCTTGTTCTCGGCCTGCGGATACATCAGGAACGCGATGGCCGGCTCCTTCGAGCCCGGCAGCTTCACGTCGTGTGCGACGTTGAAGGCGACCCAATTGCCCTCCCACGCACCGAACAGGGCCTTGCGCGCCGCGACAACCTTGGGATCGCCCATGGCGAGATTGCCCGGCGGCTCCTCGAGCACGACCTTGCGGACGTCGGCGGGATCGACCGGTGTCCAGCCGCTGCCGTTCAGCCAGACTTCTGCGCGGCAGTGCTGCGCCTTGCTCACGACCTCCGATCCGGCGCCCAGCGCCTTGAAGCCGAACTCCGACGGCGCCACGCGGATGCCGTAGACGTCGCGCGCCGGCAGGCCGACCGAGCGGGCGAGGCCGACGTAGAGCGCGTTCAGGTCGGCACACTTGCCGTTGAGGTTGCCGGTCTTGATCATCGTCGTGATGTCGCCGACGCCACAGCCCAGCGTCTTGGCGTTGCGGAAGGTGTTCTCCACGACCCAGTCGTAGAGCGCGCGCGCCTTGGCGACGTCGTCGCGCTTGCCGCGCACGATCTCTTCGGCGGTTTCCTTGACCAGACCGTCGGTCGGCAGCAGGTCGGTCGAGGCAAGGTTGAGCGCGCGCTCGGCGTCGCTGAGCGGTGCCGCCGTTCCCTGGCCGGGTCGGAGGGAGCGGTTCTGGGTCTGCACCTGGGCCGTGACCTCGATCACCGGCGAGAGCTGGTCGCTCGCCCATTCGACGCGCAGCATCTCGGCGCCGTACTTGGGATCGCGCACCCGTTCGGCGACGCGGGAATTTCCCTTCCAGGTGACATTGCCCGGCCGTTGCCAGTCGGCGGCTTCGAAGGTCGGCAGCGGGATCCACGCCTTGTTGGCGCCGCCCATCGGCTCCACCTGCGCGGTCAGCACGAAGCTGCGCCAGCCCTTGGGCATGGGCGCGAAGGTGGCCTGGGCCGACGCCAGGCGCGGCGCGAGGCCAATGGCACCGGCGGCGATGCCGGCTTTGAACATGTCGCGACGATTGATCATTTTCAGTCCTCCCCATGGCGATGCATGCCGGGGAGAGTGCGCGTTCCCGCCGTCGGGAAGGCTGCAACCGTCCCGGACCAAATCCGCGTCGCACGCGACAGCGGTCTGTACCGGAAGCGAAGGAGATTGAAGGGTGGTGGTGCAGGCGTCAACTGGCCGTGCTAGGTCGGCCGCCATGACGAAAAAGCTGGCCGACCTCAATCAAATGACCCTTCCGGGCTTTTCCGGCGCGGTCGGTGACACGTTCGAACGGGCCTCCTGGGTTGCCGAGGCGGCATGGGCCAAACGTCCGTTCTCCAGCGTCACGTCGCTGCACGAGGCAATGATGGGCGTGGTGCGCGCGGCGCCGCGTGAGCGTCAGCTCGAGTTCCTGCGCGGCCATCCCGATCTCGCCGGCAAGGCCGCCCGTGCTGGCGCGATCACCGACGATTCGAAGAGCGAGCAGTCGAGCGTCGGCCTCGATTCTCTGAACGAGGCCGAGTTCGCGCGCTTCCACAGGCTGAACGATGCTTATACGGCGAAATTCGGCTTTCCCTTCATCGTCTGCGTGCGGCGCCACACGCGCGATTCGATCCTGGCGCAGTTCGAGCGCCGGCTCGGCCACGACGCCGCCACCGAGTTCGCCGCAGCCTTGCTGGAAATCTTCTACATCACCCGGCTGCGCATAGCGGCCAAGGTGACGGGGGAGGGCATGCCCAAGGTGAACGGCCGGCTCAGCACCCATGTGCTCGACACCCAGGTCGGCCGGCCGGCGGTGGGCGTCGCGGTCGAGCTCTACGAATTTGCCGGCAAAGCCGCCCATCTCATCGCCACGGCCGTCACCAATTCCGACGGCCGCACCGACCAGCCTCTGATCGGCGATCGTCCGCTGCCGATCGGTTGCTATGAACTGCGCTTTGCCGTGGGTGACCATTTCCGCAGCAGGGGTATCGAGCAGGGCGATCCGCCGTTTCTCGATATCGTGCCTTTGCGCTTTTCGATCGCCGAGCCGGAGGGGCATTATCACGTCCCGCTGCTCTGCACGCCCTGGAGCTATTCGACCTATCGCGGATCCTGAGAACCGGAGGAAATGATGACCGCCTACAACGACGTCTCCCTGATGATCGACGGCACCTGGACCAAGGGGTCCAAGGGCCGCACGATTCCCGTCGTCAATCCGGCGACCGAGGAAGTGATCGGCCATGTCGCCCACGCCGAGACCGCCGACCTCGACCGCGCGCTCGCCGCCGCCGACAAGGGGTTCAAGATCTGGAAAAAGGTATCGGCCTTCGAGCGCTACAAGATCATGCGCAAGGCCGCCGAACTGATGCGCCAGCGCGTCGACGAGATCGCCACGATCATGACCCAGGAGCAGGGCAAGCCGCTGTTCGAGGCCAAGGCCGAGACCGCGCTGGCTGCCGACATCATCGACTGGATGGCCGAGGAAGGTCGCCGCACTTACGGCCGCATCGTGCCGGCGCGCGCCGAGAACGTATACCAGCTCGTGACCAAGGAGCCGATCGGCCCGGTTGCGGCGTTCACGCCTTGGAACTTCCCGATCAACCAGGTCGTGCGCAAGGCCTCGGCCGCGCTCGCCACCGGCTGCTCGATCATCATCAAGGGACCGGAAGATACGCCAGCTTCGTGCGCCCAGCTCATCAAGGCGTTCGTCGATGCCGGCGTTCCGGCGGGCGTGATCCAGCTTGTCTACGGCGTGCCGTCGGAGATCAGCGAGTACCTGATCCCGCATCCGATCATCAAGAAGGTGACGTTCACCGGCTCGACGCCGGTCGGCAAGCAGCTTGCGGCACTCGCCGGCGCGCACATGAAGCGCGTTACCATGGAGTTGGGCGGCCATGCGCCGGCCATCGTGTTCGAAGATGCCGACCTCGAGCAGGCGGTCAGCATCCTGGGCGCTAACAAGTTCCGCAATGCCGGCCAAGTCTGCGTCGCCCCGACCCGCTTCCTGGTACACGAGAAGGTGTATCCGGAATTTGTCGAGCGCTTCACCGCCTATGCCAAGAACGTGAAGGTCGGCAACGGCCTCGACGCCGACACCAAGATGGGCCCGCTGGTGGCGGAACGCCGCCTGCATGCCATGGACACCTTCATGAACGACGCCATCTCGAAGGGCGCCAAGGTCCAGACCGGCGGCAAGCGCCTGGGCAACAAGGGCTACTTCTACGAGCCCACGGTGCTCACCAACGTCTCGCCCGATTCGAAGATCATGAACGAGGAGCCGTTCGGCCCGCTGGCACCGATCACCCCGTTTAAGGATTTCGACGGCGTGATGAAGGAGGCCAACCGCCTCGCCTGGGGCCTGGCCGCCTACGCCTACACCAAGAACACCAAGACCGCGGCCGCGGTTGGCGCCGCCTTCGAAAGCGGCATGGTGTCGATCAACCACCATGGCCTCGGCCTGCCGGAAGTGCCATTCGGCGGCATGAAGGATTCGGGCTACGGCTCGGAAGGCGGCGTCGAGGCGCTGGAAGCCTATCTCAACACCAAGTTCGTGAGCCAGCTCGGTATGTAACGGGCACGGCCCTCCGCCGCGACGCGGAGGAGGGCCGTCCTTGCTGCGAAACTTGTCGCCCCTCGAAACGAGGGCGCATCGGCTTCTCGCCTTTTTCCGCGCGGACCTATACCGGTGCCGCGTTCAAGGAGAGCAAGGTGATGAAGCGTAGAAATGTCCTGGCCATTCTCGGCAGCGTGCCGCTCGCGGCGGGCTTCGGCGCACCCACGCGCGCGCAGGACGCGTACCCGGCCAAGCCGGTCAAGATCCTCGTGCCGTTCGGCCCCGGCGGCTCGACCGACATCATCTCGCGTCTGGTCGGCAAGCAGCTCGAAATCGTGACCGGCAAGCCGTTCGTGGTCGAGAACAAGCCAGGCGCGACCGGCATGATCGGCACCGCACAGGTCAAGAATGCGCCGGCCGACGGCTACACGCTGCTGCTGGGCTCGACCAGCACGCTGGCGGCCAACCCCAGCCTCTATAAGCAGATGACCTACGATCCGTCCGACTTCACCACGGTCGCGGTCAACGGCGCGGTCGGCAACTTCATGCTGGTCAACAAGGACGCGCCCTACAGGACGGTCAAGGAGTTCGTCGCCTTCGCCAAGGCCAGCAAGGAGCCGCTGTTCTCAGGCTACGGCAATGCCTCCTCGCGCGTGCCGTCGGCCCTGTTCGAGGTGACGAGCCGCGTGAAGTTCGAGGAGGTTGCCTACCGCGATGCCGTGGCGTCGATCCAGGATCTCGCCGCGGGCCGCGTCCATGCGGTCTTCCCCGACCAGGTGGTGGGCGAGAGCTACGTCCGCTCCGGCTTCGTGCGCGCGCTTGCCGTCACTTCGGCCGAGCGATCGGCGCTGTTTCCCGAGGTCGAGGCCATCGCCGAGACCTATCCCGGCTACAACATCATCGCCTTCTCGTGCTTCTCGGTGCGCAAGGAAACGCCGGTCGAGATCAAGCAGCGCCTCAATCGCCTGATCATGGAGGCGCTCTATGAGCCCACGGTGCTGGAGCGGGTGAAGCAGCTCGGCTTCCTGCCGCCGCCCCGCGACTGGGACATCGCCAAGTGCGATGCCTTCGTGGTGCGCGAGCGCGAGGACTGGACCAAGTACATCAAGCTCGCGAAGATCGAGCCGCAGTAGCGCTGGCCAGAGTACTAGCCAGTCGACCTTTCTAGTCGACCTTGGCGCCGGATGCCTTGATCACCGGCGCCAACCGCCTCTCGTCGGCGGCGCGGTAGGCCGCGCTGTCGTCGGGACTCAGCCACAGCGGCGTCGCGCCCTGCTTCAGGTAGGTGGCCTTGAGATCCTTGCTCTCCAGCGCCGTCCTGGTGAGCGCCGACAGCTTTTCGATCATCGCCGGCGGCAGGCCAGATGGCCCGCAGATGCCACCCCAGGAGTTCACCTCGAAGCCCGGCATGTATTCCGCCATGGGCGGGATCTCCGGCGCCGCGGGGCTGGGCTGCAGCGAGGTGACGGCGAGGCCCACGGCCTTGCCGCCGTGCATCTGCGCCAGCGCGCCGGGAATGTTGTCGAAGATCATGTCGACCTGGCCCGCCAGCAGATCCTGGATCGCCGGCGCGCTGCCGCGATAGGGCACGTGTAGCAGATCGATCTTGGCCATGTACTTGAACAGTTCGCCGCTCAGGTGAACCGTCGTGCCCGAGCCGGACGAGGCGAAGGAATACTTGCCCGGGTTGGCGCGTGCGAGCGCGATCAGCTCCGGCACGGTCTTGGCCGGGATGCCGAGGCGCACGATCAGCAGATTGGGCAGCGACCACAGCATGCTGACCGCGGTGAAGTCCTTGGCGGCGTCGAACGGCAACTTGGCGTAGAGCGTCGGGGCGATGGCGTGTGAGGCAACGCTGTAGAGACCGATCGTGTAGCCATCGGGCGCCGCATGGGCGATGGCGTCGGCGCCGACGTTGCCTCCCGAGCCGCCCTTGTTCTCGACGATGAACTGCTGGCCCGTCAGCTCGCTCAATTTCTGGCAGGCGATGCGCGACAGCACGTCGGTCGGTCCGCCGGCCGGGAAGGAATTGATGTAGCGGACCGGCTTGGTCGGCCAGCCGGCCTCGGCGCGGGCGATCCCGGAGGCGAGCATCGGGGCGGCAAGCGCGCCGCCGGCAAGTGCCAGCGCGCGGCGGCGGGGCAGGGATGCGTTCTTCATGTCGGACATTCCTCTTCGGCCGTTTCCATGCGGACAGGCAGGTTGATGTGCGTGCCTCGAATGGCGAGACTGTGGCATTAGAATCACAGAGGGTTGATCATGCCGGACCGCGACGATCTTGGTAGCGCCTGGAAGGTGCCGCCGAGCCGCTACCTCGCCGGCCGGCCGGCCGAATTTGCCGTGGGTGCGCCTGCGTCGACCTATGTGACGATGCCGGACGGTTGCCGCCTCGCTGTCGATGTGATCCTGCCGGATGGCGAGGTGTCGAGGCGCTGGCCGACCGTGCTGATCCTCACACCTTATATCCGCCGCTTCGAACTGGCGCCCGGCGCGACCGGCGTCGAGCCGTCGCCCAACACCTATCGCTATCGCGACATGTTCGTGCCGCGCGGCTACGCCTTGGTCGTGGTCGACGCGCGCGGCACAGGCGCCAGCTTCGGCACGCGCGATTCGTTCCGTTCGCCGCGCGAGCGCGACGACTATCGCGCCATTGCCGACTGGATCGTGGCTCAGCCCTGGAGCGACGGCGCCATCGGCGCCACCGGCATCTCCTATCTTGGGGCCGCGTGCGATTTCCTCGCCAGCACCGGCCACAAGGCGGTGAAGGCGATCGCGCCCCTGTTCGCGGTCTGGGACACCTGGACCGACAACTATTATCCCGGCGGCATGCTCATCAAGCGCCTGGCGCTGGTCTATGACGAGCTGATGCTGGCGCTCGACCACGACAGGCGCGAGTTGCGCAGCCAGTTCAGCTATTTTGCCAATCCCGCTCTGCTCGGGCCGATGCCGGTGGACGACGACACGAGCGGCGCGATCGCGAAGGAAGCCGTGAAGGGCCATCTCGCGAATTTCCGCATGCCCGACTTCATCACCGAATTCAAATTCCGCGACGATGCGTTGCCCTACGATCCCGGTTTCACCAGCGCCTCGTTCAGCCCCTACAATTATCTCGACGAGATTCCCAAGGACATCGCCGTCTACGCTATTTCCGGCTGGATGGACGGTGCGGGCTACGCCAATGGGACGCTGTCGCGCTTTCTGACGTTGCCCAACGCGGAGCGGCGCGTGCTGCTGGGACCGTGGGATCACGGCGCGCGGGTCAATGCCTCGCCGTGGCGCGCCCGGCCCGAGCCCGAACTGCCGGTGCTGGGTGAGGTGCTGCGTTTCTTCGATCGTCATCTCGCCGGCCGCGAGACTGGCCTCGAGCATGAGGACCCGATCCACTACTTCACCGTCCATGCCGAGGAGTGGCGTGCCGCGAAAAGCTGGCCGCCGGCCTCGGCCATCCGGCAATTCTTCGCCGCCCCCGGCCATGCGCTCACGGCAGCGCGGCCGAACGACGGCACGTCGGACGAATTACAGGTCGATTTCACCTTGGGCTCGGGGACGCAGACGCGTTACGAGCGCATCGCCGGCATCGATGCCACGTCCTATTACGCCGACTGGAGCGAGCGCGAACGCGCGCTTCTCTCCTTCACGACATCGCCGCTCGACAGCGCCCTGGAGATCGCGGGCCATCCCGTGGTGTCGCTGTGGCTCGCCTCGAGCGAGCCCGATGCCGCGGTCTTCGTCTACCTCTCGGAAGTCGAGGTGGACGGCACGTCACGCTATGTCACCGAGGGTGTGTTGCGGGCCATCCATCGCGCCGAGGCGCCGTGCCCGCGCGAGTATCGCACCACCTGGCCATGGCGGACCTTCGCCCGCAAGGATGCGCGGCCCATGCCGATCGGCGAGCCCCAGCTCCTGCGCTTTGCCTTGCTGCCGACGGCCTGGCGATTCTCCAGGGGGAGCCGCTTGCGGTTGTCGATCGCCGGCGGCGACGCCGACCATTTCGTCCAGACACCGCATGGCCGTCCACCATTGCTCACGATCTTCAGCGGCGGTGAGCATGCGAGCTTGCTCGAATTGCCGACGGCGCAAGGATGAAACCGTTGAATGATCCGACGCGGCGTCTCGTGCTGGGAGGCCTGCTTGCATCGACGGCGTCCATGCCGGCTTGGGCCGGCGAATGGCCGGAGCGTCCGGTGGCCTGGATCGTGCCGTTTCCGGCCGGCGGCGGTTCGGATCTGTTCGCCCGTCCGATCGCTGCCCGTGTCGGCGACCGGCTCGGTCAGACGATGGTGATCGACAACAGAAGCGGCGCCGGCGGCACGCTCGGTACGGCCGTCGCGGCGCGCGCACCGGCCGATGGCTACACCGTGCTAGTGGGCGATACCGGCCTGACCTATGCGCCCGCGATCTATCCCAGGGCAGGCTTCGACTTCGACCGCGACTTCGCGCCGATCAGCGCGTTCGCCCGTGTGCCGTACGTGCTGGTGATCAATCCGGCCCATCTCGACGTAGCGACCCTCGCGGCGTTCATCGCGACGGCGAAGAAGAAGCCCGGCGTGATCGATATCGGATCGGCGGGCCTCGGCACCGTGACGCATCTCGCCATCGGCCTGTTCGAGGGACGTACGGGCGTGCAGCTCCATCACGTTCCCTATCGTGGCGGCGCGCCGATGCTGCAGGATCTGCTGGCCGGGCAGATCGCCGCCGCCTTCGTTCTGGTCAGCGCCGTCGCGGACCACGTCAAGTCCGGGAAGCTGCGCGCGCTCGCGGTGGCCAGCCGCCGCCGCGAGGCATTGCTGCCCGATGTGCCGACGGCGCAAGAGGCGGGCCTTGCCGATTTTCGCATCACCACCTGGTTCGGCCTGTTCGCGCCGGCCCGTACGCCCGGCGCGGCCCTCGACCGGCTGCATGGCGCCGTGCAGGAAGCGCTTGCGGACGAAGCCGTGAAGCGCCTGTGGCGGGAGCAGGGCGCCAAGGTCGAACCCGAGAGCCGGGCCGACTTCGCCCGCTTCGTCGCGCGCGACACGGAACGCTGGAGCCGCATCGCCAAGGCCGCCAACGTGCAGATGGAGTAAGCGCGCGCTAGGTCACGAGGAAGACAGCCTCGACCGAGCAGGCGAAATCAGCCGGGCCGATCGTGCCGACGGCGAAGCGCGCGTGACGTCCGGCATCGCCCATTATGTCGATCATCATGTCGGAGACCGCGTTGGCGACCAGCGG
>Ga0194051_1000788_pt1 | contig 17674 bp, 14 predicted proteins | sample SepL2320m_MetaG_FD_161275 | JGI IMG/M metagenome (GOLD analysis project Ga0194051, IMG submission 161275) | Anoxic zone freshwater microbial communities from boreal shield lake in IISD Experimental Lakes Area, Ontario, Canada - Sep2016-L239-20m | ecosystem: Environmental > Aquatic > Freshwater >... | reverse complement strand
GCAATCACTGAGCAGTATTGATTCAATAGCAAGAGATACGCATATCGGTGTGAGCGATGTCGCGACCCCACATCCGGCGGAGAGTATTTCACGCGATGCTCCAGACGATGCAACAATCGCCGGGGTACCAGAAGCGAGAGACTCCAAAGTAGAAAGACTAAATGTTTCTCTGTCGCCTAGGTTGAGCGTGCAAAACGAGTTGCGGAGGATCGAGGCAATGTATTCGCGATCGGTTATGTGACCCAAAAAAGTAATCGGTAAATCACGAGATTGGTCCATCAATTCTTCTTTGAGCGGTCCATCACCAATCACTACCAGTTGAATATCGCCACGATGTTGACAAATCTCTCGAATCGCTGAAACGGCTAGACGAGGATTCTTTTCAGGTGAGAGTCGACCAACGAGAGCAACTGTATGTGCGCGGCCGTGAAACTGATCAGGATGTACATCGATGTGTTGATCCGAACCAAATTGAGTGTGGTCAACGCCAAGGGAAATGCGGATTGGTTTAATACCTAGTCGTTCAAGTTCACTGGCAGCGAAGGTGGACGCGCAGATGAAATTTTGCGTATCTCGCATCAGGCGACGGTGTTGGTTATTGGCTAGGCGATGTGCGATCCATGAAATCTTGAGATGGCTTTTGAGAAGTTGAGATAATGACTCGTGGGAAAAGACAAAACTGCTGGCGCCAATCTTGGGGGCAAATGCCCCAAGCCACCAAAGTGTGGTCTTGTCGTGTATTTCAATAATATCCGGGACAATTCGCAGCAGGAGATCTTTGAGGGCCTGACGGCGCCAGATCAGCCGATAGCCGCCCCACCCAGGAACTTGAGGGGCTTCAAGTTGAATGTGTCGAACTCCGCTGTCGTCAATGGAGTCTGAGAAATTACTTCCTGGGGTGATCACAACAACTTGATGTCCTAGCGCCCTGTATTCGTTTCTCAGTTCAGTCATTGTGCGTGCGATTCCGCCAGACGTGGAGTGAACTAAATTGGCTACTTGCACAATCAACATACGAGGCTCAGTTCGGGTTGGATCAGGTCGCTATACGACTTACTGACATATCCCACATCAAGAAGGCGGCGAATACAGTCTTCGCTGACCGCCATAAGTTTCTTATCGGTGATATCGCCGGGATGAAGTGCCAGGCGTAAGTCATGATGAATGAGCGAGCGTGTGAGTGTTCCCAGTTTCCACCAACCGACTCCAAGGAAACTGAGAGTGCTGTTGGGACGGTGAGACCAAGCGGGTATGTCAATCACGGTATTTTTCTGGAGATTGATCAATCGTGTGCGTGTCGTGAGATAACTAAAGCCCATCTCTTCTGCTGCTTCTATCGTCCCATCAGATGCCAGCCAACCAGGTGGCACAAAACCAATCGGTGCAAAACCATATTGCTCGAGCGCATTAGCACCAAGGCGCATACGGCGCAATGCTTCAGTTTTACTTGCTGTATGAAACTCATTACACCCACGTGTCATCACAGCAGATGTCAAGCGTGCCCATGAAGGGGCAGTGACTTTGTCATGTGTGTAGCCGTGTTGTACGACTTCGTGTCCACGTGTTTGAACTTCGTGAAGCCAGTCAATGAATCTCGGTGAATCAGACAGAGACATTCCTTGCCAAAGACCTGGAACGACTAAGAGTGAACATGTCACGCCGAACTGCTCCATGCGCCGAACAGCACGACTACTAGCTTCGAGAGTTGATGGGGCTACATCGTGAATCGACACCACTAACCTCGGAGCGGACATGGGACGGGCTAGTTGCCCGTTCATTAGGCAGACTTTCGAAGAGGAAGTGGGGTGTTGATGACCGCTTGATAATGCTGCAGCAAATCATTCATCACCGAATTCCAGGTGCGTGAAATGACTGATTGACGGCCATGTGAAGCGAGAACTCGACGAAGGAGGACATCCTCATGAAGCTGCTGTACGGCACCTGCCAAGCTTTCTGGGTGTTCAGGACTCCATAGCAAGCCATTTTGCCGATGTTGAATGATGTCAAGTGGACCTCCAGCAGCTGGGCCGACCACAGGCACTCCCGATGCAAGCGACTCTTGAATGGCTTGACAAAAGGTTTCGTTAAGACCTGTATGTACAAAAACATCTAACGTCGCAAAAGCGCGAGCTAGTTCTTCACCGCGCAACACACCGGTAAAGGTCGCATCGGGTATTGATTTTTCAAGTGAGGCTCGAAGGGGGCCTTCTCCGACGATAACTAATTTAATTCCTGGTCGGCCGCTGAGAATACGCAAGCGTTCCACTTCTTTTTCACGCGCTAAGCGCCCGACATAGCCAACAACTGTTTGGCCTCTTGGTGCCCATTGGCGATGTAAGTCTTCATCGCGCTTGGATGGATGGAACCTATCGGCGTCAACTCCGCGAGGCCATATGGCGACATCGTCAAGTCCATTTTCGCGTAATTGCCAACTTGTATTAGTTGAAGGCGCCAATGTGAGATCGGCTGAAGAATGAGCAGTTCGGATGGCGCTCCAAATGGGCTTACTTAATCTGCCGAGGTGGTAACGCCGAGCAAAGCCCGCAATATCAGTTTGAAAGATTGCCACGACTGGAATACCCATTCGGCGAGCAGATCGACCAGCAGTGCCCCCTAAAACCAAAGGAGCTGCAAGGTGAACAACGTCCGGCTTAAACGATTTCAGAGTCCGATAGACAGTGGTGCCACTAAATCCAATTCGTACATCGTCGTAGAAGGGCATGGAGCACGCAGCGACACGTACAACTGGAGTTGAGTTGTACATTTTTTCGCCAGGACCAGGGGCAATGATGATGGCTTGGTGACCATTTCGATGCAGGTAGTCGGCAAGTTGGCAAACGGAATTTGTCACTCCATTTACCGATGGGAGAAAAGATTCGGCGACAATCGCTACCCGCACAAGTAAAAAGTTATGAAACGGGGGTAAACAAACGTCGTACCTGTGGTTTCGAGAAAGCAAATATCAAGCAGACAATAGAGGTCTTAATGATCAACGAACCGACAGTTTCAAGGTTGACGAGGGCCTCAATACTGAGACATGCAATAAGGCAGACAAATCCGATGATGATTTGTTGGGTCCACTGCTTCCATGGAAAGACGTCGTAAATAGTTGACTGCAAAACCTCGGCCACTCGCCTCAGAACCCATAGCCAGGCCACGATATTGGCCACAAATGTGCCGATAGCGGCTCCAATTGGTCCAAAGACCAAAACCAATGCTGTGGCGGCGATGGCGTTGGAGACAAGAAGTACGAGTGACGCCACAAGTAAATCACGAGTGCGCCCAGCAGCTCGCAGAACGACGCCGTACTCGGCGACCCGATGGAGCAATATCACAGTGAAGATCACAAGAATTGGTGCGCCTGAGCGATATTGACGACCAAACATCAAGTCAATGATTTCGGGACTGCAAATGATCAGCACGGCTACCGCAGGAACGAGAACATAAGTCAGGCGGATCGATTGTTCGATCCATACTTGTAGGGCGACTGGGTGTTCGCCGCGAGCTAAAAGATGCACGAGTGACACTGCAATGGCGGCCCCACCGGCAACGGGAAGAATATTGATAATGGGTAACTCTTGAGCTGCGATGGCGTACTCGCCAAGCCTTTGGGGATAGAGCGCAGCTACCAACCATTTGTCGAGACTGCGGTTAAGAACCGACACAATGATGGTGGCACCAAGGGGAAGGGCAAACTTGATCTGATCGCGAATTCGTGGAATCGTCGGCGATTCTTGGAGTTGAGGCTTGTTATCAGGGTGTGGACGAGTCGCCCACAATAAAGCGATAAGAGCTGTGACTGATCGAATGATGCCAGCCAAAAGAAGCCCGATGCAAGCTGACCGCAGGCCACCTTCATGAATAAAAAGACCTAAAACGGCGACCAAAGTGATGACGCCCATTGAGCCTTCCCACATCGCCGACAACAATGAACGCTCCATTGCAACGAGAGCCATTGCACAAATAGTTGACGGCAGCTCGACAGCAATCACGATTCCGATGAGCACGACCAATCCTGCCAGGCCATCCCATTGCTGAGTCAATGGACCCGCTGCGAGGTAGAGCACAGCAGAGACAGAACTGCCTGTGAGAAGAAGTGCAGTCATACTTCGAAGCACTACTCGCCGTTGACCGTGAGGATTTAAATGTGAAATGAAGTACGGCATCCCGTGATGAAGCCCAAGATTGGCGACGACCAGCATGGCAAAATAGATGGACATTAAATAGGCCATCTTTGACCAGTCGGTATTGGTCATCCACCGAGCGAGGAATGTAGCCACAAGAATTTGCGAGCCGGTGTGTACTCCTTGACCAACAGTGATCCAGACCGTGCGCCGCCCGATGACCTTTGCTGATTCAGTTTGCATGGACTAGTAGACCAAAGGTGTCATTTCGAAACTCAGTGATGGCCGCATTCTCCGCATCGGAAAGTTCAAAAGCGTAGTGACTCGTTATCGGTCGATGAAGCAATTTGAGTAGTACAAGAGAAAATAATCCGCGTGGTGTTCTTCGAAGGCGCTTCAAGAAGTGATCAAAATTCCAAGTATTACTACCATGAAAGCAACGAATAAATAGATGAGAAAAACTTTGGTCCAAGACGCACAGTCCACCTTCATCTTTAATTGAGCGCATGAAAACTGAATCCTCACCTCTGCGTTGTGCTGGATACCGAGCTTTAGTTTGACGGTGGACAATTGTTCCTGGAGTCGCCAAGCCTGCGTCAGCTCGAAAGGGATGATGAACAAAATCTTCAGAATTAATGTGCATCAGCGTCCACTTGAGAGCACAAGCAGATTTTTGACTTTTCTTGATTGCCGAAATCTGTATGGAGAGACGATCGGGGTGGTACCACTCGTCATCATCCCATTGAGCGACGAATTCACTGACAGCATTGTCAAGGGCAACATTTCGAAGTTCCCCCAAGGTATATGCGTGATCGGAAGCAATATGCAATTCAGTGATTCTGACGCCAGCAGGCAGTTGGGAGGGAATCACGTCGCAATAGGACTGCTCGCCGTCATTAACTATGAGCAGTTCTCGTGGAAAGTAAGATTGGGCAAGAAAGCATTGGATTGCCCTTTGAGCTAGATGTGGGCGATCACGAGTGATCATGGTACAAGTGACAAGATCGTCAAGCAGCATCGCGAGTTCGACGTTCAAAGTTTTCGGATTGCAAAAGGGAGGACGCCATTTTCCAAAAAACAGCTTGCGACCGGCTGCTATGAATCAATTCTGGCGTGAGAGAGTTCAGCAATTCTCCGTGGTTACTACTGACGTAATGAATGAGAAATGATTCATCAGGTAACCGCAAACGTTCATCAATAAAGAATCGATAACTCTGACCCGGTGGCACGGCGAAAAAGGCATTGGGTTGGTGAACATGAGCGAGGTAGGGCTCTTGTTCAACGACAGCGCTCAGGAGTGATGGACCAAGGGAGAATCTCACCGTCGGGTCAACTTTTTGCGCACTCTCCAAAAGCGCAGTAGTGAGATCGGAGTGTGACGGTGACGCAATGACCGCATTGTTGAGGGCCTGTGCCAGAACATTTCGGTCAATTAACTCTTGAATTTTTCGTGGCGGTGAGTACCGGCCGCTGAAGGTGCAAAAGACCTTATTGAGCCACCAGTTCACGGCCCATAAAGATGTCATTGGCCAGTCCTGCACGGTGAGTCCCTGTTGGACGCGCTTTTCATCAAGCCTCCAGACAAATTCTGTTCCGACTTGACTATGCGAAGATTTCAAAATGTCATCAAGTGGACGACGCACAAGGATGTCAAAGTCAAGGTAGATGCCGCCACGTAGATGGAGGAGTGCATAGCGCAGAAGGTTGCTCCTCGCAGAGAGTGCGGTACGAGGAATTCGTTGCCAAACAGCGAATAAGTCTGACGACTTTGAGATATCGGCGTCACAGGCATGGAATAACTTCGCTACATCAATATTGTGGATTTCAACATTGGCAAGTTGGCGCGTGAGAAGAAAATCTAGGGTGATTGGTTCGGGACCTTCGAGATGAATCTCTATGGTGCACCAAGGATGGTGGCGCAGAACACTCTCAACGGCGAGCCGATTTGATAGACCGAAGGATTGTCCTGACCAAACGAAAATGAATCGCTCAAGAACTTTTGCCGACACTTACAAACTTTGGGTCATGAATACTAACTTGCGATTGCCGAAAGGTAAACAAAGGATTGCGAGTAGTTATATATGTGGCTTCGTTAGCCATTCCCGTAAAGCGACATCAAGTTCATCCAACGAGCGCACGAGTTTGTTGATGCTGCATTGCATCATTAAGTTGACGACTTCATTGCTGTTGGGGAATCGGGCGCGCCAGTCGGTAAATAATCCGATGATGAACTTGTTGTGGGCATAGGCATAGCCCATCTCCCAGGCAGTGCCATCGTCGGTCATAATGCCATTGAGGTTGGCGACAACTACCTGGCAACGATCAATACCACCTTTATCATTGAGAAAAATCTCACCGACATTTTCGGCGGTTTTGGGTGGATTATCACGGTGTGGCAAAAAGGTCTCGAACCCTGCGTCTTGGACCAACTGATCAATTTTTTCAATAAACCAGCGTTCACCTTCATCAAATAATGGGCCCGCCACATAGGCGTAAGGTCGATTTGTAACAGTCATGTTGTGCTCCATCCATTTTTTCTGATCTCTTCGCCGTCGGCATCTTGAGGACGCCCCTCGTGACGCAATTCTCCGGGCGTCTTGGACAATCTGGCAATCAGATTTTGCATCGGTGTCTCACCAACCATGGTGACAGCCTCACGGAAAATGAAATGTGGATCAGTAGCAATATCGGCCATATTCATCACTGGACCCACGGCCGCCTCAGCCACCTCAAAAAGTTGCACGACTTCTGCACGAGTTCGTAGTGTGCACCACTCGCGCATCAAAGTTTCGAGTTCATCACGATGCGCAGCGCGTCCGTCAAATGACTTGAAGCGCTGATCGTCGCCGACACCTAAGAGAGACATCACGCGTTGTGCTACTGAGTCAGAGGAAGTTGAAATTCCTACCCACAACCCATCCGCACATCGATAAGTGCCCCGCGGAACCGTGTACGGCAAGCCCGAACCGAGACGAGGCTGTAGTTCTCCGGTGAGAGCAAATAATGATGCAACAGGACCCATGATATGAAACATGCTTTCCAGCAAACTGATATCCACGACTTGGCCGACACCTGAATACAGAGCCACCATCGTGGCGAATGCACCCACGATTCCTGTCAGTTCGTCGGTGAGTGCGATGGCTGGAAGGAGTGGTTGTCCGTCGGCTTCGCCATTGACGGCTGCAAAGCCGGACATTGATTCGGCAATGGAAGCGAAACCTGGACGCTGTGCATACGGACCCGTTTGCCCAAATCCACTGACGCGCGTCAAAATCAAAGTCGGATTGACGGCGTGCAAAACATCTGGTCCGAGACTGAGGCGTTCAAGTGCACCAGGGCGAAAGTTTTCTACGACGACATGAGCATCTTTGACTAACTCAAGAAAGAGTTCCTTATCTTTTAGATTTTTCAGATCCAGAGAGATTGTACGCTTATTACGGTTAGCTAGTTTCCACCACAAGCCAACACCATCACGCGGATCTTTCCAGGCCATATTGCGCAAACTGTCACCAGTGTCAGGCCGTTCAACTTTGATGACTTCGGCACCATAATCAGCCAGATAACGCGCGCAGTTCGGCCCAGCGAGAACAGTCGAGATATCTAAAACCCGCATTCCATGTAATGCAGTAGAGGGGGCCGAGTGACTCACGATCTCTAGCCTGCCAAAAGTTTGGGCATTTTCACCATCTCTGACGAATTTGCTGGAGGACTACTAGGGACGGAATTACTCGTGGTTTCCGAGATAGCGCTCAAAGACATCGCTGTGTTGCAATTCAGCCGAGGTGCCAGCGAAGACGATCTCTCCACGAGTCATGACATACGCCGAAGTTGCGAGAGCTAGGGCGCGAGCCACAAATTGGTCAACGATAAGCAACGCTGCACCAGCCGCTGCGACCCCAGCGAGGAAGGAGAAGATCTCGTCAACAACAATCGGCGCAAGACCGAGAGAACCCTCATCGACAAGAATCACTCGTGGGTTTTGTGTATAGGCACGAGCCATGGAAAGCATTTGCTGTTGACCACCCGACATCGTTCCCGCACGTTGCATGAGGCGTTCACCAAGAATTGGAAAGGCGGCAATTCCTTTTTCAATAGCTATCGACTGTTCGCCCGGCTTTGCTTGTAATTCAAGATTCTCCTTGACGGTCATTGAAGGGAATATGCCACGACCTTCGGGGATGTGACACAGTCCAAGATTGGCGCGTTTGTTGGGCGCCAATGAGGACACATCTTGTCCATCAATCATCACCGAACCCGACATCGGACGAATTAAACCAGACATCGTCTTGAGCAATGTTGATTTTCCTGCACCGTTGGGACCAAGCAACGCTGTGACCGAACCCGCCTCAATAGTGAGATCAATGTTGCGGACAATGGTTGTTGTTCCGTAGCCCGAGGTGATCCCCTTGAGACTCAAAGCAGTTGTGGTCTCTGTGGTCTTTGTCATCTCGTCACCACCGTTGACACTTCATTGGATTCTGATCCGAGATACGCGGCGCGCACCAATGGGCTCGCACTCACCGTGGCGGCGTCGCCTTCAAAGATCAGATGGCCGAAGTCAAGAACATAGATGTACTGACAAACAGTCATCACTAATGACATGTCGTGTTCCACTAAAAGAATGCCACAGCCCCGTTCGCTCACCACTCGCTGCAAGACCTCAGCAAAGCGCAGCGTTTCGCTGCGGTCAAGTCCCGATGATGGTTCGTCAAGAAGAAGCACATCAAATTCACCGGCGAGACAGCGAGCCAGTTCAACGAGGCGGCGCTCACCAGTGGAAAGTTCACCCGCCTGATGATCTGCGAGGTGGGTGATCCCACATAACTCAAGTGCACTGCGAGCAGAGCAATGTGTTTGTTGGCGCTCACTTGAGGTTGCAAAAAGTTGGCGGAAAATGTTTTGCCCCGCCAGTGCGCTTTCGTGACCAAGATTAACATTGTCCATGACGCTCAATTCGTCGGCGAGGTCCATGCGCTGAAAAGTGCGTCCGACACCAAGACGACCGCGTGCTGCTGGTCCAAGTTTGCCAATATCGCTGCCATTGAAAGTGAGACGTCCGCTGACATCGCGGTTAATACCACTCACGGCATTGAAGGTTGTTGTTTTACCCGCCCCATTGGGACCAATCAAACCTGTGATCCTGCCAACGGGAACGCTGAGACACACATCATTGACGGCGCGTAATCCACCGAAGTCAATTGTCAGGTTTTCAATCTCAAGACCAAGCGTGGATGGTGAGGACGTGTACTGAACAAAGTCGTCATCGTTAACTGCAATTGTTCCACTCTTTGTTCGCTCTTGGAAGCGATCAAAAATCTTATGGAATTTGGGTCCCATTGAAGAATGACCACCACGCAAGGCAATCATGATGGCGAAGATTCCAAAGAGCGCATTGAGCACATTCGGTGTGCGGGCTCCATCAAAATATGCTGGTAGCACCATTGAGATGGCAGCCACTATGGCGTACCACGGTTCGCGAAATGGAGCGAGTCCTAAGATCGCCACAAGGACGAGTGAATAGTAAGGCTGAAAGTTGATTGTCGCTCCATCTATCACGGTGAGTTGCATGCCGAACATCACTCCGGCAATGGAAGCGAAAAATGCTGAGCAGCAAAAGACAATCAGTTTGGTGACATTGGTTGATAGGCCGAGCGTTGAAATAGCGGTGGGACTACCAGACATACCGCGCGACATTCTTCCGAGGCGTGATTGAGCGATGATGGTGATAGCGATTGCTGAGACTGCGAAAACAGCGAGAATCACGTAATAGCGGGTATGTGCATCGCCCGATCCGAATGGTGCTGGCACTTTGCGACCACCAGCGAAAATCTTAAACATCCACGTTTGTGCAAAGAACAAACGAGTGACAAGAATTCCGAAACCGAAAGTTGCTAAGGCTAAGTACACACCGTGTAGACGAATCGCTGGTAACGCAACGAGTGCCCCGATCGGAACAACGATGAGTCCAGCGAGAGGTAAGGCGATGATCCAAGGGACATGGGCCTCCACGGTGAGACGAGAAAAAGCTAAGGCACCAATTCCGGCAAATGTGGCGTGACAGAGTGAGACTTGTCCACTGGTCTTAATCAGTAAACCAAGTGAGAGAACCAAGATTGCGGTACATAACCCGAATGAGTAATACGCCAATTTGCCTTCGACAAGATTCGGAACCAAGGCAAGTAGACCGAGAATGAAAACTCCTGCGCCAATACGCAGTCTGGGACTTCCATGCCATTGAACGGACGGTCGTGACTCGGCGTCTGATCGAGGAGACAACTTATTTTTCGCTAGTACCAGCAAGACTATGAAGAGAATGAGAAACGGTAAGGCGTCCGCTAATCCATCCAATGATTGCCAGTGATATTTGCTGACCTGATAGCCGATGAGATCTTGCAGGATCCCGATAATGAGTCCACCTAAAAACGTCACAGGAATACTCGTGAAGCCACCGATAGCGGCGGCACCGAAGGCATACATCGCAAGAAAAGTGAGGTTATAGGGCTGCAGTCCCACCAAAGGAAGAATGAGAATTCCCGAGAGAGCGGCGAACATACATCCGATCATCCAGGCCACGCGTCGCACACCAATCGGATTGGTACCGAGGAGGTCTAATAGGTCGGGATCATCGACAGCGGCGCGCATTGTTGCACCGAGTCGCGTGTAACGAAATAGTGCGTAGAGAGCCACAACAGCGATCACTGCGATCACTGCGATCACGATTTGATCGCCAAAGATATTGATTTCAAAGATCCGCCATTTGTATTCTTTGCGATTGCTGAATGGCAGCCCAGGCACACGATCAATAAATAAACCTTTATTGCTTTTGGGGTAGAAAAGGAGACAGAGTGATGGCACCGCCACTGTGAGACCCACAGTTCCTAGAATCTTCATCGGTGTTGGTTGTCGCGACAATGTGCGAGCAACTCGTTCCATCAGCAGACCGAAGATTGGCCCAGCGATAAAAACAGTGGCCGCAAAGGCAATCTTCCAATCCCAATGAAGGGTAAAGCGGAGCCAGTAATAGACCATCGCGGCTGCGGTCAAGATTGCGCCGTGACCAAAGTTAAAAATTGCTGATGTCTTAAAAGTCAGAACGAGCCCAGTGCCAGCGAGTCCGTAGATCATTCCTGTCACCAGACCGGTGACGATAAATGGAAGAAGATTCTGCACGCACAAACCCCTTAATGTCCTAAAAAAGTGAGGGTCACTTTGGCGAGAATATCGCCAAAGTGACCCTCAACTAGATGTTCTTATGATTGTTTACTAATCAGCTTGCTGCTGGGTTGCATTGATAGGCGAGTCCACCCAGTGGATTCGCCAAAACTCCGGCGGTCAATGAGTAGTTCCACCAACAGTTACGTGGAGGAGCAGTTTCACCCTCTGTCCAAGTGGTTGGTGAGACCAATCCGCCCAGTGTCTCGTCCTTGATGGTGTACATGTTGGCCAAGGTCTCAGCAGCAGTTGGCGCATCGCTCAACGTGGCGTTGGCTTTTGCGAACATTTGTAGTGCTGCCCAGATACCAGTGGCTGTTGGGTTTTCGTAACCTTCTGGATCGACGCCTGCGCCATCCATGACGGATCGATACTCAACAACTGGTGCATCATCAACCCACCATGGGAAACCGTTCAAGGTTCCGACGAGATTGTCTGTGCCTTTCAATAGAGCACCGGCAACCGAACCAGCGCTGACGCTGTAAGCACCCGTGTAACCCTGCTCGGTGCAGTTCGCCATGATCTTCGCAGCGGCGAAACCATCGACGCCCATGTTGATGAAGTCAACGCCAGCATCAATCCAGGAGAGACATTCGGCCGTGTAATCAGCGGCACTTGAACTGATTAATGTCAAACCGAAATCTGCCAGTCCCAAAGTTGCGACAGTTGTTGCCCAAACTGGACCTGCAGCCGAGCAAGAAGATGCCTCAGCACAGACTGCGAAGACAGTCTTTGTGGCACCGATTGATTTAGCCACAAAAGCTGGTCCGTCAACGACGGCGCCGAATGTTGCACTCAATGGGAAGGCATTAGGCAGCGCGCAAGCCAAACCATTGCTGGCATCAGGTGTGCAGTCCATGGCGAAAGCCTCAATGTGCCCACCCCAAATTGAAGGGTCGTAACCAAGTCCCATGACTGGGATACCAGTTGCTCCAAGACTTGCCGACATTGATGCCTCGGTGAATGGGTCATCAAGCAACCACAACACTGGGTTCTTTGGAATGGCCTCATCGATAATTGTTTGGCTCTTGGCAGGGTCTCCAGCGGTGTCTTGAATGTCAACTTCAACTGGGTGACCACCAAGACCACCGTTGGTGTTGGTCCAATCGGCCCACGCCTGAATGACTGATGGGATGAACGGTCCGCTTCCAGCACCGGCGCCGCTGACATTGACGATCGCTACGACCAAAACGGGCGAAGCAGTTGGTGCGTCGGTGACGACTGGTGCGTCGGTGATGACCGGCGCGTCGGTGCTAGAGGCGTCTGAGCCCCCATCACTGCTACCGCAGGCCGCCAAGGTGAAAGCTGCGGCGACGGCCAAAGCTCCAAGGCGGCGAAATTTATTGGTTGTTTTCATGAATCCCCCATTTTTCATCGCCGATTATTCGGCTTTGCTGTGACTACGGTAACATGAAACGAAGTAAAGTAAAACCAACATTTGGAGGAATATTGTGGAATTCGGAATTTTTCTTAATGGCTATATACCTGGCCCGGCAGCGCATGATTCGCAATGTGAGCACGATGAGTTACTAGAGCAGGCCAAGTATGCCGTTTTCGCGGATAAGCACAATTGGAAGTACGTGTGGTTCGGTGAGCATCACGGTCTCGTGGAGTACAGCCACATGTCAGCTCCTGAGGTTGTCATGGGGTGGGTCGCAGGTCAGACCGACTACATCCACTTATGTTCTGGAATTACCAGTTTGCCGACTTTGAAAGAACACCCAGCGCGCATCGCTGAGCGTGCCGCAATGCTCGATCACATGACCAATCGTCGCTTTGAATTCGGCACGGGTCGCGGAGCTGGAAGCCACGAGTTGAAGATGTTCAACGTCATGGACACCGACATCACAAAGTCAATGTGGGATGAAGTGATTCGCGAAATTCCGCGAATGTGGGAACAAAAAGATTACGACTTCCACGGTAAGCATTTCACGGTCCCAACGCCCCATAATGTTTTGCCAAAGCCATACGGTCAAGGACATCCGCCGATCTGGGTGGCTTGCGGGAATCCCGGCACGTTCACAAAGGCCGGGGAAATGGGCATTGGTGCTATCGCCTTCAACTTCGAACCGATATACGCCTTGCAAGGACGTATTGACGCCTACAAAGAAGCGATTCAATCACCCATTGATCAGGTTGGACAATTCCGTAACAACAACATCATGATGACTAATACCATCGTGTGTCTCAGCGATCGCGAGCGCGCACGCGAAGTTGCTAAGCGCCAAGGATTTGGTTATCTCGTGAGTTTGGTGAACCTCTATCACGACACCATGTCACGTGACCCCAACGCTGCCGTTTGGCCAACACCGGCGGCACCTCCCGAGTTCCACATGGATGATGAAATGTTGGACATGTTGATTGAGTCTGGACTGCTGATGGTGGGTACTCCAGATGATGTCAGCGAGCAATTAACACAGTACGAAAAAGTCGGCTGTGATCAGTTGGTTTTCGGATTACCGATCGAACAGATGCATCCTGAAGAGGTGTATGAAATGTTGGAAATCTTCGGTGACAAAGTGATCCCCGATCATGATCCAGACCGCATGCATTCCACTGACCGTCACCGTGCGACAGCGAAGCCAAAGTTTCCGATGTTCCAGTATCCAGTGGCCGAATTTGATATTCCGGTGTTGCCACCTGGTGCTCGCATCGGCAAATAAGGCAACGCTATTTGATCGCCGTCGGGGCGATAGGTCCTCCCACTGAACGAGTCAATGGAAGTGGGCTGGCTGACAGCAGAAAATCGTATTGACCATCTGATGCACAGTCGGCGGCTAATTCATCGAGAACCCAGTTCTGTCCTTGGATGAGTCCGATATCACGCAAGTGGATCATATGCACGGGCAATAAAACATTTGGATCTTCGCAGGGCCAGCATTCAAAAGCCATTGTGTCGGTAGCGATGGCGGCAATATCGGTATCTCTTGCCCACTGAATTGATTTCGTCGAAAGTCCAGGATGTTCCGTGGTGTACCGCACCTTGTTCCCAGAAGTCAGGTGATATTGATGGCCAGTGCGAACACAGGCGATGTCACCAGGTGCCATCGTGATTCCACCGAGAGCGCAGGCGGCCTCAAGATCATCACCAGTGATTGGATATCCACCTGGTAGAAAATCGACTCCATGAACTCGGGCCACATCAAGCAGAACTCCGCGAGAAACAATGGGACCAAAAGTTTCAACGCCATGTTGATGACTTCCATTTTCATCGATGGTTGAGTCCGAGACTCCGTTGTATAAAAGACCTTCGTATCCGACGTGGGCGAGTGTGTCCCAATGCGTGGAGGACTGAACGCCCATGGTCACTGAGTCGTCACTGGTGCAGAAATTTGTCGGGTCCCCTGTGTATGGCACATTGATCATGTGCATCGCACGCCGTGGATTGTCGCGTCCAGGAACTTCGCCATTTTGAATGCCATTTTCATCGTATGGAAGTGAGAGTAAAAAGGTTCGGCCTTGACGTGCCGCCGCGAGTCCACGACGAACAGCATTGTTGTCGATGAGGTTGAGTGTTCCGCGGCGATCATCTGCGCCCCAACGTCCCCAGTTAGAGACTCGGGCGGAAAGTTCTTGGAGGTGTGGAGGTAGGGACATCAGGGGGCGCCTTTCATGACGTAGTTATGTGGTTCTCTAGCATCGCAGACTGTGCCGATTGACTGTGTTGGCTAACTGTGTGTGAGGGTGACTGAGGGTGTATTTTTTTATTGCTCGGCGACCGTCTTTGGTGTGACTAGGGTAACATAGGTAGCGTAAAGTAAAGCCAACATTTGGTGGTCTAGGACTGGGATCGGTGCAATGAAATTCTCACTCATTTTTGAGGGTCAAATGAATGATGCTTCGCCGTCCAATGAGCAAAAGGTTCTGCGCGACTGTGTTGATCAGGCAGTTTTCGCTGAAGAGATGGGCTTTGATGCAATTTGGGCTGTCGAACATCACGCCTTGACCTGGTATGCCCATATGAGCGCACCAGAAATTTTCCTCTCTTTCGTGGCCGCCAAAACCAGTCGGATTCGCCTCGGTCACGGGTGCGTCTTGATGCCATTTGGTTTTAATCACCCCGTTCGTGTGGCCGAGCGAGTGGCGATGCTCGATGTTTTATCCAACGGTCGTCTTGATGTGGGTGCCGGTCGCGGCGCCACGCAACAAGAAATGGGTATGTTCGGCGTGCAACCTCAGGACACCTACCCGCAAGTTGAAGAGACCTTGCGTATTCTCAGCCAGATTTGGCGGGAGGAACGTTTTGAGTGGTCAAGCGATCTGATGACGATTCCAAATCGTCCGATTCACCCCCATCCCGTTCAGACACCTCACCCGCCGATGTTTATGGCCTGCACAAAGCGCGACACTGTCAAACTGGCAGCCGAATTGGGTATCGGAGCCTTGGTGATGGGCTTCGGTGGTCCATCAGAGGTCGCAGAACTGCGTGGCATTTATGACGAAGCCATCGCTACCCGTAGCGGCGATCGCTTCGTCAGTGATCGCGCCAATAACCACCTGTCGGCACTATGCCCGAGCGTTGTTCTTGATGATGCTGATGAGGCGTTGCGGATCGGAACTCGCGGTCAGAGATTTTTTGCTGAATCTATTCACCATTGGTACGGCACAGGTTTACCACCAGCATTAGATGTTGACGCTGGCGACGATGTGGCGGCAATGGCAGCCGATGCAGAACATGTTGTGGCGCGACTCTCAGAAATGAATATTCCAGCATCACCTTCAGCAACAACGATTTATGAAGTTCCTCAGCATGCTTATGGTGATCGCCACCAAGCCATTCGTTACGCGCGCGAGTTGATTGCTGCTGGGGCTGATGAGATTATGGTGATCTGTCAATTAGGCACCGTCTCACATGAAGTGTCCATGGAGACAATTCGCCAGTGGGGCGAGTATGTCATTCCTGTGATTCGTGCCGAGCAGGAAAACTTAGTGTCCGCTAGTCATTAGTTATAAAAACAGATGGAGAACCCAAAATGAACATGTTGCGCTTTGACCTACGACTACCAGATTTTTCAACCGTGACCCGCGCCGATCAGTATCACGCATGTCTTGATATGTGTCGTTGGGCGGATCGAGTGGGTATGTCAGGCGTCATTCTTAGTGAGCATCATGGCGCGCCCGACGGATATCTCCCTTCGCCAATGATGATGGCTTCGGCCATCGCCGCCACGACGACACGTCTGCCCATTTCTATTTCGGCAATGTTGCTGCCGATGCATGATCCGGTACGTCTCGCCGAACAGATCGTCGTCGCCGACCATCTGGCGCGCGGTCGCATGATGCTCATTCTTGGCACTGGTTATCGTCAAGAAGAATTTGACATGATGGACATGAAGTTCAGCGATCGCTTAGAAGTTCTTGAGCATCACGTAGCCGCGCTCAAAAAATTGTTCACCGGTGAACATGTGGAAATTGATGGTCGCAGATTGCGAGTCACACCCGCTCCATTTACGCCAGGCGGTCCAATGATGATGTTGGGCGGTTCTGGTGAGAAAGCGGCACGTTTAGCTGCCCGTCTTGGAATCGGATTTGCAGCAGCAGATAGTAACCCGGTGATTGCCGATTGGTATAACGATGAGTGCGCCAAGTTGGGTTTCACCGGCGGCTTTGTGGTTGTGCCCGAAAAGCTGGGATTTATTCACGTCTCTGACGATCCTGAAAGAGATTGGGACATCATTGGTCGTCACGCACTGTGGGATGCACAGAGTTACGCTGCGTGGCAACGCCCTCGTCAGTCGTCGGCCGTGACCGTCAAGGGGGCTTTGACGATTGATGACATTCGCCAAAGCGGTGTGTATCGCGTGCTCACTGTGGACGAGGCAATTGTGCTGGCTAAATCCGGTCGACTTCTTCTTCATCCGTTAATGGGTGGGATGACGCCAGAGTTCGCTTGGGAAAGCTTGGAGCGCATTGAGCATCGTGTCTTGACTGCAGTGTAATAATTTCAGGAACGGTTGGGAAAAACAAAACAACGCTCTGCCAAAGTGCCTAAAGCGTAACTCTCATAGCCCATGCCAATATCTGCGTATAGATGCCGGCATCGCTCGCTCCACTCAAGCGCATCTGGACTAGAAATGCGATGCACAACTTGCATCACGCCACCTTCATATACCCGATACTGTGCCCACGTTCCTGGAAAGTCTTTGACACAACCGATTTCAATTGTTGGAACTCCACAAGCCATTGAACGAACTCGATGGCGATGCGTGTGTCCCGCAGTGTAGCCAATGATGTTGCGATGTTTGGCGACAACATCATTGAGGGCATCGCTGCTGTCGGGATTAATGCCGAAATAATCCTCATTGCGCCGAGTCCCGCCAGCCGAATCTGGAGTCCAT
>Ga0194051_1000787_pt1 | contig 17684 bp, 17 predicted proteins | sample SepL2320m_MetaG_FD_161275 | JGI IMG/M metagenome (GOLD analysis project Ga0194051, IMG submission 161275) | Anoxic zone freshwater microbial communities from boreal shield lake in IISD Experimental Lakes Area, Ontario, Canada - Sep2016-L239-20m | ecosystem: Environmental > Aquatic > Freshwater >... | reverse complement strand
GCCAGGGAACACATGGCCAGGAGACTGCCCGGACGAACTGCGCTCGACCCTGCCGACCTCGGTATCATCATTCACATCGTTGGTTTCGATTTGGTTCATGCTCGACTTCATCATGAATGCCTCCGGTTGGACAAATCGGTGTCCAAAAAATCCGGGGGCAGCTCACGTCTTGCCGTGGGACCAGTTCGAGCGGCCAATCCTCGACGGCAATGCGTACCGCTTCAGGCAGATGCGCCGCCTTGAGCAGTGGAGGATTGCCGTAGGCTAGCGGTCAAGCCATTTCGTCAGTGATTGGGTTTCACCCCAGTTCCGACCAATCTTCGGGTCGACCAGGTTCAGTGTCGGCGCGTTCGGGAACACATCCAGAAAAGCGGCGACCATCTCTCTGCAGGCTACGTCCGCGATGGCGGTGGCAACCTGCATGTCAGCTGGCACAAGGAGGACCGCCTCGTCGTGAACCGTGGCAATCAGGGTGGCCGGTTGGTCGCGCAGGACTGCGTGCAGCCGGGCCAGCGCCAGCATCATCACTTCGGCGCAGCTCCCCTGGATGGGCAGGTTCACGGCGAGCGCCCCATTGAACCCGGCCAGCTGATCTTCGTAGAACGGCGCATCCGGGTCGACATCTTCCTCGCTCTTGGCGTTCCACTCCCAGTGCCAGCGCCGACCCGCGATGGTGGATGTGAATCCGCACTCGCGGCTGTGGCGTGAGTACTCATCCTGCCAGCGTGCGAGGTCGGGATACCCGGCAAAGAACAAGTCGCGCCGACGGCTTGCCTCCTCATAGGTGATGTCCGGCTCGAAGCTGGTCCGCAGATAGTTAAAGAAGCCGCGTGCACCCATCCGGTAGAGCAGCCCAAAGTTACAAGGCTTCGCGGCCTGACGTTCCTCGGGCGTCACGTCCTCTGGCCGAACCTTACCCGTCATTCGCTGGGCGGTCGCCGTGTGGGCATCGAGGCCGTCGGCGAACGCCTGCCGGAGAATGCTGGGTTGGCCGCACCAGTCGCTGACAAACTCGGCGGCGGCGCGCAACTCGATCTGGTTGTAGTCGAGCGCGAGGAAGAGCTGGCTGGGTGGCGCGACAAAAATGCGGCGGAAGTCCTTAGACTTGGTCTTGGGCATCTGCTGAATGTTCGGATTGGCCGAGGCCAGTCGGCCCGTTCGCGCGCCCGCCAGCAGGAACGAGGTGTGCAGCCGCCCAGTGATCGGGTTGATGCGGTCCAGCAGGCCATTGCCAAAGGCGTGCAGGAGCTTCTCCGATGCGCGGACCTGAAGGAGTTCACCGACACCCGGGAGGTGCTGGTTGACCACCAGTTGGAGCCGGTCGGCAACGAGCTTGCCCGGCTTGGTGCGCGGCCATACTTCCAGTTCACCTTCGGTGAGGGTGGCGTGCAGGTGGGCCTGGAGTTCGGCCGGCCGGGTCAGGTCGCGCCCTGGTGCCGCCGCGCGCAGCTGCTGCTGGGCGGCCGCCAGCTCCGAGTCCCACCGGGCAATCTGCGCGACGTGCGTGGCCCGGTCGATGGGCAGGCCCGCCAGCTCCTTGGCGGCGACGGCGACCGTGGCCTCATCGACCACCAGCTGGGCCTGCTCGTCGGTCTCGCTGAACAGATCACGTTGGTGCCGCCACAAGTGGACACACAACACGGCATCAAGGGCGGCGTAATCGAGCTGCTCGCCAGACAAGGTGGGCGCCCCCCAGTCGGACGCGCCGAGCGTCTTGGGCAGATCCATCGCGAAGTAGAGACGGGCGGCCTGCTCCAGCGATGGACGCACACCATGCGTCAACCGGCAGGCGGTCATTACGTCGTAGATACGTCCGGTCGGCTCGCGGCCAGCCTCGTTCAGCAGCCGCTTCAGCTCGAAGGTCGCATTGAAGATCGCCAGGGGCAGCGCCCACAGCGGCGTCAGTACCGGCCACCCAACCATGGGGACATCGAAGATATAGGCGGTCTGGCCGCCGGCCCACACCTGCACCGTTCGCACCTGTGACTGGTACGGGTCAAGGGCCAGACCGCCGGCGCCCGTCTTGGGTTGCCGGGCGGCGGGCGCCCCTGTTTGAGTCAGGGCGATGGGCACCGGACGGCGCAGATGGACCAACGGCATGGTCTCCATGTCGACGCCGATAACACCCGCGGTGCCCGCGGCCCGCACGGCCGCAACAAGCGCCGCCACGGCGGCCTCGGCCTTTCCGTCATCTGCGATGTACTGGACCGCCTCGACACCGGCCTCGCCCAAGTAGCCTCTCACTCGCTCGGCCTCCTTGCGGGACACCCTCGGGACCAGCCCCAGCGCCAACTCAGCCTGGTTCGCGGCGACGGCCGCCAGCGCCGCCAAGGCCGTTGGGCTGTTGGTTGCACCGGCTGTCGGCACAAGGAGATTGTCGCCATCGCGGTGCAGGGTCACGCCCGCGGCCTGGGCCTGGCGCAGGACCCTGAGGAGATGGGCAGGCAGAGTGGCCGTCATGGTCGGATCCTTCCATGGTTCAAAATGTTTGGAGGACCTCCCCCCAGAAACCGGTCCTCAGTGTCCTCACGACCGTGAAATACAGACGGGTGTGCATTATCCCTGAGGCGGGGGTAATGCCTCAGTCGGTCCTCAGCCTGCCTCAGTCGGTCGAAGAGCGCGGCTGAGGCGGCGTGAGGCGCGACTGAGGCATTACCCGTGCCTTAGGGTTATCGTTGGCCCGCTTGGCTTTTATGCCCCTGAGGACACTGAGGACCGGTTTTGAGAGTGAGGTCCTCCAAGCATTCTAAATTCATGGGGCCGTGTGCGGTTGGGGCACATCGGTCGGGACGATGAGGGTGTCGGGGTGAGGCAGAATGTCGGTCGCCGGGTCCGGCGGCAGGACTTTCAGCGCCAGGATAGGAGGCTGTCCGCGCCGGGTTTCCTGGTTAGTGAGATAACCGCCATCGATGGCGGCGGTGATGTGGCGTCGAGCGGTTTTGGGGTCGACACCCAGTTCCCGCCCCACCTCGTAGCTGGAGATCACCAGCTCCCCGCCGCCTGCCGCGGCCATCCCGGCGGGACGCGCGAATCGTCCGGTCGGACCAGATGTGCCGGCCGCGACAGCCGACGCGACCCGCGACGCAACCAGGTTGATGACCGCCCGGACCCCGTCGGTGACGGTACGACCCGTGACCTGCCCCAGGATCGGTACGAACACCTCGTAGGCCAGCCTGTAGTCGTCGAGGGTTGCTACCACCCGCCCGTCTGGGTCGAGTTTCCGCTGCGCCTGATGCAACAGGGCGCTGGCCTTGATGAAGGTCAGCAGTTGCTGGATGTCGCGCCTGAACCGCACCAGGTGTGGCGGCACTTGGGATACAAGTTGCGGGGCGAACGGTACAACCACGTCGGTCGGTCCGAGCGCCAGCCAACGCTGCAGATCGTGAAACACGGACAGGTCCGGCATTGGTTCGAGGTTGCCGGCGGCACGGTCTCCGAGCCTGTTGAGGACGCCGGTGGTTTGGCTGCGGGTCTCGGAGACCCGGATCGACAACATCCTTGTTTCATTTTCAGCGTGCAGCTCGCCTGTCGTCGTGATCAGCAAACTGATCGGGCCTTCCCGCACGATGGTGACGGTGCGCCTGCCATACTCGGCGTCGGGAGCCTCGACCGTGGTCTGGTGAATGATCTTGCCCTCGGAGATCAGGCACCTCAGCAGCATTGCGGCGACACTGGTTTCGTCCGCCTGCAGCTGGGTGGCTTCGTATACGCAGATGATCTTGTGCGCGAGTGGCGTTGAGTCATAGACGAGGCTGAGGGGGCTGGAGGTGGTCAGCATCAGCATGGACTCGGGCGGGAACAGCCGTAGCGTCTGCTGGCTGACGAAGCTCTTTCCGCCGGAGCTTGCGCCTTTGACCAGCGGGTTGATGGGCGCGTCCAGGAGCCTGCTCACGCCGGCAATGAAGACGAGCTTCACCAGGTGCGTCTCACCCACCACACCCAGGCTGTGGACCTGCGCGATGACGCGGGCCATCAGGTCGGAGGCTTCAGCCAGCTCCTTGACGAGAGGCCAAAGCCGGTCGCGCTCAGCCGACCGCTCCTCCGGCGTCATCTCGAAGTTGGCGGCCTGCGCGCGCTCGCGTGCCGCATTGGCGGCGTTGCGCTTCAGCTCCTCCGCGATCTCACGCCAGGTGGCTTTCAGGCCTTGGCGAGTAAAGTCGTCGGGGAAGCGCGCCACCATGCCGGTAACAAACGCGTCACGCACGGTTGGCGTCGCCCCTGCGGATAGCAGCTCGACCATCAAGGTGGTGGTTTCGTTCTGCCCGGGTATCGTTTCGGCGGCGACGTGTGTATCCAGTTTGGTAATGGCCGACGCCAGCATGGCGTCGAAGTCGGGCAGGCCTTCACGGTCTGCACCGTTGTCCCGGCCACCAACATCGTCTGCTTGATCAAACATGGTCGGCACCTGAGATGGAATGGAGTTTGAAGATCGTAAGGCCGTCGCCCGCTCGCGACCTCGGCGCATAGGCACGGGCGATAGCATTCTCGACCGCATCAGGGGTGACGCCATCCCAGCCGGCGAAGTGCAGGTCGAAGAGCGCGAGCACCTCATCTTCCGGGACGCCGCGGCCGGAGGCAGACGCGATCACCGCCCACATGGTGTCGCTGCGGTTTCCTTCGCAGGCTTCGGAAAGAAGCTTCGCGGCGGCGCGGTTCCAGTTGCCGCAATAACGAGTCTTCAGCAGCCGGAGCCGGTCGTTCAAGGTCAGGTTGGTGGTCTGCTGCCGTGAATGCGCGACCTGCTGTCGACGCGGCACGACCTTGAAGAGATCAGTGGTGAACCTGTCCAGTTGCGCGCGCGTCACCTTCGGGATGTCTGGACTGTCGCTGACCAGCTCCAGCGGCGAGGCGTCGGGCCAGTAGTAGGGCTGGCCCGTCTTTTGATGTCGCCCGAACCCGACACATTGCCCGGAGCCGCTAAAAATCTCGGCTGGGTGGAGCTTGCGGCTCGTCACGCCGCCACCCTGCCGATAGATAAGAAGCTGCTTCGGTGCTTGGCCAATGCGAATCAGCGGCGTTTGGCCCAGGTGCTTCTTGGCGAGTTCATCGGCCAGCGCCGCAGCGGTGGGGGCGGCGATGTCGATGTCGACGGCGACCAGTTCGGACTGGATGGCCAGGCAGGCCGCGTAGTTCTCGGCAGGCCGGTAGTCGGTAATGGTCGCGGCGAGGTCAGCCTCATCCCACGGCATCCGATTCAGACCAGTCCAGCCCTTCATCGCAGGAACCTTGGTTTCCTGCAGGCCCGGGAACGGTCTGTAGCCATTCGCGTGCAGCTGTAGCGCGACCTGTGCAAAGGTCGTTGGCGTGGTGCTAGTCATCGCGCACCGACTCGGTCGGGTCGGCCGGCTCAACACCACGAAGTGAGTTGAAGGGGTTTGCGTTCTGGTCGCTCTCGATACCGAGATCGCCTAGGAACCGAAGGCCTACGAGGCCCTTGAGCAGGTCCGCCGAATCGCCATCGAGCGGCTGACCGGCCAACCGCAAAAGGTCCGCGATGACGGCCTGGTTCTGCTCAGACAGGTCGCCAGACTTGGCGTTCGGGCCGGCGACCCACATCGGCTTGGTGTTGACGATCTGGCCGCTGGCGATGTCGGTGGTCGTCAGCGCAATGCTGGTGTTGCCTTGACGACGGACCAACTCGGCACGCTCGATCCGCAACTCGTAGCGGCCCGGGTCGAGGAGGACGGTCTTCTTGGCGGTGGCGAAGTTGAGTTTAACTGAGCCGGGGGCATTGGCCTGCTGGCTGTTGGGACGAACAAAACGGTTCATGAAACTCTCCTTGTGATTGAAAGGAGAGCGCGAAAACGCTACAAAAGTGTGCTTCAAACATTGTATGCGCCGCGCTCGCGGTTGACCTGCTCGACGCCCCTGCCATGCACGGCGGGGGCGTTTCGTTTACTGCTAGCTGGTGTCGGAGGTACTCAGGCGTTCGGGTCCGAGACGCGCTTCAGCAAATGCATCGGCTTGGGCCGGCGTGGAGGTTGGGAAACGCCCATCCATTTGAAACGGGACCCCACCGCCGTGGCAGCGCCGCTTGTGAAGCGTTGCCGACCTCAGTTGGATTCCCCAGACCTCGAAAAGGTATTCGGAGAGTTCCTTCGTGCGCATGCGCTTTGACCAACGCCGCGAACTACCAGTTGATGCTTGGAGCATGGTGCCCTCGTTGGGTTAACGAGAGCCATCTTCGACAATCAATGCAGCAGGCGTCTTGCGACACCGTGCGACTTCACGCGACTCCGTACGACAGCCAACGACCGACCGCGCAGGCGTTTACTCGGCACCGCGGATTTTCGGTCTCAGGTCCAGCGAAGAGGCGAATTTCCGTTGCAGGCGCCTTACCTTCGCGTCGAGACTGTGGCCAGGAATTGCGCCCTGGTGCTGAAGGACATACTTATTCACCGAGAAGCTTTCAGGCTGCATGGCGTAAGCCGTAAGCATCGCCGCCAAAGTCTTTCGGTCATCGATCGCGCTATCAACTCTGCGGACAACTCGCTCACTGCATCCGGAAGAAGGACAAACAGTCCCCGAGTCGTCCATCGGCGGAGGACCGCCCTGGAACGGTCTTTCGAATTCCCGAATCGCGGCCGACTTGTTTACCTTCGCTTCTACAGATGACTTGCTATAACTTTTCAACCACAGCTGCCATTTTTCTTCTGTAAACACGAGTCGGGCACCATTCCATGCTGTGTCTCGCCCCACCAGCCTAAGTGTTTCCACCCAACCACTTCGTAGCGCATCAGAGATTTTATCAGTGAGCAGATAGGTGCCCGGTAGTTGAATCGTGCTTGTCTCGTTAATTGAGACCAGCACCTGAAGCTTCTGTCCAACGACCGCCTGATAGACGTTGTCGAATAACTCGTTTTCGCAGGTCTTCAGCTCATCGAGGACTTGGTGCTTTTTCTGGGGCTCGTCCTCTCGCGAGAGGGAGTGGAACTCATCGGATAAGCGGCACCACTCGGGATCATCCGATAGGAAATTCAAAAGAGCATCAGCTGTTAAAATGTAACTGGGCAAATTGCACCTCCGTAAACGGTGCAGTCCGTAAAGCGGGGCGGCGCGGCAGCCCTGTACGGGTCAGGACGTTCGGCGGCCAAACCTAGCCGCGCCGATATCAGATCTATTCGGCGGCACGCAGCGGCACCACGTTGCCGGCCGGTGGATTGGTAATCTTTCCAACGAGGGTTGCCAACCGCTCAAGTGCATCACGCTTCTCTTCTAGGTAGGCGTGCCGATCGTAAACCCCACGGACCCCCGGCATCGCGTGCCCAAGGACGCGTTCGGCGACGTCAGACACGACACCCGCCCGAGACATGAGTGAGCGTGCAGTGCGCCGTAGATCATGCAGACGCCATGGGGGCATTGGGTCAAGACCAGCTTCCCTCCGCTGGTTCGCGATTACCTGATCAAGCCGCCCCTTTGCCTTGCTGAAGCCGCTGAACGCCTTATAGCCAACATTGGTCGAGAACACGAAGTCGCCGGCGTCTTCGGCGCGTTCCCCAATCAATGATGCAAGCGCTGGCGTGATGGGAATGACTTGCTCGACGTTGGTCTTAACGCGGTCTGCAGAGACAATGAGCGCACGATCGCGCTTTCCCTGAGGCTCGACCTCGGACCACTGGAGGTTAGATATTTCTCGAAGGCGCCCCGCGGAGAGCAGCAGGGTCCGAACTATCCGTACAAAGGCCTCAGGTATGCAAGTATAGAGAGCCCGCCAGACCAACCGAACTTCATCGTCAGCAAGGATCCGATCGCGAGCAAGCTCGCGGATCGAGGTGTGGGCCATCCCGGGCACGATTGGTGACCGAAATTCATCGTCTCGCGTTGCGTGCCAATTGAGCGCGGAGCGCAGTACGCCGAGCACTTTGTCTGCCACGCGGCGAGACTTGCCATCATGCGAGCGAGACGACCTCGCATTGGCGATTTGATCAAGCAGCGCGACAATCTCAAGACGCTTGATAGCACTCACCGGGCGCGTGCCCAGCTTCGGCCGGACGTGCCGGTCGAGAAGAGACGCCATTTCCGCAGCCGTGCGCAGCCCCCGACCACGCACACGGCCCTCCATAAAACCATCCAGCACTTGATTGAGAGTGAGTGCGGCAAGCGTCTGACGGCGTTCCTCCTCTCGCTCAGTGAGGGGGTTTTCGCCCAGGGCGACCCTGCCGGCGTGTGCCTCTGCGGCCTTTCTCGCTTGTTCGGGTGTTATGCCCATCTGGAAGGCCAGCCAGCGCCGCTGACCACTCGCGGTGTACCTGTAGCCGTACGACAGCCGGCCCGATGGCAAGCGCCGCACCACGAAGCCCCGTATCTCCGTGTCAGCAAAGCTCTCGCCCGGCCTCAATGTATCTACGGCGCGTTTGGTGATCTTCTTTTTCATTGTTCAACCGAAGGCCTAGTCGTGCACCATACATGCACCAGTGCGGGGGAAAGCTCAATCCATTTTGAGGAAAGGTCGTCCAAAGCGAGAAAAGCAGTATCTACTGCGCTTTGAGGCCTAGAGCTGTGTGGATCTGGCGGGGCCAGAACGTGTGGGTCGCGACCTACGGCTTGGGAAGCCGACGCTCTACCCCTGAGCTACACCCGCGTCGCCGGCATTCTAGCTCGCGGTTGCGCTGCAGGTCCAATCGTGTATCTGAAGCCGATGCTGGATGAAGTCCTGACCGCCGAGGAACGCGCCGTCGTGGCCCGTGCCAAGGCCTTCGCCGAGGCGCATGTCGCGCCCAACGCCGCGCGCTGGGAATGGGAACGCCGCTACCCGCTGGAGACGATCAAGGCGGCGTGCGCCCAGGGCCTGAACACGATCGAGTTGGCCCGGCAGCATGGCGGGCAAGGGCTCTCCTTCTCCTGCAAGCTGCGCGCCTTTGAGGAGATCGCGCGGCATGATTTCGCTTTTGCCTTCGCGCTGATCAACCATCACAACGCCTGCGCGCGCTTTGCCCGCGACGGCAAGCCGGCACATGTCGCGCGCCTGCTGCCGCGCATGATCGCGGGCGAGGTGATCGGCTGTGCGGGCTTGAGCGAGCCGGGTGTCGGCAGCGACTTCGGCGGCCTCGAAATGGCGGCGGTGCGGGTCGACGGCGGCTGGAAGCTGAATGGCGCCAAGGCCTGGATCACCAATGCTGCCGTAGCCGGCCTCTCGGTAGCCTACGCCCAGACCGACAAGAGCCTGGGCTATCGCGGCATCGCCTGCTTTGCGATCGAGGCCGACCGGCCGGGATTTCACCGCGACAAGCCGTTCGAGTTGCACGGTGGCCACGCCATCGGTGTCGGTGGCTTCCATCTGGTTGATTACTTCGCGCCCGATGAGGCGGTGCTGCATGAGCCGGGCAAGGCTTTCAAGGCCGCCCTTGCCGGCATCAACGGCGCCCGCGCCTATGTCGCCGCCATGTGCTGCGGCATGCTGCAGGCCTCGCTCGAAACCGCGGTGCGCTACACCCAGCAGCGCCAGACCTTCGGCCAGCCGGTGATCGACCATCAGGGCGTGCGCTGGAAGCTGGTCGATGCCGCGACTGACCTCGAGGCCGCGCGCCTTCTCACCTATCGCGCGGCGCGCCTGATCGACGAAGCGGGCGATGCGGTGTTGCCGGCGGCCTACGCCAAGAAGTTCGCCACCGACATGGCGGTCAATCGCATCGCCGACTGTATCCAGGCAATGGGCGCCAACGGCTTGCGCGCGGAGTATCCGCTGGCCCGCCATCTCGCCGGCGCCAAGATCGCGGCCTACACCGACGGCTCGATCGAGATGATGAACGAGCGCATCGGCGCCGGCCTGCCCGCGGTGTTCGGCGTACCGACGTAAACTTTTAGGCGTTGTCGGCGCGCCGCAGCGCCTGGTCGAGATCGTCGAAGAGATCGCCGCTGTCCTCGACGCCCACCGACAGGCGCAGGAGATCGGGCGGGCAGGGCGTGCCCGGTCCCTCGATGCTGGCGCGGTGCTCGATCAAGCTTTCGACACCGCCCAGCGACGTCGCGCGCTTCCACAACGCCACGCGTGCGGCCGTTGCAATCGCCGCGCGCTCGCCGCCCTTGATGCGCACCGACAGCATGCCGCCGAAGCCGCCCGTCATCTGCTTCAGCGAGACCGCGTGGCCGGCAAACGACGGCAGGCCGGGATAGAGCACCTCGGTCACCATGGGATGGGCGGCCAGGCGTTCGGCGAGCGACTGCGCCGAGCGGCAGGCCCAGTCGACGCGCGGGAACAGCGTGCGCATGCCGCGCATCAGCAGCCACGCCTCGGTCTGGCCGAGAATGGTGCCGAGCTGGGCGCGGATGGTGCGCAGTTTGGCCCAATGCGGATCGTCGCGGGCACCAACCAGGGCACCGGCGATGATGTCGGAGTGTCCGTTCAGGTACTTGGTTGCCGAATGCATGACGATGTCGGCGCCGAATTCGATCGGCCGCGTCAGTACCGGCGTCGCTACCGTCGAGTCGACCCCGAGCAGTGCGCCGGCGCGATGGGCGATGTCGGCGGCGGCGGCGATGTCGGTCACGCTCCAGGTCGGGTTGGCCGGCGTCTCGATCCACACCAGCTTGGTGGCGCCCGGCCGGACGGCGGCGGCAATCGCATCGGTCCGGTCGGCGTCGACGAACTCGACCTTCAGGCCCCAGTGGGTTGCAAAATTTGCAAGCCAGTTGCGCAGCGACCAGTACATGACCTTGGGGACGACGACGTGGTCGCCGGGCGCAAGCGCCAGGAAGCAGGCAGTTGCCGCACTCATGCCCGAGGAAAAGACCAGCGCCTTGGCGCCGCCTTCCAGTGCCGCCAGCGTCGCTTCGGCCTGGTCGAACGTCGGATTGTCGGCGCGGGCGTAGATCCGGCCGGAGCTGTAGCCGTTGTCCTCATCGCGCAGGTAGGTGCTCGCCATATGGATCGGCGGCACCACGGCCTTGGTCACCGGATCGATCCAGCCCATCGCCTGAGCAGCGAGGGAAGCAGCAGAGAATTTCTTGTCTGTCATCGGCACACCGTGAGCTTACGAATGGCTTACTTGGAGCAGTATTTAATTGCACGTCGTTGGGTTGTCTTCGCGGACGCATTGGTATCCGCTGCATCCGACGCTGTTGATACATGAAAGCGTGGTGCCGGTCCCTCCCCAAGGAGAGCGTGGTGCGTCCGTGACGACAAAGCAGGGGGCTTGAATGGAAGTCGAAGTTCTACATCGGCAAGTGATGCCACATCCCGCGGTCAACGGCAGCCGCGTCGCCCGCACCCGCGAAGCCATCGTCGCCTCGGCGCTGTCACTGGCAGCGACTGGCGAAGTTGCGCCCATCGTGCGCGACATCGCCAGGATGGCCGGCGTCTCGGCGCGCACGGTGTTTCAGCATTTCGCCGATACGGCCGAGCTCTATGTGGCCGTTCTCGATCGCGTGTTCGCCATCGAGTTCGGCGACATGCCCGAGCCGGGCGCGTCATCGTCGCTGGATGGGCGCATCCAGTTCATCGTCGACCGAGGCGCAGACCGCTTTGAGCGGCTATTGCCGATGTGGACCTTCGTCGAGACCCTGCAGCGGCGGTCGGCGCCGGCCACCGACATGGTCGCGCAGATCTATGCCACCAACCAGGTCAACCTGGCTCGCTGGTTCGACCGGGAGCTTTCGGGCCTTCCCGCCGAGCAGCGCGCGCGGACGCTCAATGCTCTCGCCCTGGCGCTCTCGCCCGAGAGCTGGGTCGCCCTGCGTCGGCGGCTCGGTCTGTCGGTCGAGCGGGCCCGCGATGAACTGCGCTTCGTCGTGGACGCCGCGCTCAACGGCGGGGCGCGCCGCTAGCGCCAGCGCGTCGCGCCAGCTCTTCGAGGGTGTGGTCGCGCAATCCGAGATCGCGCAGGTGCGTCACCGTATTGCGAAGATAGTCGACGTTGGTGCCGGTGGCGCCCTTGCCGCGCCGGACCAGGGCGGCGGCCCTGGCGGCCGGCAACTTGCCGGCGAACTGCCGGTGCCGGCGGTCGGCGAGATAGACCAGCGCCTCGACCACGCGCCCGTCGTGCAGGTGGATCGGCCGGACTTCTTCCTCATAGACGCCGTCGTTGTCGATCTCGCGCGTGCGCAGATAGCGGCGCACGGCGTCGTAGCCGGTGCGTGGCAGGCGATGGGCGAGGCCGCGGCAGGCGCCGCCCGGCAGCAGCCCCAGGATCAGGCCGGGCTTCTGCGGCGTGCCGCGGTAATGTTCGGAGTAGATGCAGAAGGCGCGGTGCCAGCCGTGCAGACGGGCCGGCTGCGTCTCGGGCGTGGCAAAGCCCGGGTTCCACATCAACGAGCCGTAGCCGAAGACCCAAAAGGGTTTCGCCGAGCTCACGCCTGGTTGAGATGGATCAGTGCGCGGCGGATTTCGCGCGTGCGCGTGAACAGCTCGGACAGCTTGTCGCCCTCGCCCCAGCGGATGGCGCGCTGCAGATAGAAGAGATCTTCCTGGAAGCGCTGCAGCACTTCGAGCACGGCTTCCTTGTTGTTCACGAAGATATCGCGCCACATGGTTGGATCCGAGGCGGCGATGCGGGTGAAGTCGCGAAAGCCGCCGGCCGCATATTTCAGCACCTCGGCATTGAGGTGACCGCCGAGATCGTCGGCCGTGCCCACGATCGTGTAGGCGATCAGGTGCGGCAGGTGCGAGGTGATGGCGAGGATGCGGTCGTGGTGGGCGGGATCGACGCGGTCGACCTGGCTGCCCAGCGCCTTCCAGAAGGCTTCCAGCCTGTCGACGGCCCCGGCATCGCTGTCGGGCAGTGGCGTCAGGATGGTCCAGCGGCCCTCGAACAGGTCGAGCAGGGCGGCCTCGGGTCCGGAATTCTCGGTGCCGGCCACCGGATGGGCGGGCACGAAATGCACCCCCTTGGGGATGTGCGGCAGCATGTCGGCGATCACGGTCTGCTTCACCGAGCCGACATCGGACACGATGCAGCCGGGCTTCAGCGACGAGGCGATCGCCGCGGCCGCCGGGCCGCAGGCGCCGACCGGCGTGCAGACGATCACCAGGTCCGCATCCTTCACCGCTGCGGCGAGGTCGGTGCCGCAATGGTCGGCGAGCTTCAGTCTGTTGGCGAGGGCGGCCGTCTCGGCGCTGCGCGTCGCCGCCACGATCGATGTGGCGAGCCCGCGCTTGCGCGCCTCGAGCGCGATCGAGCCGCCGATCAGTCCGATGCCGATCAGCGAGATCTTGTCGAAATGAACCTTGCTCATTTGACGGCGGCGACGAACTTGGCCAGTGAATCGCGCACCGCCTTCACCTCGGTCTCGGTGCCGATGGTGATGCGCAGGTGCTCGGGCAGGCCATAACCCGCGATCATGCGCGGGATCAGGCCGTCGTTCATCATCCAGTCGTTGGCGGCGGCAGCGCGCTCCTTCGAACCGAGGCCGACCGTCAAGAAGTTGCCGACGCTGGGCAGCGGTTTGAGGCCGAGCTTGGCCAGTTCGGCGCTGAGCCAGGGCAGCCAGATGTCGTTGTTGGTGCGGCTGGCATCGGTGTGGGCGATGTCCTGCAGGGCGGCGATCCCGGCGATCTGCGCCGGCAGGTTGACGTTGAACGGCTGGCGCAGCCGGCTCATCACGTCGACGATGCCGGCCGGACCGTACATCCAGCCGAGCCTGAGGCCGCCCAGGCCGTAGATCTTGGAGAAGGTCCGCGTCATCACGACGTTCTCGGCCTGGTCGACCAGCTCGACGCCCGATTCGTAGTCGTTGCGGCTCACATACTCGGCATAGGCCGCGTCGATCACCAGCAGCACGTTCTTCGGCAGGGCCGCGTGCAGCCGTCGCACGTCGTCCTTGGTGACATAGCTGCCGGTCGGGTTGTTCGGGTTGGCGAGGCAGACGACGCGCGTCTTGTTCGTGACCTTGGACAGCAGCGCGTCGACGTCGGCCCTGTAGTCGGTTTCCGGCGCCGCCACCGGCGTGGCACCAACGCCGAGCGCGTTGATCGGGTACATGAGGAAGCCGAATTGGCTGTAGAGCAGCTCGTCGCCCGGCCCGCAGTAGGCGCGGATCAGGAGGTTGAGCAGCTCGTCGGAGCCCGCGCCGCAGACGATGCGAGCCGGGTCGAGTCCATAGTGACGGCCGATCGCGCCGCGCAGCTTCTCGGTGTTGCCATCGGGGTAGCGGTGCAGCTCGGCCGCCGCCTTGGCGTAGGCTGCCATCGCCTTGGGCGACGGTCCCAGCGCGCCCTCGTTGGACGAGAGCTTGGCGATGGTCTCCTTGCCGTCGACCGAGTCCTTGCCGGGGACATAGGGGGCGATTTTCATGATGCCCGGACGCGGAGTGAGCGCGGTCATGGCAGTCTCCCGTAGGTAGCGATCAGGGCTGGGCCCTAGGACCGAAGGGTGGCCGGAACGGCATAGGCACCGATCGCGGCGACGCGGCCGCTCTTCAGTCCCAGCGCCGCCCCGAGTTCGCGCAGTCGCGGGTCGCCATCGGCGATCACGCCCGGCATTTCGATGAGATAGTGATGCACGCCGTCGACAACCTGGTCCAGCGCCGAGGTGAAGGCGGGGAGGCCAACCTTGGCCAGGCCGCCGGCGATGCGGTCGCGGCTGAGGCCGGCCGGTGTTTCGATGGCGATGAGGGCGCGGTCGTCGCCGCTTTCCTCGGGCTCCATGCGGGCGAGAACGAGGGCCGAAATGCCGCGCGCCCGGGCGTTGGGCATGGCGAGAAAGGGCAGGCGGGCCACGACGTTGGGCAATGTCGCGTCGCCCCCGGCCAGCAGCGGCCACCACGGGGCAACATCGGACTCGATGGGGGCCGGCACGATGCCGATCGTCGTCGGGCCGCCGCGCACGGCCGCCAGCACCTGGGCGGGCGTGTCGTGGGCGACGAGTGGAATCTGGCAACCGAAGTGGTCGCGCGCGAGATCCCAGTAACCGGGCTGCTCGGCCGGCCGGCAGATGGCGATTTTCAGCCCCGGCGTCTGCATCAGGGTGAGCGCACACATCATCTCGCGCCACATGCGGAAGACGGCCGTGACCGGGAAAGGTCCCTGGTGGGAGGCCATCCGCTGGCGCAGCACCCGGGCTTCACGGCCCGGCCGCAGCGCCAGTCCGCCGGCCGGCTTGACGCCCGCAATTCGGCCGACCACGTCGGCGCGCCGGCCGATCAGGCCGTGCAGTTCGCCGTCGATGGCGTCGATTTCTTGCCGCAGGCTGTCGAGACTGGGTGCGTTCATGAGGCCGGTAATTCCTGTGCGCAGCGGCGATACTACGTTCAGCCACACCGCGTAAAGGCAAACAAGCCTCAAGGCGCTTGCACCCGCACGGCGAGGTTCGTATAAAAGTCATCCGTGGAATTTGAGCCGACCGGCTTGCGGCCACGTTAATCCCCGCTAAAAGGTCGGAGTGCTTGAAAAAGCCCCCGCCCTTCCGGTCGGGGGCTTTTTCGTTGGAGAGGACGTTGCTCCAGGACCTGACCGACGCCGAACAAATGGCGCTCGCCCAGTGCCGCCACGCGGTCCTGGGCGCCGAACAGCCGCTCAGCCTCGACTGCGGCGTCGATCTCGGCCCCTACCGGGTGGCCTACCAGACCTACGGCACGCTGAACGCCGACAAGACCAATGCCATCCTGATCTGCCACCCGCTGAGCTGCGACCAGTTCGTCGCCGAGCGCCATCCCGTCACCGGCAAGGAGGGCTGGTGGGAAAGCCTGGTCGGGCCGGGCAAGGTCCTGGATCCGGCGCGCTACTTCATCATTTGCGTCAATGTGCTGGGCCACTGCATGGGCTCGACCGGCCCGCTGGCGCGCGAGCCTGCGACCGGCCAGCCCTGGAACCTGCGTTTCCCGGTGGTGACCATCGGCGACATGGTGCGCGCCCAGGCGGCCCTGCTCGATCATCTTGGCATCCCCGACCTGTTCTGCGTCATCGGCGGATCGATGGGCGGCATGCAGGTGCTCGAATGGGCCGCGACCTATCCCGACCGTGTCTTTTCGGCCGTGCCGATCGCCTGCGCCGCGCACCATTCGGCCCAGAACATCGCGTTCCACGAGGTCGGCCGCCAGGCGATCATGGCCGATCCGGAGTGGAAGGGGGGCGACTATCGCCTGCACCAGACCGTGCCGGCGCGTGGCCTCGCCGTTGCCCGCATGACCGCCCATATCACCTACCTCTCGGAGCAGGCGCTGCAGCGCAAGTTTGGCCGCGCCCTGCAGGACCGCAATGCGCTCGGCTTCGGCTTCGACGCCGATTTCCAGGTCGAGAGCTACCTGCGCCACCAGGGCTCGACCTTCGTCGATCGCTTCGACGCCAACAGCTATCTCTACATCACGCGCGCGATGGATTATTTCGACCTCGCCGGCGCGCATGGCGGGGTGCTGGCGAATGCCTTCCGTGGCTCGCCCACGCGCTTCTGCCTGATGTCCTTCACCAGCGACTGGCTGTTTCCGACGCGCGAGAGCCGCACGATCGTCCATGCGCTGAACGCGGCGGCGGCCAACGTGTCGTTCGTCGAGGTCGCGAGCGACAAGGGCCATGACGCCTTCTTGCTCGACGAGCCGGAGATGTTCCGCACCTTGAGCGGCTTCCTCAAGGGGGCGGCTGCCGTGCGTGGGCTGAAGCAGGCGGCATGAGGAGGGATCTGCCGTGACCGCCGCTATTCGCGTCGACCTCCAGCTCATCGCCGACATGGTGAAGCCAGACACCCGCGCGCTCGACGTTGGCTGCGGCGACGGCGCCCTGCTGGCCTACCTGACGAACTTCAAGCGCGTCGATGCGCGCGGCATGGAACTCAGCCAGGCCGGCGTGAATGCCTGTGTGGCCAGCGGCCTGTCGGTGATCCAGGGCGACGCCGACGCCGATCTGCAGGCCTATCCCGATGCCGCCTTCGACTACGTGATCCTCAGCCAGACGCTGCAGGCCACGCGCGAGCCGCGCGAGGTGCTGCTGCAGATGCTGCGGGTCGGCAAGCGCGCGATCGTGTCGTTTCCCAACTTCGCGCACTGGCAGGTGCGCCTGCGGATGGTGTTCGGCGGCCGCATGCCGCAGACCACGTCGTTGCCCTACAAGTGGTACGACACGCCCAACATCCATCTCTGCAGCATCGACGATTTCCGTGCGCTCTGTCGCGACATGGGCGTGCGCATCGAGCGCGCCATCGTGCTCAACAGCAAGAGCCGGCCGATCCACATGCCACCATTGCTCGCCAACGTATTCGGTGAGCAGGCGGTGTTCATGCTGCGGCGGGATTAGTACTCAGGGTGTCATCGGACCGCGGGCCTCCAGGCCTGCATCATGATCATGAGCGGGCCTGGAGGCCCGCGGTCCCTCTTGATGTGAGTCTATTCCAACGGAACCGGCTCTAGCCTTCCACGGTTGTCGTCGAGACCGCGAGATTGCTGCCGAGAAACGCGCGGTCGCCCGGGCCTTCCTGGCCATGGCCGATGCTCCAGCGGTGCGGCCAGTCCAGGCGCTCGGCGCCCCAGGCGGAGGCGGCCGACAAAGACGACCAGGGCGCATCGGCCGCGAGGCGATACAGCAGGCCGCCGGGCCCCATGCCCGGATGGACGAGCAGTTGAATGTCGAAAGGCGCGCCGGCGTCGAGGGCCGGACCGAGCCAGTAGTGCGGGCTGCGGCCGGGCTCGGGTTCCAGAATCACCGTCAGCCGCTGCGCCGGCCCGGTGAGGCCGATCCAGAGCGGTGCGCGGACACCGGGCTGGAAGGCCGAGAGAAGTGTCTGGATCGTGCTTGTGCCGGCCGCAGCCCGCACTACTGGCTC
>Ga0194051_1000786_pt1 | contig 17688 bp, 14 predicted proteins | sample SepL2320m_MetaG_FD_161275 | JGI IMG/M metagenome (GOLD analysis project Ga0194051, IMG submission 161275) | Anoxic zone freshwater microbial communities from boreal shield lake in IISD Experimental Lakes Area, Ontario, Canada - Sep2016-L239-20m | ecosystem: Environmental > Aquatic > Freshwater >... | reverse complement strand
TCGATCAGGGTGAGCACATCACCCATATCGAGAATGCGCGATGCCATTCGATCTGGATGGAAGGTCTCAAGGTCGGTGAGCTTTTCACCCACCGATGCAAAAACGATCGGCTTTCCGGTGACGGTGACGATCGACAGGGCCGCACCACCGCGAGCGTCACCATCAAGCTTGGACAGGACGACTGCGTCGATACCGATTGCCTCATCGAAGGCGACGGCGGTACGGACAGAATCCTGACCGATCATCGCGTCGACGACGAGAAGAGTCTCATCGGGCTGGATTGCGTCGCGAACCTGTCGCAGCTGGCCCATCAGTTCTTCATCGATCGCCAAGCGGCCAGCGGTATCGACGATGACGATGTCGTGCAACTTGGCCTTGGCAAGTTCGATACCGCTGCGCGCAACGGCAATCGGGTCGCCCACACCGTTACCTGGCTCGGGTGCGTGTATTGCGACGCCAGCGCGTTCTGCAACAACACTCAACTGATCAACCGCGTTCGGACGCTGAAGGTCGGCGGCCACCAGCAGTGGTGTGTGCCCGGCATCGCGCAGGTGCAGCGCCAACTTTCCGGCCAGCGTCGTCTTACCCGCACCCTGAAGGCCTGCGAGCAAAATAACGGTCGGCGGATTCTTCGCATACTGAAGACGTCGGGTGGCACCACCAAGGATGCCGACGAGCTCTTCGTGCACAATCTTGACGACTTGCTGGGCGGGATTTAGCGCTTGATTGACCTCGTCCGATAGCGCACGTTCACGAACGCGGTCCGTGAACTGCCGCACCACGGGTAGCGCAACGTCCGCATCGAGAAGTGCCGTGCGAATCTCCCGGACGGTGGCATCGACATCGGCTTCGGACAGCCGTCCCTTGCCACGCAGGTTCTTGAACGTGGCTGCGAGCCGATCAGACAGCGAGGTGAACAAAGATCATCCCTACAAGTACGGCTTCCGGCCCCACCGCGGGGCGGACCTGCGCCAGTGGACGCTCGTACAGCCTAACTTGCCCGGGCTTAGCGCGCCGACCCCATCTCTACTATGCCGTGGTGCTGCTTGACGAGGCTCAGAACTGCGGCACCGGGTCGGACAGGACGTCACGCACAGCACCGATCACAGCATCGCCTTCGAAGTCATTCAATGGTTCACCCGCTGCGTCGACGATGTAGAAAACATCGACTACCTCCGAGCCCAAAGTCGCCACCCGAGCCGCAGTGATACTCGCCCCAGCCTCGGCGATCGCAGAGGTTACCCGGTACAGCAAGGCAGGTGCATCGTGAGCGCGCACTTCAAGCACTGTCGCGCGCTCACTGGCACCTGTGACGATGTCAACGCGTGGATCCGCAGTCCCCGTCGGCGCTGGATAAGTCCGCTCGCGTGCGGCGAGCCGTTCGTTCACATCGAATGAACCGGCAACTGCCCTAGAAACATCTTCACGAAGTCGACTCACCGGCGGCGCTTGTCCAAAAACCGGTAGAACTGTCCAAACCTGAACAGCCCGCAATTCACCACCGAGTGAACGCACCGTCTCGACTTGAGCACCTCGCACCGCAAGCCGGTGGAGCGAAAGCACTCCGGCAACGGTTGACAGAAGGCCCGTGCGATCGGGTGCAATCACCGTTATCACCGAGACGTGCTCGTCGTGATCTGCATAAACAACAACCGCATCCGATTCGACATCTTCAGAAATACGCTGCCGATCCACAGTTCGTACAAGTGCGGATTTCACAACCAGTCCGACACCAATGTCACCCACTGGCGATGGGGTCGTGTCGATTACCTGACGGCGGCGTAGCTCCGTCCTCGTGCGCGACACGAGCTCATCGACCAGCACCTTCTTCCAGTCGCTCCACGCAGCCGGCCCCGTTGCCGCCGCGTCCGCCTCGGTGAGTGCATGGAGGAGGTCCAACAGCCGCTCATCCCCAACCGCATCGGCGACCGCGCTAACTGTCGCTGGGTCGTCCAGATCTCGGCGCGTTGCGGTATCCGGAAGCAGAAGGTGAAACTCCACCATCCGCCTTAGGACTTGTGAATCAGCCTGGTCGAATCCAAGTTGCGGAGCGATACCGTCTACGAGACGAACGCCCACCTCGGTGTGATCGCCGGGTCGAGCCTTTCCGATGTCGTGCAACAGCGCACCAATGAGTAACAGATCCGGTCGATCCACTCGTCTCGTAAACGGCACTGCCTGTACGGCGGCCTCGACGAGGTGGCGATCAACCGTGTAGCTATGCACCGGATTGTGCTGTGGCGCACTGCGAACCGCTGACCACTCTGGGATGAGCCGGCTCCACATGTCTTGCTGATCGAGAGCTTCCCAGACGGGAACCGCAGCTGATCCTGCTCCCAGCAGAGATACCAACGAATCGCGAGCCTCTGCTGGCCACGGAACGGGCAGCGGTGCAGACGTGAGTGCCAAACGCTCGACAGCATGAGGGGCGATGCGCAATCCCGCCTGGGCTGCCGCTGCCGCTACCCGGAGAATTAGGACAGAATCCAGCCCCGGTTGAACATCCACCGCGAGGACCACTTCGCCGTCTTGGACAACAACTCCATCTGCAAGTGGTGCGCGATCATTCTGCTGTGAGCCGATCCGTCGAGTGCGGTTGAACAGTCGGCCCGTGCTTCGCCGCTGCAACCGTTGAACACGATGCCACGTGACATCAGATGCGTAGGCAATAGCTCGTCCGGCCGATGAGAGCGAACGCAGTAGTTCATCTGAGGGGTCCTCACCGTGCATCCCCAATCGCCTCGCAACATCGACGCGATCCTGCGCAACGACAACATCGGTGGCACGACCTGTCGACAGATGCAACGCATCGCGCGCGTCCAGAAGAAGTTCACGATGAGGAACGAGACCGGCTAGCGGAGCATCGGTGATCCATGATGCGGCCACAGCGCGAAGCGCAACAATGTCACGCAAACCCCCATGGCTGTCTTTCAAGTTCGGTTCGAGTAGATAAGCAAGTTCACCGGCACGCGCAGCACGCTCGGTTACGTTCTCGTGAAGCTCGGACAATCGCCTGGGAGCAAGTGCTCGCCAATCACCGAGAATCGACTCGCGTACCGATTTTGTCAGCGCCTCATCACCCGAAACGGTTCGGGCGTCAAGGAATCCGAGGACGACCTTGAGCTCGGCCGCAGCCAACCGTCGCATTTCAGCTGGCACACGTACGGCGTGGTCGAGCTTGATTCCCGAATCCCAGATCGGATACCAAAGTGCATCGGCTACTTCATTTACCCGCGCGGTAGGCGCCGCAGCCGGGTGTAGAAGGACCAGATCGATATCGCTTCCCGGTGCTAACTCTCCACGGCCGTAACCACCCACCGCGATGAGCGAGGCCCCGATAGAGGCTGCACCGGACAGGACGAACAGGCCGTGAATCCAACGATCGGTCAGTTCTGTGAGCCCACGCCGCCGTTCACCAGAGGCAATGTCCTCGCGGGCGAGCAGCGATGTGCGCGCAGCGAGAAACGTTGTCGTTAGTTCATCTGCCGACATCGAGTCGGCGCTGGAAATCGTCACTTAGAGCGCTTCGATTCCGCGCTCACCAGTACGAACACGGACAACGGCATCGACCGGAACCATCCACGCCTTACCGTCACCGATTCGCCCGGTCTGAGCACTTTTAACGATCACCTCGAGAACGGAATCGGCATCATCGTCATCGACCAGCACTTCTAAGCGCACCTTCGGTACGAGATCGACGGTGTACTCGGCGCCACGATAAACCTCCGTGTGTCCGCGCTGCCGACCGTAACCACTTGCCTCCGAAACGGTCATGCCATGCACGCCGTATGCCTCGAGAGCTGACTTCACGTCATCGAGTTTGAATGGCTTGATGATTGCCGTGATGAGCTTCATACCGTGACCTCCTCGTCCTTTACGCCTGCTAGAACTTTCGTCTTGGCCGTGAGTGCTCCGCCACCAAATCCCGCACCACTAAGACCCTCGAACTCATACGCCGTCTCAGCGTGCTCAGCGATATCGATACCTTCGAGTTCTGCATCGCGACTGATGCGGAAGCCGAGAGTCTTCTCCAGAGCCAGACCCAGGATCAACGTCACGACGAACGAGTAACCAGCGACAGCAACAACACCAAGGGTCTGCTTGCCGAGCAAGTCGAAGCCCCCGCCGTAGAAGAAACCGTTCGCGCCAAACGAGTTAACAACGGTGGTGCTGAAGAATCCGATGAACAGCGTGCCAACGATTCCGCCCACTAAGTGGATCCCGACGACATCTAGCGAATCGTCATAATTGAATTTGTACTTCAGGCCGACTGCAAGTGAGCAGATCATGCCCGCGAGCAGCCCGAGCAGTACAGCCGCCCATGGCGCAACGAAGGCGCAAGCAGGGGTGATCGCGACGAGGCCAGCAACGGCACCAGAGGCTGCACCAATACTCGTTGCGTGACCATCGCGAATGCGCTCAACAAGCAACCAACCGCCAAGTGCCGCCGCCGTGGCAACCTGCGTGTTCATAAGTGCAAGAGCTGCTGTGTCGGTGGCACCGAGTGCCGATCCGGCGTTAAAGCCGAACCAGCCGAACCACAGTAAGCCCGCACCGAGTAAGACCAGAGGAACGTTATGCGGACGTGAGGGCGACTTCTTGAAGGAGGAGCGGCGGCCAAGGACGATAGCGAGCGCAAGACCGGCGGCACCAGCGTTTATGTGCACAGCAGTACCTCCAGCGAAGTCCAGGACCCCCTTCGACGCCAGCCAACCTGCACCCGTGATGTTGCCGGCGGCATCCTTATCACCGAAATCGAAAACCCAATGCGCGACCGGGAAGTAGACGATCGTCACCCACAGCACAATGAAGATGCACCACGTCAGAAACTTTGCTCGATCAGCTATCGCACCACTGATCAATGCTGGGGTGATCACTGCAAACATGAGTTGGAATCCGGCGAACGCCAGCAGCGGTATCCCATACATTCCACCGTTGTTGGTCAGCTGGCCTACCGCTGAGCTCAGGCCCGAGAGACTAAACGCTCCGTAGAAGCCGCTTCCTGAGTTACCGAAGGCCAATGAGAAGCCGTAGATCACCCACAGAACACTGACGATTGCGATAGACGCAAACGACATCATCATCATGTTTAGAGTGCTCTTCGCCTTCGTCATTCCGCCATAGAAGAAGGCCAAGCCCGGCGTCATGAGTAAAACCAAAGCCGTACTAGCCAACACCCACGCGGTATCGCCTGCAGATAGTTCCATTGATGTTCCCCTCCATGAAATGGAAAAGACGCGTCCGATGCCATGTTCGGCATCCGGCGCGTCTATGCGTCGAACTAGGGCAATCACATCGGAGTTATGTTGCAGACCTATGCGTCCTACGTTTCAGTCACGTGACGTTTGCATCGCGCATGTTACGGCCGTGTGTCCGAATCGAGGCGCCAGCGTGATCAGATAACGATGCAGCGCCGAGCGACCAACCGCGAACGTCTACTCCAAGAGTGCGTCGACGAACATTTCTACGTCGAATGGCGCTAGATCGTCTGGGCCTTCACCGAGACCGACAAGTTTGACGGGCACTCCCAGATCGCGCTGAACGGCAGCGATGATTCCGCCCTTGGCGGTGCCATCGAGTTTGGTCAGCACGATTCCAGTGACATCGACGACCTCAGCAAAGACCTGTGCCTGCCGAACCCCGTTTTGACCGGTGGTCGCATCAAGAACGAGGAGAACCTCGTCAACGGGCGACTGCTTTTCAACAACTCGCTTAACCTTGCCGAGTTCGTCCATGAGACCGGATTTAGTGTGCAGGCGGCCAGCAGTGTCAATCACGACAACGTCCGCACCCTGACTGATACCTTCACGCACGGCATCGAAGGCGACGGCAGCTGGATCTGCCGCCTCGGGTCCGGTGACGACGGTGGCGCCGACACGATCACCCCATGTCTGCAGCTGCTGCGACGCCGCGGCGCGGAATGTGTCCGCAGCGCCGAGCACGACAGTGCGACCATCACCGACCAGCGAACGAGCGAGTTTGCCAGTGGTTGTCGTCTTACCAGTGCCGTTAACGCCAACGATGAGAATCACCGACGGACGTCCGTCTGCATGCGTCACAAGTTCACGATTCATGCGCGGATCAAGAAGTTCGATGAGTTCCTCACGCAGCATCGTGCGTGCAGCGCTCGGATCGGAAACTCCATCGACGCGAACCCGCTTCTTCAATGACTCGATGAGCTCTTGTGTTGGTGCAACGCCAAGGTCGGAGGCCAGGAGTGTCTCTTCAACTTCATCCCAGGTGGCCTGATCAATGTGGTCACGCGATAGCAGCGCGAGCAGACCCTGACCCACCGCGGAGTTAGATCGAGCTAGGCGCGAGCGCAGACGTGCGAGCCGACCGGCGGACGGTTCGGGCAGCGCCTCATCGACAGAAGCCGGAGGCTCGACGATGACCTCATCGACCGCGATGTCGCTTGGGGCCGAGGGAATCTGCGCGGTCGGAGCGGGTGATTCAATCGATACTGGAGTCGATCCACGACGGAGGAAGCCGACAGTGGCCCCGGCTGCGACCAGTACGGCCAGCCCAATGAGGACGTACTCGATAAGTGTCATTACTGATTAACTCCAGACGACTTTAATGTTCACGCGGCAGACTAGGCCGGGAGCGCTTCAGAGGTGACGTCGATGGATTCGCCCTCGTCGCCATCCTCGCGCAGGCGTTGACCAATGACAGTCGTGACGCCGTCTCCGCGCATCGACACACCGTAGAGCGCATCAGCAATCTCCATTGTGCGCTTCTGGTGGGTGATGACCAGCAGTTGCGAATCAGCGCGCAATTCTTCGAGCAGTTCGAGCAGGCGACCAAGGTTGACGTCGTCAAGCGACGCCTCAACCTCGTCCATGATGTAGAACGGGCTTGGTCGAGCCTTGAACAAAGCTACGAGGAACGCGACCGCCGTCAGCGAGCGCTCACCACCGGATAGAAGCGAGAGCCGCTTGACCTTCTTGCCAGGCGGCCGAGCTTCTACTTCGATACCCGTAGTGAGGAGATCATTTGGTTCAGTGAGAATCAATCGGCCTTCGCCGCCCGGGAACAACCGGCTGAACGCGGATTCAAATTCGCGTTCGACGTCGGCATACGCCTCAGAGAACACCTGCTGAACCCGCTCATCAACGTCCTTCACGATGTTCAGCAGATCCGCACGCGACCGCTTGAGATCGTCGAGCTGTTCATTGAGGAACTGATGACGTTCTTCTAGGGCGCTGAACTCTTCAAGCGCGAGCGGATTGACCTTGCCGAGCAGGTTCAACTGACGTTCAGCCGAGCGGAACCTTTTTTCCTGCTCGTCACGCTCGTACGGGTACGCCTCGGGCGCAGGTGCATTGGGATCGACCTCATCGCCGGGGGCGATTTGAGACGGGGGCACTAAGACATCGGGACCGTATTCGTCGAAGAGTGTCTCAGCGTCGATACCGAACTCTTCCATCGCCTTTGTCTCAAGGGCTTCGATGCGCAGTCGCTGCTCGGCACGAGCCATCTCGTCGCGATGAACCGAAGACGTGAGCATCTCGAGCTCAGTACGAAGCTCACGTACCTGTGCGCGCACCACTGTCAGTTCTTTCTCGCGTGCCAGCTTGGCCTGCTCGGCGGCATCACGTTCACCGGATGCAATCGAAATAGAAATCTCGAGTCGATCAAGAGCCGCCTGCGCACCTGCAAGCACTGCAGAGGCCGTCGCTGCAGCACGGGCCCGTGCCTCACGTCGTTCAATCTGCCGAACGCGAGCCTGCCGTTCCTGAACTGCTGCACGCTCTAGTTGGTCGGCGCGTTCAGTGAGTGCCCGCAGCCGCTCTTCACCCGTACGAACCCCAAGCCGCGCATCAACCTCAGCCTGGCGGGCCAGGACACCTGCCTCGCTCAGCCGATCACGTTCGTCGATGGACGGATCACCCTCATCAGGGGCTTCCTCAGCGGCAATCAGTCGGGCTCGAAGCTCGTCTTGGGTCGCCTCATCAGAATCACGAGCCTCGCGCGCGGCCGCAACAGCATTGGCAAGTCGATCTGCCTCGGCCGTGGCACTGCGAGCGGCTGAACCGAGCTGACCAAGCTGCTCAGCCACGGCGGCCATCCGCGCATCAGAATCGTGCAAGCGACTCAACGTTTCGTCGTAGACCGACTGGGCTTCAGTGACCGCGGCAGCCGCTACACCGAGCTCAAAGCGGATTCGCTCACCCGCGTGCGTCACGTCAGCAAGTTTGGTGCGGGCTTCATCGACGGCGGCTTGCACTTCGAGCAAGGACGGTGCTGAGGACGAGCCCCCGTAGGCAAAACCTGGGCCGAGCACATCGCCGTCGCGCGTCACCGCGATCAGATCGCGGGTGGACACCAAAGACTGAGCGATCGTGAGATCCTCAACCACTGCAACACGATCGAGGGCGATCAAAAGCGACCCGCGAAGTTCATCCGGAGCGGTGATGACGTCGATGGCCCACTGAGCACCTGAGGGAAGTTCAGGCCACGTGGAGCGATCAGGTGTGCTGACACCGCCCACGAGAAGTGAGGCACGACCGGCATCGTCCGACTTCAACAGCGATAGGGCATCGACAGCACGTCCAGCCGAACCAACTGCCACCGCATCCGCGAGCGGACCCAGTGCTGCAGCAACGGCTACTTGATACCCGCTGCGAACTTGAACGAGAGCGGCGACCGTGCCGAGAACTCCAGACAAGCGCTCGCCAGCAGCCATAACTGCTGCGCCGCCGTCTTTACGAGCGAGCCCTAGCTCAAGTGCTTCAACGCGGGCCGCGAGTGCATGGCGATCACGTTCGACCTCCTGCTCGGAGATACGAAGGGCAGAAAGGCGATTTTCAGTTTCAGCCAGCGTGCGCTCAGCAGATTCATGCTCAGTGTCGAGACCGACCTCGCCCTCATCAAGACCAGCTACCTGAGTCTCCAAGGCATGAAAGTCATTTGTGGCCTTCTCAGAACGAGATCGAGCTTCGGCAATCTGCGCTGAGAGTCGATCGAGCTCAGCGGTGCGCGCGTCAAGTCGCTGCGCTGCGGCGTGTACCTGCCCGGTAAGACGTACCAAACCTTCGCGCCGATCGGCCGCTGCCCGCACCAAAGCTGATAGCCGCCGCTCTTCCGCCGCCAGGTCAGCTTCGACCGCCGCGCGAGCCGTCGTGGACTCTGCGAGCAGTTCGCGATCGGCGAGGACTTTACGCTGCAGTGCTGACTCGTCAGCCCGAACTGCGGCTGCTTCGGCTTCAAGGTCTTCGGGCTCCCGACCGCGCCGCTCTTCTTCCGGCTCTGGGACAAAATTCTTAACGCGCTCCCCCGCCAGGGCCGACGTCGATCGAACCCGTTCGCGCAGACTCGACAATCGGAACCATGTGTCTTGGGCCTGAGCGAAGGCAGGCGAGTCGCCGGCGATCTCGCTGTCAAGCGCGGTCTCCCGAACTACCGCAGCTTCAAGTGCGGTCTCGACGATGCCGCGACGATCACGTAACGCCGTCTCGTCTGCTACCTCTTGATCCAAGTTATCCGTCAGCGTGATCAGATCGTCGGCCATCAGTCGTAGACGCGAATCGCGCAGATCGGCCTGAATCACCGCCGCCCGTCGAGCAACCTCCGCCTGACGTCCGAGGGGCTTAAGTTGACGACGCAACTCGGTGGTGAGGTCTTGAAGGCGGGTGAGGTTGCTCTGCATCGCATCGAGCTTGCGCAGTGCCTTCTCTTTACGCTTGCGGTGCTTGAGCACACCTGCCGCTTCTTCAACGAAGCCTCGACGTTCTTCGGGGCTAGCCGACAGCACTTGGTCGAGCTGCCCCTGGCCGACGATGACGTGCATCTCTCGGCCGATACCCGAATCGGACAGCAGTTCCTGTACGTCGAGCAGCCGACTCGGATTGCCGTTGATCGCATACTCACTGCCACCATTACGGAACATCGTCCGCGAAATGGTGACTTCGGAATAGTCGATCGGCAGAGCACCATCAGTGTTATCGATCGTGAGTACAACCTCAGCGCGACCAAGCGGTGGCCGACCGGCCGTACCAGCAAAAATGACATCTTCCATCTTGCCGCCGCGCAGGCTCTTCGCGCCCTGCTCACCCATTACCCAAGCAATGGCGTCAACCACATTGGATTTACCCGAGCCGTTCGGACCGACCACACACGTGATGCCCGGTTCGAAGTGCAAGGTCGTCGAAGACGCGAAGGACTTAAAGCCCCTCAGGGTCAAACTCTTCAGGTGCACGCGGGTGGCTCCAGGCGCAGTCGGCGTCGGGGTGTCACGGGGAAGAACTTCACCCTACCCCCTGATTGGCAGCATGGGCGCGGGAGTCCCCTGATGGGCCTGAAAAATCTCCACGACTGGTAATCCGGGTCCCGGCGGATCAACGCTCAAAGAAGCCCTCAAGACCCTTGGACGCAGACCATTGAGCAACGACTGAGTCAACACGCCCCGGAGTCGCCCCTGATTCGGCCCGTCGCACGAGTTCCTCGCAGTCCTGCACAAGACCCTCGGCAACGATCTCAACCCCGCCGTCTTGCGTATTGCGAGCCCAACCTACGAGGCCGAGTTCGAGGGCTTGGGCTCTCGTCCACCATCTGAATCCGACCCCTTGAACCTCGCCTCTAACCCACGCGGTAACTCGCAGCGGCTCGGAAGGTGTATCGGTCACCATCGAGCATTCCGGGGAGTCCGCTGACAGTTGGGGCACCGGTAGGAGGATCGGTTCATGAACGGTTCGCGGACGATGAGCCGGCCACAACGTGGACAGGGTTCGTTTTCCTGACCGTAAGCATTAAGCGAAACGTCGAAGTAACCCGACTCACCATTGACGTTGACGTAGAGGGCATCGAAGGAGGTACCGCCCTGAGCCAACGCCTGCGTCATCACATCTTGAACCTCGACTAAAAGTTCCCGAGCCCGCGAAGGCTGCAACGCTTCAGCGGGATAGGCATAGTGCAGTCGCGCCCGCCAGAGCGCCTCGTCGGCATAGATATTGCCGATCCCAGACACAACCGTCTGATCAAGCAGCGCTCGTTTCAACCCGGTTCGTCTAGATTTCAGTGCCCTAACGAAATCCGCACTCTGGTAGGTGGGATCAAGTGGATCACGTGAGATGTGCGCCACCGTTGAGGGGATCAGACCGTGCGCACCATCACTCACAAGTTCGTCGAGGGCCATGCCGCCAAATGTGCGTTGGTCGATAAAGCGCAGTTCACGGCCTCCATCAGCGAATCTGACTCGGATCCGCAGGTGCTTTTCATCCGGAGCATCGGATGGCTGAACAAGCAGTTGCCCACTCATTCCGAGGTGGCCCACGACCGCGAGATCACGCCCATCAAGTACAAACCAGAGGTACTTACCCCGACGACTCACTGAGGTGATCTGCCGACCTGCGAGCCGAGCGGCAAAATCATGTGAACCTGGCTCATGGCGACGGATGGCACGCGGATGAAGCACGTCAACGCCGGCGATCGTACGTGCCGTAACGAATCGAGCCAGGCCGCTTCGTACGACCTCGACTTCAGGTAACTCAGGCACTAGCCAGGCAATTCACTGGAGGTCTGCCGCTGGAGCAAGGACTGATACGCAGCCTGGGCGGCATGTTGCTCAGCCTCCTTCTTACTCGCCCCGTGGCCGGCGCCAAACAGTTCCTCGCCCACCTTCACTCGAGCGACGAAGGCCTTTTGATGATCAGGCCCACTTTCCTCGATGACGTAATCGGGAACCCCAACACTCAGGCTGGCGCACAACTCTTGGAGTGAGGTCTTCCAGTCCAGTCCAGCGCCGAGCGCGGCGGCCTGCTCGATGAGAGGGTCAAAGAGTCGATGAACCAACTGTGAGGCGACCTCTAGGCCGCGATCGATATAGACGGCTCCGATAACCGCCTCGACGGTGTCGGCAACGATTGACGCCTTATCGCGACCGCCGGTGGTTTCCTCACCACGACCCAACCGCACATGGTCGCCAAGCCCAAGCTCGCGACCAACTGCGGCTAGCGCCCGCGAGTTCACAACCGCCGCGCGTAGCTTTGCCAACTGGCCCTCAGGCAAATCCGGATGCTGGCGAAAGAGCGTATCTGTGACGACTAGGCCGAGAACAGAATCGCCAAGAAACTCCAGGCGCTCATTGGTGGGAATGCCACCGTTCTCGTAAGCAAAGGATCGGTGCGTCAACGCACGCTCGAGAATTGCATCATCGAGAACCACGTCGAGCCGACCCATGAGTTCAACTCGACCCGCAATGAACGGGTCGACAGAGCCAAGATCTGACATCACTGACCACACTTCAACGCAGTGGATACACAAGCCTCCGCCAAGACGGAGGTGAAAGACGCGTTCGTCACGCGACAGATCGGGCTCGACACGCGCGCCTGATCCATAACCGAACTACAGGTCGATGACCTGGCGGCCGTTATATTCGCCGTCGGCGTCAACACGGTGAGGGATGAGGTACTCAACCCGACCATTGCGCACGACGCGGTTGATCTGCGGCATCTTGGCCTTCCACTGCGAACGGCGGTGACGGGTGTTGCTGCGGGAAGTCTTCCGCTTCGGAACGGCCATTGCCCTAGCTCTCTTCTCGGTCTATTCGGTCTTCGGGACTTACCTGAGGCAACTCATCGTCGGCTGATGCCGACTCCGTGCTGTTCCCTAGAGCGCCTAGCGCCGCCCATCGGGGGTCTACCACGTCGTGACTGTGTGCAGGCGAATCATTGAGATTCAACCCACACTCGGGGCAAAGCCCGAGACAATCTTCCTGACATATCGGTGCAATAGGCAAATCGAGCACCACTGCATCGCGCAGTACCGGTTCGAGGTCTAGCAGGTCCCCGTCGAGGTACAGCGTTTCGTCGCCTTCGTCTTGGTCGCCCACCGAATCCTTGTTGTGCCGCCCATAAGCGTCCAACTCGGGGTAACGATAAAGCTCTTGAAGATCAACATCCATCTGATCAGCAATGGGATCCAGGCAGCGGCTGCACTCCCCGAGGAGGTTCACCACCGCCGTTCCCGTCACCAGGACCCCTTCGACAACGGACTCGAGTCGAACACTCAACTCAATATCCGAGCCAGCCGGGACCCCAATCGCGCTGATACCGATTTCTTCTGGAGCCGGCGCTGTGTAGGTCACCTCACGCAAAGACCCGGCTCGGCGCCCCAGCTCATGAGTATCGATCACAAGGGGCGAACGCGGGTTCAACGTGCTCAGGGCGGCCTTCCAGTGCTGGATTCAGACGAAACGGCCTTCAGCGAGGCCGACACGCAAGAGTAACGGAGAATCACCGTGCGACCCAAATGAACGCGCCTTGACGCATTCGTCCGCGCCCACAAAATCGGGCTGGGACTAGCCCGGCAGATCGTCGGGTGCGAGTTCTTCGTAATCCTGACGACCATGAATCTTCTCGCGCCCCCGTTGGACGGCCTGAATCGTCTTGTGGAGCGCGACCTCGAAGTTGGCCAATTTGGCGTCCACGTAGTCATCGGTTTCACGGCGCATGCGTAGTGCCTCGGCATCGGCGTCGGTCAAAATTGCATCCGACTCCGCTTCAGCCGCGCGGAAAATCTCTTCCTTGCTGACCAAGATTCGCGCCTCTTCCTTGGCCTGTTCAATGATCAGAACCGCATCTCGCTGTGCATCGGCGATGATGACCTCACGGTCGGCGAGGACGTCATCTGCATGTGCCAACGATTCCGGCAGCAGCGCTCGCGCCTCGTCAAGGAGATCGAGCAGTTGCGCCCGGTTAACCACACAGGATGCTGACATGGGCATAGCCCGGGCGCTCTCCACCAAAGCAGAGAGGTCGTCGAGTTTGTCGTGGATGTCCACGTGTGCCCTTTCTAGGATCCGATGCACTCACACCGTGCGGCGTACTGACCGGTATCTGAGACAGCGTGTCCACTCGGACGTGGGCTCACGCATGGATACCTAAAACCAAGTATCCCCCACTCGGCTAGTTTGCACCCTGCAGTCGCTCGGTTAGTAGTCCGCGCACCGAATCCGGGACCAGGCCGGTGACATCGCCTCCGTATGTGACGATCTCCTTGATCAAGCTCGATGAAAGGAAGCTGTAGAGGGGATTTGTACTGATAAAGAGAGTTTCAACCTTGGCTAAGCGGTGGTTCATCTGGGCCATCTGGAGTTCGTAATCAAAGTCACTGACGGCTCGAAGACCTTTAACGATTGCGGGAATATCGTTCTCGCGGCAGTAGTCAACGAGTAAGCCATGGAACGAATCCACCACGACATTCGGGTACGGGGCAACGACTTCGCGAAGCATGTCGATGCGTTCATCGACTGTGAACAGGCTGCTCTTGGTCTTGTTGATAAGCACTCCGACAACGACCTGATCGAAGATCTCACTGGCACGGACGAATACGTCTAGGTGCCCGTTCGTAACGGGATCGAAAGATCCGGGGCAAACCGCCTTACGCACGACAATCTCCTCCTCGTGAGGTGTTACCTCGAACTACCCAACGTCAGACGATCACGTGTCGAGACCGTACCAAATACCCGTCACCAGCGCGGTGTCACCGTACCTTTTAGGCTCGGCAACTTCAAAGCCGTCCGGCCAATCCAGAACAGCGGTCCGAACCGCCCTTTCAATGACCACGGTGGCCTCTGCGCTCAACCAGCAATGCTCGACGAGGTTCGACAGCACCTCCTCGAGAACCTCCCTTCCAAGTTCGTACGGTGGGTCCAGAAAAATCAGGTCATATGGCTCGCTCGGTGCTGTTTGAACCATGCGGCTGACATCATCCATGCGCAGCTGCGCACCGGTCAGACCCACCGACGCAATATTTGCCGTGATTACGTCGGCCGCCTTGCGGTCCATCTCAACCATGAGTGCATACCCTGCACCACGCGAGAGAGCCTCAAGCCCGACGGCTCCCGAGCCGGAATAGAAGTCCGCAATGCGAGCTCCGGCCAAACTTCCCAAGGAACTTTGCCACGACGAGAACATCGCCTCTCGAACACGATCCGAGGTTGGTCGCGTACCAGTCGTCGGGACCGCTAGCCGCCGACCACGTGCCGTACCCGCGATGATGCGCGTCATCGGGCGCCACGACACGCGTAAGGACGAGATGGTGAAACCGTCATGGCTATGGCAACGGACTCGGTGACGACGGATGCGCGATCAGGTCGTCGATAATGTCGTGAATAGAGCCGACGACTACCGATAGGTGGCCTTCACCTTCTATGAGGTTAGCTCGAGCGAACGGCATCGCAGCAGCTAGCCACTGGCCATGCGAAAAGGGCACCATCAAGTCTTCTGAGCCTTGCCAAATCGCAACGGGGACGGTGATTGAGGCCAGATCAAAACCCCATGGGCGGGTAAATGCGACATCGTCGTCGACCCACCCGTCAGCACTTACTGACACTGATTCGCGAAATGACGCAGCGAGATCCTCACCAAATCCAGATCCAATGAAGCCTCGATCTACATCGGGGAGAAGCGACTCCATCTCCGCGACAATGCCGTCCGCCGTTATTGCAACCAAACCTTCCCGAGCCGCCGCCAAGGCAGGCGCAAGCACTGACTCCCCAGCCAGTGCGGCGCCGAATTCATCAATATTGTCCTGACCCATTCCAGCCATCCAATTGAGGCTGTCGATTGATTCACGGTAGGGCGCGACACCCGCAAGGGATGCGACTCCGCGAATACGATCTGGCATAAGTGCCGCACATGCCAAAGCATGTGGTCCACCCCCAGACCAACCGATGGTGAATGCTGTGGCAATGCCGAGTCGGTCAAGAATCTCGCGAGCATCGTTCGTCACGTCGGCCACACTGCGTCCTGGCTGACGAGTTGACGTTGAATAGCCCGGCCGTGACCACGACAGCAGACGCAACCCTCGCTCCTGCGCTACGCGGACCAGATCGTCTGGAACTCGACCACTGCTCGGCGTGCCCGGGTGATAAATGACGACGGTTGCATCGGGCTCGTCCGAACCGCTGAGCCGAACGTCGAGTTCGCGGCCATCAGCGCATGTGAATTGCTGTGAGGTCGAGGTCATGATTTCTCCAGATAGTCGGCTTGCTCTTCATCCAACAGGGCGGCAACCGCACGCGCCAGCGCTGGCGCCGTTGCGAGCTCTGGGTCGCGGGTGACGATGGCGGTTGCCTCGTCGCGGGCCGCATCGATGATGTCCTCATCGCGCAGAACTGACAGCATCCGCAAACTCGACTTTCGTCCAGATTGAACGGCCCCAAGCACATCACCTTCACGACGTTGCTCGAGATCAATCCTCGAGAGTTCGAATCCATCGATCGTGGCTGCGACAGCATCCAGCCTTGCCCGAGCAGGTGATCCCAGCGGTGATTCGGTTACGAGCAGGGCGAGGCCCGGATGCCCACCACGTCCCACGCGACCACGTAGCTGATGGAGCTGAGATACACCGAAACGGTCAGCATCCATAACGACCATCACCGTTGAGTTTGGGACGTCAACACCGACTTCAATGACAGTCGTTGCGATCAGCACGTCGATTCCATCGGGGGATGTCGGCCCGGCTGCGAATCGACGCATGATGTCGTCCTTCTCATCTGCCGGCAGTCGACCGTGGAGCACTTCGACGCGCAGTCCGGTCAAGGGACCGTCAGACAAGGCGGGTGCCAAATCGAGAACAGCAATTGGTGGTCGACGGGCGGCCGTCGCATCCGCGGCGCCATTCGGCTCGTCAACATCTTCATCGGATGAACTTGATGATCCATCACCGATTCGAGGGGCAACGATGTACACCTGACGTCCGGCGTCAACCTCCTCGCGCACCCGCGTCCATACCCGGGCGAGGAGGTCTGGTCGTTCGATGGCGGGGACCACGTGGCTGGTGATCGGCGCACGGCCCTGCGGGAGTTCGGAAAGCGTTGACACGTCAAGGTCACCAAAGACCGTCATTGCAACCGTCCGAGGAATCGGCGTGGCCGTCATGACGAGTACGTGAGGTCGGGCCCCATCACGCGATTTCGCTGATAGTGCCGCGCGCTGTTCAACACCAAAGCGATGTTGCTCGTCGACAACGACAAGACCTAAATCAAAGAACTGAACTCGATCCTCCAGCAGCGCATGTGTGCCGATGACAATGCCGGCCTCTCCGACACTGATATCGAGTAACGCCTGCCGTCGACGCGCTGTGTTTAACGAACCAGTCAGGAGAGCGACGCGGGTTCCTGAATCAAGTCCTCCGATCATTCCGCGCTCAGCCAGCGATCCAAGCATGTTGCTAATTGACCGAAAGTGCTGTGCGGCAAGAACTTCTGTCGGTGCGAGTAACACGGCTTGGCCACCAGCATCCACCACCGCAAGCATGGCGCGGAGCGCGACGAGAGTCTTACCACTTCCGACCTCGCCCTGAAGTAGCCGATTCATCGGATGTGACTTGGCGAGGTCATCGAAGATGACTGAGCCGATCTCAACCTGCCCGGCGGTCAAAGTGAACGGGAGTTTGGCTTCGAAGGCGCCCAAGATGCCATCGACTTTGGCAAGGCGTGGTGTTGCAGGTAAGGCCGAATGTGCAAACCGCCTCTGCGCCAGAACAGTTTGAAGTACGAATGCCTCGTCCCATCGGAGCCGCTGTTGCGCAGCACTCACATCCGCCCGTGAGTCCGGCCGATGGATCGCTAGCAACGCGGCGCGCAATCCCATGAGCTCATGGGCGATACGAGTTGATTCCGGCAGTGGATCGTCAACCTCAGCCGGCATCTGATCAAGAATGATCCCAACCGCGCTAGAG
>Ga0194051_1000785_pt1 | contig 17703 bp, 12 predicted proteins | sample SepL2320m_MetaG_FD_161275 | JGI IMG/M metagenome (GOLD analysis project Ga0194051, IMG submission 161275) | Anoxic zone freshwater microbial communities from boreal shield lake in IISD Experimental Lakes Area, Ontario, Canada - Sep2016-L239-20m | ecosystem: Environmental > Aquatic > Freshwater >... | reverse complement strand
CGGTCACGCTGAGGGCGGCGGCGCGTTCGTAGTCGCGGATCGCGGCGCGCGTGTTGGGGCCGTTCAGGCCATCGGGCGTATCGCTGGAAAAGTTGAGATCGCGGAGCAGTTGCTGGACGGCCTTGACCTGATCGACAGGGGCCGTCGGCCAGACATCGGGCACGGCCGCGGCAGGCTGGCTCTTGCTTGCTTCCCTGGAAATCTCCTTCGGCATCGTGCGCGCGATCTCGGCCGAAGTCGGCGGCGGCGGTGGCGGCTCCGGGCGGCCGATGTCGATGGCCATGGCAACCGGAGCGACCTTCGCCGCTTCGGCCTTCGCCGCTTCGGCCTTCGCCGCTTCGGCCTTCGCGGCTTCGGCCTTCGTGACGTCGGCCGTCGCAGCCTCGACCTTAGGTGACTCGGCCTTCGGCAGTTCCATCTTGGGCAGCTCGACGGTCGGGATCTCGACCTTCTCAGGCGGCGGCAACGGCAGGGGCGAGTGGGCGACGACATCGCGACTGGCGAGCGATTCCTTCAAGGCGATGTAGACGTCCCGGGTCGGCTCGCCGGTCTCGCGCAGGGCGGTGCCGCGCTGGAAGGAGCGGATGGCTGCGCGGGTCATCGGTCCCATGGCGCCATCCGGCCTTTCGCGGAGGAACTTGAGATCGAACAGGGCCTGCTGGATGACGCGGACCTGGTCGTTTGCCGCGTTGGGCCAGCCCGGCGGATCAGTGTCGTTGGGCGGCAGAGCGGGATCGAGTGCCGCTGCCACGGGCTCGGCCGGCGCCGGTACGACAGGCGCCGGCTTGGGCGGCGACAGCGCCTCGACGATGAGCTTGAACTCGGTTTGTCCCAGCTGCTGCGCCCGCTCGAGTTCGGCCGGCGTCAGAATGCGCTGGAGGGTCTGGCTGCGTTGGCTCGCCGTCTTGGCCAGCGCCGTCTCGGCGCCGCGATTGGTCTGGCGCTCGAATTCGGCGGTGATCGCGAACCAGGCCAGCGCGGCCGCGGCATCCTTGGGCGCGGCATCGCCGCGTTCGTGGATGTCGCCCAGCGTGAACATCGATGCCGCCATGCCCTGGCGCGCCGCCGAGCGCAGCAGATCGACGGCTTCCTTGCCGTCGCGTGGCGCGCCCTTGCCGTCGCGCAGCAGCAGGGCGAGGTTGTGCTTGGCCGCGGGCAGGTTGGCGGTGATGGCCTTGCGGTACCATTCGATGGCCCGCGCCGAGTCGCGCTCGACCACGAAGCCGCGCTCGTACATCACCGCGACATTGAAGGCCGACTGCGCCGAACCGCGCTGGGCGGCGCGCAACAGCCAACCGGCGCCGGCCTGCTGGTCCTTGGTCACGCCCACGCCCTGGACCAGCCGGCGGGCGAGCTCCTCCATCGCGGGGATCTCGTTGGCGGTGGCCTTGGCGCGAAGTTCGTCGATCGGCATCGCCACCCAGTCGATGGGCTTGGGCGGCTCGACCGGGACTGTCGACGCCATCGTGGACGCTGCAGCCGACGGATCGGCGCTGCGGGCGACATCGATGCTGGTCAGTTCGGGTGGTGCCGGCGCCTCCGGCACGACGATCGAGGCCGTGCTGGGCGAGGGTGCACGGGCAGGGGACGGTGCGGATGACGCGTCGCCAGCGTCGCGTTTGTCCGCGGTGTCGGCGGGCTGCGTCAACCAGACGCCGGCCGAGCCGGCGCCAACGAGCATGAGCACAACAGCGGCCACCCCGACCGGCCGCTTCGCCAGCGACGTCGCGGCAGCCAGCAATTGGGGCCAGTTGAGCTTGCCGGTCATCCTCCAACCTTAGCCGAGACGGGGCGCTGCCGAGAAGGCGTCGCGCGATGGCGGACCACGATTAGGGCGGTCAGCAAAATGACCGCCCCCGCCTGATGCGCCGTCGCCAGGCCGATGTTGATTCCACTCAGAATCGTGGCGATTCCGAGGCCCATCTGCAGCAGCGCCATCGCCGCCGCGGCCAGCGTTTCGGGCCGTCGCACCCGCCAGGCCAGCACCAGCATCCCCAGCACCAGGAGCTTGGCCAGCCAGCGATGGATGAACTGGATGGTCGTGCCGTTCTCGAACGGGTTGAGCCACCAGGGCGAAAGCTCGAACAGGCCAGGCGGAATCCAGTAGCCCGACATGGTGGGGAAGGTGTTGTGCGCCGATCCCGCCCTGAGGCCAGCCATCAGCGCCCCCCAGGTGAGTACGACGAAGAGAAAGGCGATCAGCCCCGTGCTCTCGCGCGATGTCTTCGCGTCGTCGCGCCGCGCCGAGGACGGCCCCAGTTCGAGGATCAGCCAGACCGTGTAGGCGTAGAGTGCCACGGCGAGCAGGAGATGGGCGGCGAGCCGGTAGTGGCTGACCGCGGGACGATCGATCAGGCCCGATGCCACCATCGCCCAGCCCAGGGCGCCCTGCAGGCCGCCCAGCACCAGCAGGGCCAACAGCCGCGGCTTCAGGTAGGGCGTGAGCTGGCCCCGCATCCAGAACCAGGCGAGCGGCAGCGCGAAGACAAGGCCGATCAGCCGGCCCCACAGGCGGTGGCTGTATTCCAGCCAGAAGATCTGCCTGAATTCCACGACGTTGAAACCACGATTGATCAATCTTCCCTGCGGCGAGGAAAGATACTTCTCCAGTTCGGCGCTCCACGCCGCGTCGGAGAGCGGCGGCAGCCAGCCGGTCACCGGCCGCCATTCGACCATCGACAGGCCCGATTCGGTCAGTCGCGTGAGCGCGCCGATCACGATCATGAAGAAGATCATTGCGGCAACGACGATCAGCCAGTTGCGCACGGAGGCAGGAGCGGTTTTCATGGACGCCCGACCATGCGCGAAGCTGGAGGCGCCGTCATCTGGCATAAATGTCGCTAATCGGTCGCATGAGGCGCGATGCCTTGCGCTTGCCGGCGGCCCCGGTTAATCGGTTCGCGTACGAACAAAATACCCCTCGCTCCGTCTGGATATTTGGCAATGAATGCGCCTCGGCTGGCGCCCGTGCTCTCCCACGGGTTCGCCTTCAACGACCTCTACGACCGCGATGGTCTCGGCCGCCTCGACGCCGCATTCGCCGCCTGGCTGCAGAGTGTCGACGCCGGTCTTCATGCGCGGCTGATGGCGGCGCGCGCGACGCCCGACCAGCTCGCGGTCAAGGACGAGTCGAACCTGCTGATCGAGCTCGCCCGGCCGCTCGAGGATTTCATCGGTGGCCTGTTCGGCGTCGCGGCACCTGTTTCGGAGCTGCGCGGCCGGCACACGAGGTTGGCGCCGCTCTACGATTGCAAGCGGCTGTTCGTGCAGCGCTACGTCACGCGCGCCATCAAGGCCGATGCAGCAATGGCAATCGACGGCGACAGCGTCACGGCAGGCGTCAAGCTCGGGGCGGGTTTTGCCGATGGGCTCGAGGATTGGGAGCTCTCCTTCGCGCTCGCCGTCCGCGATCTCATCGGTGCGGAGTTCAAGGTCGAGACGCCCGGCCCGGAAATCGAGGCCCTCGCGCGCTACGCCGCCTGGGCGTTGCACAATCCCGAGGGCAAGAAGCGCCATCGTGATGGGCCGCTGTTCAAGGTGCCGCACAAGATCGATCCCGAGCATCTGGTGCCGATCGAGACCGAAGTCGTCGATGGCGTCACGCGCATGAAGCTGCCGCGGCCGTTGTTGCGCCATCGCGAGGGCTTTGCGCTCACCGACGAGGGCTTCGACCTCGTGCGCGCGCTCGATCACACCAACTACTGCATCTGGTGCCACAACCAGGGCAAGGACAGCTGCTCGCGCGGCTTGAAGGACCGCAAGACCGGCGTCTTCCAGAAGTCGCCGTTCGGCGTGACGCTGGCAGGCTGCCCGCTCGAGGAAAAGATCTCGGAGATGAACCTCCTCAAGAGCGAGGGCTTTTCCGTGGGCGCGCTGGCGATGGCGGTGGTCGACAACCCGCTGGTCGCCGCCACCGGGCACCGCATCTGCAACGACTGCATGAAGGCCTGCATCTATCAAAAGCAGGAACCGGTCGACATCCCGCAGATCGAGACCCGGACTCTGAAGGACGTGCTGGCGCTGCCTTGGGGCTTCGAGATCTATTCGCTGCTGACACGCTGGAACCCGCTCAACCTCAGCCGCCCGATCCCGCGCCCATCGACCGGTCGCACCGTGCTGGTGGTGGGCCTCGGTCCTGCAGGCTTCAACCTCTCGCATCATCTGATGAACGACGGCCACACCGTGGTGGCGATCGACGGGCTGAAAATCGAGCCGCTGCCGCCCGCGCAGTCGGGCGTGCTGGCTGACGGCGCCCGTGTGCCGTTCGCCGCCGTCCAGGATGTCGCGAGCTTGCGCGAGGATCTCGGCGAACGCGCCATGGCCGGTTTCGGCGGCGTCGCCGAGTACGGCATCACCGTGCGCTGGGACAAGAACTACCTGAAAATGGTGCGGCTGCTGCTCGAGCGCCGCGGCCAGTTCTCGATGTTCGGCGGCGTGCGCTTCGGCGGCACTGTCACGGTCGAGAGCGCGCTCGCCATGGGATTCGACCACGTGGCGCTCTGTGCCGGCGCCGGCAAGCCCACCGTGCTCGACCTGCCCAACGGCCTGGCGCGCGGCGTGCGCGCGGCCTCGGATTTCCTGATGGCGCTGCAGCTCACCGGTGCTGCCAAGAAGGACTCGATCGCCAACCTGCAGATCCGCCTGCCGGTGATCGTGATCGGCGGTGGCCTGACCGGCATCGACACTGCCACCGAATCGCTCGCCTACTACCCGCTGCAGGTCGAGAAGTTTTTGGCGCGGCACGAGATCCTGGTGGCCGAACGCGGTGAAGCCGTCGTGAGTGCGGCCTGGAACGACGAGGAACGCGAGATCGCGCAGGAGTTCCTGGGACACGCCCGGGCCATTCGTGCCGAGCGTGCGGCGGCCGCGCGCGAGGGCCGCGAACCCGACATCGCCAGGCTGGTCAACGGCTGGGGCGGCGTCTCGCTGGTCTATCGCCGCCGCCTGATCGACTCGCCGTCCTATACGCTGAACCACGAGGAAGTGTTCAAGGCACTGGAGGAGGACATCCGCTTCGTCGAAGGCCTCTCGCCGGTCGCCGTCGAGGTCGATGCCAACGGTCACGCCAAGGCGCTAAAAGTTGGCGGCGAGCAGAACGGCACGAAGATCGAGGCGACGCTGCCGGCGCGCACCATCCTGGTGGCGGCGGGCACGCAGCCCAACACGGTGCTGGCGCGCGAGGATGCGACGCACGCCTTCATCGACGGCAAGTATTTCCGCGCCCTCGACGAGGAGGGCAACCCCGCCACGCCCGAGCGTAGCTGCAAGCCCACGGATGTGCGCGTGCTGATGTACCGCCACGGCGACGGCCGCAGCATGTCGTTCTTCGGCGACCTGCATCCCTCGTTTGCCGGCAATGTCGTGAAGGCGATGGGCGGCGCCAAGCAGGGCTATCCGGTGTTGACCCGGACGATGGAGCGGCTGGCGGCACCGGCGCGGTCGCCCGAAGCGATCCTGGCCGAAGCCAACCGCGACTGGCGTGCGAGGGTCGTGCGCGTCGATCGGCTGACGCCCACTATCGTCGAAGTCATCGTCGAGGCGCCGGCCGCCGCTCGCAACTTTGAGCCCGGTCAGTTCTATCGCCTGCAGAACTACGAGGCGCGATCGAAGAAGGTCGACGGCACGCTGCTCACCATGGAAGGCTTGGCGCTGACCGGCGCCTGGGTCGACAAGGACAAGGGCCTGCTGTCGCTGATCACGCTCGAGATGGGCGGATCGTCCGACCTCTGCGTGCTGCTCGAGCCCGGCGAGCCGGTGATCGTCATGGGGCCAACCGGTTCGCCGACCGAGATCGAGCCGGGCGAAACGGTGGTGCTGGCCGGCGGCGGTCTCGGCAATGCCGTGCTGTTCTCGATCGGCCAGGCGTTTCGCAAGGCCGGCAGCAGGGTGCTCTACTTCGCCGGCTATAAGAAGGTGAGCGACCGATACAAGGTGGAAGAGATCGAGGCTGCGGCCGATGTCGTGGTGTGGAGCTGCGACGAGGCGCCGGGTTTCCCGGTCGACAGGCCGCAGGACAAGTCGACCGTCGACAACATCGTCGAGACGATGCGCAAGTACGCCGCGGGCGAATTGGGCCCGCAGCCGATCCCGTTCAGCGACGCCGACCGCATCGTGGCCATCGGCTCTGACGGCATGATGAACGCCGTGCGTCTCGCGCGTCATGGCGTCCTGAAGACCTATCTGAAGCCCGGCCACCGTGCGCTGGGATCGATCAACTCGCCCATGCAATGCATGATGAAGGAGATCTGCGCCCAGTGCCTGCAGCTCCACAAGGATCCGGTGACCGGCAAGGAAACGGTGGTGTTCTCCTGCTTCAACCAGGACCAGGAGCTCGACCGCGTCGACTTCGCCAACCTGCGTCAGCGGCTGCGTCAGAACGGGGCGCAGGAAAAGATCGGCGCGCTCTGGATCGACCGATCACTGCGCAAGCTCGGCGCGCGCGGCTAGACGAAGATCTTCCGCGCGACCAGCGCCAGCAGCATCCCCGACGCGACGAGGATGGTCAGAAGCGTCAGGGTGACGCCTACCGTCCGGCCGGGATTGACGTTCAGCGTACGGGACAGGCCATAGGCGTGAGCGAGGCGGCCAGCGATGAAGCAGGCGCCCAGCACGTGGACCAGCCAGCGCGGCCCTCCGCAAATCTCGAGCAGTGCCAGCAGGACCATTACCAGCGCGGCGTATTCGGCAAAGTTTCCGAACACGCGGGCCATGCGGCCCAGGTTTCCGTCACCGCCGTCGCCGATGCTTATGCGCGTCTGCATGCGCTGGCGGATGACAAGGATCGACAGCACCACGCACAGCACCCCGGTCAGGGCGGCGTAGAAGGCGGCGACGAACGGCAGGGCAGGCGGCGCCATGATGAAATCTCCTACGGTGCCCGCACGAACCGGAACAGCACCTTGTCCTGACTGTAATAGCGCAGCTGGTCGACGATCTTGGGGAAATACTCGCTGCCCACCGTCACCGGCATGAATGCATCGAGTGCCAGCGGCCGCACCGAGACCGTGAAGCCCGCCTCTGAGAAGGTCTTGGCGACGCGGTCCAGCGAATGGTCGTAGATCGGGATCGACGAGGTCTCGGCAATCACCTTGCGCCATCTCGGCCACACACTGCTGTCGGTATGGCAGCCCATGGCGGCGACATAGGCGCCGCCCGGATGAAGCGCTGCCTTGATGTCGTTGGCGTGAATCGCGAGATCGGGCAGCAGGTAGAGCACCTCGTGGCTAAAGGCGAAATCGAACGTGCGACCGAGGGCGGCGGCGCTGTTGCCGGCGCGATACTCGATGGGACGCTGGCGCTTCAGCAGCTCGGCGCGCGCCACCGATTCGCGGGCGATGTCGATGCCGACGGCGGCACGAAAGGGATGGCGGTCGTACAGCATGCGCAGGAAGCCACCCTGGTTGCAGCCATAGTCGAGGACGGTCGCGTCGTGGAGATCGTTGGGCACGGAAACATCGATCATGCGCCGCCAGATCGGCGCATGCGCGGCCCCCATCGCCTCTTCATCCGCCGGATTGCGATTCCAGGTCGAGATCGTGGCGCTGCGCTGCATGACACCCTCCCGTGTGGGGAGGCCAGACTATCACGCCCGGCTCTATCACGCCCGGCCGCGCCAGGGGTGGATCAGCAGAGGGCCCGCGATCAGCGTTGCGAAGCAGATCATGCCGACGGCGATGGCGGTGAAGACGCCCGCCAGGCCCCAGCCCAGGATCTCGACGGCGACCCAGCCGCCCAACGCTGCCACGAACAGGCGGGTGAGGCCCGCGAGGAACGGTGCCTTCATCCGGTTCGCGCCCTGGCTGGCGAAGGAGAGCGTCATGCCGACACCGAACAGGCAATAGAACGGCGCCACGCGGGTGATGTAGGCGACGGTGGCCGCGATCACCTCGGGGTCGTTGGTGAAGAGGCGCGCCCAGCCCTCGGGCACGATGGCCACGACCCAGCCGAAGACGCCGATGCCCAATCCCGCGACCAGGCTGCCGATCCAGGCAGCCCGCACCGCGCGCCGCCAGTCGTTGGCGCCGGCGGCGACGCCCACGATCGTCGTCAGGCCCGAGCCGATGCCGAACGCCAGCGGCACCAGCATGAACTCCAGCCGCACGCCGATGCCGTAGCCCGCCAGCGCCGTCACGCCAAAGCGGCCGACCAGGCCCGTCATCAGCATGGCGGTGAGGTTGGCGGTGAAGGCCGAGAAGGAGGCGATCAGGCCGACCTTCAGGATGTCCCAGAACAGCCGACCTTGTAGGGCAAGGCCACCCAGCCCCGGGACGAAGCCCAGCTTGCCGCCCCACAGGGCGCGTGCCTGCAGGAGCGCCGACACGGCCGATGTCAGAAGAGACGAGATCGCGGGACCTGCCATGCCGAGGCCCGGCCAATCGCCGATGCCGAGCGCCAGCACATAGGAGAGTGGCACCTGCGCGATCGACGACAGCAGCATGTAGCGTCCGGGCGTCGCCGCATCGCCGCCGCCGCGCAGCAGCGCCGACAGGAAGAAGTTGGCCCAGATCACGATCGCGCCGCTGAACAGCACATGGGAATAGGTAAGGGCGTGGTCGAGCGCGCGGCCCTCGCCGCCCAGCAGCCGATAGAGGGCAGGGGCCACGGTCCACGCGAGCAGGGTGAACAGCATCGCCAACACAGCACCCAGGATCAGGGCATGCAGCACCAGCGCCCGCGCATCGTCGCGACGGCCGGCGCCCAGCGTGCGCGCCATGGCGGCCGCCACGCCGCCGCCCATGCCGCCCGCGGCCATCATCGTCATCATCATCATGAGTGGAAAGACCAGCGCAAAGCCCGCCAGCGCCTCGGTGCCCAGCCGACCGAAGATGAAGGTCTCGGCGATGGCGACAAAGGTCTGCGCCACCATCACGGCCGTGGTCGGGCCGGCGAGCTTCAGCAGGCTCGACCCGATCGGGGCGGTGAGGAGAGGGTGGGCGGCCCTCATAGGAGCGGCGACGGCGGTCGAGGACAAGGCGGGACTCCGCGATTTAAGTGCATATGCACCCTATCAAGGTGCGCTGGCCTGTCACCTGACAAAAGGCCCGGGGGTCCATTAGCTTTTGCCCATGACCGAAAAAGAACGCCCCCTCGCCAAGCCCTCCGTCCAGGTCGAGAACGACCGGGTGATCGTCACTGAATGGCGCTTCCCGCCCGGCGGCCATACCGGCTGGCACCGCCACAACCACGATTATGTGGTGGTCCCGGTGACGACCGGCGAATTGCACATCTATGACGGCAAGACGACCGTGCCGGCGCCGCTCCGGGCCGGGGTGTCCTACGCTCGCACCATCGGGGTCGAGCACGACGTCATAAATCCCAACGATTTCGAGTTCGTTTTCGTGGAAATCGAGATCAAGGCCTGACGGGAACGGGGGGCAGACCCCACCCGGCCGCACGTTGACTTGGGCCCTGCCAAGCCTCATATGAGTGCCGCCAGCGGTCCGGCCCGATCCACGAGCCTTATGAGACCGCTCCAAAGTCCAGCGGATAGAATGGACTAAACCACGGAAATTAAATGAGTTTTGAGAGTTTGGGGCTGAGCGCCCCGGTACTGCAGGCAGTCGCCGAAAAGGGTTACACGACGCCCACCCCCATCCAGGAAAAGGCCATCCCCATCGTCCTGATGGGCCGCGATGTCCTCGGATGCGCCCAGACGGGCACCGGAAAAACTGCCTCCTTCGTCCTGCCGATGATCGACATTCTCTCGCAGGGCCGCGCCAAGGCGCGCATGCCGCGGACGCTCATTCTGGAGCCGACGCGTGAATTGGCCGCCCAGGTGGCCGAAAACTTCGAGACCTACGGCAAGTACAACAAGCTCAACATGGCGCTGCTGATCGGCGGCGTGAGCTTCCCGGACCAGGAACGCGCTCTGGAGCGTGGTGTCGACGTGCTGATCGCCACACCGGGCCGCCTGCTCGATCATTTCGAGCGTGGCGGCATTTTGTTGAATGACGTCAAGATCCTGGTGATCGACGAGGCCGACCGCATGCTCGACATGGGGTTCATCCCCGACGTCGAGCGCATCGTGGCCACCCTGCCGACGCTGCGCCAAACGCTGTTCTTTTCCGCCACCATGCCGCCGGAGATCAAGCGTCTGGCCGACCGCTTCCTGAGCAACCCCAAGGAAGTCACCGTCTCTCCGCCGGCCTCGGCCAGCGCCACCATCGTCCAGGGGCTGATCGTCGTTCCCGAGGACGACAAGCGCGAGGCCCTGCTGGCCCTGATCAAGAGCCAGGAAGTGAAGAACGCGCTCGTGTTCTGCAACCGCAAGCGCGACGTCGCCACGCTCCACACCGCGCTGAAGAAGCACGGCCTCAATGCCGGCGCCCTGCACGGTGACATGAGCCAGCCGGCGCGCACCGAGACGCTCGAGAAGTTCAAGGCCGGCGACATCCAGATCCTGGTCGCGTCCGACGTGGCCGCGCGCGGCCTCGACGTCCAGGACATGAGCCACGTCTTCAATTATGACGTGCCGTTCTCGCCGGAAGACTACGTTCATCGCATCGGCCGCACCGGCCGCGCCGGCAAGGTCGGTCATTCCTTCACACTGGCCGCGCCGCATGAAGGCGGGTTGATCGAAGCCATCGAGAAACTGATCGGCACCACCATCCCGCGCATCGAAGTTCCCGGACTCGAGACTGCCGTGCTCGAAGCCGGCGACGGTCGTCGCCGCGGACGTGGCGGTCGCGGTGGTCGTGGCGCTGCCCGGCCCGGCGCTGCTGCCGGCGACAAGCCGCGTGGCCCGCGCCGCGAACCGCGTGCGCCGCGTGAACATCGCGAACCGCGTCCAGAAGCGCCCCTCGCGGTATCGGCCGAGCCGCAGGCGGCTGTCGAAGCGCCGCACGAGGCGTCCCATGAAGTTCCCCATGAAGTTCCTCGCGAGGCTAATCGCGAGCCGCGGCCGGAACGGGCGCCGCGCGAGCGCCGTCCCGAACGCGAACGTGCTCCCCGTGAACATGCGCCCCGTGAGCCGCGCGCCGAGCGTGCGGCGCAGCCGCCCCGCGAACGGCAGTCCGAGCGCCGTCCCGAGCGCAGCTCCGAACGCCGGCCCGAACACCGGCGCGACCGCGACGACGGCGGTCCCGCGCCCAAGGGCCTCGGCGATCACGTGCCGGCTTTCCTCGCGCGCCCGCCGCGCTAGACTGGCTGGCGATGCAGACGATCTTCGTCATGGTGAAGTGCGAGCTCGGCAAGGCCTATGAGGTTGCCGACGACGCGGTCTCGGTCGAGCAGGTGTCGGAGGTCTATTCGACCTCCGGCCAGTACGACCTCCTGATGAAGTGCTATCTCGACGACAAGACCGACATCGGCCACTTCGTCACCAGCAAGATCCAGACGCTGGGCGGCGTGAAGGACACCTTCACCCTCATTACCTTCAAGGCGTTTTCCTGACGACGGCCGTGCCTCGCAGGCACCTCCCGCGCGGTGAGGATTTCCTGCTTCTGCCGCCGTCGATCCAGCCCTACGCCTATCGCATCGTCGACCAGCTGTTCGCCCATCGTGTGATCCGCTGCGGTCCCGCGCCCCGCGATCTGCCGCGCGGTGAAGAGATCGCGCCCCGTTACATCGCCGACGGCCGCGAACACGATGTCGCCTCGTTCATGGACCGCAACGTGATCTCAGGTCTTCTGGTGATCCGTCACGGCAAGGTGGTGCTGGAGCGCTATGGTCTTGGCCTCGGCGAGCACGATCGCTGGTCGACCATGTCGACCGTCAAGTCGATGACGGCGATGCTGGTCGGTGCGGCGGTCCGCGACGGCGCCATCGCCTCGATCGACGAGCCGCTCACGCGCTACCTGCCGGCTTTGGGCAACTCGGCCTACGAGGGCGTGACGCTGCGCCATGTCATGACCATGTCGTCCGGTGTGCGCTGGAACGAGGACTATACGGACCGAAATTCCGACGTGAACCGGTACAGCAAGTCGCTGGCCGACAAGGTGCCGGGCGGCGTGCTGCGGCTGATGGCGTCGCTGCCGCGTGCCCAACCGGCCGGCAGCGCCTTTCTCTACAATTCCGGCGACACTTATCTGCTGGGCGCGGCGCTTACCCAGGCGATCGGCAAGCCGCTGGCCGACTATATGTCGGAAAAGATCTGGCGGCCCGCCGGCATGGAGTGCGACGCCTTCTATACGCTGGAGAGCGAGGGCGGCCAGGAGATCGGTGGCAGCCGCGCCGGCATGGTCCTGCGCGACTTCGGCCGCTTCGGGCAGTTCGTCCTGGACGACGGCGTCATCGACGGCAAGCGCGTGATGCCCGAGGAATGGGTCGAGGCGGCGGCGACACCGGCCTTCGCGCTCGCCACGCCGCCGGTCGTCGACATCACCCACTACGGCTATAGCTGGTGGTTGGGCAAAGGCGTGATGGCGGCACTCGGCCATGCTGGCCAGCGCATCGACATCTTTCGCGACGAAGGCCTGGTCGTGGTGACGCTCGGCGCCTTTCCACAGCCGCTCTACGCGCCGCCAGCCGACCATAACCGCCGCAACGAGGTGGTCGCATTCACGCAAGCGGTGAGGACGATATGAACGGCGGTCAGGCGGTCCTTGCCATTTGGGTCGACATCGATCCAGCGGATGATTCTCTCTTCGAACACTGGCACAGCCGCGAGCATGTCCAGGAGCGCGTCGGCTGTCCCGGCTGGCTGCGCGGTAGCCGTTTCAAGGGCATCGACAATCCCGGGCGCTATCTCCTGTTCTACGATGCCGAGACGGCGGCGGCGTTCGAGAGCGCCGAATACTACGCGCGCCTCGGCAATCCAACCGAGATGAGCCGCGCCATCTTTCCGAAGTTCCGCGACACCTGGCGCACCGTCTGCACGGTCGAGCAGCGCTGGGGCGAAGGCATCGGTGCTGCCGTCCTGACGCTCCGCTCGACGGTGGGCAACACCGCGCCCTTCGACACGTTGGCCGGCCTGCAGACGGCGCGCGTCGACATGCTGGCGGGCCAGGCCAACCTCGGCCAGGCCCACACGGCGGAGAAGGATTTACGCGCGGCGCCTGACCAGCAGATCGAGCGGGCGCTGGTTGCTTTCTTCTGGTCGGTCGAGGCAGCCCAGGCGGCGCGTGCACGGCACGCGCCCGAGGGCGAGGTCTTCGCTCTCCGACACACCGTGTCGAAGAGCGATCTTTAGAGGTCGGCTACACCCAAATTTGTCATCCCGAGTCGCGCGGGGTAGCCCCCGCGCTGAAGCGAGGGATCCTTGGTGTGACCTAAAGATCCCTCGTTCCACTCGGGATGACAGCATCCGCCGCATTCGTCGGTGAATGCTGTCAGTTGATCAGCCCGTAAAACTTCCCGGCGTTGGTGCAGGTGATCATCTTGACCTGCTCGGCCGGGACGTCGGCGAACTGTTCCTTGATGTACTTGTCGGAGTGCGGCCACACGCCGTCGCCGTGCGGGTAGTCGGAGCCCCACATCAGGCTTTCCGCGCCCATGTCGTCGATCAGCTTGGCGCCGATGCGGTCGAACTGGAACGTGGCCTTGCACTGGCGGCGCCAGTAATCCGACGGCTTCATCTTGAGGCCGAGGTCAAAGAAGCGGTCCTCCCACTCGAAGTCCATGCGGTCGAGCGCATAGGGGATCCAGCCCGAGCCGCTCTCGCCGAAGGCGATGCGGACGTTGGGATAACGCTCCAGCACGTTGGCGCCGATGATGGCGGCCAGGATGTTCACCAGGTTCATCTGGAAGCCCGAGACGACGGTGAAGAACACCGAGCGGCCGACGCGGCCGGGATGCTTGCTGATCATGTCGGGCGGCACCGCCGGGAAGGTATGGAAATGCAGCGGCAGCTGGACGTCGTTCACCGCCTTCCACAGCGGCTCCCACATCGGATGCCACATCGGCTCCATGTCCCACGAGCAGGAAAGTTCTAGGCCCTTGATGCCCATCTTGGCGACGCGATGGATCTCCTTCACCGCGGCGTCGATGTCGCCGTAGGGCAGGCACGCGAGGCCGATGTGCCGGTCGGGATAGTGGCTGCAGAAATCCTTTAGCCAGTCGTTATAGATCGTCAGCATCTGGTTGCCGGCTTCGCGGTCGTTGAGCCGGCTGGCGGCACCCAGGATGCCGTAGATCACCTCGGCGTCGACGCCGTCGCGATCCAGATCTTTTATGCGGAGATGCGGATCGGAGATGCGGCGGATGTCCTTGGCGCCGTCCGAGTAGAGACCGGTCTCGGCCATGATGTCGACGCGGTGATGCTTGCCGGGCACGAACTTCGAGCCGGCGGGGCCCACGCCGTTCTTGAAGCCGAAGGTGGCGCCGTTCTTGGACATCCACTTCGGCCCTTCGTCGGTGTCGGTGACGAACGGCATGCGGTCCTTCATCTCGCGCGGCGCCATCGACGTGAACAGATCGGGCGGCATCCAGGGCAGGTCGAGATGGCTGTCGGCCGAAATGCGCTTGTACTGCATGGCGTCGCTCCCTTGGATATGCTGGCCAAATTATGCGCCGTCCAGCGGGCAGGGCAATAGCCCCACTATTTCGCGGGTCGGCTTGTGTGCTACGGGTCGGGTGATGACTGAAGACTTCGACTACATCGTCGTGGGTGCCGGTTCGGCCGGCTGCGTGCTCGCCAACCGGCTGTCGGCCGATCCGAAAACCCGTGTGCTGCTGCTTGAAGCCGGCGGCAAGGACAACTGGATCTGGTTCCATATTCCGGTCGGCTATCTCTTCGCCATGGGCAACCCGCGCGCCGACTGGATGTTCCAGACCGAGAAGGAGCCGGGGTTGAATGGCCGTGCGCTCAACTATCCGCGCGGCAAGGTGATCGGCGGCTGCTCGGCCATCAACGGCATGATTTCTATGCGCGGCCAGGCGGCGGACTACGACCATTGGCGCCAGCTCGGCCTCACCGGCTGGGGCTGGGACGACGTGCTGCCGGTCTTCAGGAAACTCGACGGGCATTTCCTCGGCGACACCGAGCATCATGGCGGCAGCGGCGAGTGGCGCGTCGAGGAGCCGCGCGTGAAGTGGGAGGTGCTGGATGCCGTCACCAAGGCGGCGACCGAGATGGGCATCCCTCGGACGGCCGACTTCAATACCGGCGACAACAACGGCGTCGGCTACTTCCACGTCAACCAGAAGCGCGGGTTGCGCATGTCCGCGGCCAAGGCGTTCCTGAAGCCGGTGCTCAACCGGCCGAACCTCAAGCTCGAGACCGGCGTGCTGGTCGAGAAGGTTCTGTTCGAGGGCAAGCGCGCGATCGGCGCGCGCTTCCGGCAGAACGGCCATGTTGTCGAGGTGCGCACCAGGGGCGAGGTGATCCTGTCGGCGGGCGCCATCGGCTCGCCGCAGATCCTGCTGCTCTCCGGCGTCGGCGCAGCGGATTGGCTGAGCGAACACGGCATCGCTCCCGTGATCGACCGGCAAGGCGTCGGCCGAAACCTTCAGGACCATCTGCAGCAGCGCGCCATCTTCAAGGTTCATGACGCGAAGACGCTGAACACGACCTATCATTCGCTGATTGGCCGGGCGCTGATGGGCATGGAATATGCATTGTTCCGCACGGGCCCGCTCACCATGGCGCCGTCGCAGCTCGGCATCTTTACCCACTCCTCGCCCGACCACGAACGGGCCAACATCGAGTTCCACGTGCAGCCGCTGTCGCTCGACAAGTTCGGAGAACCGCTGCACCGCTTTCCCGCCGTCACCGTCAGCGCCTGCAACCTGCGCCCGACCTCGCGCGGCACGATCCGGCTGCGCTCGGCCGATCCTGCCGACAAGCCGCTGATCGCGCCCAATTATCTCTCGACACCAGAGGACCGCCGCGTCGCGGCCGATGCGATCCGCGTCACGCGCCGCCTGATGAAGCAGCCGGCGCTGGAACCCTACCGGCCGGAGGAATACCTGCCGGGCCCCGGTGTCGGCGACGACGAGGCCTCGCTCGCCAAGGCCGCGGGCGATATCGGCACCACCATCTTCCACCCGATCGGCACGGCCAAGATGGGCCTGCCGTCCGACCCGATGGCCGTGGTCGACGAGCGGCTGCGCGTCATCGGCCTGCAAGGCCTGCGCGTCGTCGATGCGTCGGTGATGCCGACCATCACCTCGGGCAACACCAACACCCCCACGATCATGATCGCCGACAAGGCGGCCGCGATGATGATCGAGGATGCGCGTCAAGGAGTAGTCAAACATGCGTAGGCGTTTCCTCGGACTGCTGGCGGCGCTGGCGCTGTCGTCTCCCGCCCTGTCGTCTCCCACCGTGGCCCAAGCGCAGAAGCCCAGCACGCTGCGCATCGTGATGCACTCGGACGTAAAAATCCTCGATCCGGTGTGGACCACGGCCTTCATCGTGCGCAACCACGGCTACATGATCTACGACACGCTGTTTGCATTGGACGTCAATCTCCAGATCCAGCCGCAGATGGTCGACAAGTGGACCGTCTCCGACGACAAACTGACCTGGACCTTCACGCTGCGCGACGGGCTCGCCTTCCACGACGGCGCGCCAGTGACTTCCGAGGATGTGATCGCCTCGCTCAAGCGCTGGGCCGTGCGCGATGGCCTAGGCCAGATCCTGTGGGCCAAGATCGCCGACGCCAAGGCGGTCGATGCCAGGACCTTCCAGCTCGTCCTGAAGTCGCCGACCGGCATCATGCTGCAGGCGCTGGCCAAGCCCTCGGGCAATCCCTTCATCATGCCCAGGCGCGTGGCCGAGACCGACGCGGCCAAGCAGATCGAGGACTACACCGGCTCGGGCCCCTTCATCTTCAAGAAGGACGAGTGGAAGGCCGGCGACAAGACGGTCTATCTCAGGAACCCCAACTACAAGCCGCGCGCCGAGCCGCCTTCGGGGCTGGCTGGCGGCAAGGTGGTCAAGGTCGACCGCGTCGAATGGCTGGCGATCCCCGACCAGCAGACCGCCGTGAACGCCCTGCTGACCGGCGAGATCGACATCATCGAGCAGCCGCAGCACGACCTCTACAAGCTGCTCAAGGCCGACAAGGGCGTCTCGCTGATCAACACCAACAAGTGGGGCAACCAGTACATCTTCCGCTTCAACCAGCTGCACAAGCCGTTCGACAATCCCAAGGTGCGCCAGGCGATGCTCTATGCGCTGAACCAGAAGGATTTCCTCGACGGCGTGATCGGCGATCCCGAGTACTACACGATCTGCAAGGCGATGTTCATCTGCGGCGGCCCCTACGCCACGACGGTGGGCTTCGACGACAAGTACGAGAGCAACTTCCCCAAAGCCAAGGAGCTGCTGAAGGAGGGCGGCTACGACGGCGCGCCCGTCGTGCTGCTGCATTCGACCGACCTCTATGTGCTCACCAACATGGCGCCGATCGCCAAGGCGCTGATGGAGAAGGCCGGCATGAAGGTCGACATGCAGTCGATGGACTGGCAGACGCTCGTCAGCCGCCGCGCCAAGAGGGAAGCGCCGGACAAGGGCGGCTGGAACGTCCTGATCACCTCGACCGCCGCCGCCGACGCGCTCGATCCGCTGGGCTACAGCTTCATCGGCGCCACCTGCGACAAGGCCTGGTTCGGCTGGCCGTGCGACGAGGAGATCACCCGCCTGCGCCAGGCCTTCGCCGACGAGACCGACGAGGCCAAGCGCAAGCAGATCGTCGAAGCCCTCCAGCTGCGCGCCGCCGAGAACCCGACGCATGCGTTCCTCGGCCAGTACACGGGCGCCATGGCCGTGCGCAAGAACGTGACTGGCAGCGTCGTCTCCCCGGTGCCGGTGTTCTGGAA
>Ga0194051_1000783_pt1 | contig 17738 bp, 18 predicted proteins | sample SepL2320m_MetaG_FD_161275 | JGI IMG/M metagenome (GOLD analysis project Ga0194051, IMG submission 161275) | Anoxic zone freshwater microbial communities from boreal shield lake in IISD Experimental Lakes Area, Ontario, Canada - Sep2016-L239-20m | ecosystem: Environmental > Aquatic > Freshwater >... | reverse complement strand
CTGTGGTCAGATCAAAACAGGCGCGCCAGCACGCAGCGACAGAGTGGCAAAGTACAACCAGTTGCTCCGCATCGAACAAATTCTTGGTAATCGCGCGCAGTATCTTGGCAAGCAAGCCGTAAGCCGTTAGGCACTAGCAACCGCATACTCCACCATTTTGGGCTTCTCAACAGCCACAATGGAGGGGTGTCAAGTACCGATCTGCATCTCGTGCGCCATCGTGGTGTTCGCGCATTTGCGGTTCCTCTCGCGGTTCTCGTGGTCTTTGCTCTTGCAACAACACTGTTTGTTGTACCCGTGCGCACCTGGATGAGTCAGCGCAATGTGCTCAACACAAAGCAGCAGGAATACGCCGCCTATGAAGACATGGTTGAGAATATGCAAGACCAAGTGAACTATTTGCAATCACCTTCGGGATTGCGCGATGCCATTCGCACACAACTTGGCTACCTCTATCCTTCCGAGCGCCGAGTTCCAATGATGGACACCCCCGCACTCTCTACAACGCTCCCGGAGCGCTGGCCGTACACAATCGTTTCAACGATGATGTTTGTAAAAACACTCGAAGCAGCACAGCAGGACGCCAAGGGTCAGATTTCACTTGACCCACTAGTTCCGTAACGCTCTTCGATCACTAACCTTGGTTCGTCAACCACAGAGGAGCAGCAATGGCTGGAAGTATTTTAGGTAACCGTGTTCTTCGTAAAGAAGACCCAAAGTTTCTTACAACTGGTGGCGTATATGTAGATGACTTGCGCGACGAACCATTGTTGGTCGGTGCAGTGCATGCAACCTTTGTTCGCTCAACCGTTGCCCACGCCAAAATCACAAGCATCGATGTTTCTGAAGCCCTCATGATGCCTGGCGTCGTTGCTATCTACACCGCGCAAGATCTTGGGCTTGAACCCGTTGGGGCAACGTTTAATCCGATGGCCAAGCGAACACTTCTTGCAAGCGGAAAAGTTCGTTACGTTGGCGAACCACTTGCGGTAGTGCTTACCGAACTTGCAAACCAAGGTGAAGACGCAGCCGAACGCGTGATCGTTGATTACGACGCACTCGAAATTCTTATCGATGTTGAGCAGGCAATGACTTCATCGACTCTTATTTATGAAGAAGTTGGTAGCAACGTTGTCTTTGAGTCGACCGCGATCGGCATGCCAGATAATACGGGTGATGCATTGTTCGCCGATTGCGAAGTTGTCGTCAAGGGTCGGTTCGTCAATCAGCGTGTTGCACCTTGCCCTCTCGAGGTGCGTGGTGCCGCAGCCGCATGGGACAACGGTCGCTTGGTGCAGTGGTTGTCGACGCAGCACGCACAGGGCGCGCGCGATGCAATCCTTAAAGTCAATGCACTCGAAGCTGGTCAAGTGCGAGTGATCACACCAGATGTCGGCGGTGGTTTCGGAGCAAAGATCGATGCGTATCCAGAAGATCTGCTGTTGGGACGAATTGCAAAGCAAGTTGGCAAACCGGTGCGTTGGACTGAAACGCGCAGCGAATCGATGGTCGCCCTCGGTCATGGCCGTGGCCAAATTCAATACATCACTATTGGTGGAACTCGTGCTGGCAAAGTGACCGCATACCAATTACACGCTCTTCAAGATTCGGGTGCGTGGGTTGATGTTGGCGCAATTCTTGCTCCGTTCATGACCCGCCCAATGGCTTCTGGTGTTTACAACATTCCAGTGATCGAAGTGCGCACTACTTCGGTCGCTACAAACACAACACCAATGGTTGCGTATCGTGGCGCAGGACGCCCCGAAGCAACTGCTGCAATTGAGCGCGCAATGGATTTATTTGCACTCGAACTTGGTAAAGACCCTGCCGAAGTGCGACGCATCAACTTAATTCCAAAGTTTCTCGAGCCATTCACCACATCGATTGGCCAAACGTACGACGTAGGCGATTTTGAGGGAGCGCTCAACAAAGTTCTCGAGGCATCCAACTACGTACAACTTCGCAAAGACCAAGCTGCTCGTCGCACAAGCGGCAATACCAAACAACTCGGCATTGGCATCAGCGTGTACGTCGAAATCACAGCGGGAACATCGTCTGGCGAATACGGCAAGGTTGAGGTTCTTCCAAACGGTCGCGCAATCGTCTACACCGGCACATCACCGCATGGACAAGGTCACGTAACTTCGTGGTCGATGTTGGCAAGCGATGAAACTGGAATTGCGATGGACATGATTGATGTCGTGTGGGGCGACACCGATGCCATCCCATCTGGTGGTGGCACCATGGGTTCGCGTTCGCTGCAACAAGGTGGCGCCGCAGTGCACCAAGCGTCCAAAGAACTCGTTGAGCAAGCACGCAAACACGCAGCACGTTTGCTCGAGGCCAATGAAGATGACGTGGTGTTCGACAAGTTCACCGCGGCATTCCATGTGGCAGGCACTCCAGCAGTAGCAAAAACATGGGCAGACATTTCGTCAGCACTTGCAACTGACGGTGGCTTAATTCAAGAATCAAATTTTGTATCTAACGGCGCAACATTTCCTTTCGGTGCACACGTTTCAGTTGTCGAAGTCGACACCGAGACTGGCAAAGTCACCTTGATTAGACACGTTGCGTGTGATGACGCTGGCCGAGTGATCAACCCACTTATTTTGGATGGCCAAATTCATGGTGGCATCGGCCAAGGTGCTGCACAAGCACTCTTGGAAGAAGTTCGCTACGACACAGACGGTAACCCGATCACTTCCAACTTTGCCGACTACGCATTTATCTCGGCGGCAGAATTACCAAGTTTCGAGGTCATCCACATGGAGACACCAACACCGCGCAACCCACTTGGTGCAAAAGGCATCGGCGAGTCGGGCACGATTGGCTCTACTCCTGCAGTGCAATCAGCAGTAATCGATGCGCTCACCCACATAGGCGTGCGTCACATTGACATGCCAGCCACGCCAGAGCGAGTGTGGAGCGCAATTCAGTCAACCAACTAAATCAACCCCCGATAGAGCATGTGAACGACACCAGTCGTAAAATTGTTCTATGAATTCTTTTTCCAGTTCACATGCTGACCCAATTGTTGCCCAGAACCTTGTTCGATATTTCGGAGATGTCAAAGCTGTCGATGGCATCGACATCACAGTAAAAACTGGTGAGATCTTTGGATTTCTTGGACCGAATGGTGCTGGAAAATCTACGGCGGTGCGCATGCTCACCACCCTGCTTCGCCCAACTTCTGGCACAGCAACCGTCGCAGGTTTCGATGTTGCGAAGCACCCTGACGAAGTACGCCGTCGCATTGGTGTTGCGCTACAAGATGCAGCGATTGACCCATTGATGACTGGTACCGAATTGCTGCGCCTGCAAGCAGTGCTGTACGGAATTCCACAAGCTCAAATGAAAAATCGTGCGAGTGAGTTGCTTGAAAGAGTTGGTCTCACTGCTGCGGCTGATCGCCGTGTTGGCACATACTCAGGTGGAATGCGTCGCCGACTCGACTTGGCACTCGCCCTGATTCATCAACCAACTGTTTTATTCCTCGATGAACCAACAACAGGTTTGGATCCGATGAGCCGCATGTCGTTGTGGGAAGAAGTGCGTCGTCTCAACAGCGAGGGTACAACCGTCATGTTGACCACACAGTATTTGGAAGAAGCAGATCAACTCGCAGATCGCATTGCAATTATCGACGCAGGAAAAATTGTGCGAGAAGGAAAACCGCAAGATCTCAAGGCAGGTGTCGGATTTCCAACACTCCTGATCACCGTTCCATCGGATCAAACCGAGCGCGCCAAGGCTGTTCTCGCAACTTTCGGCGACATGCGTCCAACCGCCGAGGGTTCGCTTGGAGTTGGCCTGCGTGGTGGTGCAAATGTTGTCACCGACGTTGTGCGCGCACTTGACGAAGCATCGGTGCGAGTGCAGCACCTTGAAATTAATGAACCAAGTCTTGATGATGTTTTTGCCGAAGCAACTGGTCACCGTCTCGAGGGTGCCAAAGTATGACCGTCGCGACTTTGGATGTTGCAATTGAGACGACTGCGCGCAGCCGACAACTCTCAATGCGCCAAACCATCGCCTTGGCGAAGCGCTCCACGTTCGAGATCGCACGCCAACCGGCACTCATTGCGCCAAGCATGTTCTTTCCCATATTTTTTGCGGTATTGAGTGCATCAAGCTTTAGTAGGACAACCTCAATTCCTGGGTTCCCAAAAGTTGAGTCGTTCATGCAATTCACACTTGCGTCCACAATCGTTCAGGGCGTGTTGTTCGGTTCGGTGACAGGCGCAGCGGCTCTCGCAACCGACATCGAGATCGGTTTTTTTGATCGCTTGCTTCTTGCGCCTACAACCCGTACTGGAATTTTGCTCGGACGTCTTGCAGGCAGTGCGCTATTCGGTTTCCTGCAATCTGCATTCTTCCTCGCCGTGCTCGTTCCTTTTCATGCGCCAATCACTGCAGGAATCCCGGGTGCTTTGGTGATGGTGCTGTCGGGTGGAATAGTTTCTCTCGCTATTGGAGCCATCATGTCATCGGTTGCCATTCGCACCGGTTCGGCCGAAGCGGTTCAAGGGGCATTCCCCTTGTTGTTTGTTTTGCTGTTCTTCTCGAGCGCATTCTTCCCACGCGAGACAATGAGTGGGGCTTACAAGCGAATCGCCGATATCAATCCAATTTCGTATCTCGTTGAAGGTCTCCGCGCTCTGGTTCTCGAAGGGTTCACATTGTCTGCTGTTGTTCGGTCGCTCCTTGTACCTACCCTGATTTGTCTTGCGGCAATTTTGTTCGCATTGAAGGAACTCCGTCGAAAGTTGGCAGCGCTGTGAACACACAATTAACAACCACACCAGTTGCCACATCTATTGCAATGCCTACAACCATGCGCAGCGCTCGCGGATTAGCTTTTCGAGGTATCCGAAATATTCGTCGCCTTCCATCAGCATTTTTTCCTGCAATGGCGATGCCGGTGTTCACGATGATTGCATTTGCCGGGACATTTGCAGCCATCACCAGATTGCCGGGCTTCCCCACCAATCGCTCGGTCAACTGGTTTATGCCGCTTGGAATATGTTTTGGTGCTGCTTTCAGCGGTATTGGTCTTGGCTTTTCAACAATCCGCGATATCGAGACTCGTTTCTACGATCGGCTGTTGATGTCGCCAGCACCTCGTCGCTCACTCATCATCGGTCCGCTACTCACCGCGTGGGTGCGAGTCGCAATCTTGTGCGCATTCGTTATTCCCATGGGAATGCTCTTAGGTGTTCGCTTCACAAGTGGATTGCTCGGTTTGTTTACGTTGGTCGTTGCGGCTGTTGGAGTCTCAACAATTTCACTCGGTTGGGGCCTCGGACTTGCATTTAGGTTTCGCGACATGCGCGGCGCGGCTGTAATGCAGCTCACCATGTTTGTGGTGCTGTATCTATCGAGCGCACAGATGCCGCTCCCTCTTATGCGCGGTTGGTTACACAACGTTGCACGCATCAATCCAACCACCAACATTTTGCGTCTTGCTCGCGAAGGACTTGTGCTCAAAACTTCACCCGATTACATGAGTTGGTCGAATACATGGGGTGGTTTGCTTGCAATTACCGGCATGGCAACGCTCACGCTTGTGTTTGCGCGTCGGGGCCTCAACAAACTCGACAAATAGATCGTTATCGTTAATCCTGTATGCACGCTGCACGTCGCACAAGGCTTCACCGATGCGCATTGATATGCGCATTGTTTTTTGTCATCATTCAATCAACTGCTGTTGCATCTGCTCATAGCGTTCTCTTCAAAGCGCCAAAAATTGCCGTCGATGCAAATTTGACCAGTGCACGTTTGACCATCAAGGATGGGGTTTTTGGTCGGGTCACACTTGTAGTGGCTAAAGGTGGCACCCTCACCCTGAAGAACCTCGACAGTGTTGCCTACCGCATCAAAATAGGCGCCACCCTGGTAGTTATCCCTGCCAAAGGGTCAAAGACAATTCCACTTCCCCAACGCGGCGTATTCTCCATTACCTGCGCCAAAGTACCCAGCTTGAAGGCAACACTTACCGTCAAGTAACTCTTCCGTTTTACAAACCTCTCTCAATGGGGCATGATGATCCTCGCATCGACATTCGTGCACAGGGGGGAATCTCATGAAGGTCAGTATCACTGTCAATGGAACTAGACAAGAAAAAGATGTAGAGCCTCGAACACTGCTCGTACATTTTTTGCGCGATCAACTGCAACTCACAGGCACAAACATCGGTTGTGACACATCGAGTTGTGGCGCTTGCACCATTCATCTCGATGGCGAAGCAGTCAAGAGTTGCACAATTCTTGCTGCACAGGCCGATGGCGGCAAGGTGACAACCATCGAAGGTCTGAGCAAAGACGGCGTGATGCATCCAATGCAACAAGCATTTATGGAGAACCACGGACTGCAGTGTGGATATTGCACACCGGGAATGGTGATGGCATCAATTGGTTTACTTAATGAAAATCCAAATCCAACAGAAGAAGAAGTCCGACTCGGCCTCGAGGGCAACCTCTGTCGCTGCACCGGATACCACAACATTGTGAAGTCGGTGCTCGCTGCGGCGAAGAAGTAGGAGACAATCATGACCATGACAGAGAATCGCCAAAATACCGTTATCGGTACGCGACAACTGCGTCGCGAAGATCCTGCCCTCTTAACTGGTGAAGCAAAGTTCACCAACGATCTCAATCTGCCTGGTGCACTGCATCTTTCAATCTTGAGGTCTCCACATGCACACGCAAAAATTGTGAGCATTGATACGGCCGCAGCAAAAGCTTCTCCAGGCGTAGTCGCTGTTTACACCGGAGCAGAGTTGCAGTCTCAGTGGGCTGGTCCAATGCCATGTGCGTGGCCAGTAACTCCAGACATGAAGAACCCGCCACACTTCCCACTTGCAGCGAGCAAGGTTTGTTACGTCGGTGACGGCGTAGTTGCGGTGCTGGCAACTAGCGAGAGTGCATCGCGCGATGCACTCGACCTCATTGAAGTGGAATACAACGTTTTGAAAGCAGTTGTCGATGTTGAAGAGGCTCTCAGTGATGCCAACATCATCCACGAAGATTTAGGAACAAACAAGAGTTACACCTGGAACTTAAAGATCGAGGCCACCGAGGGTTGCGTCGAAGAAGCATTTCAAAAGGCTGCGTTCAAAGTCAGCGAGCGCTACGTGCAGCAACGTTTGTTGCCAATGGCCATGGAGCCACGTGCGGTTGCCGCGGTGCCTCAACCATTTGGTGGCGACATCACGCTGTACTCCTCCACCCAGATACCTCACATTCTCAAAGTGATGGCAGCGCTCACACTCGGTATTCCCGAGCATCAGGTACGTGTGGTTGCACCGAGTGTCGGTGGCGGCTTCGGATCAAAACTCGACGTGTATGCCGAGGAATTGTTGTGCATGGCGCTTGCTCGGATGCACAATTTGCCTGTGCGCTGGGTCGAAGAGCGCAGTGAAAACTCGATGGCCACCATTCACGGTCGTGGTCAGGTGCAATACGTCGAACTCGCAGCCGACAAGAGTGGCAAGCTCACTGCAGTACGCGTGCGCATCAAGGCCGACATGGGTGCATACCTGCAGTTGGTCACGCCTGGCGTGCCTATTTTGGGTGCATTCTTGTATGCAGGCGTATACGACATTCCACTTGCCTACGACTTCAGTTGCGACGGCATCTTCACAACGCTCACGCCAACCGATGCATATCGCGGTGCTGGTCGTCCCGAGGCCACTTATGCAATTGAATGCGCGATGGACGCACTCGCGCGCCAAATGAAGATCGACCCACTCGAGTTGCGCAAGCGCAACTTCATTCAAAAAGAGCAGTTTCCGTACACAGCATTTAGCGGGCTTACATACGACTCTGGTGACCACTTGCAGGCCGCCGAAAAAGCAGCAGGTCTTGCGGATTATGTGGGAATTCGAACAAAGCAAGCCAAACAAAACGTCGCCGGAGCAAAGAAGCGTCTTGGTATTGGCATGACTTCGTACTTTGAAATGTGCGGCCTTGCACCATCGCGCGTGCTCGCCTCGCTCAACTATGGCGCTGGTGGTTGGGAAGCAGCAACCGTACGTGTGCTGCCAACTTGCAAAGTGCAAGTTGTCACTGGCACATCGCCACACGGTCAGGGTCACGAAACATCGTGGGCCATGATTGCATCCGAAAAACTTGGTATTCCCCAAGAAGACATTGACGTGTTGCACAGCGACACCGCCATCTCACCACTGGGTCTCGACACCTACGGCTCGCGTTCACTCGCCGTTGGTGGAGTCGCCGTTGCAGGTGCGTGTGACAAAGTCATTGACAAGGCTCGACTCATTGCCGCGCACCAACTTGAGTGTTCTGCCGATGACCTCGAGTTTGCTGGTGGCGTGTTTAGCGTCAAAGGTTCGCCAGATCGCGCAGTGCCCATGGCGGCAATTGCATTTGCAGCATTCACGGCGCACAATCTTCCAGATGGCCTCGAGCCAAACCTCGAAGCGCAGTACAGCTATGACCCACCAAACTTTTCGTGGCCATTTGGTACACACATGTGCGTACTTGAAGTTGATACCGAAACTGGCAAGATCGAAATTCTCAAATACGTTGCCGTTGATGACTGCGGTGTACAGATCAACCCACTCATCGTTGAGGGTCAGGTACACGGCGGTGTAATTCAGGGCCTCGCACAAGCGCTATTCGAAGAGGCCGTCTATGACTCTGATGGCAACTTAAAAACAACAACACTTGCTGAATACTTGGTACCTGCAGCAAGCGATGTTCCGTCGATTACCACTGCTCACACCGTCACACCGTCACCGACAAATCAACTCGGTGTCAAAGGCGTCGGAGAGGCTGGCACCATTGGTGCAGCAAGCACCGTAGTCAATGCAATTATTGACGCATTGTCCGGGCTCGGAGTTACCGAGATGCCAATGCCAGCATCACCACAAACTGTGTGGCGCGCAATTCAATCAGCGGCACAAGCAAAGTAACTACGAAATAATTCAAGGGAGCACATCGTGATACCAGCAGCATTTGATTACAAGCGAGCATCTTCGGCAGCCGAAGCAATTTCGCTCGTCGGACAATACGGTGACGAAGCCAAGTTTTTGGCAGGCGGACACAGCCTTATTCCATTAATGAAACTTCGTCTGGCCCAGCCAGCGATGCTCATCGACATCGGTCGCATTAAAGATCTCTCTTACATCAAAGACGGCGGAGACTTCATTGCAATCGGTGCACTCACTCGCCACATGGATGTAGAGAAATCGGCGCTTGTACTTAAAGAAGTGCCATTGCTCGCCCACGCTGCAGGTTATGTGGGTGACGCCCAGGTTCGCCATCGCGGAACTATTGGTGGATCACTTGCTCACGCCGACTCGGCGAGCGATCTTCCTGCAACAACCCTTGCGCTCGGTGCTACCTACGTTGCACAAGGCCCGAAAGGCGAACGACTCATTGCCGCAGCCGACTTCTACAAAGGCTTTCTTGAAAGCGCACTTCAGCCAGACGAAATGCTGACCGAAATTCGTGTGCCGAAGATGAATGGCGCAAAGTGGGGTTTCGAGAAGTTCAATCGCCGTGCTCAAGACTGGGCAATCGTTGGTGTGGCTGCGTGGCGCAGCAAAGACGCATCAGGCGTCGCACTCGTCAACATGGGCAGCACCCCTATCTTGGCAACAAGTGTTTCGGCAGCCCTCAAGTCTGGTGCTTCAGTTGCAGACGCAGCCGAAAAAGCAGCAGCCGAAGCCGAGCCACAAGATGATCTCAACGCATCGAGCGAATACCGTGTGCACTTAGCCAAAGTGCTTGTGCGTCGCGCACTTGAAAAAGCGTCGGCATAACAATTTCGCTAAACTTGTAAGCCTGTCAGTCGCAACCTTTCTTCGGCGTAAACCAACACGCACGCGTGTAGTTGCTATTGCGCTATATCTAGCGCTGTTTGCATGGTCAATCAAGCGTTTTGGATTGCCCGTTGATCGCATTGCGGTCACCGGTTGGGTGCTCGTCGCATTTATTTTTGCCAACGTTGGCAGAAAATGGAAGGACCAGCTCGCCATGTTTCGCGACTGGTCAATCTTTGCCGGAATGCTCTTTGCATACGAATACAGCCGTGGTCTTTCCGACCAACTGGGTCGCCCCATCTCGTATTTAGCCGTTCGCAATATCGATCGCGCGCTCTTTTTTGGCACAGACCCCAATGTGTGGATGCAACAGCACCTCAATATTTCGAAAGTTCTCAGTTGGTACGAATACCCGCTGGCTGTCACCTATATGACGCACTTTATTTTTCCGCCTGGAGTTGCGGTGTTGTTGTGGTGGCTTAATCGAGACATGTGGGTGCGTTATGTGCGCAGACTTGGAATCTTGTTCTTTTTGTCATGCGCCACATTTGCAGCATTTCCAGTTGCACCACCCTGGCTCACAGCAAAACAGGGTTACATCGCACCGCTACAGCGCATCACCGCTCGCGCATGGTCGCACATGGGCATCAAGTCGGTGAGCAAAGTGTTTGACCGCGGCACTGCCATTACCAATCCGTATGCAGCAATGCCTTCGTTGCATGCGGCGTGCGCACTCTTGGTTGTGTTGTTCTTTTTTCCGTACATGCCAAAGTGGTTGCGAGTCATCTCGCTTGCATTTCCAGCAAGTATGGCTCTTTGTCTTGTCTATTTCGGCGAGCACTACGTTGCCGATATTTTGGCTGGCTGGCTCTACGTGGGCATTGCAATCTGGATTTCAAACAGATGGGAAAAACGAAATTCTGGTGCAGTGAAATCTAAGCACGCGCGTTAAAAAGTGATTTGGGCCGATGCTCGCGATGCGATGTATGGCTTGAAGTACTTGGCACGAATCTCATTGTGTGATGCGTTTTCGTCGTACTGACGCCACCCATCAACATCATCAAATGTCGCAACGATTAGATAGTCGGCATTAACAGCAGTCGACACACCCAAGTCGGGGCCGCAATGATATTCACGCACTGATGAAATGTGTGAAGCCATTTCTTGCAGCACAACCGAAACAGTCTCGGCATAGTTCGGTGGCACCTGATCATTCCACGTGATTGCGACGACATGCTGAAGCATTACAACAACCCTCCATATGATCCACCGTCTACTTGCAAACTTGCACCGGTCACAAACTTTGCACCCTCACCACACAAAAACGCAACTACCTGACCAAAGTCTGCAGGGTCCCCCGCAACTCCGGCAGGAATACCAAGCGCCGATGCATCGGGCGTCACTCCATACAGCTGCGTAATGCGATCTGTTGCATGAATGCCTGGTTGCACGGTGTTGACCGTGACTCCATCTTGTGCAACTTCGCGAGCAACAGTTTTCAAAAATCCCGTTACTCCCGCTCGTGCAGTGTTAGACAAAATTAAGTTTGCCATTGGCTGACGCACAGCAACTGACGTAATAGCAACGATGCGGCCCCACTTGCGAGCCTGCATGCCTGGCAACACTTCTTTGCACATACCAATTACCGACAACAGGTTTTGTTCAAGCGCTGCTGGGTATGCATCCAATTCAGTTGATGCAAAGTTTCCCGCTGGTGGTCCGCCACCATTTGCTACCAAAATATCTATGTGTCCAAGTATCGCAATGGCTTCGCGCACAAATTTCGCACCGCCCTCACCGGTCGAGACATCCGCAACAATGCCGATGCAACCATTACCGATGTTTTTTGCTGCATCGGCCACACGCGCAGCATCACGACTGCAAATAACTACTCGCACTCCTTCGTTGGCAAGTGCCTGTGCTGTTGCAAAACCTAAACCAGCAGAACCAGCAGCAACCGCAGCAGTTCTTGCACTAATTCCAAGATCCATAGCCCAAAACGCTACTGCGGCTGGTGCTAACTTGGTGCCGTTAGGTGGTGAGAAAACCCATGGCTGGGTATCAAGAAGACGAACGCTTTCTGGATGCGATCGCTGACGCCGAGCCGTATCCGTATTGGATGGAAGATGTCGACGAACCCGACTCCAATCCGATGCTCGTGCGCGACGATTCGTGCGACTTGTGCATTGTTGGTGGTGGCTACACGGGTCTCTGGACCGCGATCTTGGCCAAAGAACGCAATCCTTCTGCAGATGTCATTCTGATCGACTCACACGAAGTTGGTTCTGCAGCGAGTGGTCGCAATGGCGGCTTCATGGATTCGAGCCTCACGCATGGAATAGCCAATGCGCAGCAACGCTTCCCCGAAGAAGTTGGTTTACTTGAGGATTTGGGGCTCGAAAACCTCAATCAAATTGAAGCAGCAATTCGTCGCTACAACATCGATTGCGACTTTGAACGCAACGGTGTGATCGAGATTGCGAGCACGCGCCATGCAGGCAACTACCTCGACGAGATGCGCGAAGACTACGAACAATTGCTTGAGTTGGGTCACAAAGTTGAATGGCTCGATCAACAAGCTGTGCAACGCGAAGTTGCATCGCCAATTTTTACTGGCGGCATGTGGTGCAAAGACACCGCTGCGCTTGTCGATCCGGCACGCCTTGTGTGGGGTCTTAAAAGTGCGGCCGAAAGTCTTGGTGTGCGCATCTTTGAAGACACGCGAGCAACTGGTCTCGACTATGCGGGAAGCGGCGTCTCAATCGAAACAGCATTGGCCGACATCAAAGCCAAACATGTTGCGCTCGCCACCAACGCCTTCAAACCGCTACTCAAGCGCATGCATAACTACATTGCGCCGGTATACGACTACTGCCTCGTTACCGAGCCACTGAACGCACAGCAACTTGACAGTTTGGGTTGGAAAAATCGTCAAGGTTTATCCGACATCTCTAATCAGTTTCACTATTACCGACTCACTGCCGACAATCGGATTCTCTGGGGCGGCTACGACGCCATGTATTTCTTCGGTGGAAAAATGAGTGTCGATTTGGAATCCCGTCCAGAGAGTTGGGCAAAGTTGTCGCAACACTTCTTCGAAACTTTCCCTCAACTTGAAGGCGTCAAGTTTTCACACGTATGGGGCGGCGCCATCGATACATGCAGTCGCTACAGCGTGTTTTGGGGCCAAGCAATGCGCAATCGAGTTGCATACGCAATCGGCTACACCGGCCTTGGCGTGGCAAGTTCGCGTTTTGGTGCCGAAGTCATGCTCGATTTGCTCGACGGGCGTAAAACCCAAGCAACTCAAACCAAATTCGTACGAAGCAAGCCGCTTCCGTTTCCACCCGAGCCATTTCGCTTTATCGGCATTCAGACAACGCGCTGGGCGCTCAGCCGTGAAGACCGCACGGGTAAACGCAATCTCTGGCTGCGCACCCTCGACCGGCTGGGTTTGGGCTTCGACTCATAACCCTCGTGCCTCTACAGTGAGTCAATGAGTTTGCCCGCACTCACATCGGTAGCCCAAGTACGAAACGCACTCGGTGGGCAAAACTATTTGGCCGATGAAGGCCTCGCGACTGCAGTTTTTTTGGCGTTGTCGCTCAAGCGCCCTCTCTTATTGGAGGGTGAAGCAGGTGTTGGAAAAACAGAGTTAGCAAAAGTGATTTCGGCAATGACAGGCGGCGAACTCATTCGTCTGCAGTGTTACGAAGGCATCGATGCCTCGCAGGCTGTGTACGACTGGGACTACTCGCGCCAACTCTTGCACCTTCGCGCAGCCGAAGCATCTGGTGAGGCAAAGTCAAAAAACACCTCGCTGCTTGAAAGCGAGTTGTACAACGAAAGGTTTTTGATCAAGCGTGCACTGTTGCGCGCCATCGACAACCGCACTACTCCTGCAGTTCTCTTGATCGACGAAATCGACAGAGCCGATGACGAGTTTGAGGCATACCTGCTCGAGATTCTTTCCGATTTTCAAATCACTGTTCCCGAACTGGGCACGTTCAGCGCAACCAACCCGCCAATCGTGGTGCTCACTTCTAATCGCACGCGCGATGTACACGACGCATTGAAGCGTCGATGTCTGTATCACTGGGTTGAACACCCAAATTTTGAGCGCGAAGTTGCCATCGTTCGGTTGCGTGTTCCGCAAATCGCAGAGTCACTTGCACGGCAAGTTGCTGCAGCAGTCGAAGCTATGCGTGGTCTCAATTTGTACAAGCCACCTGGCGTTGCCGAGACTATCGATTGGGCAACCGCGCTTGGTCAACTCGGAATTCTCGAACTCGACGAGACCAGCGTCGCTGCAACGCTTGGCACAGTGCTCAAGTACCGCGAAGATCACGAACGTGTGCGCGAAACGGGCATTGCCGATCTTGTGAAACAAGCCTTCGACCGCGGCTTGTCTCATAACTAGAGAGCATCAGTTATGTCAACAGCGCTAAAGCAGCCTGCTGGCTCATCGGCAGACGAAATGGCAGTTTCGTTTGCGCGCGTGTTGCGCGGTGCGGGTATCAGTGTTCCCATTGATTCGGTAATCACGTTTGTACAAGCGCTTGACGTTGTGTCAATGACTAAACGTGACGATGTGTATTGGGCTGGGCGGGCCACATTGGTGCATCGACCAGAGGATCAGCAGCTGTTCGACAGAGCATTTGCAGTTTTTTGGGAACGCCGCAATGCAACAGACGTCGACGAAGATGGTCCACCACAAAAAATCACGCTGTTGCTCGACGACGAAGATGGTCCAAACGAAAATAATGCTGATGCACATGACGACAATCAGACGATGCAAATGCGCTTTACTGCAAACGAATCATTGCGCAGCAAAGATTTTGCTCAATACACCGACGAAGAATTGTACGAATCTCAACGCCTCATGCATCAACTTCGTCTCGCTGGCCCTCCCCGACAATCACTTCGCCTCACACATGCAAAACGCAGTGGTTCTCGTCACGACTTGCGTCGCACTGTTCGTGCGTCGCTCGCATTCGGTGGCGAGCCTGCGCAATTGCACTGGCGCAAACCAAGCGAGCGCCAACGTCGACTCGTTGTGCTTCTCGACATCTCGGGCAGCATGGAGCCATACGCGCGAGCTCTGCTTCGTTTTATGCACGCAGCCGTTGTTGGTAGGCAACGCGTTGAGGCATTTACGTTTGGCACAAGGCTCACTCGGCTCACAAAAGAACTCAACAGCCGCGACCCGGACAAAGCACTTACTCGCGCTGCAGCACAAGTGCCCGACTGGAGCGGAGGCACCCGACTCGGCGAAAGCCTACGCAAATTTAATGCAACATGGGGTGTGCGCGGAATGGCCCGCGGCGCAATTGTCGTAGTGCTCAGCGATGGTTGGGACAGAGGTGACCCAATTGTTCTTGCCGAGCAGATGCAACGCTTACAACGAGTTGCGTTCAGAGTCGTGTGGGTTAATCCACTCAAGGTCACCCCTGGTTATGCGCCGCTTGCTCGGGGCATGGCTGCAGCACTTCCGTATGTAGACGATTTTGTAGAGGGCCATTCCATACAGGCTCTCGAGCACCTCACTCGAGTGATTTCTCGCGATTGACTGATACCTATGCGTGAACTATTGAACGACATCGAGCGGTGGCAGCAGGCAGGCAAACAGATTGCGGTTGCTCGCGTCGTCGACATCGAAGGCTCTGGCCCACGCGATCCCGGTGCCGCAATGGCTGTCAATGAAGATGGCGAAGTTGTTGGCTCGGTGAGTGGCGGATGCGTCGAAGGTGCAGTGGTTGCTGAGGCACTCGAGATATTGCACGGCGACAAACAACCTCGTCTTGTCAAGTTTGGTTACTCCGACGACGAAGCATTTGCAGTGGGTCTCACTTGCGGCGGCATCATTCATCTTTTTATCGCACCACTCACCTGGTAAAACATGACGCTCCAACCAATGTCGCTTTACCCAATATTTGCCGAACGAGTTCGCTCCAATATTCCGGTTGCACTCGTCACTGTCATCGATGGTCCACATATCGGCGCGACGATGCTCATCTCTCCGTCATCAGACGCAGTGGGCACGCTGGGTGATAGCGAACTCGACCGTGTCGTTGCTCGCGATGCATTAGGCGAAGTTGAAGCCGGACGCACAGGTGTGCGTCACTATGGTCCGCAGGGTCAAACAACTCCAGAAGATTTAGTAGACACGCCAACAGTTCGTGTTTTTATCGAAGCGTTTTCGCCACCGCCAACAATGTGGATCTTTGGCGCGGTCGATTTCACTGCCGCGCTTGCCAAGGTTGCAAAAGTGCTCGGCTATTACGTGGTTGTGTGCGACGCCCGCGAAGTTTTTGCTACTCGCCGTCGTTTTCCAATGGCCGACGAAGTTTTGGTCTCGTGGCCAGCGCCATTATTTACTCAGCGCGGCGCAGCGCTCACTTCTCGCGATGCGGTATGCATTTTGACCCACGACCCAAAGTTTGATGTGCCTGCAGTGCAGGGTGCTCTTGCCACAAACGTTGGTTACATCGGCGTAATGGGCAGCCGTAAAACACACGCAAAGCGGCTTGAACGACTTGCCGAGGTGGGCATTACAAGCACCGACCAATTGGCTCGACTCATGTCTCCAATTGGTCTCGACATCGGTGCAAGAACTCCAGAAGAAACAGCGATTTCAATTGTTGGAGAGATTATTGCGCGGCGCACGGGCCGCGGTGCGCCATCTTTGCGCGACAGCAACGGACCAATTCACAAATAAATTCACAAGTAAATTCAAATTAACGGATTTGCGTATTTCACCCATGAGGTAATGCGCTCGTTCATCATTTGCAGTTCAACACTTCTGCCCGAATAGGGAGTTTGCAAAACTGCGCTCTGCACTCCCAAATACATCGCAATGTGACCAGGACGCCAAATTAAGTCACCGGGCTGCGCATCTTCGACTTTTACTCGTGTGGCACTCGCAAACTGTGCACTCGATCCGTGTGTCATGCCAACGCCAACTTTCCCCCACGCAAAAGCAACTAGTCCCGAACAATCAAAAGCAACATTTTCAATTGCGGCATTATTTTTGTAGGGAACACCCAGTTGCGTCAGACCATTTATCAACGCAAGTTTGTGCGACATGTCTGCACGCAGCCAAGACTGTTGCATGAGTCGCACGTCAACTCCCAAGAAGTTTGCAGCCTGCGCAGCAATGTTGGCAACATACGCAGAGAAGACATCATTTTGATCCGCTGCACTGAGTTCGGTGAGCGAATCGAAAATCGCAACTGCTTCTTGTGCGGACTGTGCAATCACTCGTTCTTGACCTTGTGGCATTGGTTTGGCCGATACTTGTTGAGGCAGTCCAAACATCACAACCACAGCAACAAGCGCTGCGGCAACGAACGCTCGGCATGCAAACCTGAAGTCCAGAGTGCGTTCCGATCGTCTAACCACCAAGTGGGTATACGGATATAGATGTGTTGAGTTCATGGTTTTGGGGGTGACAGGGTGGCCCTGACTCAACCGGGGGGCGGTGGAGTTCGCGGGGGCGATAACTCGCCATATGTCAACTGAGTAACAGTTTATGTCATCTAATTGTAATATTTGGGGATCCTCCAAAACCCAAGTAGACATTGGGTATGACAGGGTCTCTCACCGTTGCTGTAGTGCTCGCTGCAGGGAGTGGAACCCGATTCGTTGGATTAACCCACAAGCTGCTGAGCGTCGCTCAGGGGCGCCCTGTGTATCACTGGGCGATCGAATCAGCCATCGAATCCAGCATCGGGCCAGTGGTCGTGGTGACCGGCAAAACGCTACTGCCGCTCGATTTTGCCCTCAGTGACGAGGCGCAGGCATCCATCACAAAATGGGGCCTGCCGAATTCGATCAATAATCCCAATTGGTCGATCGGCATGGCAAGTTCGGTCCACTGCGCAATCGAATTCGCCGCATCGCTCGGCGCGCAGGCAGTGGTCATCGGTCTCGCCGATCAACCGTGCGT
>Ga0194051_1000781_pt1 | contig 17753 bp, 12 predicted proteins | sample SepL2320m_MetaG_FD_161275 | JGI IMG/M metagenome (GOLD analysis project Ga0194051, IMG submission 161275) | Anoxic zone freshwater microbial communities from boreal shield lake in IISD Experimental Lakes Area, Ontario, Canada - Sep2016-L239-20m | ecosystem: Environmental > Aquatic > Freshwater >... | reverse complement strand
CTGGTGTACCTGTTGTTTCGCCAGAAGCATCGCAGGGTAGCTATGAATGGAAGAGATAACCGCTGAAAGCATCTAAGCGGGAAACTTGCCTGAAGATGAGATCTCCCGTAGGTTTAACCTACATAAAGGGTCGTTGAAGACCACAACGTTGATAGGTCGGGTGTGGAAGCGCAGTAATGCGTTAAGCTAACCGATACTAATTGCCCGTTAGGCTTGATCCTATAACCAGCACTATTGTGTTGGATGTTTGCCAGATTTAATCTGCATCCTTATTACATGCTTACTCAAATAGAGTTGTTGATTTATCAGCAACTCGACCCTCTACGCCCGGTGACCATAGCGAATTGGAACCACTCCTTCCCATCCCGAACAGGACAGTGAAACGATTCTACGCCGATGATAGTGCGGATTACCCGTGTGAAAGTAGGTAACTGCCGGGCACCAATGCGACGCCCAGACCCCTTTAGGTCTGGGCGTTTTTACTTGTGCAGAGCGTTTAGAGAGATTGACAGACACTCCGTTTGGAGTCAGAATATTGGGTTCGCGGAGGGGTGTCCGAGCGGCTAAAGGAGGCAGACTGTAAATCTGTTGGCTATGCCTACGTAGGTTCGAATCCTACCCCCTCCACCAGATGCGCGGGATTAGTTTAATGGTAAAACAGCAGATTTCCAATCTTCGGTCAAGAGTTCGATTCTCTTATCCCGCTCCAGAATTTGTAGCAAAAGATTGGCCCATGTGGCTCAGTGGTAGAGCACTCCCTTGGTAAGGGAGAGGTCGGCAGTTCGATCCTGCCCATGGGCACCAGGTTTCGTATTATTTTTTATTAATTGTGTATCTCGTGTTTTGGTTTAAGAGTCAACTAAAGGCAGACAAAAATGGCAAAAGAAAAGTTTGAGCGGACAAAACCGCACGTAAACGTAGGCACCATCGGTCACGTTGACCACGGTAAAACCACTTTGACAGCGGCGATTGCAACCGTACTCTCAAAGCAATTTGGTGGCGAAGCAAAAGCATACGATCAGATCGATGCTGCGCCCGAAGAAAAAGCCCGCGGTATTACGATTAATACTGCGCACGTGGAGTATGAGACAGCGAACCGTCACTATGCTCACGTGGATTGCCCAGGACATGCTGACTACGTCAAGAACATGATTACCGGTGCTGCCCAGATGGACGGCGCAATTTTGGTTTGCTCTGCTGCTGATGGCCCAATGCCACAAACGCGTGAGCACATCCTCTTGGCACGCCAAGTAGGCGTTCCTTACATCATCGTGTTCTTAAACAAATGCGATATGGTTGATGATGCTGAATTGCTCGAGTTAGTTGAAATGGAAGTGCGTGAACTTCTCTCTAAATATGACTTCCCAGGTGATGACACTCCGATCATTCAAGGTTCTGCTAAATTGGCGCTTGAAGGCGACGAAGGCCCAATGGGTAAAGAAGCCATCATGAAGTTAGCTGATGCACTCGATACTTACATCCCTACTCCAGAGCGCGCCATTGACGGTGCCTTCTTGATGCCAGTAGAAGATGTGTTCTCGATCTCCGGTCGCGGTACTGTAGTGACCGGTCGTATTGAGCGCGGTATCGTTAAAGTCGGCGAAGAGATCGAAATCATCGGTATCAAGCCAACCTTAAAAACCACTTGTACTGGTGTTGAAATGTTCCGCAAATTGCTCGACCAAGGTCAAGCTGGCGATAACGTCGGTATCTTGTTACGCGGTACAAAACGTGAAGAAGTTGAGCGCGGCCAAGTATTGGCCAAACCTGGTTCAATCACCCCCCACACTCACTTTACAGCCGAGGTGTATATCTTGGGTAAAGATGAAGGTGGTCGTCATACCCCATTCTTTAACAACTATCGTCCCCAGTTTTACTTCCGTACTACGGATGTAACCGGTTCAATTGAGTTGCCAAAAGACAAAGAAATGGTGATGCCAGGTGATAACGTCACGATTACCGTCAAACTCATCGCGCCAATTGCGATGGAAGAAGGTTTACGTTTTGCGATCCGCGAAGGTGGCCGTACTGTTGGCGCCGGTGTGGTTGCAAAGATTTTGGCTTAGTAGTTTTAAGTAATGAGTTTTTATAAAGGGGTGTAGCTCAATTGGCAGAGCGTTGGTCTCCAAAACCAAAGGTTGGGGGTTCGATGCCCTCCGCCCCTGCCACGATTTGAACTGAAAGCAATATGTCTCAACAAACTGTAAGTCACTCTGAAGAAAAGAGCAGCTGGGTCTCCGGACTCGCTGCTTTAATCGTCGTTGCAGCGTTGGTGCTTTATTACACGCTCATTGATCAATCTTTATTGGTGCGCTTGGGCGTTCTGTTTGGCGGTATTGCTGCTGCGGTTTTGATTGTGGCGATTTCACCGGATGGGCGTCGCTTTATCGCCTATGCGAAAGATTCTTGGTATGAAGTAAAAAAGGTTGTTTGGCCAACTCGTAAAGAGACAAGCCAAATGACTCTAGTCGTATTTGGCTTTGTTCTGATCATGTCCCTGTTTTTATGGATTGCAGACAAATTGATTGAATGGCTAGTTTTTTCAGCCTTTTTAGGCTGGAAGTGAGTGAAAAATGATCGATTCTGAGTTGGCCGTAAACCCACAAGCTACTGGCAATATGCGCTGGTATGTTATTCACGCCTATTCTGGTATGGAAAAGAGCGTCAAAAAAGGTCTTGAGGAGCGTATTGCGCGTTCTGGCATGCCTGAGAAATTTGGCCGTATTTTGGTTCCTTCTGAGGAAGTTGTTGAGATCAAAGGCGGCGCAAAATCAGTTACTGAGCGTCGCTTCTTCCCTGGATATGTCCTGATTGAGATGGAAATGACCGATGAAAGCTGGCATTTGGTGAAAAATACGCCAAAAGTGACCGGTTTCGTTGGGGGTGTTCGTAACCGCCCAAGCCCGATTTCTACCGCTGAAGTAGCTAAAATCATGGATCAAATGCAGGCTGGGGTCGATAAGCCTAAGCCTAAGACCCTATTTGAGGTTGGTGAGATCGTGCGCGTCAAAGAAGGCCCATTTATTGATTTCAACGGAAATATTGAAGAAGTCAATTATGAGAAGTCAAGATTGCGCGTTTCTGTTACAATTTTTGGCCGCGGTACCCCAGTTGAGCTGGAGTTCGGCCAGGTAGAAAAGATGTAAAAACAAGGACTTAGTCCTGTTATGTCGTGGCAGTAGTTTTAAGTGGTTAGTAATAACCGAGGAGCGGCGCTAGAAAGCCAAAAACTAGCAAAGCGTTTACTCAACAGCGGTCTTTCCTAATGAGGTTAGGCGCGCTTTCAGGAGCAACAAATGGCAAAGAAGATTATTGGCTTTATCAAACTGCAGATCCCTGCAGGTAAAGCAAATCCATCACCTCCCGTAGGTCCAGCATTGGGTCAACGCGGTCTGAATATTATGGAATTTTGTAAGGCATTCAACGCTCAAACTCAGAGCATGGAGCCAGGCCTTCCAATTCCAGTAGTGATTACAGCATTTGCTGATAAGAGCTTCACTTTTGTGATGAAGACTCCGCCAGCAACGATTCTGATTAAGAAGGCTGCAAAGCTTGAAAAAGGATCGCCACGCCCTCATACCGATAAGGTAGGAAAAATTACACGTGCTCAAGCGGAAGAAATCGCTAAAGCAAAAATGCCAGATTTGACAGCAGCCGATATGGACGCAGCTGTTAGAACAATCGCTGGCAGCGCCCGTTCCATGGGCATCACTGTGGAAGGTCTCTAATTATGACTAAATTATCTAAACGCGTAAAAGCGATTCAATCTAAGGTTGATCGTAACAAGTTCTACTCATTAGAAGAGGCATTAACTCTCGTTAAAGAGTGTGCAACTGCGAAGTTCGATGAGTCTATCGATGTTGCTGTTCAGTTAGGTATTGATGCTAAGAAATCCGATCAAGTTGTGCGAGGCGCAGTAGTGCTCCCAGCTGGTACAGGTAAGCATGTTCGTGTAGCAGTTTTTGCCCAAGGCGAGAAGGCTGAACAAGCTAAAGCTGCTGGTGCAGAAATTGTTGGCATGGAAGAACTTGCTGAACAAATTAAGGGCGGCAAAATTGATTTTGATGTTTTGATTGCATCCCCAGACACAATGAAAATCGTTGGCACTTTAGGTCAGGTATTGGGCCCACGTGGTTTGATGCCAAATCCAAAAGTTGGAACAGTGACTCCTGACGTTGCTACTGCGGTGAAGAATGCAAAAGCGGGTCAAGTTCAGTTCCGCGTGGACAAAGCCGGTATCGTGCACGCAAGTATTGGCCGTCGTTCATTCGAGCCAACTGCATTGAAATCAAATTTGCTCGCATTGCTTGAGGCTTTGAATAAAGCAAAGCCACCTGCATCAAAAGGAATATTTTTAAAGAAGGTTGCCGTAAGCAGCACCATGGGTGCAGGCGTACGTGTGGACCAAGCATCGTTACAGGCCGCTCAGTAAGTAGCTTGTAACAAGAAAGAACTTTGGGTCGACTCCTGCTCTTTGAGTGAGAGTCGAACATCAAAGACCGTTGGCGAATGAGTTGCTTGTAAAGAATGAATTCTTAATCCTTGCGAAAGTAAGAGCCAGCGCAGATGGCGACCCTGAAAAGATTTTCACAAGAGTTTTTGTGAACAAATGATCAGACGCTGGTGTGTAACCCCAACTGGAAACAGTTGGTTTTTATGGAGTTAAACCGTGCCTTTGAATGTAGAAGACAAAAAAGCGATTGTTGCTGATGTCGGCGCCCAATTGGCTGGAGCCCAAACCGTCGTGCTTGCTGAATACCGTGGTATTCCAGTTGAGCAGTTGACAAAGCTACGTGCTAGCGCACGTGACCAAGGTGTATATCTTCGCGTTTTGAAGAACACATTGGCACGCCGTGCTGCACAAGGCACACAGTTTGAGCCTCTTGCCGATTCGATGGTTGGCCCCTTGATTTACGGCATCTCTGCTGATCCGATTGCTTCGGCAAAAGTATTGCAGAACTTTGCTAAGACTCAAGACATGCTAGTCATTAAAGCTGGCTTATATAACGGCAAGCTGTTAGACGTAGCGGGCGTTAAATCCCTTGCGTCAATTCCAAGTCGCGATGAGTTGCTATCTCAGTTGTTAGGTGTGATGTTGGCACCAGTTTCTGCGATGGCTCGTGTATTGGGCGCAGTAGCAGCGCAAAAAGCAGCAGGAGCGCCCGCTCCAGTTGCAGCACCTGTAGCTGAAGTTGTAGCAGCCCCAGCAGAAGTTGTTGCTGAGGCGGTTACCGAAACAGCCGCTCTAGAAGCAAGTGCAGAGCCTGCAGCCGCAGATCCAGAAGCAAAAGAAACCCCTGCCGCTGAATAAGCGACAGATTAACTATTTAAGTATTAGGAGCTAAAAATGGCGATTACTAAAGAAGAAATCATTGATGCAGTAGGTAGCATGTCTGTAATGGATTTGAACGACTTGGTTAAAGCGTTCGAAGAGAAGTTTGGCGTTTCAGCTGCAGCGATGGCTGTTGCTGGTCCTGCTGGTGCAGGCGGTGGCGGTGCTGCTGCTGAAGAGCAAACAGAATTTACTGTGAACTTGCTCGAAGTTGGCGCAAATAAAGTTTCAGTAATTAAGGCTGTTCGCGAAATTACTGGTCTTGGTTTGAAAGAAGCTAAAGACTTAGTTGATGGTGCACCAAAGCCAATCAAAGAAGCTGTTGATAAGAAGACAGCTGAAGAGGCTAAGAAGAAGCTTGAAGAAGCTGGCGCTAAAGCAGAACTCAAGTAATACAAACCCGGCTAGCGCTTCTCATAAAGGAGCGTTAGCTATGTTGGGTTTGACCATTAGTGGTCAAACCCGATTTCATTGCTGATTGAAATCGGGTTTGCCTTCTGATACGACTGCAGAATGCAAGTTTGGTCGGACACTAAGTCTATCGATTTAGTGTTGTCCGCCAGTGATTGGTAGTGGCCAATCGCCAAATCTTTGTACAGTCGCTGAATTCGGAGATGAAATGAACTATAGCTTCACCGAACGCAAGCGAGTCCGTAAAAGCTTTGCTAAGCGCGTAAATAACCACCAGGTTCCGTACCTGATCGCAACGCAGCTGGAATCCTACGCTAAATTTTTACAGGCTGAAAAGCCAGCCATGTCTCGCCTTACAGAGGGACTTCAAGCTGCCTTTACTTCAGCATTCCCTATTGTGTCTAACAATGGCTATGCACGTATGGAATACGTGTCTTACCAGTTATCACAGCCACCATTTGACGTTAAAGAATGTCAACAACGTGGTTACACCTACCACTCTGCCCTACGCGCAAAAGTTCGCTTGATTATTTATGATCGCGAAGCGCCTACTAAGGTGAAAGAGGTAAAAGAGAGCGAAGTCTACATGGGTGAAATTCCGCTCATGACAGAAAATGGCTCTTTTGTGATCAACGGTACTGAGCGTGTAATCGTGTCTCAGTTGCACCGTTCCCCAGGCGTGTTCTTTGAGCACGATAAGGGCAAAACCCATAGTTCTGGTAAGTTGCTGTTTTCAGCACGCATCATTCCTTACCGTGGTTCATGGCTCGATTTCGAGTTTGATCCAAAAGATATTCTGTATTTCCGCGTTGACCGTCGTCGTAAGATGCCTGTCACTATTTTGCTCAAAGCAATTGGTTTAAACAATGAACAGATTCTTGCAAACTTCTTCAATTTCGATCATTTTGCGTTGACCGCCAATGGCGCATCAATGGAATTTGTTCCAGAGCGTTTGCGTGGCCAGTTGGCTAACTTTGATGTGCTTGATAAGAATGGCGTAGTTGTTATTCAAAAAGACAAGCGTATTAATGCGAAGCATATTCGTGAGCTCGAAGCTGCTAAGACAAAAACAATCGCCGTACCCGACGACTATTTGGTTGGCCGTGTGGTTGCACGCAATATTATTGATCCAGATTCTGGTGAAATCTTGGCTTACGCTAATGATGAAATCACTGAAGATTTCTTGGCTACATTGCGCGATGCAGGTATCAAGCAATTGGAAACTATTTACACCAACGATTTAGATGCTGGCGCGTATATTTCTCAGACATTGCGTACTGATGAAACCGCTGATCAAATGGCGGCACGTATTGCTATCTACCGCATGATGCGACCTGGTGAGCCTCCAACAGAAGATGCTGTTGAAGCTTTGTTCCAGCGCTTGTTCTATAGCGAAGATACCTACGATTTATCTCGTGTAGGACGCATGAAGGTGAATAGCCGTCTTGGCCGTGCTGAGATGGAAGGCGCAATGGTTCTGTCGAATGAAGATATTCTCGACACCATTAAGTCTCTCGTTGATTTGCGGAATGGTAAGGGCGAAGTAGACGATATCGATCACTTAGGTAATCGTCGTGTACGTTGCGTTGGCGAATTGGCTGAAAACCAATTCCGTGCCGGTTTATCACGTGTTGAGCGTGCGGTTAAAGAGCGTCTTGGCCAAGCCGAAACAGAAAACCTCATGCCGCATGACTTGATTAACAGCAAGCCAATCTCTTCTGCGATTCGTGAGTTCTTCGGTTCTTCACAGCTTTCGCAGTTTATGGACCAAACCAATCCGCTTTCAGAGATCACGCATAAGCGTCGTATTTCTGCATTGGGACCTGGTGGTTTGACCCGCGAGCGCGCAGGTTTTGAAGTGCGCGACGTACATCCGACCCACTACGGACGTGTTTGCCCAATCGAGACTCCAGAAGGACCAAACATTGGTTTGATCAACTCACTCGCTTTATTTGCACGCTTGAATGAGCATGGTTTCTTAGAGACTCCATACCGTAAGGTTGCCAATAGCAAGGTAAGCGATGAAGTGGTTTACCTCTCTGCGATTGAAGAAGCGAAGTATGTGATTGCTCAGGCTAATGCGACGATCGATAAAAATGGTAAGTTGGCTGATGAGTTAGTTTCTGCACGTGAAGCTGGCGAGACTATGATGGTTAGCCCAGAGCGCATCAATTTTATTGACGTTGCCCCTAGCCAGATCGTTTCTGCTGCTGCTTCACTCGTTCCATTTTTAGAGCACGATGATGCGAACCGCGCCTTGATGGGTGCAAACATGCAGCGTCAAGCAGTTCCTTGCTTGCGTCCAGATAAGCCATTGGTTGGTACGGGCTTAGAGCGTATTGTTGCGGTTGACTCCGGCACTGTTGTATTAGCTAACCGCGGCGGTATCGTGGATTACGTTGATGCGAACCGTGTGGTGATTCGTGTGAACGATGATGAAACTGCAGCTGGTGAAGTTGGTGTAGATATTTACAACCTCATCAAATACACCCGTTCAAACCAAAACACCAATATCAACCAACGTCCAATTGTGAAGGTTGGCGATCGTGTGGTACGCGGCGACGTCGTTGCTGATGGCGCTTCTACCGATTTGGGTGAATTGGCTTTGGGCCAAAATATGACTGTGGCATTTATGCCATGGAACGGTTACAACTTCGAAGATTCAATCTTGATCTCTGAGAAAGTGGTTGCTGACGATCGTTACACTTCTATTCATATCGAAGAGTTGTCGATTGTTGCGCGTGATACTAAGCTGGGTTCAGAAGAAATTACTCGCGATATCTCTAATTTGGCAGAGTCACAACTCTCCCGTTTGGATGAGAGCGGCATTGTCTACATCGGTGCTGAAGTTGAAGCTGGCGACGTATTAGTTGGTAAGGTAACTCCAAAGGGTGAGACTACTCTCACTCCTGAAGAGAAGTTACTACGTGCGATCTTCGGTGAAAAAGCATCTGATGTTAAAGATACTTCTTTGCGCGTTCCTTCAGGAATGATTGGTACCGTAATTGATGTACAAGTCTTCACTCGTGAAGGGATTGATCGCGATGCACGTGCACAAGCAATTATTCAGGAAGAATTGCAACGCTATCGCTTGGACTTAAATGATCAGTTGCGTATTGTTGAGGGTGATGCCTTCATGCGTTTAGAAAAGCTATTAGTTGGCAAAACTGTTAACGGTGGCCCTAAGAAATTAGCTAAAGGCAGCAAGATCGATAAGGATTACCTTGCTGATTTAGATAAATATCATTGGTTTGATATTCGTCCTGCGGATGATGATATTGCTTCTCAAGTTGAGGCGATTAAATCTTCCATTGAAGCGAAACGTAAACAGTTTGACGAGGCTTTTGAAGAGAAGCGTACCAAGCTTACCCAGGGTGATGATTTGCAGCCTGGCGTAACGAAGATGGTTAAGGTGTACTTAGCTGTTAAGCGTCGTTTACAGCCTGGTGACAAGATGGCCGGTCGTCACGGTAACAAGGGAGTGGTTTCTAAAATCGCTCCTGCAGAAGACATGCCATTTATGGCTGACGGACGCCCTGTAGATATCGTCTTGAACCCATTGGGCGTTCCTTCCCGTATGAACGTTGGCCAGATCTTGGAAACCCACTTAGGTTGGGCAGCTCAAGGTATTGGTAAGCGTATCGACGAGATGGTTCGTGAGCATGCTAAGCAAACTGAGTTGCGTAAATTCTTTAAGCAGCTTTACAACGAAACAGGTCGTATCGAAGACATCGACAATTTCACGGATGAGCAAATCAATTTATTGGCTGAGAATCTCCGCCAAGGCTTGCCATTTGCTACCCCAGTGTTTGACGGTGCCACTGAAGCAGAAATCAGTCGTATGCTCGAGTTGGCGTATCCAGAAGATGTTGCTAAATCTTTAAAGATGACTCCTTCACGTCAACAAATGATTCTGTGCGATGGCCGGACTGGTGATCAATTTGAACGTCCAGTCACTGTTGGCGTAATGCACGTCTTGAAGCTCCACCATTTGGTCGACGACAAGATGCATGCACGTTCAACCGGACCTTACTCACTAGTAACACAACAGCCATTAGGCGGTAAAGCCCAGTTTGGTGGTCAGCGCTTTGGTGAGATGGAAGTTTGGGCCCTCGAAGCATACGGTGCTTCATATGTCTTGCAGGAAATGCTGACAGTGAAGTCCGATGACGTCGCAGGCCGTACCAAGGTTTACGAAAACATCGTCAAGGGCGAGCACACGATTGATGCTGGCATGCCCGAATCCTTCAACGTGCTGGTAAAAGAAATCCGTTCGTTGGGTATTGACATTGACATGGAGCGCAACTGATATGAAAGCATTGCTCGATTTATTTAAGCAAACACAGGGCGAAGAACAGTTTGATGTCATCAAAATTGGTCTCGCTTCTCCTGAGAAAATTCGCTCATGGTCTTTTGGTGAAGTACGCAAACCAGAAACTATTAACTATCGGACTTTTAAGCCCGAGCGTGATGGTTTGTTCTGCGCCAAGATTTTTGGACCAACCAAAGACTATGAGTGCTTATGCGGCAAGTACAAGCGCTTAAAATTCCGTGGCGTTATTTGCGAAAAGTGCGGCGTTGAAGTAACCCTCGCTAAGGTGCGTCGTGAGCGCATGGGCCACATTGAGTTGGCAGCCCCTGTAGCGCACATTTGGTTCTTGAAGTCCTTGCCATCCCGCTTGGGTATGGTTCTCGATATGACATTGCGTGATATTGAGCGCGTTCTCTACTTTGAAGCATATGTCGTGGTTGATCCTGGCATGACCCCTGAAGGCGCAATGAAGCGCGCTCAAATCATGTCTGAAGATGAATACATTGCTAAGACTGAAGAGTATGGTGACGGTGCATTTACCGCCATCATGGGCGCTGAGGGTATTCGTGATCTCTTGCGTTCGATTGATATCGATCGTGAAGTTGAAACTATTCGTGCTGAATTAAAAGCTACTGGTAGCGATGCCAAGATCAAGAAATATGCTAAGCGCTTAAAAGTGCTTGAGGCGTTCCAGACTTCAGGCATTAAGCCTGACTGGATGATCATGGAAGTATTGCCAGTATTGCCACCTGAATTGCGCCCATTGGTGCCATTGGATGGCGGTCGCTTTGCTACCTCTGATTTGAACGATCTCTATCGTCGTGTGATCAACCGTAATAACCGCTTGAAGCGCTTGTTAGAGTTGCGTGCACCAGAGATCATCGTTCGTAACGAAAAACGCATGTTGCAAGAAGCGGTTGACTCATTGCTTGACAACGGTCGTCGCGGTAAGGCTATGACAGGCGCTAACAAGCGTCCTCTCAAGTCCTTGGCTGAGATGATTAAAGGTAAGAGCGGTCGTTTCCGTCAAAACTTATTGGGTAAACGCGTTGACTACTCTGGTCGTTCAGTCATTGTGGTTGGCCCTACCTTGAAATTGCATCAGTGTGGCTTACCAAAATTGATGGCCTTAGAATTATTCAAACCATTTATTTTCAACAAGCTTGAGACTTTGGGAATTGCAACCACGATTAAGGCTGCGAAGAAAGAAGTTGAGAGTCAGACTCCAATCGTTTGGGACATTCTCGAAGAAGTGATTCGTGAACACCCAATCATGTTGAATCGTGCGCCTACATTACACCGTCTTGGCATTCAGGCTTTCGAGCCAATGCTGATTGAAGGTAAAGCAATCCAATTACACCCATTAGTCTGCGCGGCATTTAACGCTGACTTTGACGGTGACCAAATGGCGGTTCACGTTCCTTTGTCGCTCGAAGCGCAAATGGAAGCACGTACCTTGATGTTGGCGTCGAACAACGTATTGTTCCCAGCTAACGGCGAGCCATCCATTGTTCCTTCTCAGGACGTGGTGTTAGGTCTGTACTACGCTACACGTGACAAGATCAACGGTAAAGGCGAAGGCATGGTTTTCGCCAATATTACTGAAGTTGTGCGTGCTTATGAGGCCCGTGAGGTTGAATTAGCTTCACGTGTTGCTGTGCGTATTACTGAGTTTGAGATCGTGGATAAGAAAGCAGAAGGCGATGCCCGTTTTGCTGAAAAGACCAAGATCTATCAAACTTCAGTAGGCCGTGCAATCCTGTCTGAGATTTTGCCTAAAGGCATGTCTTTCGAGGAAATCAACAAGCCTTTGAAGAAAAAAGAAATCTCACGTTTGATTAATACTTCATTCCGTAAGTGCGGCTTGCGCGAGACAGTCATTTTTGCTGACCGTCTCCTGCAGTCTGGTTTCCGCTTGGCGACTAATGCCGGTATCTCGGTTGCAATCGACGATATGCTGATCCCAACATCTAAAGAGCGCATCATTACTGAGGCCTCTACCAAGGTTAAGGAATATGACAAGCAGTTCATGTCAGGTCTTGTAACCAATCAAGAGCGTTATAACAACGTGGTTGATATTTGGGGCGCCGCAGGTGACCAAGTTGGTAAAGCGATGATGGATGAGTTGTCGCACGTTGACGTAGTAGACCGTCACGGTAAAACCGTGCGTCAAGAATCCTTTAACTCCATCTATATGATGGCGGATTCTGGTGCTCGTGGATCTGCAGCGCAGATTCGTCAGTTAGCCGGTATGCGTGGTTTGATGGCTAAGCCGGATGGCTCCATCATTGAAACCCCAATTACTGCAAACTTCCGCGAAGGTTTGAACGTATTGCAGTATTTCATTTCAACCCACGGTGCTCGTAAAGGCTTGGCTGACACTGCATTAAAGACTGCAAACTCTGGTTACCTGACACGTCGTTTGTGCGACGTTACTCAAGACCTCGTCGTTATTGAAGATGATTGCGGCGCAACTTCTGGTGTAACAATGAAGGCGCTGGTTGAGGGCGGTGAAATTATCGAAGCATTGCGTGACCGCATCTTGGGTCGTGTATGTATCGGTGACGTCGTTCATCCTGATACACAAGAAGTGATTGTTCCTAACGATACATTGCTCGACGAAGACCACGTTGATCAAATTGTTGCCTTGGGTATCGACGAAGTTAAAGTTCGCACTGTCTTGTCCTGCTTAACTCGCTTTGGTTTATGCGCGAAGTGCTACGGACGTGATTTAGGTCGCGGTGGTTTGGTAAACGTTGGTGAGGCAGTGGGTGTGATTGCTGCTCAGTCCATCGGTGAGCCAGGCACACAGTTGACTATGCGCACCTTCCACATTGGTGGCGCAGCATCACGTGCTTTAGTAGCAAGCAATATTGAGGCTAAGTCGAATGGTGCTTTGAAGTTCTCGGGCACGATGCGTGTTGTGAAAAACGCGAAGGGTGAGCAGATCGTGATTTCACGCTCTGGCGAAGCCTTGATCGTTGATGACAATGGTCGCGAGCGCGAGCGTCATAAAGTGCCTTACGGTGCAACCCTCTCCTTAAAAGAAGGTGCAGCAGTTAAGGCTGGCGCAAGCTTGGCGACATGGGATCCCTTAACACGTCCGATTATTTCTGAGTATGCTGGTATCGCTCGCTTTGATAACGTTGAAGAAGGCGTCACTGTTGCTAAGCAGGTTGACGATGTGACCGGTCTTTCCACTTTGGTGGTCATTGATGGCAAACGTCGTAGCGCTGCAAGTAAAGGTGTTCGTCCATTCATTAACTTGATAGATGCTAAAGGCGAAGAAGTATTGATCGCTGGCACTGATCATCCAGTAAACATTGGCCTGCAAGTTGGCGCTTTGATTACAGTTAAAGATGGCCAGAAGGTTGAAGTTGGTGAGGTATTAGCGCGCATTCCAATCGAATCACAGAAGACTCGCGACATTACTGGTGGTTTGCCACGTGTTGCAGAATTGTTCGAAGCTCGTTCACCAAAAGATGCAGCAGTATTGGCGAAAGTCACTGGAACAGTCTCCTTCGGCAAAGAAACCAAAGGTAAACAACGTTTGGTGATTACCGATATGGACGGCGAAGCTAATGAATTCTTGATTCCTAAAGAGAAGCAAGTTCTGGTTCATGACGGCCAAGTTGTGAACAAGGGCGAGATGATTGTGGAAGGCCCTGCCGATCCACACGATATCTTGACACTCAGAGGTATTGAAGAATTAGCTATCTACATCGTTGATGAAGTTCAAGATGTTTACCGTTTACAAGGCGTGAAGATTAATGACAAGCACATTGAAGTAATCGTGCGTCAAATGTTACGCCGCGTACAAATTACCGATGGTGGCGATACCGCTTACATCACTGGTGAACAAGTTGAACGCTCAAAACTCTATGATGCTAACGATTTAGTGATTGCTGAAGGTAAGCGTCCAGCTCTATTTGAGAACGTATTACTGGGTATTACTAAGGCATCCTTGTCGACAGATAGCTTCATTTCAGCGGCTTCTTTCCAAGAAACTACCCGTGTATTGACCGAAGCCGCCATTATGGGCAAGACCGATACACTTCGTGGCCTCAAGGAAAACGTCATTATTGGTCGTCTGATCCCTGCTGGTACCGGCTTGTCTTATCGCCGTGCCCGCAAGGTCAGGGAGCAATTCGAGCGTGATCGTGCTCAAATGATTGCCGCCGAAGAGGAAGCAATGGCCAATATGCCTGTAGAAATTGAGGCTGAAGTCGTTGCTCCTGCTGGGGAGGCTGATCCGAGCTAATTTGGTCATTCTGGCCTGATATGGCCAGTTTTTTCCCCATTTGGTTGACGGAAAAGGCTGGCCAAGCTAGAATGCTGAGTTCTACTGATTCAGAAGAGGGTCTTTTTGACCTAGAAATTCTCTAAGTCATTGATTTTCTTGAAGAAAGCAACAAAGAAGTACTAACCGAGCTATTTTATGCCAACAATTAATCAATTAATACGTAAGCCAAGATCAAGGCTGACCGTTAAAAGCAAAAGCCCTGCACTGGAAAACAGTCCGCAGCGCCGTGGCGTCTGTACACGTGTGTACACAACCACCCCTAAAAAACCGAACTCTGCGCTTCGTAAAGTAGCTAAAGTTCGCTTAACCAATGGTTTTGAAGTGATTTCATACATTGGTGGCGAAGGCCACAACCTCCAGGAACACTCAGTAGTGTTGATCCGTGGTGGTCGTGTAAAGGATTTGCCAGGTGTGCGTTACCACATCGTTCGCGGCTCACTTGACTTGCAAGGTGTTAAAGACCGTAAGCAATCGCGTTCCAAGTACGGTGCTAAACGCGCTAAGAAGGCGGCTTAATCTTTTATTAGATAAGCAACAAAGTTTTTGCAGTAAGTCATTTTTTTGTCAGACTTAAAAGACAAGTAAGTGGTTGCTCCGTTTAGAAATTTTTTCTAGATAGTAGGGTAACCAGAGTGGGTGATCCAAATGGGCCGCCCCTAACTGAACTGAAGGAATAGTTATGCCACGTCGTCGTGAAGTTCCCAAACGGGAAATTTTGCCGGATCCAAAATTCGGCAATGTAGAAGTAGCCAAATTTATGAACGTCCTCATGTTGGACGGCAAGAAATCGGTTGCAGAGCGTATCGTTTACGGTGCCTTTGATCACATCGAGAAAAAAGCAAAGAAAGAGCCGCTCGAAATTTTTTCTACAGCCATGGGCAATGTTAAGCCAATGGTTGAAGTAAAGAGCCGTCGTGTTGGCGGTGCTAACTACCAGGTTCCTGTTGAAGTTCGCCCATCCCGCCGTTCCGCTTTGGCCATGCGCTGGGTGCGCGAAGCTGCTAAAAAGCGTGGCGAGAAATCGATGGCTCAACGTTTAGCCAATGAATTATTAGAAGCTGCTGAAGGTCGTGGCGGCGCAATGAAGAAGCGTGAAGAAGTTCACCGTATGGCAGAAGCTAATAAAGCTTTCTCACATTTCCGCTTCTAATTAAATAGCAAAGAAAAGGCACCAACAGTGGCACGTAAAACCCCAATCGAAAGATACCGTAATATTGGTATCTCTGCGCATATTGACGCAGGTAAAACGACAACTACAGAACGCGTTCTGTTCTACACCGGTGTTAATCACAAGATTGGTGAAGTACATGATGGTGCAGCTACCATGGACTGGATGGAGCAAGAGCAGGAGCGTGGTATCACCATTACTTCTGCTGCTACCACTACTTTCTGGAAGGGTATGGCAGGAACAATGCCTGAGCACCGTATCAACATTATTGATACCCCAGGACACGTAGACTTCACCATTGAAGTTGAGCGTTCAATGCGCGTTTTGGATGGCGCTTGCATGGTTTACTGTGCGGTAGGTGGCGTGCAGCCACAATCTGAAACGGTTTGGCGTCAAGCAAATAAGTATCACGTCCCACGTTTGGCATTTGTTAACAAGATGGACCGTACCGGCGCAAACTTTTTCAAGGTCTATGACCAAATGAAGATGCGTCTTAAAGCAAACCCTATCTTGATTCAAATTCCAATCGGCGCCGAAGAGAATTTCAAAGGCGTTGTAGATTTGGTCAAGATGAAGGCTATCTATTGGGATGAGGAATCACAGGGTACTAAGTTTACTTACGCAGAGATTCCAGCAGAGTTACAAGCTTCTGCTGACGAGTGGCGCGAGAAAATGCTCGAAGCTGCTGCAGAGAGCTCAGAAGAATTGATGGAAAAGTATCTCGGCGGCGAAAGCTTGACCGAAGATGAAATTAAAGGCGCATTGCGTCAACGTACGATCGCTAATGAAATTGTTCCAATGTTGTGTGGAACTGCTTTCAAAAATAAAGGTGTTCAGGCGATGTTGGACGCAGTCATTGAATTGCTGCCATCCCCATTAGACGTTCCGCCAGTTCCTTGCGAATTGGAAGATGGAACACCTACTACTCGTAAAGCTGCTGATGATGAGAAATTCTCCGCATTGGCATTTAAGATCATGACTGACCCATTCGTTGGACAGCTCATTTTCTTCCGTGTTTATTCGGGCGTGATGAAGTCTGGCGATACGATTTACAACCCGATCAAGGGTAAAAAAGAGCGTGTTGGCCGTTTGCTGCAAATGCATGCAAACCAACGCGAAGAAATTAAAGAAGTTCATGCGGGCGATATCGCTGCAGCTGTTGGTCTGAAAGATGCAACTACCGGTGAAACCTTATGTGATCCAGATAGCATTGTGATTTTGGAGCGCATGGTATTCCCAGAGCCGGTGATCTCACAAGCAGTTGAGCCAAAGACCAAGCCAGACCAAGAAAAAATGGGTCTTGCTTTGAATCGTTTGGCACAAGAAGACCCATCTTTCCGCGTGAAGACTGACGAAGAATCAGGACAAACGATTATTTCTGGAATGGGCGAGCTCCACTTGGAAATTTTAGTTGACCGTATGCGTCGGGAATTTGGTGTTGAAGCAACTGTTGGTAAACCACAGGTTGCTTACCGCGAAACAATTCGTAAAGTTTGCGAAGAAATCGAAGGCAAGTTTGTTAAGCAATCAGGCGGTCGTGGTCAATACGGTCACGTTGTTCTGAAGCTTGAGCCACAAGCCCCAGGTAAAGGTTTTGAGTTCGTTGATGCTATTAAAGGTGGTGTAGTGCCGCGTGAATACATCCCTGCTGTAGAAAAAGGTATTCGTGAGACATTGAACTCGGGTATTTTGGCTGGCTATCCAGTAGTGGATATCAAAGCAACCCTGTTCTTTGGTTCATACCATGATGTTGACTCTAATGAAAACGCATTTAAGATGGCGGGCTCTATGGCGTTCAAAGATGGTATGCGCAAAGCAGCCCCTGTATTACTTGAGCCGATGATGGCTGTTGAAGTTGAAACACCTGAAGATTTCATGGGTAACGTAATGGGTGATCTCTCATCACGTCGCGGAATTTTGCAAGGCATGGATGACATTCCAGGCGGCGGTAAGATCGTACGCGCTGAAGTGCCGTTAGCAGAGATGTTTGGTTATTCAACTGGCTTGCGCTCGTTGACCCAAGGTCGCGCTACCTACACCATGGAATTTAAGCATTACACAGAAGCACCTAAGAACGTTGCTGAAGCAGTTATGGCTGCTAAAGCGAAGTAATTTATCCACATTATTTTGAATATTGACTAGCTAAAGAAGGCAGACAAAAATGGCAAAAGAAAAGTTTGAGCGGACAAAACCGCACGTAAACGTAGGCACCATCGGTCACGTTGAC
>Ga0194051_1000780_pt1 | contig 17758 bp, 15 predicted proteins | sample SepL2320m_MetaG_FD_161275 | JGI IMG/M metagenome (GOLD analysis project Ga0194051, IMG submission 161275) | Anoxic zone freshwater microbial communities from boreal shield lake in IISD Experimental Lakes Area, Ontario, Canada - Sep2016-L239-20m | ecosystem: Environmental > Aquatic > Freshwater >... | reverse complement strand
GTACTGGTTGTTGAGATCCTCAATCCGGGACTTCCAAGCGAGGATTTCCCACGGCCCAAGCTCAAGCCAGTTCTCGAAACTTGCTGCGCCCCCGTGCCGGCCAGAGAACGGCCCCCCCGCCCAAATATGGGGAGGGTCGTAGTCGAATGCGGTGAGCAACATGTTCACGTACTCGGCCCCGCCAGAATCCCCGGCGGCCGGAGAAAGGTCATCACCCGGAACCAACTTGTTCATGAGCGCGATCAGACTGAGCGTTTGGGTTGGGGTAAGACCAGCTTGCATCAGTTAGTCCTTGCTCAACTCAAAGGAGGAACTCTCGAGCAGCTCGGCAGTCCACCCAGGTGGAATCACAATCACGGTGAATCGCTCCTCAATCAAGGCTGGTCCGCTGACTCTGACTCCAACCCCAAGGAGTCCCCCGTCGAAAATAGGAGCCTCTACAAATCCAGAGCCAAAGTACACAGGCCGAGAACCAGTCCGAGCACCCTCAAGATCTTTCACACCTGCGGACTCCGCAAGGGTCGGTGGGTGAGGAGTGCTACCAGTCACCAGTGCTCGAACGCCACGCAGCAGTGGGCTGTTCTCGCGGAACGCAAACCCGCGCTCTGCAAGATGCTGATCGTGGAACCGCTCGATAAGTTCTACAAGGAAATCCGAGGACTCGCCGGCGGGTGGGGCGGGAATGCTTAGGTCGAAATTTTGGCCTGGGTACGCCATTTGCACGAACAGTTGAATCTCGATCTGATCTGGATTGAGTTGAGCGGGATCAAGTTCGGCAACGGCTTCTGCAGAAAGGTCTGTCAGCATTCGGTGCAGCTGCGCTGGGTCTACAAGTCTGATGGGTGATACCTGCGCGAGTTGCAGATCGACTCGGTAGTCAGCAATAAGCAGTCCAAGGGCCGAGAACACGGGAGCCGCCCGTGGAATCAAGACTCGAGTGACGCCGAGTTCTTCGGCTATGGCCCAGGCATGCACGGCACCGTTTCCGCCGTAGGCAATCAGCGACAGTTCTCGGGCATCCGCGCCGTAGCCAGCGAGAACCTTCCGTGTTGCAGCTGCCATATTTGCATTGACGATTCGTTCCACGCCCCATGCGGCCTTGATGAGGTCAACACCGAGAGGCTCGGCAACCTCAGTGCGAATCGCCTCTCGGGCAGCCTCAAGGTCGAGGTCCATGCGACCGTCAGCAAATCCGGTGGGCCGGAGGTACCCGAGTATGGCGTCAGCGTCGGTGACTGTTGGACGTGTCCCGCCCCGGCCGTAACAAGCTGGTCCGGGCTGCGCCCCGGCTGATTCCGGACCTACCAGAAGCGTTCCCTGCCGCACCCGGGCGATTGATCCTCCACCAGCGCCGATGCATTGAATGTCCACCATTGGCAAGCCGATGTAGTAGCGGTAACGCCAGTTCCAATCGGCCTTTACCTCGGGCAGGCCGTCTCGGACTAGGCAAATATCAAAGCTGGTGCCGCCCATATCGATTGCTACAAACTCAGTGACTCCTGCCTCGGCTGCAGCCCGAGCAGCTCCGATCACGCCGCCGGTGGGCCCGGACCCAAGCAGTGTCACTGCCCGATGCGAAACATACGAAGGAGGCATGACGCCTCCCGTTGCTTGCATCAGGAGCAGCGGTGCTGTGCAGCCGGCACTCTGGAGTTTTTGTTCGAGTTGTTCCACATACATGGTGATTCTCGGAGCGGTATAGGCGTTGACCAGCGTGGTTGAGGTGCGCTCGAACTCAGGCCCGCGAGCCATGACCTCATGAGACAGTGAAATATGAGCCACCTCGGGGTACTCCTCCAGAATGATCTCTCTCGCCCGAAGTTCATGGGATGGGTCAACGAACGAGAACAAAAAGACCACCGCAATTGACTCAACTCCAAGTTGTTTGAGTCTTTGAACTCCCGCTCGCACGGCAGTTTCATCAAGTGCGAGAAGTTCCTCCCCGAGGTAGTCCATGCGTTGCGGAATTGGAATTCGAGCTCGCCGCCGCGCAATGGGCACGGGAGCCGGATAGGAAGGGTCCCAGATTTGTTCCTTGTGGACCCGCCGCATCTCGATCTCGTCGCGATGGCCTTCGGTCACGAGCATCCCGGTGATGGCACCATCCATCTCGATCATCGTGTTATCAGCAGTGGTGGTCCCATGTACGAGTACCTCGATCAGCGTGCAAAACTCGATGAGCTCTGTCCCCTCGCGTTCAGCAAGAAGTGCGAGGCCGTTCATCACGCCAACGGATTGGTCCGCCGGGGTGGTAGCGGTTTTGTCAAGCAATACCGCTCCTTGCGGAGTGACGCAGATCAAGTCTGTAAACGTGCCACCTACGTCAATCCCTACCCTGTACCCGCTCACTTCGTACCGCCTGACTGAGCAGCACCTGTCTGCGCAGCATCTGGGCGTTGGGCACGGAGTTCGGTGCGCAGCGCTGTGGTCTGAGCAAGATCGAGCGCCAGGCTCAGATCGTCGAGTGATCCAGTCAGCACAACCCCGTACTCGCTGCGTGCCGCTGCATGAGAAACATATTCGTCGAGGACGTCATCAAGCACCGCTTGTGGATCGCGATCGAGTGGGTCCCCCCATCCGCCGCCACCCCCGTAGTCATAGCGAATGCGTTGGCCTGCAGCGAGCGGAAGCCAGTCAGCAGTGTGCGCAACCACGACCTCATCTGCATCACCGTCTCGCAGCACCAACTTGTTTGGCTCACCGCTGTGGCCACCGGCAATTCCAGGCATGGGGTATTTCATTCCAACTACATAGGTGTAGACGCGCGCATCAACTCGAACCTCTTTGACGTAATGGCTTCCGCACAGCCCGCGCCACTCGCCAGCGCCACCAGAGTCAGTGCGGTAATCCCGAGCCCATTGAATATGCGGGTACAAGCTTTCGTTGATCTCAGCAGTGGCTTTCCATAAATTTCCGAAGGCAGCCGCTTGGCAACCCCATGCATCCATCCCGTATGCGGCGTTGCACCAACCGGCATACACCTCGGCTGAATGGTCAGTAAATTGCAGTCCCGTGTGCGGGTCGGTTCCCATGATGACCGTTGGTATTCCCGTTTTGTACACCTGCGGTACAGCCCGTTTAGGAAGTACCCCTTGAAGCGCAAGTGCAATCACCTCTCCGACTTCAGCACCCGGGTGATGAGTCCCGGCTGATACTGGGCGATTCGCAACGGGATTGAGTACGCACCCTTCGGGGATGATGAGTTCAATGGACTCGAAGAAGCCTTCGTTCTTCGGTATGTCCGGGTCCATCATCGCTGCGATTTGGCCGACGGTGTAGCCCCGAGTGTTCCCGTAGGTCGACCAAGCCTGCAGTTCCTGTCGGGTATCGGACCCGGTGAAGTCAATACACAGGTCCTCTCCTGCCACCGTGATCGTGCAGGCCAATCGCACGTCTGGGTTTCCGAGCGGATCGTGATCCACAAAGCACTCCGCTGAATATGAGCCATCGGGCCAGGCTGAGACTTCCTCTCGAAAGCGTCGCGAGGCGTAATCGATCATGTAGTCCACCGAGGCCTCGACGGTCTCTGCGCTATGACGCAAAATCATGTCCTCAAGCCGCCGAACTGCTAACTGCGCTGCGCCGATCTGTGCACGCAGGTCGCCGGCGTGATCGGGTAGGCGGTTGTTCACTGCCATGGCGTAGAGCACGTCGCGACGCTCCACTCCTTGGTCCACCACTTTGACTACCGGCCACCGTGATCCCTCACCCCAGACGTCGTTCGCTGTCACGTTGTATCCGCCAGGTACTGCGCCGCCGGTGTCGCCGTGATGGCACTGAATGCTTGCGATAAGCACCATTTTAGAACTGCCATCGCTGTCTGTGGCGAAAATTGGTGCGAACACGTTGTAGTCAGGAAGGTGACCGCCACCGTGGTACGGATCGTTCGAAACGAATACATCGCCGGGCCGAAACTCATCCGGCCCTAAAAAGTCAAGCGCAAAGCGCACGGGCAGCGTGGAGGTCAGCATGAACTGCGGGATGCCCACTGACAGCGCAGCAAGCCTGCCGCTCGCATCCAAAATGGTGGCATTGCGCTCATTCGATTGATTGAGGATCGGTGTGGTGGCCGTGCGTGAAACGAACACGGCCATCTCGAAACACACGGTCTCCATTTCGCCACGAATCACCTCGGAAGTGACGGGGTCAACTGCCACAGAAGAACCCTTGCGTTCGCGCGGTGCGGAGAGCGTTCTTGGATCAATGTGCATAGTTGCTCCCCCTTTTCGATGACCTCCACTCGTCTAACTGACATGGACGTCAGTTACAAGGCTACCCTGTAGGACAGGCCGAGGAATCGCGAATGAGTGGAGCCGCTTGCTATGGAGTTACCGAAGATCATCAGTGTTGACGACCATGTTGTCGAGCCGCCACATGTGTGGCAGACCTGGCTGCCCGAAAAGCATCGAGAGAAGGGCCCGCGCGTTGAGCGCGCCAACTGGGGGCCTTTTGTTCACAAGGCGGGCGCTCGTTATGACAACACGATGGATCCAGATGGGCAACCCGGTGACTACTGGGTATACGAGGATCGCGTCATTTATGTGCATAAGAGCTTTGTTGCCATTCCGCTTTCTGCAACTCCAGGCGGCGATCTGAGCAAGTTTGACCGAACCGTTATGCAGATGGTGCCTCTTACGTATGACGAGATGCGGCCGGGTTGCTATGACCGGGATGCGCGAGTCAAAGAGTTCGAGGTCAACTGGGTTGACGGCTCGTTGCCGTTCCCAACCTTCCCGCGTTTTTGTGGGCAGACCTTTATGGAAGGCCAAGACAAGGACCTGGCTTTGGCCTGCGTGCGTGCCTACAACGACTGGATGGTTGAGGAATGGTGCGAGCCCTCGAACGGGGTCAACATTCCGCTCTGCATTATTCCGATGTGGGACCCACAGCTTGCGGCGGAGGAGGTAATTCGTAACGCCAAGCGGGGGGTTCACGCAGTCTGCTTTTCTGAGATCCCAACCAAACTCAAGCTTCCCAGCATTCACACCGGGTACTGGGATCCGTTCTTTGCAGCTTGCAATGACCATGCCGTCACCATCTGCATGCATATCGGGTCCTCCTCAACGAACCCAGCAGCATCGCCTGACTCTCCTCCTGCTGTAGGTGGAACGCTGGCATTTAACAACGCGTTCACCTCGATGGTGGACTGGCTGTTCTCGGGAAAGCTGATTGAGTTCCCTGAACTCCGTCTTGCTTATTCAGAGGGCCAGATCGGATGGATCCCATATGTCCTTGAGCGTGCTGACACGGTCTGGGAACATCACGATGCTTGGATGCATACAAAAGAACGCATCCCCGAGCCCCCATCGAACTACTACTGGGATCGCATCTTTGGCTGCTTCACCGCAGATCATCATGGCCTGGTCAACCTGAGTGCCGTGGGCGAGAACAACATCTGTTTTGAGACTGACTACCCACATACCGATACCTCGTGGCCCTTTACCAAGGAGTATGTCGAGAAGATGGTCATCGGGCTCTCTGACGAGGTTATTTATAAGGTTCTGCGCGGCAACGCCATCAAGATGTTGTCGCTCGACAGGGTGTAACGAACTTGGCCGCAGGGGTGCTGGTCGAACAAATCCAGACGGTTCTAGTCGTGACATTGGATGACCCTGACCGTTTGAATACCTATGACGGGGCAACTCTCAAGGCACTCCGCGCAGCGTGGAACCAGCTTGATCAAAACCCAGAACTTCGAGCGGGAGTGCTCACCGCTTCCGGCACGCGAGCGTTCTGCGCCGGTGCAAACGTTCAGGCAGTAGCCGCTGGTGGCTTCAACGATCCGCCTTATCCCGAACTGGCCGAGAGCGTCTCAGTCAAGCCAGTTCTGGCCGCGATCGAGGGATTCTGTTTGGGCGGGGGCATGATGATTGCCTGCGGATGTGACCTTCGGGTGGCGGGTGAATCCGCAGTGTTTGGCTTGCCCGAGTCTCAATGGAACCTGCCTGCACAGTGGCTTGGAGCACTCGCTCGTCAACTCCTGCCCGCCCACGCTCTTGAACTGGCGCTCTTGGGGGATGCTCGACTTCCGGCGCAGCGACTCTATGAGATGGGCTGGATCACCGCGGTGGTCGATGACGGAATGGCGCGAGCTACCTCAATCGAGATGGCGCAGAGAATCGGGCAGATGGCGCCACGGGCGGTTCGGTATTTCAAAGAGCTAGTTACTAGTAGCAGTTGGACAGCGCCATCGGAATCCTTGGCCCGAGGTATGGAACAAGCAGTTGAGCTCATGGGTATGTCTGATACCGCCGAGGGAGCTCGAGCCTTACGCGAGGGTCGGCCCTCGCAGTTTCGAGACGAGTAGGCCAATGCCTCAACCGGTCGGCGCAGAGTCTTGGGCGGAGTTTCTGGAGCAACTTCGGGAATTGGGTTCTATTCTCTTTTCCCCTGATTTGCCTGATTCCGAACTGCACCGAACCGAGGGCAGCAGGTATGCGCTGCGCTTTCTTGCAGCAGGGATCCTTGACTGCGTTGAGTACATGGACCCATACGATCCGGAGTTCGTTCCGTGTATCGATCCGCGTATGTCCTGGGGCCTAGATAATCCTGATTGCAACTATGCGCTGTGCGGAGTTGACCCGGCCGGCCGCTACCGGATCTGGGGGAGTTTAGGTACGGCTCTGACATTCGAATTGCAGCTGAACACCGGACACTTTGCAGACGGACGAGCCACCGAGTGGAAGTCCGTGTCCTCGGTTCAGGGTGCTCAGCTTGATCGCGGACCTGACGGATCCATTGAAATCTGGGTCAGCCCAGAGCCGCCCACTCAGGAGGACGCACCAGAACCTTGGTCCTATTGGCTTCAAACTCAGCCCGAGGCCACGCATCTTTTTCTTCGACAATATTTTGGCGACTGGGGACGCGAAGCACCCGCTTCGCTGTGTGTTGAACGGTTGGACCTATTGCTCCCGCCGCCCCCGCTCACGGAGCAGGAGCTTGGGCAGCGTCTCGATCTGCTCGGTCTGTGGCTGACCGATGGGGCACGCTGCTGGTCCGAGTGGGGACGTGCTTTGGCTCAGTCAAAGCCGGGGCCGATTCAGGCCTTCTTGCCGCCGAGTAACGCGACTGGTCTGACTGGTCAGGCCTACGGCATGGGTGGCTATGCCTGCGGGCCAGATGATGCAGTGATCCTTGAGTTGTTGCCACCAGCCTGTTCGTACTGGTCGGTGCAACTCGCCACGTGGTTTTGGGAATCTGCAGCAGTTGGATCGCAGCAAGTGTCGCTGAATCACACCCAGGCAGTTGCAGATTCCGACGGGATAGTCAGGTTTGTCATTGCGCAGAGCGATCCCGGGGTAGCGAACTGGCTCGATCCTGCCGGCTACGAACAAGGCACACTCGCCGTCCGATTCCTGAGGGCAGATCAACTTCCGGAACTGAGTTACCGGCGAGTCCCTTTCGATCAAGTGCAACGGGAACTTCCAGCAGGCACTGCGCGAGTGACACCACAGCAACGTTCAGAAATCCTCAGATCGCGTCGAGCTGACTTGCAGCGCAGGCTTCGTCGATGAGCGCGACTGCGCAACCTGCGCGCTTTGTTGTGGGAACCGGAAGGTGCGGCTCCACGCTGCTGTCGCGCATGCTCGCTCAGCACCGTGAAGTGGTCAGTCTTCATGAGGTGTTCACTGGCCTTGACTGGGGTCAACGATTCGCCGAAGGCACCCGTGAGGGGGCCGAGGTGGCAGCGTTGTTGGCAACGCCAAACCAAGTCATGACTGACGTGTTGTCCCGCGGGTATCGAGCAGAAGAGGTCACCTACCCGTTTCGCCCACAGGATCGATACAGACACTCAGACCCGCTGCCCTGGATCTTGGTCTCGACCCTGCCTGCCCTGAGCGAGCAGCCCGATGCGCTCTTCGATCTATCCATGGTTTGGCTGCAGGCTCGCTCATCAGCCCCGTTGGCTGATCATTATCGAGCGCTGTTCGCCTTCTGGGCTAGGAACGCGCAAGCCACGGTATGGATTGAACGCTCTGGATCCTCCGTTGACTACCTCAGTGACCTTCTACGGCTGTTTCCCGAGGCCAAGGTATTGCACCTGTATCGAGATGGTCGAGAGGTTGCGCTCAGTATGCGGGAACACCCCTTTTATCGCCTCGCTGTGCAGCTGTACTACGGGAAGATTCCCGATGGGGTAGACGCAGCGGATGACTCGGTTGAGGGAGTAGATCGACTGATTCGTGCTTGGCTTGAGTCCGAACCGCCGGTGGAACTCTTTGGGCAGTACTGGTCAGAGCAACTGGTACGCGGCCTTGATGCGACGCAGTCGCTGCCGGGCTCAACCCTGCACACCGTTGCCTTTGAAGACCTTGTGGTTCAACCAGAAGAAGTCATTGCTCAGGCAGCCGACTTCTTTGAATTGCCTCTTGAGAGCAGCTTCGCTCGCCGCGCCGCAGATTTGGTGCGAGGACTTCCTGCAACACGGTTCAACCTGCTTGATGCTGCTTCGGCTGAGGCTTTGACTACTGCCTGCACCGGCGGATTTGCGGCGCTGGCTCGCAACGCCTGATAGCAAAACTGACACGGGCGTCAGTTCCCTTCTATGGTAGTGAGATGGCCGCAGAGATCCGCGAGTTCAAGGACATTCGGGTAGGCCTGACGCGTGAGACGCTGCCGGTGGATGCCTTCATGGCCGAACTGGACCAGATTCAGAGCACCGTCTGCGCGACCCGAAATCAACTTTGGTCGCATGTGGCAAATGGGACGTTGTCTGAGGAGTACCTGCGCCGGTTTTGTAAGGAGTATTACTTCTTGGGGGTGACCTACACCGGGGAGTTTGCATCGCTCGTGGCAAACGCTCCCGACCCAGATGCGCTCACGTTGGAACAGAGCGAACACTTTGCGCACTGGATCCAAAACCTGGCTGATGAGACCGGCTATGCGGGTGATGCAAACCACGTGACCATGAAGGTTGAGTGGGCCCGCATGCTGGGTATCAGCGACGAGGATTTACTGAGTTACGTTCCCGAGCCGGCAACCCTCGGTGCAGTGTTGGGAACCATGTATTACATGCGCCGCAGCTACGAAGAAGGTTTGGCAGCCTTTGGTTGGGCGGGGGAGCGATTCGCTGCATCTACGGGCTATGCGGCACTTATGTACGAGGGTCTCCGAGATCATTACGGGATTGAAGTACCAAACTTTGCGGTGCATGCCTATGCAGAGGTTGACCATGGAGACGCCGCTGATTATTTGTTGCGGCAAGTCGTGACCACAGCAGCAGTTCAACACCGTGTTCGAAAAGCAGTCCGCCATGTGTTCACCCTGCGTAATGCTCGAGCCCAGGCGCTCAACTTGTGGTTAGAAGAACCGGGAGCGCTGCGCTGAACTGAGCGCCACTGAGTTGAGCAGACCTGTGGTTGCTTAGCGCGTGGCCCAGATTTCTGAGCGAACATAATCGTAGATATTGCGAAAGTCCGTGACAGCTTTCTCGGGCAGCGCCACTACTCCACCAAGTAGCTCTGCTCCCCACATGATTTCGGCGTTGTGCTCAACGATGAGCGCCGAGTTCAACGCATCCTCTACCGAGCTTCCAACACAGACCATGCCGTGGTTTGCCATCAGGGCGGCTGACCGATTCTGCAGATGTGGAGCGAGTTCTGTGGCCAAATCATCCGAGCCACTTTGCCGATACTCAGCGCAGGGAACATCGCCTCCGATGTAGATCACGAATTCGTCAATGCCGGCAGGAATCGGCTTGTGCGCTGCAGCAAACATTGAGGCATAGGTTGCGTGGCAGTGAACCACGCCGCTCACCTCTGGGTAGGCGCGGTAGCACTCAAGGTGCAGTGCTTTTTCAGATGTGGGTGACCTGCTGCCTTCGATGGTCTTTCCATCAAGGTCTACCAGGACAAGGTCGTCCAAGGTCATCTCCTCGTAGCCAACAGAAGATGGCGTCACCACAACTCGGTCCTGGCCGACGCGGCCAGACACATTGCCGGCAGTTCCTTCAACTAACCCGCGCGCATACATAGTTTTTGATGCAGCCAGCACGGCTACTTTGATTTGGTCAAGAGTGCGCATCTAGAGAACCTCCGGGTTGACACAGTGTTGCGGTAATTCGCCTGCAAGGATTGCGGCCACATCGGCAGCGATCATCATGGAATGGTTCACTTCGGTGTTATAGGTAGCTCCGCCGATATGGGGAGTGAGCACGACGTCGGTGCGAGCCAGTAACCCATGACCGGGTGGAAGCTGCTCACCATCAAAATGGTCGAGCCCGGCCCCGCAGAGATGTCCGGACTCAAGAGCCTCAAGCAGCGCCGTCAAGTCGTGTAGACCAGCACGGGCCGAGTTCAGGTAGACCGAGCCTTCAGGCATGAAAGCAAACTGTTCGGCACCCATCATGCCGAGCGTGTTGGGATTGGGCGCAGCGTGCATCGATACCACCTGGCAGTGAGGAAGCATCTCATCAAGGTTTGTGTGGGTGGCCGCAGGGTTGAACGGGTCGAATGACAAGACGTTCATGCCGAGGCCTGCAAAGCGCCAGGATGCTGCTCGACCGACTGCCCCAAGGCCGATGATCCCAACTGTTTGGCCTGCAAGCTGCCAGGCCCGAAACCGTTGATACGGGATCGTCTCCCCTTTGAAGACTTGTCCGGCACGCAGGTCTGCATCGGCTTGCAATATGTGCCGGGTCACCGCAAACAGCAGTGCAACGGTCATCTCGGCAACCCCATCGGCGTTGCGACCCGGTGCATACAGCACCGGAATTCCATGCGCCGTGGCGGCGGCTACGTCAACATTATTCGGATCACCCCTGCATGATCCGATGATCTGTAGGCCGATATCCATGATCTCGGGGCCCATGACAAAGTCCGACTCAACAATCAAAATGTTTGCCGAGCAATCCTGCACTCGCTCTGCCAGCTTGGCGCCATCCCAAATCCGCAGCGGAACATGCTCGATCCACGGGTCGAGCACTACATCCGCAACTTGTTGGAGCATCTCAAGGCCAGCGCCGCGAAAGGGTGCAGTAACGAATGCTCGGTGAGGTCCCTGCAAGTCCTGGGCGCTCAGTCTCTTCGTCATAGTTCCTCCCGGATTGCGTTGCGGTCAATTTTTTCCATAGCGGTACGCGGTAGCGAGTCGCGGATCAGCAACTCTGAAGGCAGCTTGAATGGTGCGATCTGCTCGCCAGCAAAACTTCTCAGAGCTTCAAGCGTGGGCGGATTCAGTGGATCGCGAGGCACAAGCACAGCAACCCCAATCTCTCCCATGACTGGGTCCGGCCGAGGCACGACGACCACTTCGGCCACATCGTTATGCTGAGACAGCACGGCCTCGACTTCCATCGGGTACACGTTGTAGCCGCCGCGGACGTACATCTCCTTGGCACGGCCCACTAGGTGTAACCGGCCAGCCGTATCGAGGTGGCCCAAGTCGCCGGTGCGGACAGCACCATCGCTGCAAAAAGCGGTGGCGGTTGCCACTTCATCGTTGTAATACCCCGACATCACCGCAGGGGATGCAAGCGTGATCTCACCCACCGTGTTGGGTTCGAGCAGTTCCCCGGCCTCGGATCGAACGGTGAGTTCCACCCCGGAGTGCGGGCGACCGACCGACTGCAGAGCATCCTCGGGAGGGTCCTGAAACGAGGTTCCCACTCCGATTCCGGCTTCGGTACATGCGTAACGAACTGCAACAGGCACACCAAGGCGCTCTCGGGCTTCAGAAATGAGAGCGGGCGTGGCGGGCCCACCACCAATAATCACCGCCTGCACGCAAGACAAGTCGAACTCATCAAAGGACTTGTGATGCAGGATCAAGGCAAGCTGAGTGGGGATCCCCGCAATCACTGGCATGCGGAACTGCTCAGTGGCCTCAAGCTCTCCGAGGGCTGTCCACTTTTTCATCAGATGGCTGGTGCCCCCTCGGTGCAGATTTCCCAGCAATTTAGTCATCGGACCGAGGTGGGTGAGCGAGGTTCCCGCGCAAGAATGAAGAGCTGGTTCTTGCGGGCTGTTCCACATGTGTTGGGTGTCGACCTGACAGATGAACTGCAGTTGGCGACCGGCAAAAATCGCCCCCTTCGGCGTGCCGGTGGTACCCGAGGTGAACACGATGCAGATTGGCCGGTCAAGGTCCTTAGACAGCGGTGCAACCGATCCGCCAATGACTCGAACCTCGGCTAGGACCTCTGCTTCAATCTGGTCGGCCTCGGAGCCATCAAGGCTTGGCGACGTGGCTGTGCAGAGCTGAATCAGTTCGGTAGATTCCTGCGTTTCCATCAGTTCGGGGGTACTCAGAATGAGGTCAGGCTGAACGGTTGCAAGCACACGCTCGCGTTCAACCTGCGTGAGTCGGTGATTCACCCCTGCCGTGAGTGCCCCCAATTTCGCGCAGGCCACGTACAACACGGTGTACTCCGGACACGTTGGAAGCAGCAGGGCAACCACCGAGGACTCACGAACTCCGCGCTGCGCTAGCCCAACGGCTACCTCGTCTGACCATCGGTTCAATTGCTCATAACTCATGGCCCATCCAGAGGGGGCTATTTGGAAGCTACGCTTGCCAAACACACGACCCGCTTGTCTTACCGTGTCGGCGAGCACAGGAATTCCTTATGGCAACCAAGCAACCGGCCCAGCGTCAACAAGGTGCCGCCACGCGCACCAGATTGCTCGAAGCGGGCATGCAGGTGCTGGCCGAACGCGGCTATCACGCTGCGCGAGTAGACGATGTGGTCTCTCTTGCGCAGGTCTCGCACGGCAGCTTCTATTTGTACTTCCCCAATAAAGAGGCGTTGGTCTTGGAGTTGGCGAGAAGCTGCGCAGAGGAACTTGGTGCCATGACCAAAGCCCTCGGTGAGATCTCCGCTGACGCGGCAGGCCGGCAGGCACTGCGCGACTGGTTGACCGAGTTCTTGGCCATCTATCGCTCCTACGGGGTTGTGGTGCGAGCCTGGGTTGAGAACCAGTTCAATAACCCCGAGCTCACCCAGTTGGGGTTGGACTCGTTTGCCTCGATCGCAGAATCGTTGACGGAGCGCATGTCTCGCTCGCACCCCGAGGATGGCCCGCTGAGGGTTGTTGCGTTGGTCTCGATGATGGAGCGGTTTACTTCGCTGATCGTGACCCAAGACTTGGGAGATGATGACCTGGTCCTCGACACCGCTGCCACCGTGATTCACCGCGGGTTCTTTGCAGGCGTTCCCGCCTGAGCCAGCCGGAATCATCACCGCAAGCGCCACTCAATGCGCTGGCCCGAGGCAAAGAATTCTTGCCCTTGCTTGATGGATTCCTGACTCGTACCCAAACCGATGAAGGAGTACCCCGATCCAAGTGCTTGGCTTCGACTGAGTTCTAGGCCTGCCCAGATCGAGCGAATGGTTCCTTGCACCGCGAGCGCCGGAGCCGAGGCAATGACGTTGGCACAGTGCGCTGCCGCGGTTGCTAACTCATCAGCGGGGACCACCTCGGAGACCAGACCGATCTGATGTGCGCGCTGCGCAGAAACTCGTTCGTGATTCCCCATGAGGGACATCCTCATGACCTCTCCGAACGGCATCTTCTGTAGCATCTGAATCGGCTCAAAGGTTGCGCACATTCCATAGGTCACGTGTGGGTCGAAAAAGGTTGCGCTCTCTGCTGCAATGATGAACTCCACCTCGCCGAGCAAGTAAAACGCCCCGCCGCAGGCCATGCCGTTGACTGCAGCGATAACTGGTTTCCACAGGTCATTGGCCTTTGGTCCGATCCACTCCCCGGGGTCATCAAAATGGAATGGCGTGCTCCGAGATCCGATGTGCACCTCTGAGTCAGTTTCGTTGTTTGATTCTGCCCCGTCGCCCATCTGTTCGGTACGGTCGATTCCCGTGCAGAAGGCTCGGTCTCCGGCAGCAGTCAGAACGATGCAGCGAACATCGTCATGGTGACGAAGAGTTCGCCACAGATGCCGGAGTTCGCGCTGCATCCGGGAATCGAACGCGTTCGCCACTTCAGGGCGATTGAGTGTGACCGTGGCAACACCGTTTTGCTCCTCGTACAAAAGGGTCTCGAACTCCTGTGACTCAAGTGAGGCCACCGTGTTAGGCCTTACTCGGCATCTGCAACCCACCCGGCCGAAGACCAAACAGGCCCTTTGAGAGCGCACTGCTCATGCGTTCTGGGTCCCATTTCTGTGGCTCACCCTTCACGGTGTTTGAGGCAGTAGCACCGAGGGACCAGCCGTGATAATGCGTGACGTCAGCACCAACGGCACGGAACACTTGTCCAGAGATGAGCAGCGACTCATCAGAGGCCAACCAGACGGCCATAGGCGCTGAGTTGCCTGGGTTGAGGCGTTCGAACTCACCATCAGCAACCTCGTTTGCCTCGCGCACGGGAATCTGCGGCATGGCATCGTTGACGATTCGAGTAGCCCCACCGGGGGCGATCGCATTGGCGCGAACGCCGTATCGTTCGCCCTCCAGAGCAGTAATCATCGTCAGAGCAGCAATCCCCGCTTTGGCTGCCCCGTAGTTGGCTTGGCCTGGGTTGCCTTGTAAGCCGGCCGAGGAAACGGTGTTGACAATTGAGGCTTTGCGAACGCGCCCCGCCTTTGACTCATCAGACCAGTAGACACATGCATGATGAGTCATGTTGAACGTGCCCTTGAGGTGTACCGCAATGACTTTGTCCCAGTCCTCTTCACCCATGCGAACAATGGTCAGGTCACGCAAGATCCCTGCGTTGTTCACCACAATGTCGAGCGCTCCCCAGGTGTCGATGGCTTGGGCAACAATTCGCTCTGATCCTTCCCAAGAGGAGACATCTTCATAGTTCGCAACTGCCTCACCCCCGCGTTCATTGATGAGTTGCACGGTGGTGTCTACGGGGGCCGCATCTGCTCCTTCGCCCTTCGAACTTGAACCAAGATCGTTGCAGATCACCCGTGCTCCTTGGGCTGCAAGTTCCATAGCCTCACCCCGGCCAACTCCTCGACCAGCCCCAGTAACAATGGCGATCTTGCCTGAAACGATGCCCATAGTGATTCCCCTTATTTTCGCAGCAGATCTGCGGTTCGTATTTTCGGTGCCGCTACATCCCGGCAATGTGATTAGATGAAGGCTCTAACTGACATTCACGTCAGTTAGATCGACACCGTAGCAAAGCTGCAATCAGGGGGAGTCCGAACAGATGACAGAGATCGACTTTGCGAAGTACATCGGACAGACCACCTCCTCGGGAGTGGTCACCATCGAACGTGCCACCGTGACCTCGTTCGCGGCAGCGGTGCTTGATACGTCAAAGGTCTATCGCAATCTTGATGTAGCAGTATCTGATGGCTTTACCAATATCCCGACTCCGCCTACGTACTTGTTTTCGGCCGCCCAGAGTTATGGCCAGTGGGAAGAAGAGCAGCCAGAAATTGAGCGGGGAGTAAGCAACCCGATGGCTGAAGTGATGGGCTCTTTGATGGCCACCGGTGGAATGATTCTTCATGGTGAGCAGGAGTTCACCTATCACCGGGCCGTGGTGGTCGGCGAGAAACTCCGCCAAGAGGGAATCGTTCGCGATATCTATCAGAAGCAGAAGGGCGATCGAACCATGACGTTCGTGGTCATCGAAACCACCTATACCGATTCTTCTGAGGAAGTAGCCGTAACCACAGTCATGAACCTGCTGCATCGTTCCTAAAAAATGACTGATCTGAGACTGTCGAAAGTGAGCGAATCGTGAATACTGATGACCTGATTCTGATCTCAGTGGATGACCATGTGGTCGAGCCGCCAGATATGTTCCAGAACCACCTGCCGGCGAAGTACAAAGATGTTGCGCCTCGAGTGGTTGTTGCTGAGGATGGAAGCGATGTGTGGCTCTACGAGGGCCAACAGCTGCCCAACATTGGTCTAAACGCGGTGGCCGGCAAGCCGCACGAGGAGTACGGGATTGACCCAACCACATTCGCCGAGATGCGAACCGGCTGTTACGACATTCACGACCGGGTACAAGACATGAACGCCAACGGCGTACTCGGCTCGATGTGCTTCCCCTCGTTTCCGCAGTTCTGTGGGCAACTCTTTGCAAGAACCGAAGATAAGCAGGTCGCTCTGGCCATGCTTCAGGCGTATAACGATTGGCATGTTGACGAGTGGTGTGGAAGTTACCCCGGCCGGTTCATTCCGCTCGCGCTCCCGCCCGTTTGGGATCCGCAGTTGATGGCAGCCGAAGTGCACCGGATGGCTGCCAAAGGCTGCAGAGCGGTGACCTTCTCGGAGAATCCCGAGAAGCTCGGTTGGCCCAGTTTTCATAACGAGCATTGGGATCCGTTTTGGCAAGCAGTCAGCGACACCGGCACAGTTGTGTGCCTACATATCGGTTCCTCTTCACAGTTGACCATTACCTCCGTTGAGGCACCCATCAACGTGATGATTTCGCTACAGCCAATGAACCTGGTGCAAGCAGCAGCTGACTTGTTGTGGTCTCGAGTCATGACAGAGTTTCCCCTAGTTCGCTTTGCGCTCTCCGAGGGTGGAATTGGATGGATTCCGTACTTCTTAGAGCGGGTCGACTACGTCTATGAGCATCACCAAGCCTGGACGGGCCAAGACCTTCCGATGAAACCCTCCGAGTTGTTCCATGAACGATTCATCACCTGCTTTATCGACGATGCCTCGGGTCTCAAAAATCGAGATGACGTGGGTATTGAGCAGATGACTTGGGAGTGCGACTACCCGCATTCGGATTCCACCTGGCCCGAGTCACCAGAGCGACTCTCAAAATCTCTTGTTGGTATTCCAGACGATGAGATTCGGGCGATTACCTACCAGAATGCAATGCGGCTCTTTCACTATGACCCGTTTGCGCATCTACCCATCGAACAAGCAACGGTGGCTGCGCTGCGTAAACAGGCCATTGGAGTCGATACCTCGGCAGTCTCTTCTGGAAAAGAAGTCATACGGCCGGATTCTCCGGTTCGCATCATTGATCTTGCAGCGCGTGCAGTACCAAAATCAGCTAGCTAGTTCGGCCCTGACAGCAGAAAATCCTCACCGAACTGTTCGATCGCGGTGAGCGTGTCTCGTACCCGGGTCCATGGGGCGAGGATCACGCGGTCAACCCCAGCCTGCTCATAGCCAAGAAGCCTTTCCGCTGAGGAGATGGAACCTCCGATAGTTACCGTGCACGGGATTGAGCTTCGCCCAACTCGCGCTTCTGCGGCTCTCAAGCGATCAACTGCAGCAGCTGCGCTGCTGGGGCTGTGGTTCATGCCGATCCATCCATCTCCGATGCGAGCGGCGCGATCGAGCGCAACCTCGGATTCGCCACCAATCAAAATCGGTATGGCCTCCTGCACCGGCTTCGGCTCAAAGGCAACTTCTTCGAACTGCCAGAACTCACCCTGATGCTCAATTGCTTCTTCGGTCCACAAGCGCCTACAGAGGGCGATTGACTCCTCGAGTCGCGCACCGCGAGAACTCGGATCAACACCAGCAGCTACCCATTCAGATCGCAGCCAGCCTGAGCCAACTCCAAGTTCAACGCGACCACCCGATAAAATGTCGACAGTACTCACTGCGCGAGCGGCCACAAAAGGGTGGCGAATGCCGAGCAGATAGACAAAGGTTCCTAACCGGATTGTTTGCGTCTGCGCAGCAAGAAAGCTCAGCGTAGCTGCCGGGTCATAGATGGGAGTGGTTGGCGGCGGCCCAGGAATCACGTCTGATCCGTGAGCATCAGAAGATCCGCTGAAGTGTTTGGGGCCACCGGCCATATTGGTCGGAAAGACCAAGTGGTCGGAGAGCCAGACTGACTCAAAGCCAGCAGCCTCAGCC
>Ga0194051_1000779_pt1 | contig 17768 bp, 12 predicted proteins | sample SepL2320m_MetaG_FD_161275 | JGI IMG/M metagenome (GOLD analysis project Ga0194051, IMG submission 161275) | Anoxic zone freshwater microbial communities from boreal shield lake in IISD Experimental Lakes Area, Ontario, Canada - Sep2016-L239-20m | ecosystem: Environmental > Aquatic > Freshwater >... | reverse complement strand
ATGTCAGGCGCACGGCCACGGTGCAATGCCGCACGGCGTGCGATCTTACGGTACTCGCCCGCGACGATTTCCGGGCGCTGAGCGCCGGCCGGGGAGCCCTCGCCTCGGCGATCCGTCACCAGGCCGATGATCGTCGAACGCGGCTGGCAGACAGCACCGCCGAATCGGCGAGCTAGCAGCCGAGGTCTGGAACCGGCTCATCCTCTTGCCGAGCCCATGAGTGGCGCACCTGGCTCGAGCAGGCTGAGGCGCTTTCCTCGCAAGAGCTCGCCTCGCAAGCGGGTGTCACCCCGGGGTACGTTCAGAAAGTCCTCGTAAGGCCAAAAAACTGGAATAGCCGCGGGGCAGCCAGTCAAGCAGGGCCGACATAGCGGTGCCGGGGGTGTTCACGTAAAAATGTCCGGACGGCCGTCGACGCCGTCGTCGAGGGTCGGGGCAGGGGGCGGTCATGGATTGGGCGCGCATCCTGGCCTACGTGACGGGGACGGTGGACCAGGAGGTACTGGCTCGGAATGAGTATCTGGCCGCCGAGAACCGCATCCTCAAGGCGCAGCTGAATGGTCGGCCGAAGCTCTCGGACGCGGAGCGAGGCGTGCTCGGCGAGATCGGTCATCGCCTGGGCCGCAAGGTTCTGGCCGACATCGCCACCGTCGCCCGGCCGGACACCATCCTTGGCTGGTATCGCAAGCTTGTCGCCCGCAAGTTCGATGGCTTGGCGCGTCGGGGTCCGGGCAGGCCGCGGATCGAGCGGGAGGTCGAGGAACTGATCCTTCGCATGGCCGGGGAGAACCGGGACTGGGGCTACGACCGGATCGCGGGGGCGCTGGCCAATCTGAGGCACGAGGTTTCGGATCAAACGGTTGGCATGTGTTGCGGCGCCACGGCCTGCTGCCGGCGCTGGAGCGCAAGCGCACGACCACCTGGGCGGCCTTCGTTCGGACTCACCTGGCGCTGTTGGCGGGCACCGACTTCTTCACTGCCGAGGTGCTGACGCTGTGCGGGCTGGTGACCTACTACGTGCTGTTCTTCATCCATCTTGAGAGCTGCCGGTTGGATATCGCCGGGATGACCGTTCATCCGAATGAGTCGTGGATGAAGCAAATCGCCTGGAACGGAACCATGGACGATTGTGGCACGCTGCGGGATTGTCGCTTTCTCCTGCACGACCGCGACACCAAGTTCACGGGGTCGTTCCGGGCCATCCTTGTGTCAGGTCGGGTTAAGCCGCTGGCGCTGCCGGCACGCAGCTCGAACCTGAATGCCTACGCAGAGCGCTGGGTGAGGTCGGTCAAGGACGAGTGCCTGTCGAAGGTGATCTTGTTCGGCGAGCGCTCGTTGCGGCGGGCGCTTAGTAACTACGTCGACCATTTCCATGCCGAGAGAAATCACCAGGGGAAGGGCAACGTCCTGCTGTTCCCTCGGAACACGGATCGCCCCCGCGAGGGGTCTGTGCAGTGTCGCGAGAGATTGGGCGGGCTCCTGCGCTACTATCATCGAGAGGCGGCGTGATGGCGCGTCAGCCGGATCAGTTTTTTGGCCATACGGGATCGGCAATCTCGGCGATTCGCTCGGCGCCTATCGTCGGCGCGAGGATGTCGAGCGGCTCGCCGGCCTGCCTGAATAGCCGAGTCGCAACGGCGCGGATCATGTAAATGACTGCGTTCTTACCCGAAGGATGCAGATAGACGCGTTCGATTCGTGGCCATATTTAGGTTGGAAGTTGCACGCAAGTGTTGGACCTAAAGATCAAAAAAACCATATATTGCAACGTCTCACAAAGGTTGCGTGACCTGTCTCAAAATCAGGTTCCCCAGGGAGTGTTGGTTCGAGTCCGACCGGGGGCACCATCTCTTCAACAATTGCGTGTCGTTCGCTTGAGCCCACCAACGTGGCGGGCTCGATCCGCGAAGACTTCACCTGTCCATGATCCACTCGGCACCGGAAGCGAGCGCCACCTCGCGGACCTTGGCGAGGAGGTTCTTGCCGACGGGAATGCCGCTTTGCCGACGCAGCGCCGCCGTGCGGCGTTCGGGGTCGCCGGCGACGAGCACGGGCTTCGCGGGATCGGCGGGCTTGGTGGCGCGCAGCGTCGCGCAGAAGGCCGCGACGTCGGCGCGGAAATCGGCGGCATCGCGGAACAGGCCGGGATCGAGGGCGAGGAGGAAATGGCCGATGTCCATCGTGCCGGGCTTCTTGGTGTGCAGCGGGTCGGTCACCATGGTGGCGCCGGAGAGGGCGGAGGAGAGGATGTTGACCATGGCGCCGAGGCCGTAGCCCTTGTGGCTGCTGCCTTCCGGCGTGCCGCCGAGCGGCGTCATGAACCCGCCCTTGCTGACCTCGCGCGGGTCGGTGCTGGGCGCGCCGTCCTTGGTGACGAGCCATCCGAGCGGCGTCGGCAAATTCTCGTTGGCCTTGTTGCGGATTTTTCCGGCGGCCACCGTCGTGGTCGCCATGTCGAGCAGGAAGGGCTCGCCCGGCAGGCCGGGGGCGGCGAAGGCGATGGGGTCGGTGCCGAGACGGGCCTGGGCGCCTGACGTGGGCGAGACCTGGATGCCACTGGCCGATGTGGTGACCATGCCGATCAGGCCGGCCTCGACGGCCATCAGCGCGTAGAAACCGCAGGCGCCGAAATGCGCCGAGTTGCGCACCGCCGCCACGCCGATGCCCACGGCCTTGGCCTTCTCGATCGCGAGTTCCATGGCGCGCCGTGCATTGGCATGGCCCAGGCCGCCGCCGCCATCGACCAGCGCGGACACCGGCGTGTCACGCGATACCTTCGGTGCGGCGCGCATGTCGATCCGGCCGGCGCGCCGGCGCTCGTCGTAGCTCGGGATCATCGAAATGCCGTGTGTGTCGATGCCGTGCAGGTCGGCCCAGCTCATGATCTCCGCCGTGCTGACGGCCGTCGCCTCGGGCATGTCCCAGGCGCGCAGGATCAGTTCGAGCTGGCGTCGATGGGTCTCATAAGATGCGGGCATTGCTGTTCCCTTGATGTGGCGGATGAGGCGTCAGCCGGTCGCCACCTTGCCCCAGAGCGGCCGCACCTCGCCATCGGGGTCGTCCACGATGCGGCATTCGTCGTCGAAGATCATCGTCGCGCGCCGGCCGTCGGCATAGGCCGGCCACGCCGGGAGGGCGTCGCTGTCGGGATCGCCGGTTCGGGCGAAGGTGGCCCAGGTCCTGGAAACCTTGTCGGCGAGCGCCTGGGCGCGCGGCTTGTGGTGCGCTTCGCCGATCACGTGCAGCGTGTCGAAGACGAACGGGACGTCCATCGAGTGCGGCGACTTCAACCGTCCGCCGAACGCCGGCGTCTCCCAGTCGAAGCTGTACATCCAGACCGGTGACTTCGCGCGCGCGGCCTTGCGCTCGGCCAGCAACACCGAGCGCACGGCGAAGTTCGATGCGGTCAGCGCGGTGATCAGCCGGTCGGCTGGGCTCGCATCAGGATCGCGCCGCTTGTAGTAGGCCAACAGCTCGTCGGCCGCGCCGCCGGCGACGGCCGCGATGCGCTTGCGCAAATCGTCCTCGGTGACGGTGCGGTTCCACACCGCGTCGTCGGGGGCCAGGAAGATCGACGACTCGTCCTTGGTGCCGCCGATCATGATCGGCACGTCGTCCGACAGCGCGGACGCGCCCGGATCGAACGGATGGGCGGGAAGGACGTGGCCATCGATCACCGGCCCGAAATTGTAGCGGTCGAGCAGTGGATGGGAGGGGCGCGGCAGCGTCTTCTGTGCGGGCTCGACGGCCTCCTGCAGGCGGGCGAGCGGCAGCGCCTGCAGCGCGTCGAGCTGGCCGCGGCCCAGGCCGAGGTGCTTCAACACGGCGTCGGCAAGGCGCGTCGTGCGCTCGCGCTCGGCGAAGCGCACGCTGGCGCCGCTTTGCACGATGGCTTTGTGAAAGAGCCCCTTGGCGCTCGGCATTGTCAGCAGCGCGCTCACCTTTCCGCCGCCGCCCGACTGGCCGAAGATCGTGACGTTGCCCGGATCGCCGCCGAAGCGTTCGGCGTGCTCGCGCACCCACTCCAGCGCCGCCACGAGATCGAGGATGCCGACGTTACCGGACGGGGCAAAGCGCTCGTCGCCGAGGCCCGACAGATCGAGATGGCCGAAGATGTTGAGGCGATGGTTGACCGCGACCACCACGACGTCGTTGCGCCGCGCGAGATTGGTGCTGTCGTAGCGCGGCGAGTTGGCCGAGCCGTAGGAGAACGCGCCGCCGTGCAGCCAGACCATGACCGGACGCTTCGACGTGTCGAGCGCGGGCGTCCAGACGTGCAGCGTCAGGCAGTCTTCGCCGACCGGCAGTGTATCGACGGGCCCCCAGACCGTCGCCAGCTCCGGGCGCTGCGCGCTGGCGGGTGCCTGCGGCGAGCGTCCGGCATAGGCGGTCGCCTCGCGAACGCCGGTCCACGGCGCGGGTTTGCGCGGCGGCATGAAGCGGTTGGCGCCGGCTGTCGATGCGCCGTAGGGAATGCCCTTGAAGACGTGAACGCCCCCTGACGTGACGCCGGCGATGCGTCCCGATGCCGTCTCGACGACGGGCGAGCGGGTTGCGGCGACGGACCTCTCCGTCTGGATATCGACATCACCGGCCACGGCTTTTCTCCCATGTTCTCTTTGGGAGAAACCTGCGCGCACCATCGCGCGGCGTCAACGCTGGGGGCTCACCCTGTCGTCCCGAGTTCTCCGTCGTCCCGAGCGAAGCCGCCCGAAGGGTGGCGCAGTCGAGGGACCTTTTTTCATCAGATTAGGTCGTAGATGTAGATGAAAGGTCCCTCCACTTCGCGCCTGCGGCGCTCCGGTCGGGACGACGGGGAAAGTTATCGAGGGCGAAGGGCCGCCAGGCGGTCGATCTCGCGCCAGAATCCCGTGATCGTTTCGTCGATGATCTCCTGGACCGACTTGATCTCGTGGATCAGCCCGGCGCTTTCGCCGGCGGCACCCGAGGTGTTCTCGACGTCGCCCTGCACATACAGCATGTCGAGCGTGGCGTTGCGCGGCAGGCGCTCGCGCTTTCCTTCGCTGACGTCAACGGAGTAGGGCGTCCGCAGGCCGCGGGAGCGGGCGCGCGGCGGATTGTCGGTCATCATCGTGCCGGTGATCGGGGCCGTCACGATGGCGTTCTTGTAGTTCGGATGGACCGGGCTCTCGAACGAGGCGACGAAGCGCGTGCCCATGGTGACGCCCTCGGCCCCCAGCGCAAACGCCGCCGCCATGCCGCGTCCGTCGACGATGCCGCCGGCGGCGACGATCGGCACGTCGACCTTTTCGCGGACCGCCTGCAGCAGGGCGAAGGTGTGGACCTCCTCGGGATTGCGGATGCCCGCGCTCTCGGCGCCCTCGACGATCAGCCCGTCGACGCCGGCGTCCACCGCCTTCTGCGCGCCGCGCAATGTCGCCGTCGCGTGATAGACGATCACGCCGGCATCCTTGAGCATGCGGGTGTAGCGGGTCGGATCGCCGGCCGACGTCGTGACGAAATGGACGCCCTGGCCCAGCAGCCAGTCGATGATGGCGCTCTCCTCCCTGGGATCCATCTGCAGGTAGCGGATCGGCAGGTTGACGCCGAAAGGCTGGTTGGTCGTGGCGCGGATCGTCGTGAACTCGCGGGTCGTCACGGAAAGGTCACGGATCGAGTTTTCGAGCAGGCCCATGCCGCCGGCCGCCGACACGGCCGACACCAGCGGCGCCCGCGCGATCCAGGTCATCGGCGACTGGAAGATGGGATAGCGTGAGCGTGTATGCGCGGTGACGCGGTTGCCGTCGAACATGTTCCTCCGGGGAGTCGTCTTCTTCAGCCCTGTCGTATCACAGGGAAGGGCCGGCGCGCCCGCGTCACATGGTTCTCGGCAAGATCGGTCTTGCAGGGTATGTTGGCGCCCGATGCATAAACGCTGGATCCAACTGCTCGCCGGCATCGTCTGCATGGTGATGATTTCCAGCCTGCAGCATGGCTGGACCTTGTTCGTCCATCCCATCAACCAGAAATACGAATGGGGCCGCGCCGCCATCCAGGTGGCCTTCACCATCTTCATCCTGACCGAGACCTGGCTGGTGCCCTTCGAGGGCTGGGTGGTCGACCGCTTCGGTCCGAAACCGGTGGCGATCGTGGGTGGCGTATTGGTCGCCATTTCATGGAGCCTGAACTCCGTCGCCGACTCGCTGCCGCTGCTCTATTTTGCCGCCGCGCTGGGCGGCATCGGCGCCGGCTGCGTCTACGGCACCTGCATGGGCAATGCGCTGAAATGGTTTCCCGACCGTCGCGGACTGGCGGCCGGCCTCACCGTGGCGGGTTACGGCGTCGGCTCGGCCTTCACCATCATCCCCATGCATCGCATGATCGAGGATACGGGCTACGAGGCGACATTCCTGTGGTTCGGCCTCGGTCAGGGCGTGCTCGTCTGCGTCGCGGCCCTGGCGCTGACCAGCCCGGAGCCCGGCCACCTGCCGCCACGGTCCACCCATGTCGTCCAGTCGAACCGGGATTTTACGCCGCGCGAAGTGCTGCGCTCGCCGCTGTTCTGGGTGCTGTTCGTGATGTCCCTGCTGGTGACCTCGGCGGGCCTCACCTTCACCGCCAACCTGGCCGCCATCGCCCGCAACTTCGAGGTCGCCGGTGTGCCGGTGACGATGGCCGGCATCACCCTGCCGGCGCTCACTTTTGCGCTCGCCTTCGACCGCATCACCAACGGCATCGCCCGGCCGCTCTGCGGCTGGCTGTCGGACTACATCGGCCGCGAGATCACCATGATCATGGCCTTCACCCTGGGCGCGGTGAGCATCTACGCCTTCAGCCGGTGGGGCAGCGATCCGGTGATGTTCGTGCTGCTGGCCAGCCTCGTGTTCTTCGCCTGGGGCGAAGTGGCCAGCCTTTTTCCCGCGACCTGCACCGACTATTTCGGCTCGGGCTACGCCACCACCAATGCCGGCATGCTGCACACGGCCAAGGGCGTGGCGGCCATGCTTATCCCGCTGTCGGACCCGCTGGTGAGAGCGACCGGCAACTGGCAGACGGTGTTTGCCATCGCCGTCGGCATGAACGTGGCGGCGGCCGTGTTGGGTATTTTCGTCCTTCGTCCCCTGCGGGCCGCGAAGCTGCGCGCCGGATAGACATTTCTGGAGGTTGCCCATGTCCACGATGACCGCGGATCCCGCCATCGCATCGGCGTTGAACGGACTCCTGTCCAAACAGAGGGCCGCGCAATCGCGCGATGGCGCGCCGTCGGCAGCCGTCCGGATCGACCGGCTCAACCGATGCGTCGCCCTCCTGGTCGATTTCCGGGGTGAGATCGAGGCGGCGCTGGAGGCCGATTTCGGCGCGCGTTCCCGCCAGGCGACGGCGTTCACGGATGTTGCCGCCTCGATCGGCTCGCTAAAACATGCGCGCGACCATGTCGCGAAATGGATGCGGACGGAGCAGCGTGCCACCAGCCCGCGCATCCTGTGGTTCCTGGGCGCCCGGGCCGAGATCCGTCATCAGCCCAAGGGCGTCGTGGGCGTGATCAGTCCGTGGAACTTTCCGGTGAACCTGACCTTCGCGCCGCTGGCCGGCGTGCTTGCCGCCGGCAACCGGGCGATGATCAAGCCATCGGAAATGACTCCGGCAACCTCCGAACTCCTGAAGAAGATGTTCGCCAGCGCCTTCGACGAGGCGGAGATCGCCGTCGTTACCGGCGGTCCGGACGTGGGGCAGGCCTTCTCGAGCCTGCATTTCGACCATCTGCTCTTCACCGGTGCGACGTCGATCGGGCGACACGTGATGCGGGCGGCCGCGGAAAACCTGGTGCCGGTCACGCTCGAACTGGGCGGCAAGAGCCCCGTGGTCATCGGCCGCTCCGCCGATCTGGCTGTCGCGGCGGCGCGGATCATGAACGGCAAGACCCTCAACGCGGGCCAGATCTGCCTGGCGCCTGATTATGTGCTGGCGCCGGCGGACCGGATGGGCGCCTTCGTCGCGGAAGCGAAGGCGTCGGTCGGCCGCATGTTCCCGACGATTCGCGAAAACCCCGACTACACGGCGATCGTGGCCGACCGGCATTATGCGCGGCTCACGGGATACGTCGATGATGCCCGCGCCAAGGGCGCGGAGATCATAGAAATCAATCCGGCCGGCGAGGACCTGCGCCAGCAGCCGCATCGCCGCATCCCGCCGACCCTGATCCTCAATCCGACCGACGACATGAAGGTCATGCAGGAGGAGATTTTTGGGCCGCTGCTTCCGGTGAAGAGCTACCAGAAGGTCGACGAGGCCATCGACTACATCAATGTGCACGCCCGTCCGCTCGGCCTCTACTATTTCGGCGCCGACAAGGAGGAGCGCGACCGGGTGCTGGACCTCACCACGTCGGGCGGCGTCACCGTCAACGACGTGGTGATGCACGTGGCGCAGGAAGAGCTGCCGTTCGGTGGCATCGGCCCGGCGGGCATGGGCGCCTATCACGGCCACGACGGCTTCCGCGAGTTCAGCCACCGACGCGCGGTGTTTCATCAGATGAAGAGGGACATCGCCCCCTTGCGCATGCTGCGCCCACCCTACGGCGCCGGCATCGCCAGATTCCTGGCGACGCAGATCAGACGTTAGAGCGGGATGGCTCCAGGTCTGACACGGAAGATTCCGTCGTCTCGACCGGAGCGCGTAGCGCGGAGTGGAGAGACCTTCTCTCCACGATTTGTTGGCTTTTGGTCGAGAGAAGGTCTCTCCACTCCGCACCTTCGGTGCTCCGGTCGAGACGACGGGATATCGCTCAATCAGGCCTGTCTGAGCCCGGCGGTACGAGCCTCATCGACGCTGCGGCCGTCGGCGGCGATCGCCACGCCGTAGTCGCGCTCGGCGCCGGCGGCACTCACCACGCCGTCCCGCACGTCACGAAGGACGGACGCGGGATCGCGCGTCCTGGGATCGCCGAAGCCGCCGCCACCGGGCGAGAGTGCGCGATAGGTGCCGGGCCCGTGGCGCTCGACGCCGTACTTCGGGGCCTGGATGTGTGTCCCGTCGGCCAAGGTGAGGGTCACCTCGCCGCCCGAGCCGGCGCGGCCGCCCGCGGCGCCGAAGCTGGAGGGGGCGCCCACGCCTTCGCCGCGGAAGGCGTAGTCGGCGGGGGTAAAAATCTCGACCTCGTAGTCGCAGCCGGCGCCGCCGCGGAACCGTCCGGGGCCGGCGGTGTCGCAACGCAGCTCCTGCCGCTTGAAGCGCACTGGGTAGAGCTGCTCGTAGGTTTCGAGGTTGGGCAGCGTGAGGCCGCCCAGCGTGATCAGGTGGCCGATGAGATGGAAGCCGTCGCGGCCTTCGACGCCGCCGCCCGCGGGCGCGCCCGCCCACTGGTACATCACGTAGCGTCCGCCGTCTGATTTCACGCCGGCGGTGACCGCGTGCACCGCCTTCGACCAGCCGGCCGAGGCGCGGTCCGGCAGCGCCTGTTCGAGCGCCTTCCAGATCGCGTGGATGATCTCGTGGGCCACGAACACCGTGTTCATGGTCATCGGCGCCGGGGCGCGCGCGTTTACCAGCGTGCCTTCGGGCAGCCGGATCTCGACGCTGCGGAAGGCGCCTTCGTTCTTGGGCAAGTCGGGCTCGAAGAACGAGGCGAGCGACATGAACACCGCCGAGGTCGAGTTGGCGACCGAGCTGTTCTTGAAGCCGCGGATCTGCGGCGAGGTGCCGGCGAAATCGACGATCAGCCTGGAATCCTTCACCGTCAGGGTGACGGCGATCCTGCCGTCGATCGGCTCGAAACAGTCGTTGTCGACCGCCTCCTCGGCACGCCAGACGCCTGGCGCGAGACGGTCGATGCAGGTGCGGAAACGCCGGTCGGCATGGTCGAGCACGCCTTCGAAGAACTGGTCGGCCTGGTCGGCGCCCAGCTCCTCGACCAGGGCCGCGAGCCGCTCGGCGCCGATGCGGGTCGAGCCGATCATGGCGCGTAGGTCGCCGTCCAGCGCCTCGGGCAGGCGGGTGTTGAGCAGCAGCAGGCGCCACAGGTCGTCGCGCGTCTTGCCACTCTCGATCAGTTTCAGCACCGGCAGGCGAATGCCTTCGTGGAAGATCTCGGTGGCCGCCGAATTGTAGGTGCCGGCGGCACCGCCGCCGATATCGGCCTGATGGGCGCGATTGCAGGCGAAGGCGATCAGTTTGCCGGCGGCGAACACCGGCCGCGCGATCACCCAGTCGGGCAGGTGATTGCCGCCCGCCGTGTAGGGATCGTTCAGCAGGAACACGTCTTCAGGTTCGATAGCGCCCTTGAAATCGCGCAAGATGGCGCGCACGGCGAAGCCGCCGCCGCCGGTATGGATCGGAATGCCGTCGGCCTGGCTGATCAGTGTGCCGCGGGCGTCGGCCAGGAAGCACGAGAAGTCGTGGCTCTGGCTGAAGATCGGCGAGCGCGCCGTGCGCGTCATCACCCAGCCCATCTGGTGCGAGATATGGTCCAGCCGGTTCTGCACCAGCGCCAAGGTGACGGGATCGAGATTCATCGGCTGATCTTTCATTACTTACCTCACCCTGAGGAGGCCGCGCAGCGGCCGTCTCGAATCGGGCGGAGTAGTCTCCGCCCTGTGGTGGGAACGCGCACCTCGCCTGCTGCCCATCCTTCGAGACGCACGCCTGCGGCGCGCTCCTCAGGATGAGGTGGTGCTGTTCGGTTACGCGGCATTGGCATCGACATGGACCAGGAAATCGTCGCGCTCGTCGACTTCGAGTACGTCGCGCGGGCCCACGAACGCGGTCATCGTGCGTTCCTCGATCAGCAGCGGGCCGTCCAGCCGGCAGCCGGGGCGCAGGTCGGCGCCATCGTAGATCGGCACGTCGTGCCAGCCGTGCGCCGGGTCGATCCACACCTTGCGGGTCTCGCGCGGTTTGGGAGGAGCAGTTTGCGGCGAACGGGCGGCCGGCGGCGTCCAGTCGAGCCGGCCGCGACCGACGACACGAAGGGCCGTGATGTCGATACGGCCGCCGGGCTGGATGTGGCCGAACAGCCGCTGATGCTCGGTTTCGAATGCCTTGCGCGCGGCGGCTGCGTCGAAGCCGGTTGAGGCGATGACGACCCGCACCGGCCACTGCTGGCCGTCGTAGCGCAGATCCACTTCGCGCTCGATCGCGGCCGCGGCACCGTCGAAGCCATCGCGGGCCAGCGCTTCGCGGGCGCGCGTCTCGATCTGGGCAAAGCCAGCCTCCAGCAGGGAGACGTCGACCTTGTCGAGATCGGCCAGGAACACCTGCAGATAGTCCTGCCTCACGTCCGACTGCAGCATGCCGAGCGCGCAGAAGGCACCGGCCGCGCGCGGTAGCAGTGCGCGACGGCACCCCAGCGCCCGGGCCACGGCGGTGCCGTGCATCGGGCCGGCGCCGCCGGCGGCGACCAGGGTGAAGGTCGCGGGATTGTGCCCGCGCTCGATGCTGAGCCGCTCTACGGCGTGCAGCAGGTTCTGCTCCAGCAGGCGGATCACGCCGGCCGCGGCTGCCTCGACCGAGAGGCCGAGTGGCTTGGCCAGCTTGGTCTCGACAGCCTTGTTCGCCAGGGCACCGTCGAGCGTGACGGCGCCACCGGCCAGGGGACCGGGACGCAGCCGCCCGAGCACGAGCTGGGCATCGGTGACGGTCGGCTGTTCGCCGCCCAGGCCATAGGCGGCCGGGCCGGGGCGCGCACCGGCACCTTGCGGGCCGACATGAAGAAGGCCCGCATCGTCGACCCAGGCGACGGTGCCGCCGCCGGCGCCCACGGTGTGGATTTCGACCGACGGCGTGGTGAGATGATAGCCGTCGATCACCAGCGCGTCCGTCACCGGCACGTCGCCGCGTGCCATCACCATGACGTCGCAACTGGTGCCGCCTATTTCCATGGAAATCAGGTTGGCGGCCTCGCCGGGCGCGGCGCAGCCTTTCAGCGCGCCGACGCCGGCGGCCGGGCCCGACAGGACCAGCATCACCGGCCGCGCCGCGACCTGATCGACCGAGACCGCGCCGCCATTGCTTTGCAGCAGGAGGAGGGAGCGCGGCAGGCCGAACTGGCGGAGCTGTTCATCCAGCGCGCGCAGATAGCTCGTCACCTTGGGAGCGATGTAGGCGTTGACCACGGCCGTCGAGCCGCGCTCGTACTCGCCCATCGTCGGCATGACGTCGCTTGAGAGCGACACCCATTTGCCCGACCAGCTCCTCGCGAGCTGCGCACCGACTGCGCGCTCGTGCGTGCCGTCGAGGAAGCTGTTGAACAGGCAGACGGCGACCGATTCGACGCCCTCTGCAGCAAAGAGCTTGGCGGCGGTGTCGACGTCGTCGATATCGAGTGGCGCCAGCTCCTGGCCGTCGGCGCCGATGCGCCCGCGCACCGGCAGGCGCAAGTAGCGGGGCACCAGGACCTGCGGGAAAGGCGCGCGATGGTCCCACTGGTTGTCGCGAATACCGCGCCGGATTTCCAGCGAGTCGCGAAAACCTTCGGTCGTCAGCATCCCGACCTTGGCGCCTTTCTTCTCCAGGATGGTGTTGGTGGCGACCGTCGAGCCGTGCACGAACAGCGCGCAATCGCGCAGCAGAGCAGAAAGCGGCAGGTCGAGCTGCTGGGCGGCGAGCCGCAGCACGCCCAGCACGCCCTCGCTGGGGTCGGCCGGAACCGACGGCGCTTTGAAGATACGGACGGCGCCGGCGTTGTCGCGCAGAACCATGTCGGTGAATGTCCCGCCGACATCGACGCCAATGCGCCAGGGCGGAACAAGAGAGGGGGAGGGATCGGTCATTGTGCTGACCCGACCTTAGCCGTCAGCGACGCGCTGTGCGAGGCCCCGTCGTCCTGAGCGGAGCCGCCCAAAGGGCGGCGCAGTCGAAGGACCTTTTTTAGCGGTCCATCGACTCGAAAAGAGGTCCTTCGACTACGCTTCGCTCCGCTACAGGGCGGGGTTTACCCCGCCCGAGACGACGGAAGGGCCGATATGCGATAGCCCTGCTGTGCGAGGGCGCAACTGCTGCTTGGTGACATCGCGCTCGAGAGCTAGTCTTGGAGCATTCGCGAGGTCACTGTCATGCCGGATCAGACGATCTACCAGAAGCCACGCCGTGCCGACCGGGCGGGCGAGACCGTCGTCACCAGCACCTGCGGCCACAATTGCGGCGGCCGTTGCGTGGTGAACGCCCATGTCGTGGAAGACCGCATCGTGAAAATCTCGACCGATCCGGCGCGCTGGCAGCCCGAGCTGCCGCCGCTGCACGCCTGCGCCCGCGGCGTCGGCCAGATCGAGCGCCTCTATCACAAGGACCGTCTGCAATATCCGATGCGCCGCACCGGCCCGCGCGGCTCGGGGCAGTTCGAGCGCATCACCTGGGACGAGGCGCTGAATCACATCGCCGCCGAGATGCTGCGCATCCGCCAGACCCACGGCAACGCCGCCGTCCTCGACGCCTCGCGCTCGGGCAACACGGCGATGCTGCATGGCTTCGGCGTCTCCAAGCGCTTCATGTACAAGTTCGGCGGCTGCACGGAGCTGTGGTCGAACATGTCGGCCGAGGCCGAGATCTTCGCCGTGCGCATGACCTTCGGCGCCAAGGCCGACTACAAGACGTCGGGCCGCGAGCCGACCGACTACGTCAATTCCAAGTTCATCCTGATGTGGGGCTGGAGTCCCGCCGACGGCACCTTCGGCACCGGCACCCCGCAATATCTGAAGGAGGCGAAGAAGAAGGGTGTGCGCATCGTCTGCGTCGACCCGCGCCGCACGCGCACCAGCGTGGCGCTCGCCGACGAGCACATCTTCATCAAGCCCTCAACCGATGCCGCCGCCCTGATCGCCATGGCCTACGTGATCGTGAGCGAGGGACTGCACGACCAGGCCTATTGCGATCGCCATGTGCTGGGCTTCGACGACGCGCATCTGCCGGAGGGGGCGCCGGCTGGCGCCTCATTCAAGTCCTACCTGCTGGGCGAGAGCGATGGCGTGCCCAAGACGCCGGAATGGGCCGCAGCCCTTTGCGGCATGCCGGCCGACACCATCCGGCGGCTGGCGATCGAGTTTGCGACGGCCAAGCCCGCGGCGCTGCAATGCGGCTACGCGCCAGGTCGCACCGCCTTCGGCGAGCAGTTTCATCGCGCCGCCTACGCGCTGGCCGCGATCACCGGCAATGTCGGGGTCGTCGGCGGCAATTCGGGAGTCAGCAACGGCGCCACCGGGCGCAGCGGCATCAAGAGCCTGCCGGCCGGCACGAATCCGATCAATTCGAAGGTTTCTACACCTCTGCTGGCCGATCTCCTGGCCAAGGGAAGAAGCGGCGGTTATCCGGCCGACATCAAGATGATCTATTCCGCCGGCGGCGATCTCTTCAATCAGTGCCCCAACGCCAACAAGATGGCGAAGTCGCTCGATGGGGTCGAACTGATCGTTGTGCAGGACCATTTCCTGACGCCCACCGCGCGCCATGCCGACATCGTGCTGCCGGCCACCACCTTCTGGGAACGCAACGACGTGCACACGCCGTGGGCGGGCGCCGGCCACTACGCGATCTACATGAAGCAGGCGATCCAGCCGATGTACGAATGCCGCAACGACATGGATATCTTCGCCGACCTGGCGGCCCGCCTCGGCATCAACGACTACGACGACAAGACCGAGGACCAGTGGTTGCGCGAGCTGACGCGCGATGCCGTCGACGATTTCGACACCTTCGCCGCCAACGGCGTTGCGCGCTTCGCCGCCCCGCAGGACGCGGTCGCCTTCGCAGCCCAGATCCGAGACCCGGAGACCCACAAGTTCTCGACGCCGTCGGGCAAGATCGAAATCTACTCGATGGTGCTGGCCGCCAAGCCCAACCCCTACGGCCTCGGCGTCATTCCGCCCATTCCCACCTGGTTCGAGCCGGTGAAGCCAGAGGCGAAATTTCCGCTCATGCTGTGCAGCCCGAAGTCGCGCGCGCGTACCCATTCGATCCACGGCAACCAGCCGCTGCTGGCGCGCGTCGATCCCGATGATGTCTGGATGAACACTGACGATGCTGCCGCGCGCGGCATCAAGAACGGCCAGACCGTCCGCGTCTACAACGACCGCGGTTCGACGCTGCTGCCCGTCAAGGTCACCAGCCGCATCGCGCCGGGTGTGGTTTCGATCAAGGAGGGCGCCTGGTTCACACCCGATGGGAAGGGCGACGATACCAGGGGCTGCGCCAACGTCCTCGCCGAGGACCGGTCGGCGCCCAGCGGCGCCACGACCTACAACACGAATCTCGTTGAGGTCGAACGGGTGGCGGCCGCTACGCCAGCCTGAGTTCCCGGTATCCGTCCGCCGCCACGGCGTCGCAGCGTTCGCGATAGGCCGGCGCGCTGCCGCTGTAGCGCGCAATCGTGCGGACCTGCTTGCCGTCGACGTTGCGATTGATTCCGGTCATCCATGAATCGCTTTCGTTGGACAGCAGGCCCTCACCCAACGCGATGACATGGTCGGTCCAGGATTTCACGCCCTCGGGCCGGGCCTCGACGCACGTCAGGCCATGCTCGCGCATATGGCGGATCAGGCCCGTCACCCATTCGACGTTGTATTCGATGCTGCGCGGGATGTTGCCGAGCGCCGTGTGAGGGCCCATCAGCATCATCATGTTGGGAAAGCCCTCGACCTGGACACCGAGGTAGGTCTTCGGTCCGCCCTTCCATTTGTCCTTGAGCTTGTGTCCGCTGGCACCCCTGATATCGATACGGTCGAAGCTGCCGGTGATGGCGTCGAAGCCCGTGGCATAGATGATGATGTCGAATTCGTACTCGGCGCCGCTGGTCTTGATGCCTGTCGGCGTGATCCGCTCGATCGGCGTTTCATTGATGTCGACCAGCGTCACGTTAGGCTGGTTATAAACCTCGTAGTACTTGGTCTCGAGCGGCACGCGGCGGGTGCCGAAGCCGTGATTCTTGGGGATCAGCTTTTCGGCGACCGCCTGGTCCTTCACGCGCTGGCGGATCTTGCGGGCGACGAAGTCGCTGATCAGGGCGTTCGCCTTGCGGTCGACTAGCATGTCGCGGAAATTGCCCTGCCAGATGCCGAAGCCCTTCTCGCCATAGAGCTTCTCCCAGAACGCTTCGCGCTCCTCCGGCGTCACCTCGAACGTGCCGCGCGGGTCGGGCGTATGCAGGAAGCAGGCGAAGGTTTCCTGGCAGCGCTTGAACATTTCCGGATAGCCGGCCCTGATCTCGCGCATCTCCTCTTCGCCGATCTTGCCGTTGTGCAGCGGCGCGCACCAGTTGGGCGTGCGCTGGAACACGGTGAGGTGGCCGGCGGTCTTCGCCACTTCCTGGATGGTCTGCACGCCGGTGGCGCCGGTGCCGATCACCGCCACGCGCTTGCCTTCGAAGCTCACAGGCTCATGCGGCCAGCGGGCGGTGTGGCAGGACTGGCCCTTGAACGTCTCGATGCCCTCTATGCGCGGCATGGTTGGGGCCGACAGCGGACCGATGGCGGTGATCAGAAAGCGTGTGCTGAATCGGCTGCCGTCCTCCAGGGTTACGTCCCAGCTGCGCGTCTCGTCGCGGTAATGCGCCGCAGTAACACGGCTCCTGAACTGGATGTCGCGGCGCAGGTCGAACTTGTCGGCGACGAAATTGAGATAGCGCAGGGTTTCGGGCTGGGGCGAGAAATGCTCGGTCCAGTGCCACTCGTCGAGCAGCGCCTGTGAGAACGAGTAGCCGTAGGAGTAGCTTTCGGAGTCGAAGCGAGCCCCCGGATAGCGGTTCCAGTACCAGGTGCCGCCGACGCCGGTGCCGGCCTCGAGTACCCGCACCCGCATTCCCAACTCGCGCAGGCGGTAAAGTTGATACAGGCCCGAAATGCCGGCGCCGATGATGATGGCGTCGTAGTCCGGAGCCTGGGGGTTGGGTGAGGTGACCATCTGCTGTCGCTCCTGAATGCCCCTCAAAAATCGGGCGCTGTCGGCATCAGGTCAACCTTGGCGAAGGGCTGTTGACCCGCCCTGCGAGAGGGCGGACCTCGCGTGGCCATCACGCAAACGTAAAGGGCCCCGCAAGGGCAGCTGTGCCAAGTTTTTCGCTCCTGAAGGGGAGGATGTTCATGACACGCATTCGCTTGCTGGCCGGTGGCGTTGCCGCGTTGGTAGCGCTCGCCATGGCCGGTGCTGCGCTGTCCCAGTCGCCGCCGACGCGCCTGCGCGGGAGCATTGCTGCCATCGACGGCAAGACCGCCACCATCGCCACGCGCGAGGGCACCTCGGTCGACGTCAAGCTGGCCGACAACTGGGCCGCCGTGCTGGTCGTGCCGACGGCATTGTCGGAGGTGAAGGAGGGTGCCTTCGTCGGCATCGCCTCGGTCAAGGGGCCTGATGGTGTCCTCAACGCGCTGGAAGTGCTGGTGTTTCCCGAGGCGGCCCGCGGCAGCAACGAAGGCCACTATCCCTGGGATCTGCAGCCCGAAAGCATGATGACCAACGCCACCGTGGCGACCGTCGCGGCGGCGGGCGATGGCCAGACGCTGACGCTCAAGTACAAGGACGGCTCGCAGGATATCCGGGTGAAGCCGGGCATTCCGATCGTCACTTTCGCGCCCGGCGACCGCGCTGACGCCAAGGTGGGCGCCAAGGTGTTCCTGGGCGCGGCCAAGGGCGCCGACGGCAGCCTGACGGCGGGACGCATCCTGGTCGGCAAGGATGGATTGACGCCGCCGATGTAGGCAGATTCTTTTTAGATAATTTGACAGGTTCAGCAGGAAATGATAGGAAATTTCTGTAGGCTGGTGGTAGTGCGTGGGCGCTCCCCCCGGCCTGCCCCCAAAGCTCTTCAGAGAGCGCTGCGCCTCGGC
>Ga0194051_1000778_pt1 | contig 17769 bp, 16 predicted proteins | sample SepL2320m_MetaG_FD_161275 | JGI IMG/M metagenome (GOLD analysis project Ga0194051, IMG submission 161275) | Anoxic zone freshwater microbial communities from boreal shield lake in IISD Experimental Lakes Area, Ontario, Canada - Sep2016-L239-20m | ecosystem: Environmental > Aquatic > Freshwater >... | reverse complement strand
CGTGCGAGAGCCAATAATCCGCCACGGCACCCCGCACCACCGGCCCCGCCGCGAGCCCAGCATCCACATCGATAGTGGTGCCATCAGGCAGCAGGTCAAGCGCCCGACTAGTGACCCACCCGATCGCAGGATTTTCGGCGAACGCCTCCACGTCGCGAGCCAAAGCTCCATCCGTCAACTGATCGTCGGCATCAAGCACTCTGACGAGCTGACCCGCGGCTCGACCCAATGTCAGAGTGCGCGAAATCGCTGGCCCGCGATCGCGAGAGTTGGCCACCAGCGACACTCGATCGTCGACCGGCGGCTCCCAGGCCAAGCCTCCGGGCCCATCGACCTGCACCAGCCACTGCCACGACCAATCCGGTGGCATGTGTTGCGCCACAAGACTTTTCCACGTGGCCTCAAGCCACTGAGACTTCGCCGGCAGCACGCAGGTGACCACAGAGATGACGGGCATGCCTCCCCCTTCGCTCGCCGCAATCGGGTGCCGAGCCGCCCGCGATCGCGAGCGCAAGCCCAGTTAACACCAGCGACTACGTCCCCTGCCCCGCGGTCACGTGCCGGTCATCGCAGCGAAGTCAGCCAAGCCAGAGGAGCCAGGCAGCCGGTGTGGCCTCTGTGTTTGCTCTGGCCAGTTCCCGTTTGCCTCAGGGCACTTCCGCCTCAGCCGTCGGCCCCCATACGCTGGCCTGTCTTGCAGTTGCACTGGCACCCAGCCCGCAGCCCACGGCACAGACCACAAACCACGGCACACAGCCCTAGCCCAAGGCCCCATCGTCCCCCGCTCCGAGAGTGTGAGAACCCTGATGCGACTCCCCCACCCCACCACCACGTTGGCCGCGGCCACCGTCGCGATCGCCGCCCTCGTGGCCGCGCCGCTCACCTCGCCGGCCTCAGCATCTGATGACCACTCCCGAAGCAATCACCACCACATCGCCTTCAGCACCGACCTTGCTGGGATCCCCAGCGAACAGTCCCTGCACATCGCCCGCGTACACAGCGCTGGTGCCCCCGGCACGCTGAAGTACGGCACCACTCGAGTGACCGGCACCGCCGTCATCGACTCAGCGCCCTACGACATCGAGATGGTCGCGAAACTGCAGTACCTCGACAACAACGGCCCCTACTCGGGCTTTTTCACCTTCACCTCGGGCATCAATACCCTCGCCCTCACCTACAACGGCAACGCCCTCCAAGCCGCCGACGGCTCGGCCAGCTATGTCGGTGTGCTGCAAGTGATTAGCGGCACCGGTATCTACGCCAACACCAAGGGCAACGGCACGGTCCTGGCGTTTCGCCCGGCCGGCCAGCCGGTCGGCGGCGCCGTGCATGAGAACCTCACGCTCGATCTGGTCGCTGGCAGCCCGCCCCTGCCAGTAGCCAACCCCACACCCAAGGTCGGCCGCGCCACCGCCGCACTTGACTGCGATCTGGCCGCCGTACCCGCGCAGCAGCACTACCACGCAGTCACCACCACAGCTCGTACCTACGGCGCTGGTCGCCTCACCTGCGACTCCACCTTCGACGGTGAGCCAGTCTCGGTTGAGGTTGAAGGCTTGGCCAACTACTACAAGGGCCAAGGCCCCGCATCTGGCTTCATCACGATCTTCGCCGCCGATGGCTCGATGATCTCGATGGCCTACTCGGGCAACACCGTGACACAGCCGGCGAACTCCACGCTCACCCTCGGTCTCAAGGTGATTGCCGCCTCGGGCAAGTGGCTCGGCACCGAGGGCCGCGGAGCCGCGACCGCCACCCGCGTCGGCGCGGTCGACACTCCCCTGCACCTCGCCATGACAACCGCGCTGCACGACTAGCAGCGAGGCACGACTACCAGCCGCAGCACGGTAGGAATCACCGCGCACAGCGCCCACAGCGCTCCCGCAGGGCCCACACCGCTAAGGCAGTACCCACAGCGCCCAAACGAAGGGCCGTCACGCTCGCAGCACTGATCGGCTGCAAGCGTGACGGCCTGGCGCAAGTTCTCCTCGCGCCTACTGTGACGGCCTACTGTGACGGCCTACTGTGGCGGCCTACTGTGACGAACCGCGCTTGACCTCGATACGCCTAGGCGCCTGCAGCGCTTCCTTCGGCATCTTCACCGTCACTTCCAAGATGCCGTTCTCATACGACGCATTCACCGCCTTCTCGTCGACCCCGCTGGGCAAGCTCACCGCACGCATGAACTCGCCATACGTGAACTCTGTGCGGTGCTCCTCCTCGGTCTTCTCCTCGCGGCTGGCCTCGATGGTCAGCATGCCCTTCGACACACTCACATCGATGTCCTTCTCGGGGTCGCACCCGGGAATCTCGGCACGCACGACGTAATCGCCGTTGCGACGGAACTCTTCGACCCGAATCGCATGCGCGTATTGCCGACTGCGATCGAGCTGAGTGGGCATCACCCAACTCAGCCAGTCACCAATCCTGGGCCAAGGTTCGTTGATGAGCGGCTCAAGGCCGCGGTTTCTTACAGCCAGTGTTGTCATGGCATCCCCCAGATTCATGCACGCGCCCCCGTGACGCGAACTGCACTTCCAACGTACGTCAGCGCCACCCCGCACCACACGCCTCCGAATGGCCCCCGCGCCAAAATCGCACGAGCCAAATGCCAACGCCGATCGGCTGATTGACGAGCCTCTGCACCCGGGGTTGGCTGGTTAGAGCAGGTCACGCGGCAGCATTCATGTACGCGGGGCACGACACGCTAGGGGGATTTTGGGCATGGTCACATTTGCCAATCGGGTTGACGCTGGACGCATCCTGGGACGATTTCTCACACATCTGCAGAACGAGGATGTCGTCGTTCTGGGGCTGCCTCGAGGCGGCATCCCAGTCGCGTTCCAAGTTGCGCAAGAGCTAGGTGCTCCACTCGATGTCATCGTGGTGCGCAAGTTGGGGATGCCGACCCAGCCCGAGGTCGCGATGGGCGCAATCGGGGAAGCCGGGGTCATCGTCCTCAATAGCGAGGTACTCCAACGCGCCCACATCCGCCAAGAGACACTCCGCGAAGTTGAAACCCGCGAACGCGCGATCCTCAACGACCGAGTCGAAAGTCTGCGCAAGGGCCGGGCCCGAGTCGACCTCAAGGGACGCATCGCGGTGATCGTCGACGACGGTGTAGCCACCGGCTCAACCGCGCGCGCCGCATGCGAAGTGGCCCGGCAACTTGGCGCTGCGCGAGTGATCCTCGCAGTGCCGGTCGGGCCCGCTGACGCACCACGGGGCCTTACGCGCGACAACGGCTTCGACGAAGTCATCTGCGCGACAAGCCCCACCAACTTCCGATCAGTCGGCGAGCACTACGTCGACTTCGCACCCACTAGCGATGACGAAGTCACCGCGTTGCTCTACCAAGCCTCACACCGAATCGAGCGGAACATGACCACAGATGCGCACGGCCTCGACATCGACGTTGCCATCCCCATCAACGGCATCACCCTTCCCGGGCATCTACACCTGCCCGACGTCGCATCAGCGCTGGTGCTGTTCGCACATGGCAGTGGCAGCAGCCGCACGAGTCCACGCAATCAGTTCGTCGCATCGGCGTTGCACCATGCCGGCGTCGGCACGTTGCTGTTCGACCTGCTGACGACCGAGGAAGCCAGCAACCGCGAGAACCTGTTCGACATTCCCCTTCTCGGCTCTCGCTTAGTCAAGGCCACGAGGTGGCTCAGTGAGCGTCCCGATATCCCGCTCTCGCGCATCGGATACTTCGGCGCCAGCACCGGCGCCGCCGCCGCGATGTGGGCAGCTGCCGAGCTCGGCTCCGACGTCCATGCGATCGTCTCTCGCGGCGGCCGACCCGACCTCGCCGGCCCACGGCTCGCACAAGTGAAGGCCCCCAGTTTGCTGATCGTCGGTGGCCATGATCGTGAAGTGTTTGAGCTCAATCGTCGCGCACAGACCCACCTGCGCTGCTCGAGCCGTCTCGTCGAAGTACCAGGCGCCTCACACCTTTTCGAGGAACCCGGCACGTTGGAGCAAGTGTCGACCCTGGCCCGTGATTGGTTCGTCGATCACCTCGTGCCCACCTTCGCCGGCCGGAGGTGATGACATGCCCGCAGTACGACGCGAGTTGCTGCGCGACGACGTAGCGGATCAGATTCGCTCACTCGCCCAGCCACTTACCCGAGTGCAAGATCTAGGCCCACTCATCGATCATGTTGGTGAATCGCGCTTTGTCTGCATCGGCGAGGCCTCGCACGGCACCAGCGAGTTCTACGCATGGCGTGCACTGCTGAGCCAGCGGCTCATCGAGGAACGCGAGTTCACCTGGATCGGAGTCGAGGGCGACTGGCCCGACTGTTGGCGAATCAATCGTTGGGTTCGCGGCATCGATGGCCGCGATCTGTCGGCCTCGCAGATGCTCGCCGACTTCGCGCGCTGGCCTACCTGGATGTGGGCCAACCATGAGGTCGCCGAGTTCCTCACCTGGCTTCGCCACTACAACCTCATCCGCCCAGTTGACCAACGAGTCGGCTTCTACGGCATCGATGTCTACTCCCTGTGGGATTCCCTGCGCGAGATCCTTACCTGGCTGGAAACTAACGAGCCAACGGCCGTGCCCGCCGCCATGCGCGCATGGCAATGCTTCACCCCCTATGGCGAAGACCCACACCAATACGCGTGGGGTACCCGACTGGTTCCCGACAGTTGCGAGGACGACGTAGTGGCACTACTTGTCGAGGTGCTACGTCGTACCCGCGAACGCGGTGACAACGACGATGAAGCATTCGGCGCGGCACAGAACGCCGCAGTCGCTGCCGGCGCCGAGCGCTACTACCGCATCATGATGAACGGCAACCGTGAGTCGTGGAATGTCCGCGACGTACACATGGCCGACACCATCGACCGCATCACCGCTCACCTCGGGCCACTGTCCAAAGGCTTGATCTGGGCGCACAACACCCATGTAGGTGACGCACGAGCCACCGACATGGCACGCGACGGCATGGTTAACGTCGGCCAGCTACTGTGCGAAAGGCATGAGGCTGACGGAGTTTCACTCGTCGGCTTCGCAGCACACAGTGGCACCGTGATCGCCGCCGACTCCTGGGGAACCCAGGAACGAATCCTGCCCATACCCGAAGCTCGACGTCACAGCCACGAAGATCTCCTACACGAAGCACTCGGCACTGACGCACTGTTCATGTTCACCAAAGACCAAGCCGGCCCATGGCTATCGAGTTGGCTCGGGCACCGCGCAATCGGCGTCGTCTACAACCCCGCCCGCGAGTCAGGCAACTACGTACCCACCCAGATGGGCAGTCGCTACGACGCACTCATGTGGTTCGAACACACCAACGCGCTACACCCCCTGCACCACGAACTGCGTCCCACCGAGCCAGAGTTCGAGACCGAGCCATCAGGCTTTTGAGCCAACAGATCGGTTCGTCTCGGTCCGCTGCCAAGGTCTACGCTTTTGCCCATGACGTACCTGCTGGCGATCGGCACGCGCAAGGGCTTATGGCTTGCGCGTAGCGAGGATCGACTCACCTGGTCTCTCGACGGCCCGCACTTCCTGATGGAAGAGGTGGCCGCGGTCGCCATCGATTCTCGTCGTGAGACCACCCGACTACTTGTCGGCGTGCTGTCGATGCATTACGGCCCCACCCTCGTGTGGTCTGACGACCTCGGTAGCACATGGAACGAGACAGGTAATGGTGCAATCCGCTTCCCCGATGACACCGGCACCGCGTTAGGACGGATCTGGCAGATCCACCCAGACCGCAACGATCGACCCGAAGTCGTATGGGCGGGCTGCGAGCCGACATCGCTGTGGCGCAGCACTGACGGAGGCCTGAGTTTCGCACTCGTGCAGAGCTTGTGGGATCACCCGCATCGAACCGAATGGCTTCCCGGTGCGGGCGGCGCTGCCGTGCACTCGGTTGTCGTGCACCCAACCTCTGATCGCGTCACCGTCGCGATGAGCAGCGGTGGGGTCTACGTCAGCGACGATGGCGCCACCGGCTGGACCCCACGCAATATCGGTATCTCAGCGAAGTTCCTGCCCGACATGTATCCCGAGTACGGCCAATGCGTGCACAAGATCGCTGTCGACGCCAGTGGGCCCGACACCATGTACGCGCAGAACCATCACGGCGTCTACCGCACCGACGATGGCGGCATGCAGTGGAACTCAATCGCCGATGGGCTCCCGAGCGACTTCGGGTTCTTCGTCCTCACCTCGCCCCATACCCCAGCAACTGCATGGGTTATGCCGCTTGAAGCCGACATGCGACGAGTGCCAGTGGGTGGACGCATGCGCGTACATCGCACCCGTGATGGCGGAAGCACCTGGACCGAGCTTGGCGCTGGCCTACCCGACAACTCGTGGAGCGTCGTGCTTCGCGACGCCGCATGCGTCGACACAGACCCGAGCACAGGCATCTATCTAGGTACGCGTGATGGTGTCATCTACGTCAGCACCGACGAAGGCGACACGTACTCAGTGATCGCCGAACACCTCCCCGACATCTTGTCGCTGCGGGTGGCCGTCCTCCCATGACCGCCGCGCTCGATGCCGTCACAGTGCAACTGCCGAGTTCGTTGCGTGAACTCGTCGGCGGTGCACAGAGCATCACCGTGTCGCCCGCGCCAGCCGATGTTGGCGCGCTACTCGATTCCCTAGCGCTAACCCATCCAGTGCTGGAACGCCGGCTGCGCGATGAGACGGGCGCGATTCGCCGCTATGTCAACGTGTACGTAGACGGTGATGACATCCGTCGCGCTCAGGGCGTGGCCACGCCAGTAGTTGCCGGAATCACCGTGCAGATTCTGCCCAGCATCGCGGGTGGCTGACCGCTTTCGCATCTAGGTCTTCCCCTTGTGCCTGACCCACCCCTAGATTGGGAACGCCCATATGTAGCGGCCGAGGATCACGACTGAGTCACGCGCGGGTGTCGAACTCGCGCCAGCGGGAAGGACGATCACCTTGAGCCGCAGGATGATCCGGGTTCTGCTCGCCGTGAACCTGTTCTCCATCGTGGAAATGGGCGCATGGGTCTCGGTACTGCTCTACATGTTCGATCGCGGCGGCCCCACTCTCGCTGGCCTCATCTCGGTCACCCAACTACTTCCGGCAGTGCTACTCGCACCAGTCCTGGGGAGCCTCGGTGATCGACTTCCGCGAGGCGTCGCGCTCAGCCTTGGCTATTTCCTAGAGGCTGTCTGCCTGACACTCCTTAGCGTCACCATGTTCACGCAGGCTCCAGCGGCCGTAGTAGCCATCGCAGCAACGTTGGCGAGTCTGGTGATCTCGTTCACGCGACCCGTGCACTATTCGGCGCTGCCTATGCTGTCGCATAGCCCAACCGAGTTGGTACGAGCGAATTCGGTCACCGGCCTTGCCGAAGGTGTCGGCCTGTTTGCTGGCCCAACGATCGCTGGCCTCGTGGTTGCCGCCTCGGGCTTTTGGCAATTCCCGGCAATGTGTGTGGCTCTCATGCTCGTGGCATGCGGGCTCACTCAGCGGCTCGGGCTCGGGCACCCCGTAGCAGAAGACGATGACGACGCAGCAGACGGCGTACTCGCGGGTCTGCGAATGATCGTCCACGCGCCGGCCATTTTGGCTCTACTTTCCCTGGCTGGCCTTACCTATGTGCTGGCCGGCTCAACCGAGATCCTGGGTATCGCGTTTGCATCGCACGTCCTAAACGGTGGCGCCGATACCTCCGGGGTGATCGTCGGCGCCGACGGCATCGGCTTCATCATCGGTTCGATCATCGCTGCTGGGGTGGCGCTGCGGGCCCGGCTGGCGCCAGTGATGGTCGTAACAATGGCACTAGCTGGTATTCCTTTGCTGCTCATGGCATTTGCGCGGAGTCTGCCCGTAGCAGTTGCCCTGCTCACCGTGAGCGCGCTCTCTGTCGCACTATCGGCCGTGGCAGGAAGAACTCTGCTTCAACGTGCAACCGCACCTTCAATGTTGGCCAGAGTGTTCGCGGTGCAAGAGAGCATGATGGCGCTCGGTCTAGCTGTGGGAGCCATGGTCAGCCCGGTCTTGGTCGCATGGCGTGGCGCGGATGGCTCCTACGTCCCGCTTGGTCTAGCGCTGGCAGTGGTGGCGCTGCTCACCTGGCCGGCGCTACGTACACTTGATCGAGACGCGATCTACCGTCCTGACGTTCTCACCACGATGCGCCTGGTGCCCTTCCTCGCCGCGATGCCGGTGCCAAACCTCGACCGGCTCTCCCGCGATGCCCACTGGATTGACTTCCCACCGGGATCAATCATCACGCATCAAGGTGACCACGACTCGACCTTCTACATCGTCGAAGAAGGCCAACTCAGCGTGACCATCAACAGCCAACGAGCACAAGCCACCCTCGAACCAGCCACCCTCGAACCAGCCACCCTCGAACCAGCCACCCTCGAAGCAGCCACCCTCGAAGCAGCCACCCTCGGGCCGGGCGACAGCTTCGACGAGATCGCACTCCTGCACGACAATCCACGCCCAGCCACCATCACCACCCTCACCACCAGCCGCCTGCTTCGCATCGAACGCACCGCATTCGAAACCGCACTAGCGATCCCCCACGTGCGCGCCCTCGACGGCCTCCTCTCCGACGATGAACTCGAAGCGCGAATCGTCGCAGCCCTCACCCGAGAGCCACAAACCATCAACCAAATCCAAAGGCACCTCACGGTCACCCGCTCAGCACTCCAACCCACCCTGGATTCGCTCACCGAACGCGGCATCATCACCCAAGTCGACGGCACGTACAGCCCCCACTTCGGCACCCGACACCACACCGCACAACCAGCCCTCGACGGCGTCTAACCCACACGCCACAATCGGCTCGGCCGCATGCATAGTCCGGCTCCGAGACCCAACGTCCGCACCGAGGCGAGGCCAGCGAAGCGTTGAGCGACATCGAGGTCGGTGTGCACTGAGCGCGATGTATCAGCTGCGTTGAGGTGGCAGTTTGCTCTGAATCCAGCCGATGAGGTCACTGCTGCTTCGAGTTTGCATCCACACTCGGCCGGGGCCAGTGAAATCAGTGACCAAGCCTTCGCCACCCAGGAGGGTCGACTTCCAACTTCCGGCTTTGCGCACGGCGTAGGTGACCGTGTCGTCAAATGCGACAACGTGTCCGGTGTCGAGGGTGAGCACCTCGCCGGCGTTCAACGTCATCGCTCGCACAGCGCCGTAAGCCGCTAGTAGTAGATCGCCCTGCCCACTGCAACGAAGCAAGATCAGCCCTTCACCACTGAAGAACGACTTGCCCCCACCCCACTTGGAATCAACGTCGATCGAAGGGTCGGAGGCCACCCACGCACCCGATTGCACCATCAACGAAGTCTGGCCATCGAGGCTCACCTTGGCCATATCGCCAGGAAGCGCCGCGGCCACACCCACAACCCCGCCGGAGCCGGAGCTGAAGTCGTTGACGAAGAAACTCTCACCGCCGAGAGAACGCTTGAGCCCCTTCATGAATCCGCCTTGCGTGGACGTAGCAATCTGTATGTCGCCGCGAGTCATCGCCATCGCGCCAGCCTCGACTCGCACTGAGCCACCAGCCGGTAAGGAGATGTCGCCGAAGGCGAATGCCGGGCCTGAAGTTATCTCAACCTGCATGGGACCAACCTTTGATAACGCGGATGTTGCGAGCCGCTAGATGGACGATGTGCCGACAATCCTATTTCGCTCACAGTCGCCGCCACTGAACTTTCGTGACACCAGCGCCAGACACATTGCCGACAGCTAGGCCCTGCCGCTGCTCGCTGCTCGACGTCGAGACAGTGCGTCGACACTGGCTGCGATCAGCAGAACAAACCCAGTAACGATGAACTGGATGCCAGCCTGCTGAGTGATCAGCGGAAGTCCATTGCCGATGACGGCAACGACGAGGCCACCGACAACGGCGTCCCAAACGCGGCCACGACCACCAAAAAGGCTCGTTCCGCCGATCACCGCTGCCCCTACCGCGTACAGCAGCGTGGTGCTGCCGCCGGTTGAGGGAGACACCGAATTGTCACGCGAAGCGAACAGGATCCCAGCGACCCCAGCCATGGTCGAACAGATGACAAAGCAGGCGACGCGTACCCCGCGCACGTTGATGCCAGCACGTCGAGCGGCCTCGGCATTGCCGCCGACCGCATAAATGTGCCGCCCAAATGCCGTGCGGCTCAGCACAAATGTGAGGCCGACTAGCAGCACGAGGATCAGCGGAACGATGTAAGGCACGCCCTCGATCGAAGCCGCCACCGGATTGCGGCTGCGCTCCTGATTGAACACGAAAGTGAAGACGCCATAAATGACGGTCAGGCTGGCCACCTTCAGTAGCCACAACGACGGAGGCTGCGAAACCAAACCAGCACGCCTGCGGGCGCGAAGTTGAAGCCCGGACACCACTGCATAGCCACCAGCGACGATAACGAAAAGGACCCACCCCAGTGTTGGCGGAAGGTTCTTGTTTTCCAGCGCCAAGATGATGCTGTCGCGAACGCCGATCGTGCCACCGTCGCCGATGATTAGGAGCATCAGCCCTTGCAAGCCAAGGAACATTGCGAGGGTGACGACGAAGCTGGGAATGCCTAGCCTGGCGACCAGCACACCGATGAACAAACCGATGATCGCCCCCGTAACCAGTGCGGCCACGATTGCTAGGTACCACGGCCACCCATGCTGAGTGAGCGTGACCGCGAGCACCGCCGCGCACGTACCTGCCGCGAATCCGGCCGAGAGGTCGATCTCGCCGAGGAGCAGCACAAAGACGAGCCCCATCGCCAAGACGATCACCATGGAGCTCTGCGTGAGCAGATTCGCAAAGTTAAACGGAGTGAGGAAGACCTTGCCTTGCAGGGCACCGAAAACTATGACGAGTGAAATCAGACCCAAGACCGCGGGCAGCGAACCGAGCTCACCACCACGCACACGAGTCCAGTAATCACGCATCGCCTGCGCGAGCGACTCTGTCTCTGACGGTGATTCCTGCTCCGGGCTCGCTTGCTTGCTCGCGATACTCATGCTGTCACCGCGTGCTGGATTCCGATATCGCCGCTGCGACCTCCGGTGATGAGCTCAACGACTTGCTGCTGGGTCACCTGCGACACCGGCACTTGGGCAGCCATCTCCCCTAGATAAAGCACAGCGATGTTGTCTGCTACCTGCATGACGTCTTTCATGTTGTGCGAGATCAGCACCACGGCCAAACCATTATCAGCGAGTCGTCGCACAAGGTTGAGCACCTGCTCAGTTTGCGCGACGCCGAGGGCTGCAGTGGGTTCGTCAAGGATTACCACTCGCGAGTTCCACAACACTGCTCGGGCGATCGCGACAGTCTGGCGCTGGCCACCGGACAAACTCGCCACTACCTGACGGACCGACTTCAGAGTGCGCACCGAAAGCCCGTTGAGCGTCTCGCGTGCGCGCTGTTCCATCGCGGCTTCGTCAAGGCTGACTCCACGCTTCATCTCGCGACCGAGAAACATGTTGTGCACGACATCGAGGTTGTCGCACAGGGCGAGGTCTTGATAGACCACCTCGATCCCGAGTTCATTGGCTTGCTTGGGCCCAGAGATCTTCACCGCCTCACCGGCGTAAGTGAAGTCCCCGGAGTCGAACGGGTAGATTCCAGCAATCCCCTTGATGAGAGTACTTTTCCCGGCTCCGTTGTCGCCCACAAGTGCGGTGACCTGACCTGACCACACGTCGATATCAACATCGCGCAGCACCTGTACGGCACCGAAACTCTTGTTGATCCCGCGCAGCGACAGGATCGGATTGGCCAACGCGGCTAGCGACGAATCACTCGTCGTCATTGAATCACCCTTTCAGGATCGAGCACCCGCTCGCTTGTGTGCGACACAGACAAGTGTGGCCTTGACAGACAAGCTTCGCTGGCGTTGCCGCAACGAACCCTGCAAGTTGAGTATGTAGCAGTGGGGTGGGGGTGTGGCCGGTAAACGGCCCAACCCCCACCCCACTCGTGGCGCTACTAAGAGATGCCGAGCTCCGTGCAGGCCTTCTTGGCTAGATCGGTCGTGCAGATCTTTGCCGCCGTGGTGAAGCCATCAGCGATGACATCCCCAACGTTGGCCTTGAAGATTCCCTGCGGCACGAGCAGCACTGACGGAACGTCCATTCCGGTCTTGCTGTCCTTCACGGTGCCGTTGGTCGCAACCGGCTGACCACTTGCGATGGCGATTGCAGCCGCCGCTGCGGCTTCGGCTTCCTTCTTGATCGCCTTGTAGACGGTGACACACTGAGTGCCTTCAAGAACGTTGGTCAGGCCCACATCGGTGGCGTCCTGGCCGGTAACCGGGATCTTGCCCGCGAGGCCGTTCTTGGCGAGGACTGCGATAACCGATGAGCCGAGGCCATCGTTTGCGGCGTTAACTCCAACAATCTTTGGATCCTTGGCGAACATCTGCTCGAAGATGGTCAACGCCTTGGTGTTATCCCAGTCGGGTACTGACTGGTCCTGGCCGATCGTGAAGCCACCGTCAGTGATCGACTTCTGGTAGCCCTGCTTGAACAGCGTGGCGTTGTTGTCGGTAGGCGAGCCGTTGAGCAAGTCGACCGTGCCCGACATGACACCTGCATCGTTGAGGCACTTGACGAGACCGTCGCCCATGGTCTTACCCACTGCGACGTTATCGAACGACACGTACGCCGATGCGCCGCCGCCGAGAGTGAGCCGGTCGTAATCGATGCTCTTGATGCCCTGTGCGGTGGCCTTGGTCTCGCAGGCCGCGCCGGTGTCGCTGTCAAGGTTGACGATCATCAGCACCGTGACGCCACTTGCGATCATGCTGTCGCAGATGGTCGCAAACTTGGCCTTGTCGCCACCAGCATTCTGAATGTCGAACGCAACATTCGCGGCGGTGAAGGCGTCAGTGAGGTACTTGCGGTCAGCCGTTTCCCAGCGAGCCGAGGAGGCGGAGTCAGGAAGGATGACGCCGACCTTGTTGGCGGCCGCACTCGATGAGGCCGGAGCCGGGCTGCTGCTGCTTGCTGCCGGTGTGCTGCTGCTGCCGCACGCGGCGAGAGCGAGAGCTCCCACTGCTGCCGCAGCAACCATTGTCAGATTTCCAGTACGCATTTCTCTCCCTGGAGATTAGTGAAATTTTGCGCCGAGTGCGAAGCGAAAACCCCTGCCCTGACTCGCTAAGCGAAATCAACGGCATTCGCTGCCCCCCACACGGCACGTTGCTCTGGTGACGCTAATTCGCTCCGCAAGACGTGGCAAATCCAAATGTGGTCATTGAGGACGCAGACGATAACAAGTGAGTCACATTGAGGTCACAACTGATAATTCTTCGGCATATTGTCCCGATTTTTCTAGATCGTCATGATTCGTTCCGAAGGCCAACATGCGCTAAATCGTTGAGCACCGCCTGAGCCAAGCTAAATATTGATCTTGTCGACGGGCTTTGCTATCCCAGATGCTATCTAGGCCAAAGAAGCCGGTTAGGCTATTCACGCCTCTGGCAGAACACAGAGGCCATGATCATTTTCGATCGCCGTCCATACAGTTGAGGTAGTTATGTCTATTCCAAGCCCGATCCCTGGCGATAAGTTCACCTTCGGATTGTGGACAGTGGGGTGGCAGGCGCGTGACACGTTTGGCGACGCGACCCGCCCACACCTTGATCCAGTGGAGTCAGTGCATCGGCTGGCCGAGCTTGGCGCGTATGGCGTGACCTTCCACGACGACGACCTCATCCCGTTCGGCGCGGCCGCCGATGAACGCAGCAAGCTCATTGCCAGATTCAGCGCTGCACTCGATGCCACCGGCATGAAGGTGCCGATGATGACCACCAACACTTTCTCGCACCCGGTTTTCAAAGATGGCGCGTTCACCAGCAACGACCGTGACATCCGTCGCTTCGCACTACACAAAGTCATGCGCAACCTCGACCTCGCCGCTGAACTCGGCGCCCACACCTACGTTCTCTGGGGCGGCCGCGAAGGCTCAGAGATCGAAGCAGCGAAAGACGTACGCCTGTGCCTCGACCGGTACAAGGAAGGCTTGGACTTCCTATGCCGCTATGTCACCGAGCAGGGTTACGGCATTCGCTTCGCCATCGAGCCCAAGCCCAATGAGCCGCGCGGCGACATCTTCTTGCCCACCATCGGACACGCGTTGGCATTCATCAACGAGCTCGAGTACTCCGACATGGTCGGCCTCAATCCGGAGGTTGGGCATGAGCAGATGGCCGGCTTGAATTTCGTTCACGGCATCGCACAAGCCCTGTGGCACAAGAAGTTGTTCCACATCGACCTCAACGGTCAGCGTGGCGCACGATTCGATCAGGATCTTGTGTTCGGACACGGCGATCTCATCAACGCGTTCTACCTGGTCGACCTACTCGAGTCGGCGGGCTACGACGGGCCACGGCACTTCGACTACAAGCCGAGCCGCACCGAGGACATCGCCGGAGTGTGGGCGTCAGCGGCTGCCAACATGCGCATGTATGTAGTGCTGCGTGAGAAGGCGCGCGCGTTCCGTGCCGACCCTCGGGTGCAGGAAGCCCTGTCGGTATCCGGAGTCGGCCGGATGGCTGAACCCACCGTCGCAGTTGGCGAATCGTTCGCCGAACTCGTCGCCGACGTCGAAATGAACTTCGATGTCGAGGCAGCCAGCAGACGCGGATACTCGTACTCACAACTCGATCAACTCGGTCTCGAGCACCTGCTCGGTACCGCGTGAGTACGCCATGCGGGGCGGGGCGCACCGCCACGGTCCCGGCCACCACAGCTTCGACCACCGCAGCTTCGACCACCACAGCTTCGACCACCGCAGCTATGCGCACTGGCTGGTAGCCCGATGACCCACTCCATCACCCGCGCGCCAGACCCAGAGGTGCCCTCGCACGAGCGCGTCACGATGACTTCATCGGCCGGGATCGCCCTCGCAGTCGATCCGCAGGCTGGCATGGTCACTACGTCCTTGCTTTTCGGTGGCGTCGAAGTGCTCGGCAGGCGTGGCGGTTTGCCCAAGTACTTGACTGACCAGACTACTTTTGGCGTTCCACTGCTGGCCCCCTGGGCCAACCGTCTGGCCTCGGCCACGCAGCAGGTCGGAGCGGTCAACTGGTCAGTGCAGCCTGGTAGTCCAGGGGTGCACCCCGACGCATTCGGACAACCGCTGCACGGCCTACTCGGTGGCATCGACGCCTGGCAGATCGAAGACAGCGGCGCCGACAACGACCACGCATGGATCCGCAGCCGACTGCGCTTCGACGAGAGCCTGGATCGATTCCCCGGGTTCCCTTTCGCACACGATCTCGAGGTTGAGGTTGAGCTTCGTGGACATACTGCTCGTTACACCACATCGCTCACTGCCACTGGAAACCGTTCAGTACCAGTGGCTTTCGGCTGGCACCCATACGTGGCATTCCCTGAGATCCCTCGGGAGCAATGGCAGATCGATGTCCCATTCATCCGCCATGCGACAGCGAACGACGCCAGCATTCCCACCGGAGATGTCACCGATCGCCCTATCGAGAGTGGCGATCTAGGTAACCGGATCTACGACGATCTGTTCGTCGATCTTCCCGACAACTTGGTCGCTCGGGTCAGTGCCGGTGACCGCTCGGTCGAGTTTCGCTTTGTTCGCGGATACCCATTCGGGGTCATGTGGGCGCCGTCCCACTTGGACGTTGTCTGTATCGAACCCATGACCGCACCCACCGATCCGTTCTCAGGCAAGTGGCCGGTTCGGGTCGCGGAGCCAGGCCAGACAGTTGATGCTGTATTTGAGTTAACGGTGTCTCGTATCTAGAAGTGACGCCGTGGGGGTCGCGGCACTCCAGCCGAGAAGACGGAGTTCGAGAGAGGCGTGAAGGCAATGGAGACAAGGGATTTCGTCCGGTTGGCTAGATCCGCATCGGTAATTGGGATGGGCTGCTGGCAACTCGGCGCCGACTGGGGTTCAGTCGACGACGCCACTGCGCTTTCGACCTTGCACGCTGCCGCTGATGCTGGTGTCACGTTCTTCGACACTGCCGACGTATACGGCGATGGCCGCAGCGAGCGCCTCGTCGGCCAGTTCATTCGCGAACGCGCCGATACCGACCTGTTCGTCGCGACCAAGACTGGGCGGCGCGCCGCAGCGCAGGAGGACAGCCACTACACCGAAGCCAATCTCCGCTCGTGGATCGCGCGCTCCCTCGACAATCTCGGGGTCGAACGCCTCGACCTAGTGCAGTGGCACTGTCCACCGACAGCGACCATCGAGCGAGACTCGATGTATGACCTCTTCGATCAATTCGTCAGCGAAGGACTCATCGCCGGCTACGGAGTCAGTGTGGAAACCGTGCAGCAAGCTCTCACGGCAATGGCTCACCCGCACATCGCCAGTGTCCAGATCATCGCCAACGCGTTTCGGCTACGTCCATTCGTCGAGGTAATGCCAGTAGCCGCCCAAGCCGGTGTTGCAATCATCGTGCGCCTACCACTCGCCAGCGGCCTACTTGCCGGCACATACACCCGCGACTCCACCTTCTCCCACGACGATCACCGCACCTACAACCGCAACGGCGAGGCGTTCGACAAGGGTGAGACCTTCAGCGGTGTGCCCTTCGATATTGGTGTCGGTGCTGCCGCCCAACTCGCAACGTTCGTGACACCAGGTGTGTCAGCGGCGCAGGCGGCCCTTCGATGGGTGATCGACCAGCCAGGAGTCACCACCATCATCCCAGGCGCACGAAATGTGACCCAGGCTCAGGCCAACGCCTCAGTGGCTTTACTACCCGCGACCACCCCCGAGTACTCCAACGCAGTCATCCGAATCTATGACGAAGTGATCCGCGAGCACGTGCACAATCAGTGGTGATTACTCCCTGAGCGAGCACTCCCGGCGGCAGCGCCTTGAACGAAGGCCGCTTGATCTGCCGTGCTCAGAACCTTTGTCTCCCAACGATTCTCGGATGTGATCACTTCCATTTGGCTGCTGCTCCGTGCAAATACGCCCACTCGCAGTGACACACAGCAACCGATGGTGAGAGTGCTTCCCGAATCACACAAGATCAGATAGCGTGCCAATGCACCCGTCGAAATCAGATCCAGGTCAGGCAGTTGCATCAGGACCGCGATTTGCGAGGAGGGGTCGACGTGAACCAGCCATTGGCGGCGCCACCAGTAGAGCTGTTTCTTGCTAATCCAAACTTCCTTGTCTGTTTGGAGCCCCTTGATCACTCCGGCTCTGACAGTTGCCCCGAACATAACCCCGATCAGTCGGCCTCGAACGCGTGCGAATGCGAATACAGCGCGGGGTCTGGCACATGCACCTACCCGAACACAAACCACTAACAGCTCAAACCGTTGCAATCAGGGTCGTTTGGACCGGTCGACTCACTTGTCGTTTTCAGAGCAGAGCCATCCGATCTCGATATCTAGCAATGTCTGAGTGAAGCCTGCATCAACAAGCCACTACTCTGCCAGGCGTCGACACGCTTTCGTGTAGACCTCGTGACTGTGTCAGCCAAACAGCCTGAATGTCGCGAATCTCCTTCGGGAGATGCGGCGGCGTGGAACCGTGATCACTGTGATCAGCGCCAGGCGGAGTCACCCGACCCGCTCAGAACAGACGATCCGAGCGCCAGTTGAGTGGTCGCTGGTTCTCACCGCTGTATTCCTGATCTCGTTGACTCAACCTGACTTGACGTTCTTCTCCAGACCGACCGACTACACGATCCTGCACCTCGTGCTGGAGTTCGTGTCGATGGCGGTCTCGTTCATGGTGTTTGCGCTCGCGTGGAACCTTCGACTTAGACAGTCGAACAGCCAAATAATCGTTCTGGGCGTGACCTCGC
>Ga0194051_1000776_pt1 | contig 17840 bp, 15 predicted proteins | sample SepL2320m_MetaG_FD_161275 | JGI IMG/M metagenome (GOLD analysis project Ga0194051, IMG submission 161275) | Anoxic zone freshwater microbial communities from boreal shield lake in IISD Experimental Lakes Area, Ontario, Canada - Sep2016-L239-20m | ecosystem: Environmental > Aquatic > Freshwater >... | reverse complement strand
GCGCAAGGCCTTCGTGATCGACTTCGCCGCCGTCGAATCGACGAAGGGAACGGCGGCGAAGTCGATCACGAAGGCCTTGCGCTGGTCGGCGATCCGGTCGAGCACCGCGCCCACGGTCGAGGCCGCGCCGAAGAAGAAGGCGCCGGAGAGGCGATAGACCACGACCTTGCTGTCCGTCGCCAGACCGGGATCGTAGGGACCCCGTGGATCCGCATCGTCGGCACGATCCGGCGGAATGAGGGGCGCATGCTCCTCGATGCCGGTCGTGGTGGCCATGCGGTTGATGAACAATACCGCGCCCAGGGCGAAGCCCACGACGATGCCCTCGGTAAGGTCGCGGAAGATCGTCAGCAGGAAGGTGGCCAGCAGCACGACAGCGTCGCCGCGCGAACTGCGCAGCAGGGTCAGGAACTCGTGTTTCTCGGCCATGTTCCAGGCCACGATCGTGAGCACCCCGGCCAGCGCCGCCAGTGGAATGAGCGAGGCGAGAGGCGCCGCAAGCAGCATGAACAGCAGGAGAAAGCCCGAGTGCAGCATGCCGGCGATCGGACTGCGGGCGCCGGCGCGCACGTTGGTGGCGGTGCGTGCGATCGTGCCGGTGGCACAGATGCCGCCGAACAGGGCGGAGCCGATGTTGGCCACGCCCTGGGCCACCAGCTCGCAGTTCGAGCGATGGCGGCGACCGGTCATGCCGTCGGCGACGACCGCGGAGAGCAGCGATTCGATAGCGCCCAGCAACGCGAAGGCCACGGCGTCAGGCAGCACCGCCTGCATCTTGGCGAAGGTGATGTCCGGGAGACTGGGCGCGGGCAACATCGAGGGGATGCCGCCGAAGCGCGTGCCGATCGTCTCGACCGGCAGGCCGAGCGCCCAGGTCGCGAGCGAGGCGGCGACAACGGCGATCAGCAGACCGGGCCAATGCGGCCGCAGTCTCTTCAGCCCGACGATGAGGCCGATCGTCAGCACCGCGAGGCCAACCGTGGCCGGATTGACGGTCCCGAACGCGGGCGCCAGGGCCTCGAGCTTGGCGATGAACTCGCCGGGCTCCTTGCCCTGCAGCGTCAGGCCAAACAGATCCTTTAGCTGGCTGGCGAAGATGATGACGGCGATGCCCGCGGTAAACCCCACTGTCACCGGATAGGGGATGAACTTGATGTAGTCGCCCAGCCGCAGGAACCCTGCCGCCATGAGGAAGACGCCGGCCATCATGGTGGCAAGCAGCACGCCGTCGATGCCGTGCCGCGCCACGGCGGCGGCCACCAGCACGATGAAGGCGCCGGCCGGTCCGCCGACCTGGAAGCGGCTGCCGCCCAGCGCCGAAATGAGAAAGCCGCCGACGATGGCGGTGAAGAGTCCGCGTTCCGGTCCGAAGCCCGAGGCGATGGCGATTGCCATGGAAAGCGGCAGGGCGACGATAGCAACGGTGAGTCCGGCGATGACATCGGCGCGGAAGGCGGCGACGTCATAGCCCTCGCGCAGCACGGACACGAGCTTGGGCATGAATAGCGCCCGGAAACCCGGACGGTCGTTCAGTGGCAGGGTTGGGCTTTCGACAACCATTTGACTGTATATTTGTGTATTATTGAGATCGACAATACCCTTCGCACCACCCCGACGCAAATGCCGCGCCTAAACTGTTGAAGTAGTCATCCCGGACCGCGGGCCTCCTCAGGGCGGCGAATTACTCCCCCGCGCCCGCTCATGCTCATGAGGCGGGCGTCCATCCTGACCGCCTCATTCATTCGTTCTACTCCTTGTCGACCGGCGGCAGGTCTCGCGCACGCTGATAGGCGGCGGTGAAGTTGAGCGGCGTGTCGGACCGGCAGGGCAGCGCCCGCTTGGGGTCCGGATCGTCGATGAAGCTGTCGCGCAGGCGCCCGGCGCAGACATCCTGGACAACCACGCCGTGACCCTGGGCCCGGAAAACGACATGGCGCGACGACGTGAGCGACTTGGCGGCCTCGCGGCCCCACGCCGGCGGCGTGAGCCAGTCGTAGCCGCCGCTCAGCAGCAGCGTGGGAACTTCCGATGTCACCGGCTGGCGCTCGGCGGCGGGTGCGGGAGGCACGCGCCACGCCTGGCAGAAGGCCGGCGATTTGCTCTGTCGGGCATTGAGACTGTAGAGGCCGTTGGCCTCGATCTGCCGCCGGCGCGCCGCCCGGTCGACCGCCGCCCAGGTCTCGCGGCATTCGACGCTGTTGTAGAGACCGTCGAACTGCTGGGCGTTTTCCTCGAGCAGGCCGCCATCGGCGCTCTCGAGATCCTCGGCGAACATGCGCAGCAGGCGGAGATCGCCCTGCCCGATGGCGGCCACGGCTTCGGGAATGAGGGCCGCCTCGCCTTCGCGCATCATGTGCAGCAGCACCATGAGGAGCTTCGCGCCGTCGAGCCGCGCCGGCTGGGCGCCGTCCTCGAGCTGCAGGATCAGTGGCAGCGGCGTGCGTTCGGCGGCCATGATCGCCCCTTCGATCAACGCACGAACCGCCGGATGCCGTTCGCGGCAGACCGCATCCGCCGCGCAGTCGGCATAGAGCCGCTCGAAGGCACGACGCACGATCTCGGGCTCGTTCTGCTCGCCGTTCACCTGCGGCGGATAGACCCCGTCCAGCACCGCGGCGCGCACCAGTCCCGGATGCCGCCGCATCACTTCGAGTCCCCAGCGCGTGCCGTAGGACACGCCATAGAGATTGATCCGCGGCAGCGAAAAGGCGGTCGCGAGGTCGGCGACGTCGTCGGCCAGCGCCGGCGTCGTATACATCGAAAGGTCGATCTTGCGCCGCTCGAGAGAGGCCCGGCAGCTCAGCAGGATGTCGCGCTCCTGCTGCTCGGTGACCGCCCGCCGGCGGGCCTTGGCGGACTGGGAGATGCGCGGGTCGAAACAGTCGAGATTGGGCGTCGATCCGCCGGCGCCGCGCTGGCTCATGACAATGACGTCGCGGCGACGGCGGATATTGGCCGTCTCGTTCCACCAATCGCCTTCGGCCAGGGCATCGGCGCCCGGGGTCGACGCCACCAGCGGCGCATCGCCTGGTCCGCCCGAGAGATAGACGAGCGGTTCGAGGCCGGCCGTGCGCTTGGCCTTCAGGACGGCGACCTTCAGACGAACCTCGCGGCCCTGCGGCAGCTCGCGATTTTCGGCGACGATCAGCACGAAGCACTCGATGCGATCGCCGCGCGGCGGCTTGAAAGTGCAACGCTCACGCTCCAGCCGGGGCGCGGCCATGGCGTTTCCTGCCAAAGCCAACAGCAATCCTGCCAGAGCGTACCGGAGCAGCCGCGCCATGGAGAGGTTCTGCCACATCTCAGCTTGTGACGGCATGAAGTAATTCTATGGAACGCGACAGGCCGAACGCCTTGCTAGTGCGGGGACGCGGCCGCAAGTTGCGACCCATGACAACCCGTTCCTATTGGACCGCCGTCTGGTGCGGTTTCCTCGTCCTGACCATCGGTCTCGGCGTTCGCCAGAGCTTCGGCATCTTCCTGAAGCCCGTGTCCGCCGAGCTTCACGTCGGCCGCGAGTTGTTCTCGTTCGGCACCGCCGTGTCGATGCTGCTGATGGGGGCCGTGGCGCCCTTCTCGGGCCGGCTGGCCGACCGCTTCGGCTCGGCGCCGACCATCGCCGGCGGCGGCGCGGTCTACGTCTTGGGCATGATCGTGACGGCGACCATGCATTCCAGCGCCATGCTGATCCTGGGCAACGTCCTGGTCGGTATCGGCCTCTCGGCCGCGACCTTCGGGCCGGTGCTGGGCGTGATCCTGCGTGTGGCCCCGCCCGCCAAGCAGGCGCTGGCCGTGGGCATCTGCTCGGCCGGCGGCTCGTTCGGCCAGTTCTTCATCGTGCCGCTGGCGGCCGTCCTACAAAGCTATTTCGGCGACTGGCGGCCAACCATGTGGGCGCTCACGATCCTCGCCGTCCTGATCATGGTGCTGCCGCTCGGGCTGAATGACCGCAAGGAGATCGCCGCCTCCAAGAAGGGCAGCGGCGGCTCGCAGACGACCCGCGAGGCGCTCTCCGAGGCGTTCGGGCTGCGCAGCTATGTGCTGCTGGTGACCGGCTACTTCGTCTGCGGCTTCCACGTCGCCTTCGTCGGCGGCCATCTGCCGGCCTATATCTCCGACAAGGGGATCAGCCTGTCGCTGTTCGGCATCAACCTGACGCCGGTCGAGCTTGGCGGCTGGGCGATCGGCATGGTCGGCCTGTTCAATATCGCCGGCGCCATCCTGTGGAGCTCAATGGGAGCCAGGTACAAGCGCAAGAACCTGCTGACCCTGCTCTACCTGCTGCGCTCGATGGTCTTCCTGGGCTTCATGGTCGCGCCGCTGTCGGCGGCCTCGGTGCTGATCTTCGCGGGCTCGCTGGGCTTCCTGTGGCTGGGCACCGTGCCTCTCACCACTTCGCTGGTCGGCTTCATCTTCGGTCCGGTGCATGTCACGATGCTGAACGGCATCGTCTTCTTCGGCCATCAGGTCGGCAGCTTCGCTGGCGGCTGGGGCGGCGGCCTGCTGTTCGACCTGCAGGGCAACTACGACACGATGTGGTGGATCTCGATCGTGCTCGGCTTCGTCTCGGCGGCCCTGCATTGGCCGATCGTCGAGCAGCGCCTGCCGCGGGCGGCGGCGCTGCAGCCGGCATGATGACGGGCTGGCGAACGGCGCTTCTGTGGGGCGCCGTCGCCGTCGTCGTTGCCGCGACTGCCTTGTCGTTCGTGCTGTGGGGCCTGAACGGCCCGGCCTATCTCGTCGACCTGATCGCCGCCTACTGCCTCTAGACTACAAGACGAACTTGCTGAGGTCGGTGTTCTTGGCGAGCTCGCTCACGTGGGAACGCACGTAGGCGGCGTCGATCTCGAGCTTGTGGCCGGGCTTGTCCGAGGCGGTGAAGCTGATCTCCTCGAGCAGCTTCTCCATCACGGTGTGCAGTCGCCTGGCACCGATGTTCTCGACCGTCTCGTTGATCTCAGCCGACAGCCGCGCCAGCTCGTCGATGGCGTCGTCCTTGAAATCGAGGTCGACCTTCTCGGTCGCCAGCAGCGCCTTGTACTGCTTCACCAGGCTCGCCTCGGGCTCGGTCAGGATGCGGCGGAAATCGTCCTGGCCGAGCGAGGCCAGGCTGACGCGGATCGGCAGCCGACCCTGCAGCTCGGGCAGCATGTCCGAGGGCTTGGACATGTGGAACGCGCCGGAGCAGATGAACAGCACGTGGTCGGTCTTCACCGGACCGTGCTTGGTGTTCACCGTGGTGCCCTCGATCAGCGGCAGCAGGTCGCGCTGCACGCCCTCGCGGCTCACGTCGCCGCCGCCGCGGAACTCGCTGCGCGCCGTGATCTTGTCGATCTCGTCGATGAAGACGATGCCGTTCTGCTCGACCGACTCGCGGGCCTCGCGCACCACGCGCTCCTGGTCGAGCAGCTTGTCGCTTTCCTCGCGCAGCAACGCCGCATGGCTGTCGGCCACGGTCATCTTGCGCTTCTTGGTGCGGCCGCCGAAGGCCTTGCCCAGCATGTCGCCGATATTGATCATGCCGACCGAGCCGCCGGGCTGGCCGGGCACTTCGAACTGCATGGGCGAACTGGAGTCCGCGACCTCGACCTCGATCTCGCGATCGTTGAGCTCGCCGCCGCGCAGCTTGTGGCGGAAGCGCAGGCGCGTTTCCTCGCTGGCATTGGGGCCGCAGAGGGCATCGAGCACGCGGTCCTCGGCGGCCATCTCGGCCTTGGCGCGCACATCCTTGCGCAGGCGCTCGCGCGTCATGTCGATGGCGGCTTCCATCAGGTCGCGCGCGATCTGCTCGACGTCGCGGCCGACGTAGCCCACCTCGGTGAACTTGGTCGCCTCGACTTTCAGGAACGGCGCGTTGGCGAGCTTGGCCAGGCGGCGCGCGATCTCGGTCTTGCCGCAGCCGGTCGGGCCGATCATCAGGATGTTCTTGGGCAGAACTTCCTCACGCAGGCCCTCGGGCAATTGCAGGCGGCGCCAGCGGTTGCGCAGCGCAATGGCCACCGCGCGCTTGGCGTCCTGCTGGCCGACGATGTGCTTGTCGAGTTCGGAGACGATCTCACGCGGCGAAAAATCATTGCTCATGGGGGATCAGAGCTTCTCGATGACGAGGTTATGGTTGGTGTAGACGCAGATGTCGCCGGCGATCTTCATCGCCTTGCGGGCGATTGCCTCGGCATCCATGCCCTCGATGTCGATCAGCGCCCGCGCGGCGGAGAGCGCGTAGTTGCCGCCCGAGCCGATGGCGATGATGCCGCCTTCCGGCTCCAGCACGTCGCCGGTGCCCGACAGCAGCAGCGACACGTCCTTGTCGGCCACGGCCATCATCGCCTCCAGCCGGCGCAGATAGCGGTCGGTGCGCCAGTCCTTGGCGAGCTCGATGGCGGCACGCAGGAGCTGGCCGGGATGGCGTTCGAGTTTCGCCTCCAGCCGCTCGAAGAGGGTGAAGGCATCGGCCGTGGCGCCGGCGAAGCCGGCCACGATCTGGCCGTTGCCGATGCGGCGGACTTTCTTGGCGTTGCCCTTGACGATGGTCTGGCCCATCGAGACCTGGCCGTCGCCGGCCATCACCACCTCATTGCCCTTGCGGACCGAGAGAATGGTCGTGGCATGCCAGCCGGGGCTGGCGGAACTGTCGGATTGTGGGGACATGCGACCCTAAATAAGCATTCACGGCACGAAATCAATTGCCACGCGCCGCGCGGCTCCCGCACGGGTCATGCTAACGTCGGGGCATGAGCGATCAGGATCCCGTCATCGTTGTTGGCGCCGGCATTGCCGGCACCGCGGCCGCCCGCGCCCTGCAGCGCGCCGGCCATAGCGTCACCCTCCTCGACAGCGCCGAGCCCGGCCGGGCGACGTCCTACGGCAACGCGGGGTTTCTCTCCCTCGACAGCCTGATCCCGCTGGCGCGGCCGGCGACGCTGAAGAAGGTCCCGCAGATGCTGATGGACCGCGATGGTCCCCTCACCCTGCACCCGCCCAGCCTGCCGTGGCTGCTGCCCTGGATGGCGCGGTTCGCCCGCGCGTCGTTGAGCCCGGCCGAAGTGCAGAAGGGAACGGACGCGCTGAAGGCGCTGATGCTCGAAGCCGACGTCGCCTGGAAGGCCGAGATCCAGGCCTCGGGCCTGGGCGAGCTGTTCCAGACCCGCGGCGCCCTCTACGTCTACGAAAGCGAGGCGGCGTTCCTCGGCACCGACGAGATGCGCGGCCTGCAGATGAACAAGGGCACCGAGTTTGAGGTCGTGAGCGGCGACCGCGCGCGCGAACTGGCGCCCGGCCTCAGCCCGCACATCGTGCGCGGCATCCACTATCCGAACGGCACCCACACCATCAATCCCTACCGTGTCGTGGCGACGCTGGCCGAGCGCTTCGCCGCCGACGGCGGCACCATCCTGCGCGGCCGCGTGCGCGGCTTTGGCCGCGAGGGCGCCAATGGGGGCAATCGCGTGACCTCGGTGCAGATCACCGACCAGACCCTGCCGGCCAAGGCCGTGGTCATCGCCGCCGGCCGCGCCTCGGGCGAGCTGACGCGCCTGCTGGGCTTCAACGCGCCGCTGGTGGCGGAGCGCGGCTATCACGTCATGGTGGCGCCCGACAACGTGCGCTTCGACCTGCCGGTCAGCCCGCCCGAGCGCGGCCTGTTCTTCACGCCGATGGAGGAAGGGCTGCGCATCGCCGGCACCGTCGAGCTCGCCGCCCCGCACCAGCCGCCGTCATGGCATCGCGCCGACCTGCTGCTGAAACATCTCAAGGCGATCTTCCCCGGCGTCGGCGGCGCCGAGCAAAGCCGCTGGATCGGCGAGCGGCCGACGCTGCCCGACTACCGGCCGGCCATCGGCCGCGCGCCGCGCCTGGCCAATGTCTATTGCAGCTACGGCCATCAGCATCTCGGCCTGACGTTGGCCACCGCGAGCGGCCGGCTGATCGCCCGCCAGATGGAGGGCGAGGCCCTGGCGAGCGCGCTCGCGGGCGCCGATCCGGGCCGTTTCGGCTAAGCCGTCCGCAGCGAGCAGCGGCACACGGAATGTGCCGCAACTGGAGGGCAGGTGTGCCGCTGCGTGTGCCGCAAGACCGCCATTCATGTGCCGTTTCAAGGGTCTGGCGGCAGGCCGTGGGACAGCGCCGAAGTCTTTCCGGCACAGCCCCGAATCGCGGGACTGTGCCGGAAAGACTCTAACCACCATACTGCAGCAGGACCTCGCCATTGCGCTTCAGCCAGTTCTGCGGTCCCTCGATCGGCACAGCGCAGAGCGTGCGGGCCAGGGCCCAGAAGCGCGGGCCGTGGTTCAGGTGCACGAGATGGGCGACCTCGTGCGCCACCAGATAGTCCAGCACCTCGGGCGGGGCGAACACCAGCCGCCAGGAAAACGACAGCGTCGCATCGGGCCCGCAGCTGCCCCAGCGCGAGCGGCTGTCGCGCACGGTGATGCGCTTGACCGGCCGCTCGACGCTCTGCGCCTTGGCATGGACCAGCGGCACCAGCCGGGCTTTCAGTTCCGCCGTCAGCCAGTCGCGCAGCCGGCGCGGCAGATGCTCAGACTTGCCCGCGACATGGATCTCGAACCCCTCCCGCCACACCGTCCCGCGGCGATCGTCGCGATGGCGGATGCGGTGCGGCGCGCCGAACAGCGGCACCTCGGCGCCGTCGACGAACGGCCGGTGCGCCGGCAGGCGTTTTAGCCGTGCCGCGATCCATCCCGCCTGGGCATGGGCGAAATCGACCGCCGTGCTGCGCGCCATGCGCGGCGGCGCCGTCAGCACGATGCGCCGCCGGGCGGCATCGACACGCAGCGAGGCGCGCCGGGCACGGGCACTACGCACGAACGTCACCGGCAGCGTATCGCCGGCATGAGCAATGGTCAGTTGCTCGGGCTCCGGAGTGGCTTTAGGCAGGACGAGACGACGTACGATGTCCGACAGCGACATGACCCGAATCATACAACAGGGGGAATCCCGACGTGAGCCTCGATATCACCCGGTTGCGCGCCGAAACCCCGGGCTGCGCCCATGTGCTGCATCTCAATGCCGCGGGCTCGGCGCTGCCCAGCCGGCGCACGCTGGACGCCACGCTCGATCATCTGCGGCTGGAAGCCGAGATCGGCGGCTATGAGGCGGCCGACAAGGCGCGCGATACGCTGAACGGCTTCTATCCCTCGGTCGCCCGATTGATCGGCGCCCATGAGGGCGAGATCGCCTTCATCGAGAACGCCACGCGCGCCTGGGACATGGCCTTCTATTCGCTCGACTTCCAGCCGGGCGACCGCATCCTGACCTGCGTCAGCGAATATTCGTCCAACTATATCTCCTACCTGCAGGTAGCGAAGAAGACCGGCGCGGAGGTGGTCGTCGTGCCCGACGACAAGCATGGCCAGATCGACCTCGGCGCGCTGGAACGCGCGATCGACAAGCGCACGAAGCTGGTGTCGATCTCGCATGTGCCGACCCAGGGCGGCCTGGTGCAGCCGGCCGAGGCGGTCGGCAAGATCACGAATGATGCCGGCGTGCTCTACCTGCTCGATGCCTGCCAGTCGGTCGGCCAGCTCCCGGTCGACGTGAACATGATCGGCTGCGATTTTCTCTCCATGACCGGCCGCAAGTACCTGCGTGGCCCGCGCGGCACCGGCTTCCTCTACGCAAAGGCGCGCACCACGTCGCACATCGAGCCGGTGTTTTTGGACAATCACGCCGCCCGCTGGAGCGACGACAACGCCTACACGGTGATGGGCGACGCCAAGCGCTTCGAGAACTGGGAACGCTATTTCGCCGGCGTCATCGGCCTGAAAGTCGCCGCCGACCAGGCGAACGAGCTCGGCGTGGAGGCGATCTGGGCGCGCCTGCGCCACCTGGCCGACGGTCTGCGCGCACGGCTTGCGCCGCTGAAGGGCGTCACCGTGACCGACCTCGGCCAGGTCCGCGGCGCCATCGTGACCTTCGCCGTCGCGGGCGCCGACCACAACGCGCTAAAAATGGCGCTGCGTGCGCAGGCGATCAATGTCAGCGTCTCGACGCAGTTCTCGTCGCGCCTCGATCTCAAGGGCCGCGGCCTGCTGAACGTCATGCGCGCCTCGGTGCATGTCTATAACACCGAGGAGGAGCTCGACCGATTCGTGGCTGCCCTCGACGCTGTGATCAGCCGCCGCTAACGTAGCATGGCGCTTGCTGCGCAGGCGCGGGGCAACGAAGGGGGCACTAATGTCGAATCGCAGGGCCTGGACTTGTCTCGCCTTGATGGCCGGCGCGATGCTGGCTGCCGGCATTCCGGCGCAGGCGCAGTCGCTGCTGCGCGTGGCCCCCGAGACGCTGAGCCGCGTCCTCGACCCGCATTTCACCACGTCGTTCACGACGCGCGACCTGGGCTACCTGATCTACGACACGTTGTTCGCCGTCGACGACACTTTTACGCCCAAGCCACAGATGGTCGAGAGCTACACGATCAGCCCCGACAAGCTCACCTATACGTTCGTCTTGCGGCCCGGCCTGAAGTGGCACGATGGCCAGCCGGTCACGGCGGCGGACTGCGTCGCCTCGATCCGCCGCTGGGCGTCGCGCGACAGCATGGGCCAGACGCTCACCCGGTTCATCGCCTCGCTCGACGCCGCCGACGCCGGCACCATCAAGCTGGTGCTGAAGGAGCCCTATGGGCTGGTGCTCGACAGCCTCGCCAAGATCGGTGCACCGGTGCCCTTCATGATGCCGGAGCGCATCGCCAGGACGCCGGGCAGCGAACAGGTAAAGGAGATCATGGGCTCCGGCCCCTACAAATTCCGCGCCGACCTGCACGAACCCGGCGTAAAAATCGTCCTCGACAAGTTCGCCGACTACAAGCCGCGCAGCGAGCCGCCCAACTGGGCCTCGGGTGCCAAGATCGCCAGGATGGATCGCATCGAGATGCTGGGCATGCCCGATGCGCAGACCCAGGTGAGCGCGCTGATCCGCGGCGAGGTCGACTATCTCGAGCGCGTCCCGGCCGACCTGCTGCCGCTGTTCGACGCCAAATCGGGCGCCAAGGCCGAAGTCGTGAGCAAGTTCGGCTTCCAGGCCATCATGCGCATGAACCACCTGCAGCCCCCCTTCAACGACGTGAAGGTGCGGCAGGCCATCGCCCGGGCGATCGACCGGACGATGTATGCCGGCGTCGTGGCGGGCGATCCGAAATTCGCGACCGATTGCGCCGCCATGTTCGGCTGCGGCATGCCCTATGAGAGCAAGGTCGGCATCCCGGCCCGCGACATGGCCGCCGCCAAGGCAATGCTGAAGGACGCCAATGTCGACATGTCGGCGCCTCTGGTGATGCTGCATGTCGCCAACGCGCCGGGCATCGCGGCCCTGGGCAACGTCACGCGCCAGGTGCTGGTCGATCTCGGCTTCAAGGTCGACATGGTGTCGATGGACTTCCAGACCTTCGCCACGCGCCGGCTGAACACCGGGCCGGTGGCGCAGGGTGGCTGGAACCTCGCGCACACGACCAACTCGGTGCCCGACCAGGGCAATCCCCTCAGCAATCCGTTCCTGGTGGCCTCCGGTCCGCCGGCGTCGGCCTGGGGCTGGCCGAAGGACGAAAAGATCGAGGAGCTGCGGCTCAAATTCGCCACCGCGCCGGACGAGACCGCGCGCAAGGCCATCGCCACCGAAATCCAGATCCGCGCCTACGAGCAGGTGCTCTACCTGCCGCTGTCGCAGTTCACGACGCCGTCGGCGTGGCGCAACAACCTCGAGGGCGTGCTGAAGTCGCCGGTCATGCTGCTCTACAACATCGACAAGAAGTAAGGATCGCGGCCATGGCGAAGGCGGTTGCCGACGAGTATCTGCGGTGCATTCCCAAGGCCGAGCTGCATTGCCATCTCGCCGGCACGTTGCGCGCGACCACGGTCGCCGAACTGGCCAGGCACTACGGCTTGCCGCTGCCACGGCCGGCGGAGCAGCTTTACCAATGGCCCGATTTCAACGGCTTCCTCGAGATCCTGCGCCTCACCGCGTCGGTGCTGCGCACGCCCGAGGATTTCAGCCGCGCGGTCTACGAGTATTGCGAGGATGCCAGGCGAGACGGCAACCTGCGGCACGTCGAGTTCTTCTTCAATCCCGACTACTTCTATCCCAACGGCATCGACTATCCGTCGATGGTGGCCGGCATGGCAGACGGCGTCGAGCGGGTGGGCCGCGCCTTCGGCATCTCGGCCCGGCTGATCTGCTGCATCGATCGGTCGATCAACTCTCCCGCCCAGGCCGTCGAGATCGTGGAGACCGCGCTCGCGCATCGCCACGAGCTGGTGATCGGCATCGGGCTGGACGGCAACGAAGGGGTCGGTCCTCCCGCCATTTTCGCCGAGGCCTATGCGCTCGCCCGCAAGGGCGGGCTCCGCCGCACGGCCCATTGCTGCGAGGACTACCTGACTCCCCTGGAAGCGCCGCCGACCAACTATCTGATCTGCCGCGACGTGCTCCGATGCGATCGCATCGACCACGGCTACAACATGCTGGCGTCCGACTTCGTCATGGCCGAGGCGCGGCGCGACGGGATGTATTTCACGCCCTGCGCCTGGACCAGCCTGATCCACAACCGACCCCATCGGCCGCAGCGCATCCGGCGCATGGTCGAGGCCGGCCTCAACGTCACGATCAACACCGACGATCCGGCGATGTTCGGGACCAATCTCGGCCACGGCTTCACAACCCTGTTCGAATCGATCGGCTGGGGCCCCGACATGGCCCGCAAATTCAGCCTGAACTCGGTCGAGGGCTCATGGCTGGACGAGGGCGACAAGAGCGCGCTCCGCATCGCCTTCCGCAAGGAAATCGCCGCACTCGACCAGAAGTTCGGCTACGAGACGGCGGCGCGGCCGGTCTAGCGTCGCCCCCTCACCTAGTCTCTCCCCCTCCGGGGGAGAGGAACATGACTCAGCTCTTCCTCCTCTCCCCCGCTAGGGGGGAGAGGTTGGGTGAGGGGGTGAGGCACATCACTTGCACCCCAAATTTCGTCTCTGGGCGATATCGCCATACAATGCCGCCAAATCGAGTGGGGGAGCTTCGGCCAATGCCTGTGTTTTTCGTCTGTGCCGGGCTGATCGGCCTGCTGGCGGTGATCCTGACCGTGAATATCGCGCGCCTCAGGGGCAAGAAGAAGATCAACCTCGGCGACGGCGGCGATCCCGAGATGCTGGCCGCCATCCGCGCGCACGCCAATTTGATCGAGTTCGCTCCGCTCTGCCTGCTGCTGATCTATATCGCGAGCGACTTCTACGGCTTCAGCCTCGTCGCCGGCCTGTCGGTCGTTCTGCTGGTGTCGCGCGCGCTGCATGCCGGCGGCATGATCGGCGTGATCCCGGGGGGCCGCTTCATGGGCGCCATGGGCACGACCCTGGTGCTGGCGGCCGCCTCGGTCATGGTCGTCATCGCGGGCATCGGCCTCAAGCAGTTCTAGGGCCGGCGAGCAGGACGGCGAGCACAGGACAATGGGCGATCCGGTCATCGTTCCGCTCTGGCTGTTCCTGCCGATCGCTGCCTTCGCGCTATGGTCCCTGCTCGACCGGCTGCTGATCCCGAGCGGCCGCTGGTTCCTGCGGCGCCGCCTCAACCGCCTGATCGACCGCGTCAACCGGCGGCTCGACGTCGAGATAAAACCGTTCCAGCTCACCAAGCGCCAGGTGCTGATCGACCGGCTGGTCTACGACCCGCAAGTGGTCGCCGCCGCCAACGACTACGCGCGGGAAAAGAACATCCCGCGCGAGGCGGCGATGACCGAGGTCCATCGCTACGCCCGCGAGATCGTGCCGACCTTCAACGCCTACGTCTATTTCCGCGTCGGCTATTCGATCGCCCGCACCGTCGCGCGCTTTCTCTATCGCGTCCGCCTCGGTTTCGCCGACGCGCGCACGCTGGGCGGTGTGCCGCCGAACACCGCCGTGGTGTTCGTCATGAACCACCGCAGCAACATGGACTATGTGCTGGTGGCCTTTCTCGCCGCCGAGCGGACGGCGCTCAGCTATGCGGTCGGCGAGTGGGCGCGCATCTGGCCGCTCCAACAGCTCATCCGCTCAATGGGCGCCTATTTCGTGCGGCGCAATTCGAACAACCCGATCTACCGCCGCGTGCTCGAACGCTACGTCCACATGGCGACCGAAGCCGGCGTGGCGCAGGCGATGTACCCCGAGGGCGGCCTGTCGCGTGACGGACGGCTGCGCGAGCCCAAGCTCGGCCTGTTCGACTACATGCTGAAGTCGTTCGACCCCAAGGGCGCCAACGACATCGTTTTCATTCCCGTGGCGCTCAACTACGACCGCGTCCTGGAGGACCGCACCCTGCTGCGCTCGCTCGAGGGCGACGCGCCCCGGCGCAGCGCCTGGTTCGCGGCCCGCACCGCGCTCGGCTTCTGGTTCAGCCAGATCGGCCTGATGCTGCGCGGGCGGTGGTTCCGCTTCGGCTACGCCTGCGTCAATTTCGGTGGCCTGATCTCGGCGCGCGACTGGCTGGCCCAACATGCCGGCGCCACCGGCGGCGATCTGCGCGGCCTCGACAAGGACCAGCGGTTCGAGATCGTGGGCCGCCTGGCGCACGACGTGATGGGCGAGATCGCCCGCCTCGTGCCGGTGCTGCCGGTGTCACTCATCACCACGGTTTTGCTGGAGGCCCTCGACACCAAGGAGGGGCCGCTCGACGAGCTGGAACTCAAGCGTCGCGTTTCCGACCTGATGGCGCACCTCGAGGCCCGGGGGGCCAAGCTCTACGTGCCGCGCGGCGACCGCGACTATGCCTTCCATGTCGGCCTGCGCATGCTGGTGCTGCGCCGCCTGGTCGACGAAAGCGCCGAAGGATTGTTTTCGGCGGCGGCAACCGAACGGCCCCTGCTCGCGTACTATGCCAATGCCGTCGCCCACCTGCGCTGAGTCATGATCACCGTACTCTGGCGCATCGCCTACTCAGCCGGCACGGGCTACTTCGCCAACCGGCTGTCGACGTCCGCGGCAGCCATGGCGTTCTATACGATGTTCGCGATCGGCCCGATCATGATCTTCAGCATCGCCATCGCCGAGCCGTTCGTCGGCAAGCTGATGGCGCAGCAGGCGATCTTCGATGCGCTCGGCACCGTCGTCGCCCACGAGCAGCTCAACAGCATCCGCCGCTTCGCCTCGCAGGATCTCTTCCGCGGCGGCGGCATCGCAGCGATCATCGGCGCCGCCGTCCTGCTCTATACCGGCACGCGCGTCTTCGTGGAGCTGGACGACGGCATCGATGCGATCTGGCGCAACGGCGGCAAGGTGCTCTACGTGCATCCGGTGCTGGCCAGCCTGAAATCCCGCCTGCTCGCGATCGCCCTCATGGTGGTGCTGGGCATCCTGCTCATCGTCGTCATCCTGGCGAGCGTGCTGATCTCGGCCTATGCCGGGGTCCTCGAACGCTTTCCGATCCTGGGCGACTGGATCGGCCCGGCGATATCGGCGTCCGTCCACTACGGCATTCTCTCGGCCTTCTTCACCCTGATCTACAAGTGGCTGCCGACCGGCGGCGTGCCGTGGAAATACGCCTTGATCGGCGGCGCGGTGAACGCGCTGCTGTTCGCCGCCGGCAACCGCGCGCTGGTCTACTATTTCGAGGTGGTACAGCTCACGTCGGCCTTCGGCGCCACGGCGGGCTTCGCCGCCATCATGGTGTGGATGTACTGGACGTCGCTCACCATCCTGATCGGCGCCCAGGTCGGTCGTTCCGCACGCGACATCCTGATCGACGATCGCCGCCGCGAGATGGTTGAGAACGATCTGTAGCGCGTTCACACGCGCTGCCGCCCGCCAGCGCGTGTGAACGCGCTTAAAACATGGTGGCAAGGACGCGGTCGGGCGGCTTGTGGCCGTCGGCGAAGGTCTTGATGTTGATCAGGACCTTCTCGCCCATCTCGATGCGGCCCTCGAGCGTGGCCGAGCCCATGTGCGGCAGCAGCACGACGCGCTCGAGCTCGAGCAGCTTCGGATTGACCTGCGGCTCGTGCTCGTAGACGTCGAGGCCGGCACCGGCCAGCTCGCCCGCCTTCAGCATGCGCACCAGCGCGTTCTCGTCGATCACCTCGCCGCGCGCGGTGTTGATGATGATCGCCGAGGGCTTCATCAATTTCAGGCGCCGCGCCGACAGCAGATGAAATGTCGCCGGCGTGTGCGGGCAGTTCACCGAGACGATGTCCATGCGCGCCAGCATCTGGTCGGGACTCTCCCAGTAGGTCGCCTCGAGTTCGCGCTCGATCTCGGCATGGACGCGCTTGCGGTTGTGATAGTGGATCGCGAGGCCAAAGCCGCGGGCGCGGCGCGCCAGCGCCTGGCCGATGCGCCCCATGCCAACGATGCCCATGCGCTTGCCCTGCAGGCGCGCGCCCAGCATCGAGGTCGGGCTCCAGCCGGTCCATTTGCCGGCGCGCACCAGGCGTTCGCCCTCGCCCATGCGCCGCGCCGTGGCCAGCACCAGCGCCATCGCCATGTCGGCGGTATCCTCGGTGAGAACGCCCGGCGTATTGGTGACCGTGATGGCGCGCTGGCGCGCCGTGTCGAGGTCGATGTGATCGACACCGGTGCCGAAGGAGGCAATGAGTTTCAACTGCGGGCCGGCCTGCGCCAGCAGGCGGCTGTCGATGCGGTCGGTGACGGTGGGCACCAGCACGTCGGCTGTCTTCACGGCCTCGACGAGCTGGGCGGCGTCGAGCGGCCGGTCTTCCGTGTTCAGCCGCGTCTCGAACAGCTCCATGAGCCGCGTCTCGATCGCGTCGGGCAGCTTCCGGGTGACGATCACCAGCGGCTTCTTCTTTGAACTGGACGGCATGTGCGATCGGTACCGGGCTGGTGCGACAGAAGACGTCTGCCCGATTACCAATTCCGCGCGCGCCTTGTCCAGCCAGCGCGGCGGATATCTGGCGCGGCGGAAAAGCGCGCTTTTTCAAGTACTTGTCGCCTCATATGAAGAATTGAGGTATGTTGAAGGCAATGGGAATTCGACTGTGCGTCTCGCTTTGCCTGGCCTTTGCCGCCTTTGGAGCCTTTCTGTCGGCCTCACCCGGGCCGGGCGCGAGCGCCCAGGCCACCGCCAAATCGACGTCGACCCAGCGTATGGGGTCCGGCCTGCCCATTCCGCGCTTCGCTTCGCTACGCTCCGACGAGGTCAATGTCCGGACCGGCCCCAACACGCGCTACCCCATCGATTGGGTCTTCAAGCGCAAGGCCATGCCGGTCGAAATCGTCGCCGAGTACGAGAATTGGCGCAAAATTCGCGATTGGCAGGGCGCCAGCGGCTGGGTCCACCAGAGCCTGCTGAGCGGCAAGCGCAGCTTCATCGTCCCGGCGAAGGCGGCCAGCCTTCACAAGACCCCTGCAGCCTCGGCCGAAGTCGTGGCCAAGCTGGAACCCGAGGTCGTTGGTGAGATCCGCTCCTGCGTCGGCGACTGGTGCCGTGTCAAAGTGCCCACCACCAGCGGCTGGATCGAACGAACCAGCATGTGGGGCGTCTATAAGTCCGAACCGATCAACTAGCGGTCGCCACAATCGGCACGTAGAAATGGGTCGCCGTGGCCCACGCAGTTAGCGCCCTCTATTCCAAGTTCAACCGCATGTCGCCGACGGCCGCGGCCGCGGCGGCGCTTCTGCATGTCGCCGTGGCGCTGGTGTTCCTGTTGGAGTTGCCGCGGCCCCTCGAAGCCATCGAAGAGGCGATCGAGTTCACGGTCGAGGAATTCAAGCCTCCAATGGAGCCGCAAGTCCCAGCCCCACCGGCTCCCGAACCGGCTGCCCCCGCGCCCACGCCCCAGCCGCCAACAGCTCAAGCCACGCCTCCGCCGCCGGTACCGAAGCCGACCCCAACCCCGACACCGACAC
>Ga0194051_1000771_pt1 | contig 17926 bp, 17 predicted proteins | sample SepL2320m_MetaG_FD_161275 | JGI IMG/M metagenome (GOLD analysis project Ga0194051, IMG submission 161275) | Anoxic zone freshwater microbial communities from boreal shield lake in IISD Experimental Lakes Area, Ontario, Canada - Sep2016-L239-20m | ecosystem: Environmental > Aquatic > Freshwater >... | reverse complement strand
ACATACATCTCCAACCGGTTGGAGATGTATGTAGATTGCATGGATATTGCCTTTTGGACGGAAACTTCATTCCAAGGTGCGAGTTTTGACTCCTCTAGCCAAACATGGAAGGCCAAACTGCAACTCAAAAATGGCCAAATTCGGACCCTACAACCCAAACACATCATCATGGCAACAAGCGTGAGTGGGACTCCTCATATTCCGCCTATCCCAACACTGGATCAATTCAAAGGCCAAGTTGTTCACTCAAGCAAGTTCACAGAAGGTACCCAATGGAACAAGAGGCCGATTTTAATAGTCGGAACTGGAACAAGTGCACATGACATCGCTCAAGATTTACATGGCCATGGCGCCCAGGTGAGCATGCTCCAGAGGAATTCAACTTTGGTCGTTAATGTAGAACCCAGCGCACAGCTCTATGATGGTTTGTACTTGGGAGAAGGCCCCTCGCTAGAAGATCGAGACTTGATCAACACCTCCATGTCAATGAAATTGATGTTGGCCACTCACAAGCGCTTGACCGATCAAGCCAAAACCCATGACCGGCCCATCCTTGATGCATTGGCAAAAGTAGGTTTTAAACTCAATGACGGCATTGACGGCACAGGATGGCCCTTTTTATTTAGAACTCGGGGCGGAGGATATTACTTCAACGTCGGGTGCTCGGATCTGATCGCCAAAGGAGAGATCAAAATTCTCCAAAACTCAGACCTTGAATCATTCCATGAAAATGGAGTGAAAATGAAAGATGGTTGCGTCCTTGATTTTGACGCAGTGGTTCTGGCAACGGGTTACAAAACACAATCAGAAATCCTCCCCACTTTATTTGGTGAGGAAGTGGCCCAAAAGGTTGGGGAAGTTTGGGGGTTTGATACGCAGAAACAAGAACTAAAAAATATGTGGTCTAGAACAGCTCAACCCGGTTTATGGTTCACCGGTGGGGCTTTCTCCCAGTGCCGTGCGTATTCAAAATACCTCGCACTACAAATCAAGGCCACTGAGTTGGGTTTGATGGAGCATTGATATCGTTTTGTTTGGGGTGAGTGGTTGGCCAATGGTTTGCGCGACTTTTAAATTTTAAAGTGAAAAATATCATGACTAGAAAATTTGTGGATCTGTCTGTACCCATTGAGAATGCAGTCAAGTCTGACCCGCCAGGCCTGGAGCCCAGCATCGAGTATCGGGACCATAAGTCGACTGCACCCTTGGTCGCAGCCCGTTACCAAGACTTAAAGCCCGAGGAGCTCTTGGATGGCGAAGGTTATGCCATCGAGTTTCTCAAACTCAACACCCATAACGGCACCCATGTAGACGCACCCTGGCACTTTGCATCGACCATGGACCACGGTAAAAAAGCCGCAACCATAGATGAAATTCCGCTCGATTGGTTTTATGGTCCGGGGGTCAAGCTTGATTTTCGTCACTTCCCTGATGGGTATGTGGTGAGCGGCCAGGATGTGGAGACGGAGCTCAAAAGAATTGGCCATGAACTTAAGCCCTACGACATCGTCATGGTCAACACCTCGGCTGGCAAGCGCTTTGGGGATCCAGACTATGTGGAAGCCGGATGTGGCATGGGTCGTGAAGCCACCATGTATCTCACTTCAAGAGGCGTGAGACTGACAGGTACAGACTGCTGGTCTTGGGATGCACACTTTAAACACATGGCTAAAACATACGCCGAGGTGAAAGATGTTGCAGTGATTTGGGAGGGGCATAAATCCAGTCGTGACATTGGCTATTGTCACATCGAAAAAATGCACAATTTAGAAGTCCTTCCCGCACATGGTTTTACCATTTCTTGCTTTCCAGTCAAAATCAAAGGTGGTTCAGCAGGCTGGGCTCGAGCAGTGGCCATCTTTGAGGAATAAGCCATGAAACTCTGCACATTCGTTCATCCCTTGGGGCATCAAGCCATTGGTGCAGTGAATGCACCAGATCAAAGCATCTTGGATCTAGACATCGCCTACCATCTTCAGCACCAAGCCCACTTGCCAGCCTTCACGTCCATGCTGTCATTGATCAATTCTGGCGAGGATGGACTCGACGCCGCAAAAAGCTTGGTCAAGGCATGGAACACCCAGGCCGTGCTGCCTCTTCATGGGCTTACAATTTTGTCTCCACTGCCAAGACCAGAACAAATCAGAGATTGTTTGGTCTTTGAACAGCATTTGCTCAATGCCATGAAGACCTGGGAGCTTTTGACCAAGCGTCCATCGATGCCTGTATCGCCATTGTGGTATCAGCGACCTACTTGGTACAAGGGCAATCGCTTTAGCGTGGTTGGTCATGAATGTGAGGTTCAATGGCCACCTTATTCTGAGCTCATGGATTTCGAGTTGGAGTTGGCCTGTGTCATTGGTAAAAGGGGGCGAGATATTTCTGAAAGCCAGGCACTCTCTCATATTTTTGGTTTTACCATCTTCAATGATTTTTCTGCCAGAGACACTCAAATGGATGAACGTCCATTGGGCATGGGCCCCATGAAGGGAAAGGATTTTGACACTGGCAATGTACTCGGGCCTTGGATTGTCACCACAGACGAAATCGGGGATCCTCAAAACTTAGAGATGCAGGTAAAAATCAATGGCGAGCGTTGGGGTGGAGGCAACTCTAAAGACATGCACCATTCTTTCGCAAAAATACTGTCCTTCATCTCTGCATCTGAAACCCTTCATCCTGGTGAGGTGATTGCATCTGGGACCGTACCCACTGGCTGTGGATTGGAGTTGAATCGGTTTTTAAAACCCAACGACGTGATCGAGCTTGAAGTCGAAAAAATTGGAATACTTAGAAATAAAATTGTTCGGCCAAAGGTCTGAACAAAAAAGCGTTTAAACGCCCTAGAATGAAGAGAATCACCCGGCACTCTCTTTCAAGCTCATTGGCCCCTCTAACTTCAGAACGGTAATCAATATGTTTAGACTCATCCACCTCAAGTGTTTTGCCTCATCTGCTTTTTGGGTCTTGTCTATTTTGTTGCAGTCTACTCCTGCAGTGGCCGATTACCCAGACCGCCCCATTCGACTCATCGTCCCCTTTCCTCCGGGCGCAGGAACCGACACAACAGCACGACTATTGGCAAACGCGCTTTCTACTCAAATCAAGCAAACGATTGTTGTCGAGAACAAAGCAGGTGGTGGTGGCTCGATTGGAGCTCAAGCCGTGGTGGACGCGCCAGCTGATGGATACACCCTTTTCTTTGCCACCACGGGTACCTTGGTTTTCAATCCTCATTTGTACTCCAAACTCAAATACAACCCCCTCTCAGACTTCACGTCAATTGCTGGCGTCGCCTCCTTTCCCAACGTCTTGGTGATCAGTCCCACGCTTCCAGTCAAGTCTGTGGCTGAGTTCATCGCTCTCGCAAAGTCAAAACCCAGTCAATTGACCTATGGGTCTTCAGGCACCGGCAGTTCGAGTCACTTGGCAGTCATCCTCTTTGAGTCTCTGACCGAGACAAGCTATACCCATGTCCCCTACAAGGGCACCACACCAGCGTTGACAGATTTGCTAGGCGGTCGAATTGATTTCATGATTGACAACATCACCACCCACGCTGGCTTGGCCAAACAAGGTAAAGTCGTGGCGCTTGGTTTATCAGGTACAAGTCTTTCAAACATGCTGCCTGGTGTTTTGCCTTTGAGCAAACTTGGCGTTACAGGCTATGATATGGTTTTATGGTATGCGATCATGGGCCCTGTTGGACTCAGCCCCGACAGCGTCAACTTTTTGAGCGATAGCATCAAAATGATCGTCAACCAAACCAAGTTCAAAGCCGCACTTGAAGTTTTGGGCAATGACAGCATGTACATGCCGCCCAAAGAATTGGATGGTTTTATCAAACTAGAGCATCGCAAATGGGGTGAGATTGTCAAGCGTTCTGGCGTCAAACCTGAATAGGCAAACACTTATTCACAGAGCACGACTTAGAACAAGTGCCACAGACTCTTTTGTTCTCGCAATTGATCACTGCGATCGTCAAAAATGACGCGACCTTGCTTGACCACGATCGCTCTGTCCACATGATCCAATGTGGCTTGTACATTTTGTTCAACGATCAACAAGGTGGTCCCTAGAGCCTTGCTCGACAAATTGATCGCCTCTAACATATCGCGAACAATGATTGGAGCAAGTCCAGTGGTAGGCTCATCAAGCAACAACAATTTAGGCTTGCCCATCATGGCCATTCCCAGGGCCAGCATTTGTTGTTGACCCCCACTCAAAGCGCCGCCACGCTGATCTTGACGCTCTTTGAGTATGGGGAAAAGTCGGTAGACCTCGCAGACATGGGTTGGGTCGTGCATGAGCCCTGCGATGCTCAAGTTTTGAGCAACACTCAGCTCCTTAAAAATATTGTGCCCTTGGGGAACAAAACCAATACCTCTGCGAACATTCAACTCCACCTTGGAGGTATTCACAGGCTCGCCTTGCCAATGCACCAAACCGTTCATGGGTTTGAGCTCGCCAACACAACACTTTAGCAATGACGTTTTTCCAGCTCCGTTGTGCCCAAAGACACCTACTCGTTCACCTTCTTTTATGGATAAACTGATATCGTGTAATATTTGAAGCTTGCCATAGGAGGCGTTCAGATGCTCAATTTTCAACATGATGGATCTGTATCCTTCATGAGATCGGGATCATTTTTTTGACCACCAAAATAAAGCGCTTCAAGCGCTTTACTTGCCAATAAATCATCCACACTTCCTCGCTCAAGCAACTTGCCCGAGAACATAAACACTGCAGAATTGCACAAATCCTTGACAAAGGAGATGTTGTGCTCGACGACACAAATGGCTCGTCCTCGCTTGGCCTCTTGCCTCACAATGTCCTTGATGGTTTCATAGGACTGCCCTTCCACCCCTGCCATGGGCTCATCTAGCAATAAGCAAGGACCGTTGTTCATCAAAGCCCGGGCCAAACCAATGAGCTTTTGCTGACCAAAGGTCAAATCAGAGATCGGCGAATTGCTCAAACTTGCAAGGCCCATTCGGGCCAAAATATTCAGGGCGTCCTTCTCTTTTTCTGCTTGTAGGCTCTTGACTTTACCAGACTGGAAAAACAACGCTCTCAAATTTTCAGCCTCGTAATAACGACTTGCCACAACCAAATTATTCAAAACCGTCATGGAAGGGAAAAGCCTCATGTGCTGCCACGTGCGACTGATTCCACTTTGCGCCCTTTTCACCATAGAGAGGCCCTGCAAGGAGTGCCCCATGAGTGTGATCGCACCAGAATCGATTGGATAGATGCCTGAGATCAGATTGAAAAGGGAGGATTTTCCTGCTCCGTTGGGACCAATCAGTCCCAAAATCTCTCCTGCATGAATCTCCAAATCAATGTGCTCAGCCACCACAATACCCCCAAAGCGTTTGCACAATCTCTCTATTTTTAAAATCGGCATCATTTAGTGGATCCTGAGGAGTTTCGATCAAACGAAGCCATCAGTCCTTGAGGACGAACAAAAAGAAAAACAATCACGAGAAGGGAATACAAAAGTCCTTGCAAGGGAGCCATTACGCTTGGCGGAAAATTCAAAAATCCAATGGCTTGTGGCATGAAAAGCAACAAAACAGCACCCACCACTGGCCCCCATTGAGAACCCATACCTCCCACCACGACCATGGTCAAAATCATAGAGGACTGCAAGATTTCGAACTGATCTGGATTTACATATTGGTAGTAATAGGCATAAAGTCCCCCTGCAAGCCCAGCGCATGCACAGCCAATTCCAAAAATGACGAGTTTGACCTTCATGGCATTGCGCCCTAAAGATGTATAGACCAATTCATCATCCCTCATGGCCGTAATCAGCAAACCGTATGGCCCGCGAATTAGCCAACGAATAAATAAGAAAACCAGGGCGGCCAACGCAATTGAAATCAATGCAAACACAGTACTTCGATCCCCAAAGTCCACCACATTGGGAATGTTACCCAGTCCTGAGGCGCCACCCGTGAAGCCCAAATGTTTGATCACTTCTAAGAGCCCGAGTTGAAAGCCAATGCTGGTGATGAGCAAATAATCCCCAGATATTCGAAGGGAGGGGAGCGACAACATCAAAGAAAACACCAATGCAAGACCTGCGCCCAAGGCAACAGCAAAGGGGGGCCAAATAGACATGTTCACACTGAGTACACCACACGTGTAAGCACCAAGGGCAAAGAAAATGGGATGCGCAATGCTGACCAGGCCACCGTATCCTATGATTAAATTGAAACTTGAGCTCAAAATGACATAGATACCCATGAGCACAAGCACAGAGATCACATACTCCATCTAGGTTTTACCTCCACCCAAAAAGGATTTCATGGATTGCCAAGAAAACCCTTGAGGAAAAAACAAGATGGTTAGAAATAAAAAAGCGTATATCAAAAGGCTTTGCCATTCAGAGGGAATGACAAAGACGCTTAAAGACTGAAGCAAAGACAAAAGTATGGCCGCTGCTGCTGCACCAAACACCTGTCCCATGCCGCCCAATAAAGTTGCGATGACCGCCAACAACATCATCTGAAGTGGTGTATTGGGCAGCATGGCCACTTTAAGACCGAACAAATACATCCCTACCGTCATCAATAAACATGCCAAAACAATGGTGTAGAGATAGATGCGGTTGACGTCAATGCCATACAGTCGAGCCAAGGCCGGATGGTCCGCAACGGCCGACATGAATTGGCCTATATGGGTTTTATGCATGATGACAAACAGCGTGAGCACCGTCAATGCAGTGAGCGCCAAAGCCTGCAAATCCCAATGGCTGACCACAATGCCCCCAACCATGATCACGGGGGACATGATGTTTTTTGTGAGGCTAAGAGGTTCCGTGCCAAAACACATCGCAAAAAAATACCCCATGAATTGAGAGACCACAAGCGTCAATATGAAAAACGTCAGGCTCGTGGAATGCCGGGCCCTGAGGGTTTCTATGCCGTAACGGAAAAAACCAATGGCCGATACGCAGGTGATGAAAAAGGAGACCAGTACCGCCAGCCACATGGGCCAATCAAAGATATTGAGGCACACATACAGAGAATAAAAAACAATGCACATGAAACCGGCTTGGGCAAAATTCCATATTTTCACAACCTTCAAAATCAATGAAAATGACATTGCAAAAAGGACCGCATAAGAAGAAATGGCCAAGCCAGTCCATAAAATTTGCAAAAGGATGGAAAAGGTCACTTTAAGCCACCCTTTAAAAACGAACGTTTCGATTGAATCAAAAAGTCATTCAAAAGTCGTTATTTGATCGTTGCCAAGGGTACAAAAGCGCCTTTTTCTACCGTTAAAAGATAGACGGGTTTTTTAACCCGGTGATCTGCTCCAACTTCAAGCATCCCCGTCATGGGCAAATCAAAGTCTTTGATCGTGATCAAGGCTTTTCTCAAATTCTCTCCTGTTGCGGGTAACTTATTTTTCGCAATCCATCTGAATAATTCGGCCACAATGTAAGGACTGTCGTAGAGATATTGTGTATAGGGCAATCCATTGGGCGTGCGCTTTTCAGTGGTTTGCCAACGCTTGATGAAAGCGGCTACATTGGGATTGTCATTGACACCCGGCGCCAAGGAGGTCACGATCAACCCCTCTGCAGCGCTGCCCAATTGTTCAATCACTTTGGGGTTGTAACCGGCTGAGTAGCTAGAAACTCTCTGGGTGATTCCGAGTTGACGCATTTGGGCAATGACTTGTGGCAAATCGGTGATAAGCCCTTGAATGTGAATAATCTCAGGGTTTGCCGCTTTGACTTTTAAGAGTGCGCCCGTAAAGTCAGTGGCTTTTGCATCATAAGCTTCATAAGCCACGATCTTGCCTCCAGACTTTTCAAAGGTGGATTTATAGATGTTTGCACCCTCAACCCCAGAGTCATTGTTGATGTACATGACGGCTGCGCTTTGTTTACCCAAGGTCTTGTGGCTGTATTGAGCCAAAGCAGACACATCGACATCGGCCAAAGGGAAAGTGGTGTAGACATAGTCGCCAAGCGTGGCAATCTCAGGTGAATTGGCACCTACACTTAACTCTAAAACCTTCTCCCGGTTCGCAATGGGTGCAACCGCTTTCACCACAGCACTCCAAGACGTTAGGAAAATAGGTAATTTGTCCACACTCACAAAACGCTTGGCCGCATTGATTCCAAGCTGGGGATCGGCCGCGGTATCGATCAAAATCATCTCCAACTGTCTACCGTTGACCCCTCCTTTGGCGTTGATATCAGCCACACCCCATTGGGCGGCTTTCACCTGATCGGCACCAAAGAGAGCTTGCGTGCCGGACAAGGGCATGGACAAGCCAAATTTGATGGTTTCATTCGTTTGGGCCGTGGCTATGCAAGCACAAAAGGCACTCAAACCGAGTACTGCCAAGGTCAGAGAAAGAAAGGGGCGTCGTTTTTGATGCATCGCAAGAACTCCTTAATGGGGAAAAACACAAAGAACCTATCATCACAATTTTTATAAGAGTCTAGCCTATTTAGGCCCTTGAACCAATCGGTTGAAGTACTGAGATCAGCTCTTTGGTGCTGGATACATCTGCGTACTTCTCTGACATGTCAAATAAATTAACCGCATGAGAGGTCAAACTGCGATCGTAAACCGCATCATGTGGAACGGCTACTTTGAAATTCAAGGAAAAAGCATCAACAACACTCGATCGCACACAGCCGCTGGTACTGCAACCCGTGACGACCAAGGTATCGGCCTGTAAATCAATCAAATGACTGGCCAAAGCAGTTGCAAAAAAAGCACTGGGGTGTTTTTTGGGGAGCAAGACGTCCCCGTCTTGGGGTTTGATTTGTTCAACAAATTCATAGCCATTGGCCGCAATATTCATGATGCCTGGGATTTTTTCAGCCAGTCGCCCACCTTCATTTTTAATCTTTGGGGCAACGTGAGGATAGAGAACTGGCCAGCCTTTTTGACGAAAAAGCACCAACAATTCTTCAATATGCACCAAAGCATCCCAGGCCACTTCCCCGCAACTTGTGGGAAACTCTTTGATTGCTTCGAAAAAGGGCATGGGCCGAGTTCCTACCGTTCGGTATTGAACATCGATGATCAAGAGCGCAGGTCGACTCCCTACACCAGAAGGTTTGCCAAATCCAGCAGCGCGATAAGCGCGTTGTTCATCTTGGCTGATGACGTTGTCCCAAGGTTTCAAAATATTCTCCTTAAAGATGTTCTTTTTAATTAGGGGCTCTAAACAGATATTGTCCAGCGCCAGCTTGACCCATGATCTTGCCTTCGTGCATGACGGTGCATCCTCGCAAAATGGTACGTACAGGCCAACCCTTGAAATGCTGTCCTTCGTACAAACTGTAATCTGAATAAGAACCCAGCTCAGAAGGAATGACTTCACGCTCCAAATTCAGATCCACCAGGGTGATGTCAGCATCCTTACCAATGTCCAGTGACCCTTTCGTGTTCTGTATATTGAAAATCTCAGCAGGAGACTGCGTGAGCAGTTGTGCAATGCGTTGCAGTGAAAGTCGCCCCTTATGGTAACCCTCGGACAAGAGAACCGGCAAAATCGTCGCTGTTCCAGGAAAGCCTTGCGAGGCGAGCCAAAATGGTTTTTCTTTGGTGGCCTTTTTTCTTGGAACATGGTCTGAGGCAACGACATGAATTGAACCATCTTGCAACCCCTCCCACATTGCAGAGACATCATCGGCACTTCGAAATGGAGGGTTTGCCTTGCCTAAAGAGCCCAAATCAGATTCACACGTATGCGTTAAGTAATGGGGACAAGTTTCAACATAAATACGATCATATCGAGCTTTCCACTTCCTCACCTCGTCCAAAGCCAGTCGGGTGCTGATGTGAGGAATATAGATTTGCGCTCCTAAATGTTCAGCGAAATACATGGCCCGAACGCAGCTTTCGGCCTCGGTAAAGGGTGGCTTTGCACGAGCCCAGTCTTTAAGACTAGGAGACTCTAAGGATTGCATCTTGGTTCTCAACCGATTGACAATCTCAATGTTTTCAGTATGACAGACAATGGTCACATTCTTGAGTTTTGCAGCGTTCTCAAGCAAATCATAGAAAAAACCATCATCGGTCCCATCTAGTCCCAAATAGCGGCCCTCTTCACCTTTGAAATTCATGAAGTATTTAAAGGAAGACACGCCGTATTTTTTTACATAGTCAGGCATTTGAGCAATGTGCAATTCATTGGCAGCACTAAAATGAAAGCCATAATCAACATAGCACCGACTCTTTGCATAGCCTTGTTCTCGGGTATACACATTTGTGTAGTCCTCGTTATTCAAAAAATAACCCAAAACAGTTGTAAATCCTCCTTGAGCTGCGTAAATGGTCTCTGACTCGTATTCAGTAATTTTTTCAGCAAAACCGAAATGCAAGTGTGCATCAATCAATCCTGGAAAGGCAATCAAACCATGGGCTGAAAGCTCTGGAATACTTGCATCCACCATGGTGCCAGGAATTAAACGACCAGCGATCTTGCCTTGGATCACTAAAATATCTTGATCCATCGGTTGGGTGAATGCATCGACAACTTTTGCGCCACGTAAAATGAAACTAGCGTGATTTGAGCTCATGGTTGCGTCTTTCATAAATCCAATAATTGATAAAGCTCGATGAGGTTCTTAGGCTTGGCATAAGTCTCCTTGAGGGTTAGAGCTAAGAGACTGGCGTCTAAAAAGTCACAGTCTAATCCAATTCCAATGCATACAAGACGCCCTCTGGTATCCGAATCTGGCCAAATCGAAATCGGCGTTGGAGAATGGAAGTGATTGCCTACGCCATGAATCATCACGTGCGAGGCGGGCTCCAGCATAGAGACCATCCCCTTGCACCTGAGCAGTCTCACACCATATTCGTTCTTGATGATCTCCCACCAAGCAGAAAGTCCAGGCCAAGTGGGCTTGTTGTCAATAAAACGAGCCCATGAGTTGGTATTTGAAGAGTGCTTGGCAAGGGGTATGTAGTGAGCATTGCCACCCAATTGAAGTCCATAGCTTGATACATTGGGGCTTGATCGCAACGCTTTTATGAAGTTAAAGCTCGCATTTTGAGCCTCATTAAAGATGCTAAAAACCAAATCCTCCTCATGGGCATCAATCAACGTTGCAAAAGGGTTTAAGTCTCTAAGACGCGAGTCAAGCAGTTCGAATTGCTCACTGCTGGCGAGGTCTTTTTTAGTAATCACTAAAAAATCAGCTGCCATGACTTGTCGAACTGACTCAGGATAGGCATCAAGTTGATCGAAGGCATTCAAGGCGTCCATTGTTGTCACAACAGCACCCAATTGAAAGTAAGGTTTCAAAACAGGATCGCCTATTAAGGCATGAAGCGAGGGAAGCGGATCTGCCAAGCCCGAAGACTCAATAACCACCTTCATCAATGAGCCTAGACCCTTTTGCGTTGAATAGTGATGGATTTCCATCAAGGTCTCGCGCAATGAATGCGTAATGGTGCAACACAAACAACCTGAGTCAAGTAAATACACATTGTCTGAGAGTTGGCTATAAACCCATTGATCCAATCCCACTTCACCGAATTCGTTGACAACAATCGCAAAGCGCTGGGGATTTCCTGTGCTTAAAACTTGATTGAGAAGAGTGGTTTTACCGCTTCCCAAAAAACCAGTTAAAAAGTCACAAAAAATCATATTGTGCAATGAGGCCGCTGGAAATCATCTATATTCATGGTGAGACAATTATTTAAAAAATAACAAGCTTGGTAGATGAAAGTTTAAATCGCTATCAGCTAAAAGACCAAGCTATTTTTTGATTAAACCTACATTTGAATAACCTAAACCTGATAAAAATCAATGAACAAATAAAAAAATTAGGGTGGGCTTTGTTGGTATTTTTACTGTCTAAATAAACCTAATTTTTCAAGCACTGGCAAATCGTTGATTTCAAAAATACGAGATATTTCGCTCGAATTAAAACAAGCTTCATGCCAAGAAGGCAAGGCCAACACGTCTCCAAATTTCCAGTTCACCTCTAGGCCTCCCAAATTTACAGTACCACTGCCATGGGCTATGCAAAAAATTCGACTCACCGTTGATCTAGGAATATTCAAAATACCATTCAACGGTAGATGATGGTAGCTCAAGCACTGTGTAACGATGTGAGACTGAGAATCTAAGATTTGAGTATGAGAATTTGATCCTAAGCTATGAGAATCACCTGGTACCAGAGAAGATGGGTTGTTTAATAATTCTTTTTCTTTAAACCAATACTCATGGTGTTCAGGTGAATCCTTGACAGTCTGAATAGATTCATTTGAAGGCTCAAAAAACATAGGCTCTAAAAGATGAATCAGCGGTACGTCGAGTATGTCTATCCAATAGGCGCAGGCATCACTTTCATTGTAGTGCGAATGCATTGTGCCACCAGGAGTCAGTAAAATATCTCCTGAGAGCATTGGTAGCTTAACCCCATCAACAACACTAAATGCACCGGGTTTTGCCTCTAAAACAAAACGCAAAGCGTTGGGAGAATGTTTATGGGGTTTGGCATATTCTCCAGGCTTAATCATTTGATAAGCGGCGACCAAAGTTCGAACAGTATCATAGTCGTTGTCTTCAACTGGGTTGTATAAAAGCAAATTTCGCCTTTCCGCAAGTTCAGTATCCATCCAAAGACCTGCTTGATCAAGAGCAAGCTTACCCAGTTGATAGCTCCAATGCATAGGCTTAAACTCCGTACGAGGCGATTTCCACAAAGAATCTCTTTTTTTATGCCACCCTGCGGTAAAAAATTGATGGTCAATGAGAGGATACAATTCATCCAAATTTGTTGCTTTGGAAAAGGAGTCTAAGGCACTGGGTAGTGTGAGTTTCATAGGTGTGGTCTTTAGTACATCAAAAATAACAAGCGCTTTACTGCCAAAGCTATCAAAATCAGGCAATTTATAGATTTTCCAACAATCATACTGCCAACCAACTAAGTACATCTCCTATGAAAGTCAATATGCACTTTAAACTATAGTAAGAACAGTGCGAAGTGCATCAATATTCAGCAGAAGAAATGAGCAATAAAAGCATTGAATATGACTTAATTATGTCAGATTTGAAAACAAGAAGATCAATAAAAATCAATTAACCATCGCTTATGAAAATTCAAAAAAATCCCGTACGTTTACTTCAAAAAGTTGTTTGTGGAATAATTTTCTTATTTTCTTTTGTAAATGCAAATGCTGCATATCCAGATCATCCCATTCGATTAATCATCCCCTACGCTGCAGGAGGTCCAACCGACATCTTGGGAAGAATAATCGGTGAAAAGATGGGAGATATATTAAAACAAAGCATTGTGATTGACAACCGCCAAGGCGCCGGAGCCAATGTTGGAATCATGGCTGTGGCCAAATCACCTAGTGACGGTTATACGATCTTATTTGGAGATATCAATCTTGTGATCAATCCATTTCTATATAAAAATTTAAGCTTTGATGTCCAAAGAGACTTTTCTAGCGTAGGCTTGGTAGCCTCCGCCCCATTGGTTTTAATAGTAAGTCAAAACTCTCCTTTTAAAAATATCACTGACTTGGTTTCATCTGTGAAATCAAAACCTGGTGTATTTAACTATGGATCCGCTGGTGCTGGAAATACAACCCATCTGGCCATGGAACTCCTCAAATCCAAGTATGGACTTGAAATTGCACATGTACCCTATAAGGGTGCAACACCAGCCATCAACGACATAATCGCGGGTCATATTGATTGCATGGTTGTAGGTTTAAGTGCTGCAAAAGCATTGATCGAGGGAGGAAAACTGCGCGCGTTAGCCATCACTGGAGATAAACGCGCGGTAAATCTACCGTCTGTCGTCACTTTTGAACAAGCTGGTTTTCCTCTGCCAGAGATGAAAATCGGATCTTGGTGGGGTGTTTTAGCCCCAAAAGGAACGCCAAGCGAAGTGACTCAAGAGTTGAATAATGCCTTGAATGCAAGTATCAATTCAAACGAAATTAAATCAAAATTAAGAGAACTCAATATTGAACCACTAGGTGGAACGATTGGGGAGCTTGATCGATGGATGGGCAATGAAATCGAAACTTGGTCAAAGGTCATCAAAAAAGCCAATATACAAATCGAACCTTGATCAATTTCTGAGCCCTCAATGAAATGATCGAGATATAAAGATATAGAGAATTACAATTAGATGGTCTTCAAAGGCTTTTCAAGTAATCCACAGCGCCATAATGAAGTAAGCATAGACGTATTTAATAAAAAATCAATTGATTCTTTTTCATTTGCTTCAAGCGCTCTCCATTTGTTAAACAATTTCTCACGAGCCTGATCATCTGACTCTTTCAAAGCGTTGTAATTATTTTGTGTTTGATGATGAATGGCATTGATTGCTTCGTGGCGTCTTTGTTTCTCATAATCATCGAAATGCTCGCTATCAGTAAAAAAATAGTCCTTGAAAATATTGGACAAACTCACTGCATCATGCAAACCGCCATTAAGTCCCATTCCCCCTTTGGGATTGTTTAAGTGAGCGGCATCTCCAGCAAGAAAAACCCGACCCACTCTGTATCGATCAACTACACGCTGATGAACATGATACACACCCTTTACCTCTATTTGACGACTGCTTAAATTAGGAATCAGCGAAGCGAGACGAGAATCGATATAATCATCGCTCAGAGCAACTTCATCCTCTAAATCATTAGAAAGTGGCAAACTCATACGCCATAAGTCTGGAATTTTAAGCATATGTGCATAATTCACAGGATCAGAAAAATAGTTGACAAACGACAAATTATCAAAAGAATTGCGCATATCAAATGGAGTACCAAGGACTAAAATTTTCTCCTCGTAAGTAAAGCCTTTAAATTCAAGACCCAAAGACTTACGGGTAGCACTTTTCCCACCGTCTGTTCCAATGACCCAAAGAGTCTTTACGATTTTCTTGACATTTAAATGTATAAACTCAAGTTCAACCTCATCGCTATTTTGTTTCAGTTTGATTAACTCATGGTCCATGAAAATTTGAACATTGTGCATATTTTCTAGCTCGTGATACAAGAACTCACTCAATTTAAATTGTTCACATTGCAATCGAAACGGATGACGAGTAAAGGGAGCAATAAGCGCGTGATCAAATTGAGCAATTCTCCCTTCCTTCCAACCTCGATATTGAAAATCTGGACAAGCAATTCCTCTGTCTATGAGGCCTTTGGTAATACCCGAATCTGATAATAAATCCAAGGTACCTGAGTGAAAAGTCGAAGCCCGGTAATCTTTTTGAAGCAGTTTATTTCGTTCAAATATTTTAATATTCAAACCACTCTGAGCCATGAGATAAGCCAAGGTAAGACCAACCGGACCGGCTCCAATAATTACAACTTCGTCTTTAGGTGTCATACTGATGGGATGATTAATACAGAGAAAAAATTAATTCAATGAAATCTTATTTTTTTCAATGATGCGGCTGACATTTTGAATTTCCTTAATAACTATATTTTGCAACTCCTCGGGTGAGCTTGTATTGACATCAAGACCCTGCTTTTCTAATGCATCCCTAACCTGAGGGGAAAGTAAAATACTTTTAAGATCATTATTTAAACTTTTGACCAGTGCGGTCGGCAAAGACTTTGGCCCCCAAAAGCCATACCAAATATCTGCTTCAGCACCATCAAGTCCCAATTCACTGAAAGTTTGAATGGATGGGGCCTTCTGATTTCGTTTAGCACTGGCAAGGGCAAGTGCGATCAAACGGCCTGAATTCACATGTGGCATGACCACGTGAACGGGTACTAGGCTAACACTCACTTGTCCACCTAAAAGATCATTCAGCGCGCCAGCTGAGCCCTTATAGGGTATATGCAACACATCGATTTTTGAAATATCTTTAAGCAACTCCATTGATATATGCTGACTGGTTCCAAGACCCGCAGATGCGTATGTAAGTGCGCCAGGTTGAGCCTTTGCACGTTGAATAAATTCTCTAAAATCTGAAAAACCACTTTTTGGATGGGTCACCAAAATTGATGTGCCATATGCAGCTAAAGTAATCGGCGTAAAATCTACAACGGGATCATAGGTCACATTTTTATAAAGCATTGGTGCAATGGAAAAAGTTTTCGCATTCACCATCAATGTTAATCCATCTGGCAAACTCTTGGCCACCATCATTGCACCAATATTTCCACTGGCCCCTTGGTGATTTTCAACAATCACAGCTTGCTTTCTTATCCGAGATAACTCAGGAACAACAGTCCTCGCAATAAGATCAATCCCTGTACCCGGTGAGTAAGGAACTATGATTTTAATAGAGCCCGTTGAATGTAGGAGAGAGGGTGAATTTTCAATTACTTTAACGACAGGCAAACTTTTGCCGCTTGAACTTTTTATACCAGGAGAATCTTCTGCTTTGCACAGCGGGAAAAAGGTAAAAAAGAAAATCAATAAAAATAAATATCGAATACAAAAGAACCTAAACAAAAGCAATAACTCCTTGGTCTTCAAAATTAATTAAAGATGTGATTTTATAAACTGTCTGTATGAAGTCTATCAGTAATAAACCTAGCACATAAAAACCTTAAAAGCCCTGATACAGGAGGGTAAATACCATTGGCAAGAGGACAATTTTAAGCGAATATTTATGATCTTTTTTTCAATAAGAAATTTTTAAAAATGAAACGTTTAGATGGACAAGTTGCAATCATTACAGGCGCTGGGCACGGAATTGGTAAATTCTATGCTGAAAGACTCGCATCTGAGGGAGCTCGAGTCGTAATTGCTGAGCTGGACTTAGCAGCCACAGAAAAAACCGTTACAGAATTGAAATCAAAGGGGTACAAAGCCATCGGCATACAAACTGATGTGACATCAGAGGCAAGTGTTGCTAACATGGTCGCTGAAACAGTCAAACAGTTTGAGAGAATTGATATTCTTGTTAACAATGCTGCAATTTTTGCAACAATTCCAATGTCCCGGGCTCCATTTGATGAAATTAGTATCGGTGAATGGGACTTGATGATGTCTGTAAATGTCAAAGGTACTTGGTTAGTTTCAAAAGCAGTCATCGCTGAAATGAAAAAATTTCGCTACGGAAAAATCATAAACATCAGCTCAAGTACAGCGGTCAAAGGCTCCCCTAGTCGAATTCACTATGTCACTTCAAAAGCAGGCATAATCGGTTTTACTAAGACTTTGGCCAATGAAGTTGGTGATTACAACATTTGTGTAAATTGCGTTGCACCGGGAAGTACTTTGTCAGAAGAAAATCCAAATGAATCTATTCTTAAAATGAGATCCGACGCAGCAAATGTACGCGCCTTAAAAAGAGTTCAAACGCCAGATGATCTAACTGGTGCCATTTTATTCTTCGCCTCACATGACAGTGACTTTATTACAGGTCAAACACTGGTTGTTGATGGCGGAAACTGTATGCACTGAGGTTTAAAAATGACACAGAAATTAATCACTTTACTTATTTGTCTTTGCTTTTATGCTTTAACTCTACACGCACAAACCAATGAAGGTAAATTGATTACCTTAATTGTTCCAACAACCTCAGGAACTGGTAGCGATATCGCAGCTAGATTGATGGCTCCAAGACTATCAAAAAGAACTGGCTCACCTGTTGTTGTAGAAAATAAAACCGGCGCCAGTGGAATTATTGCTATCAACTTCGTCGCCAATGCTCAATCCGACGGGAATACGATTCTTATTGCACCCAACACGATGGCTATGTTAAAAGCTTTAAATAAGAATTTACCTTTTGATCCAATAAATGATTTCGCTACTGTCGCCAGACTGGGTAAAATGTTGGTAGCAATCGCTGTCAATCCTGAAGTACCCATAACATCAATTTCTCAATTAATTGACTATTCCAAATCCCATCCCAACGAGTTGAATTATGGAACACCCGGAAGCGGTACTCCTCATCACTTGCGAACTGAGATGTTCAAGCAAATTACCGGAGCAAGCTTAGTTC
>Ga0194051_1000770_pt1 | contig 17926 bp, 14 predicted proteins | sample SepL2320m_MetaG_FD_161275 | JGI IMG/M metagenome (GOLD analysis project Ga0194051, IMG submission 161275) | Anoxic zone freshwater microbial communities from boreal shield lake in IISD Experimental Lakes Area, Ontario, Canada - Sep2016-L239-20m | ecosystem: Environmental > Aquatic > Freshwater >... | reverse complement strand
AAACAATAGGCGACGCGGTCGCTCAAATTGTGGAACGTGGAAACGCTGTGATGGCAGTTGATGTGCGAGGAACAGGGCTCACGCAGCGCACCGGCCAGCGATACTTTGACCTTGAACGACATGGCCCCGACGGGCAGGATTTTTATCTGGCCTATTTGCTCGGTCGTTCGTATGTAGGAATGAGAGCCGAGGATCTTTTGGTGATGGCTACGTTGGCCGGGACGATCACCACACTCAAAGGCCTTGAGAGTGGTGGCACTGTTCCTCTTCACGGGCCGATCGAACTGGTGGCGATTGGTGAAGCGGTTGTTCCAGCAATGCATGCTGCGGCGACAGCGCCGGAACTCTTTTCTTCAGTTACGCTGTACGGCGATCTCGAAGGGTGGACTCGGTTGATTGCAACCGATGCGGCCCACGTCCCACTGACAAGTCTCGTGCACGGAGCGCTCGAAGCCTACGATTTAGTCGATCTGCAGTCGATCTTCGGAAAACCTGTGCAGATTGAGCCGCATCGAAAAGAGCATTCAAAATAGCAAGAAACACATCTGTCCTATGAGCCAATCCACTTGAATTCGATGGCGGCATCGATATCTGCTGAAAGACTGTGATGCACGGGGCAGTCGAGCGCCGCATGCTCAAGAGCCTTTCGAGAGGGATGATTTTCTGGAATTGGAACCGAAAGAGTGGTTCTCAGCGATACGATTCGACGTGGCAAATCGGCACTCATTCCCTTGGTCGTTGTGGCCGTCATGCCGTTGAGCACGATGCCGTGCCGTTGAGCAAAAATGCCCATGATCGTCATCATGCACGAACCAAGCGAGGCGGCCATGAGATCTGTCGGTGAAAAACTTTCGCCTTTGCCTTGGTTGTCGAGAGGTGCATCGGTAAAAAGTATGGCGCCAGAAGGACCGTGTTCGGCTCGACAGCGTAGATCACCTTCGTATGTTGATGTGATGCTGGTCATTGATTGTTCTCCGCACAGAAGGAAAGAAAGATACAAACTGAAATCACCGCATAGAAACATCGGAGTCTATCCAATTCTCAGAGAATCTCGACACAATGTTCTGTTCAATGATTGCGAGACCGATCATGCCTCGATTTACGCTGTTGGAACATAGTGGTGCGCCGGATGATCCGACCGGTCGACATTACGATCTTCTGGTTGAATCTGGTGCCATATGCCTGACCTGGAGATTGGCGAAAGTGCCGTGCGCAGTGGGGGAATGGGTAGAGGCAAAGCCACTCGCCCCGCATGCACTTCGCTGGCTCGATGTGAAAAACTCCGACGTATCGCAGGGACGAGGCTCGGTGCGACGAATCGATTGCGGCACATGCGAGATCGTGCTCCTTCCTTCGGTCGTTGTGTTGGAAAAACTGACCGGCAACGCGTTCGCGGGACGATTGCGATTGCAGACGGTTGACCCCGAAAGCCCCGATGGCCAATGGCAGGCGTGTTTGCTACTCGAAGACTGAGATACCATTGTTCGGTGGCCATGAAGAGTTCAGTGTCACGACAATATTCGAAATGAAGAAGGGATCGCTCAGAGATGAAACCGCGAGAAGTGCTGGCGCTGTGTCGGGAAAAGGACGTGAAAAGCGTCGATTTGCGGTTCATCGATTTTCCGGGTCTCTGGCAGCATTTTACTATTCCGGTCGGAAAACTCGATGAGAATGTTTTTGAAGACGGCTTAGGATTCGATGGATCAAGTATTCGTGGATGGCAGGCGGTCAACGAGAGCGACATGATCCTCGTGCCGGTTCCAGAGACGGCTGTGCTCGATCCGTTCACGGCGATTCCGACGATGTCGATGATCTGCAATATTCAAGACCCGATTACGCGAGAGGATTATTCGCGTGATCCACGAAACGTCGCCCGAAAGTCAGTGAATTATCTCAAGAGTACCGCTCTGGCAGATACCTGCTTCATCGGTCCGGAGGCAGAATTTTTTGTCTTTGACGATGTCCGTTTCGATCAAAATGCTCATGAAGGTTACTACCATCTCGACAGTATCGAGGGGGAGTGGAATCGCGGCAGAATTGAGAAACCAAATCTGGGTTACAAACTGCGATTCAAGGAAGGTTATTTTCCGGTGCCCCCAGCCGATCATTTAATGGATATGCGCAATGAAATGATGCACACCATGATCGGCTGCGGGATTGATGTTGAAGCACAACATCACGAAGTGGCAACGGCCGGACAATGTGAGATTGATTTGAAGTTTCAGGATCTGGTCAAGATGGCCGATCAGATGTGTCTCTATAAATACATCGTCAAAAATGTTGCCAGGCGGAGTGGAAAAACAGTGACGTTTATGCCAAAGCCGATCTATGGCGATAACGGTTCAGGCATGCACACCCACATTTCTCTTTGGAAGGAAGGGCATCCGCTCTTCGCCGGTAATGGTTATGCAGGACTTTCGGAAATGGCAATGCATGCAATCGGTGGACTGCTCAAGCACGCACCATCGATTCTTGCGTTCAGCAACCCGACCACCAATAGTTACAAACGACTCGTTCCGGGATACGAGGCGCCTGTGAATCTTGCCTACTCTCAGCGAAATCGCTCGGCGAGTTGTAGGATTCCGATGTATTCGGCCAGCCCGAAGACCAAGCGAGTGGAATTTCGTTGCCCTGATCCAAGCTGTAATCCGTATCTGGCTTTCTCGGCAATGCTCATGGCCGTTATCGACGGCATTCAGAACAAAATTCATCCCGGCGAACCGCTTGATCGAGATATTTATGATCTGCCGCCAGAGATGCTGGAAAAAGTGCCGAAAACCCCAGGAAGTCTCGACGAAGCTCTCGATGCGCTCGGGCAAGACCACGATTTTTTGCTGCGAGGAGATGTCTTTACAGAGGACGTCATCGCCACATGGATTCGCTACAAGCGAGAGAACGAAATTGAAGCGATGCGTCTTCGTCCTCATCCGTATGAGTTCTGTCTGTACTACGACGTCTAAGAATACGGGCCGATCGAGAATGTACTCGGCGTAAATCTGCGGTGTGTCAGGAAAGAATGTCTTGTACGACTGTTCCATACACATCCGTGAGCCGTTCGTCCCGCCCCTGATGAAAATAGGTTAGTCGCGTGTGATCGATTCCCATCAGATGTAAAATAGTGGCGTGAAGATCGTGTACATGAACTCTGTTTTCCACAGCTTCAAAGCCAAAGTCATCCGTTGCACCGTAGGAAATTCCACCTTTCACTCCGGCACCGGCGAGCCACATTGAAAATCCATAGGGATTGTGATTGCGACCCGGCTTGTCGAGTCCTTCGCTAAAAGGCATGCGTCCAAACTCGCCTCCCCAGAGCACGAGCGTGCTTTCCAAAAGGCCTCGCTGCTCGAGGTCTGTGAGGAGTGCGGCAATTGGCTGATCGGTTTCGCCGGCATGCCGTCCATGATTCTTTTCGACACTTTCGTGAGCATCCCAGGTCTCTTCAAGATGACCACCGCCGGAATAGAGTTGGATGAACCTGACACCACGTTCGACCAATCGCCGAGCGATCAGACAATTGCGTCCATATTCGGCAGTTGGCTCGCGGTCTACTCCATAAGCTTCGCGTGTTGCCATAGTTTCTCGCGAAAGGTCGACCGCTTCGGGTGCCTCTGCCTGCATTCGAAAAGCCAGTTCATAGCTGGCAGCGCGTGCGGCAAGTTCGCTGCCGCCGGGACGTGAAGAAAGATGCCGATGATTCAACTCGGCAAGAAAATCGAGTTGCTCGCGTTGCATGGCGCGGTCAAAGGATGCTGGACCGGAAAGATCAAGAATTGGATTACCAGCCGGTCTGAAAAGTGTTCCTTGAAATGTTGCTGGCATGAATCCGCTCGACCAGTTGGGCTGTCCTCCGATTGGGCCTCCTCGCTTGTCGAGCATCACGACATAGCCCGGCATGTTTTCGTTCTCGGTTCCCAGTCCGTAGACCGCCCAACTGCCCAGGGACGGTCGACCGATAATCGGTTTTCCGGTGTTCATCTGCACGAGCGCAGAACCGTGCGCGTGCGTATCGGTGTGACATGACCGAATGACTGCCAGTTTGTCGGCATGGCGGCTGAGGTGTGGATAAAAGTCAGAAATTTCCAGGCCGCTCTCTCCGTAACGCCTGAACGGTCGCACTGACGGGGTCAAAAGCCCCATGGAGCGTCCCCCAGAATTGATGAATTTCTTCTCCGATGGCAACGGCTGACCTGCATAACGAATGAGTTCTGGTTTTGGATCAAATGTATCAACGTGACTCGGACCACCATTCATCATGAGAAAAACAACGCTCCGCACCGGCGTATGAAAATGAGGTTTCCTCGGCGAAAGCGTTGACTGTAACTCGGCGGCATTAGCTCGACGGTTTGGGCCTTGAATTGTGAACTGATCGTGATCGACATTATGAAGCAGGCCTGCCAGCGCGAGGCCCGCAAATCCGGCGCCCATGTCCCAAAGACATTCTCGACGAGTGATGCTGCAGGGAAAGTGTTGATTTCTTGGATCGCGAGATACATTCATCAAGTCAGTCCACATAGAGAAACTCATTGGTGTTGAAGAGCACCTGACACAGTGATGTCCACGAAAGAATCTCTGCTTCCGCGGTGTCAGGAGAACGATCCATGATCCTTGATCGCTGAACGGCGAGGTGCTCTTGTGCGGCTTTGTGCTGCGAGTCATCAGGCACGTATCCCAGTGCAAGCCTCCATGCAGCGTCGATGCGAGAGGAATTATCTTTGGATTCTGCAAGAATACGCATCGCAAAACTTCGACTCTGCTGGTGAACCCACGGATTATTTAATAAGACGAGTGCTTGCAGTGCTACGGTTGAAACGTCTCGGCGTCCTGTGGGAGTGGTGGTGTCGCACATATCAAATGTCGTCATAAGAGGCACGATTAATCCTCGCTTGGTGAACATATAAAGGCTTCGACGACGCGACGCTTCGAGGGGCGAAGCCTGATAAGCGCCCGATTTCATTGACAGCCCCTCGAGTGCCTCGTCGCTGATTGGTGCACGAAAACTCGGACCCCCGAGGTGCAAGTCGAGCTGCCCGCTCGTAACGAGCATCGCATCGCGGATACTTTCAGCATCGAGTCGGCGGCGGTTCGCACGCCACACAAAATTATTTTCTGCATCCACAGATGCACACGCGAGTGCGTCTGGATGCAAAGAACTCTGCTGATAGGTCTCACTCATGACCATCAATTTGTGGAGTTGTTTCAGATGCCAGCCTTGAGAGACCAGACGGTGGGCGAGCCAGTCAAGAAGATCTGGATGCGTTGGCTTGCGGCCAAGAAATCCAAAATTATCTGGGGTCCGCACGAGACCTTCGCCAAAATGATGCTGCCAGAGGCGATTGACAATCACGCGAGAGGTGAGCGGATGCTTTGGATCGGTGATCCATTCGGCAAGTTGCAATCTTCTCCGCGAAGTAGAGAACCCCTGAGGGGGCGCATCGAAATCCTTTTGTAAATACGCAACGCACATTGGTGCACCGGCCTGCACAGCACCCAACGGACGCGACACATCTCCTTTTGCCAGCACGTGCAGCGGAGATGGAATTGCCGAAAGATCGGTCCATCCAAGAACATCAAACCCGAGTTCCTCTTTGGTTGGACCACCAAGCCATTGACTGGCCCGAGGCCCGATCGGACCTGCCCAGAAAGCTGAGGCAAATCGATAGTAGTCGCTGTGCAAAATCGGATCGAATTTATGGTCGTGACAGCGGGCGCATTTGATTGACAGACCCAGAAACGCCGTCGAGGTGGCATGGACCATGTCTTCGAGTCGCTCGTACTGATACTCCTTGGGATCGTTGGGTTCATCATCCCACGTGCCGATTCGAAGAAATCCTGTTGCGATTACCGTCGACTCGTTGCGATCTGGAACTTCGTCGCCGGCGATTTGCTCTCGAACAAAACGATCAAACGGCATGTCACTATTGAAAGCATTGACGACCCAATCTCGATACTTCCACGCGCCAGGCTTCTCCGCATCGCGCTCGTAGCCATTGGTTTCGGCGAATCGTGCAATGTCCAACCAGTGTCTGGCCCATCGTTCTCCGTAGTGCGGCGAGGCGAGCAGTCGATCGACAACATTTTCCCACGCATTCGGCGAGGCGTCAGCGAGGAACTCGTCGAGTTCTAAAGGGCTCGGAGGAAGACCGATCAGATCAAAAGAAAGTCGTCGTAAAAGAGTGCGAGGATCGGCCTTGGGTGCAGGTACAAGGCCACGTTCGCGAAGGTGAAGAGAAATAAATGCATCAATGGGATTTGCTGTTGCAGCACTTGGTAACGATGGAATCGGAGAAGCGTGCACCGCTTTGAGCGACCACCAATCTCGACCTGCACGGCGAGGAGTGGTTCGTTCAAACAAATCGAGTACGCGACCTTCCGGCCAGTGGGCTCCGGTATCAATCCAGGTTCGAAAAAGCTCAATCTCTTCCTTGAGTAAGGGGTCTTTGTGGCCGCCTTCTTCTTTTGGCATCTCGCCGCTGGCAATATGCTGGAAGAGAAGGCTCTCATCTGCGTTTCCGGGCGTGATGGCCTGTCCGCTGGCTCCGCCGCGCAGAAGTGTCTCATGGCGAGTGAGATCGAGTTCGCCGCTGGGATCACCGGCATGGTGGCACGAAACACATCGAGTGAGCAGGAGCGATCCGACCGACGCATCGAAGTCGGCAGACAGAGCCATTGCAGCGACACTTGAAATCGCAATACCAACAAACACCGCAACACGCGAATCTATCATAAAAAATCCGAGACCTATCGTTGCACAGACATTGTCTCGAGTGACGCATCAGAGTTGATCAGTATGGCGACTGAACGCATGCTTCCCAAACGATGTGATTTAAGGACCGGTCGATTTGAGTTTGAATGTTGAATTCGTAGTCATTTGCAGGCCGACGTCATCGTTTCCAGAAGATTGATCAGCATTGAGTTGTGGAGGACCGCCGTCGTCGACGCCATTTGGGCCGACACTGTAAACGGACCAATGATCGGGAGTCACTCTGAGAAGCAGAGGTTTTTTGTCAGCGAAGGGATCAGGTGGAATTTCAGAAAAATACTCCGGCTTAAGCAAATCAAGTGAATTCGGAAGCGAGTTGTTTTCGATGCGATACCGGGTGGCTGCCAGCAACGCGTACGCCGCCTGCTGAAATGTTTGAGAGCGATACCCGGCATTAAAAACAGATTGAAACGATGGAATAAGTTGTCCAAGCAGACCAGAGTGATTATTCTCCAAAAACAATTTTTCCAGACGAGTTGTTTGCTTTTTCAATTCAGAAAAAGAAATTGGTTGCGCAGATAATTTCTGAAACTGATGCACCAGGCTCTTGTAGGAGGCTATTTCCTGAGGCATGAAAAAAACTCGAAAGAACGGACCAGCAGACATCGGCAACCATCGGCTGAAAAAGAGAGTTGATGGTTTATCCTCAGAAAGCAACGGAGCAAAGACATCGAAACCCAATGTTCCATCGAGAAACCCCGCAGCCATACTGAGCCCAAAAGCTTCTTCTCCGAGAAAGCTTCGTACAAACAGGCATCTTCCAGAGGTGGTGTTGATGATGTGAAAGAAATCGACAGCGTCAATTTCTTTGAGCGAGGTAAGCGATGGGAGTACCGAGGCGAGCGTCGTCAGGGCCGTTGTATCAATCGCCACGCTGACAAGTGAACAAATGAGCAAAGGCTCGAAGCCGACGTGATCGGCCAGGCGTTTTATGCACGCAATATCAATCATCGCTTCGCTGATCTGTCCTTCCGCCGCATGTCTTTTTGCGGAAAGCGAAAGTAATCTCGCAAGATTTCTGCATCCTTGAATTTCTGGTAAGAGCATGTCAAAGCTTGGACGAGACCAGTCTCGATCAAACCAACAATTGTCGAGCGTCATTGCATGTCGAATGATGCGAAGCGTTTCGGTATGTCGCAAAAGCAGGTTGCCGGCCGATTCACCGAAAGCGTCAGCCAACGGGTCGACCAGCGGTGAGGACTCTTGAAGTGCAGCCAGGTCGGCATCCATTCGCGCGATTGCCTGCAGATAAAATCTCGCAGCATTACGATGTGGCGGAGCAAAGTGAGGCATCAACGAAAGCATTATGCCCCGCGACTCATCTCGCACATGCACAGCCTGCTGGCGCATGTTCCAGTCCATAACGGCAAGCGTCATGCTCCCGCTGAAGATAAACATTGCCGTCGCGAGACTGAGGCCACGCAGTGACCACGTCGCCGCTTCTGGTTCGTGAATCGAATGTTCTGTAAGACCTTTTCGCAGGATCCAAATGCTACCAACCAGCGTTAAAGTCATTGCTGAAAAGACATAGCTCAACCAGTGAAAATCTATGCGAAGAACAAACTCGAAATATCCGGCTGCAACCACCAGCGGCCCGAGCACCAACAATGGACTTGCAATCGAAACGCACACAAGCAGGCGTCGCATGCGTGGAAATCGAGATGCCAGCGCGGTGCAAAGAGCGGTCCACAGAAGGAACACCCCAACCACTGACAGCCAAAACGTGAGATATCCCATCCGTCATCTCCTTTTCAAAAGGGATGTCAAGAAATCCGAAAAAGGTGTTTTTGTGCCAATTGTCTTTTAGTGTACACGATGACTTTTTAACGATACTCGAATCGATTATTGAGATTGATGTCGATCGCGATAGTGACATTATCCCAGACCGATCCACCAGCATCCACCAGCGACAGTGGAACGCAGGCCGTTCTCGTGGACTTCACCTATTGAAGGAGCCGCAAGTGGGCCCTTTCGGTTATTCCAGCAGCAAAAATCGTGATAAAATATTTTAATCGCAGACATTAATCGCAGACACGCAAATAATAGATCTGGTGAAAACCAACGAATGGTGAGTAGTCGTCTGAGGCATTTGCCCGTGCGTGGCATCGCCGGAAATGACTCCATCGCGTATTCTTAAAGAGGTTTTCAAAGTTTTCGATCGACATTTGTTACAGAGCACACCTGAAAGAATATTCATGAGCGAACCTGAAACAGCATCCACGCGAAAGCCCAGCGCCGTTGAAACAGTGAAGATCGCCAGCAACTACCTCAAAGGGGATATTTCCCAAGAACTTGCTGACGGAATGCCAGGCTTTGGGAAGGCGAGTATTCAGCTTCTCAAAAATCATGGCACCTATCAACAAGACGACCGCGAAGCCAGAAAGGCCAGAGAAGGGGCGAAAAGTCTGCGAGAAATCAGCTTTATGATTCGCACCCGCATTCCGGGAGGAAAGCTCACCGCCGAGCAGTTTGCAGCGGAAATCGATCTGGGCGATGAACTCGGTAATGGCACCGTGCGGCTTACAACTCGTCAAGGCATCCAACATCACGGCATCGTAAAGGGAGATCTTCAGGCAACGATTCAGCGAATTAACGACATCCAGCTCACCACGCTTGCCGCTTGTGGCGATGTGGAACGCAATGTGATGTGCTGCCCGGCCCCGATCAAAAGCAATCCGGTACGTGATCAGATGCAAAGCATGGCCGATCACCTTGCCGAGCATCTGGCTCCTCGCACCCGCGCCTACCACGAAATCTGGCTCAAAGATCCAGACACCGGCGAAAGCACGATGGTTGCCGGTGGATCGGAAGGGAAAGAAGTTGAACCAATTTATGGACCGACCTATTTGCCGAGAAAGTTTAAAACGGCCTTTGCGCTCCCCGAAGATAATTGCGTTGATGTCTACGCAAACGATCTTGGATTTTTAGTTGTTCATGAGAACGGAAAAATTCTTGGATACAACGTGCTGGCGGGTGGCGGCATGGGCGTGACACCGAGTGCTGCCAAGACCTTTCCGGCCCTCGCCAAAAGGCTCGGATTCGTTCCGCCGGAAGATGTGCTCACGATCGCTACGGCAATAGTCAAGGTCCAACGGGATTTCGGAAACCGTTCTGATCGAAAAGTAGCACGCCTCAAATACACAATTCACACCATGGGTCTCGATGCATTTCGCGAGAAGGTTGAGGAATACTTCGGCAAGAAACTTGCTCCATGCCATCCGAGCGATGTCCATGGATTCGACGATCACATCGGCTGGTTCGAACAGGGGGACGGAAAATATTTCTATGGTCTTAATATCGAAAATGGACGCATTCACGATGTCGAAGGCTTTCAACTCAAGGCCGCGATCAAGACGATACTCAAAGAAATTTGTCCAGGAATTCGCATCACTGCCCACCAGAGCCTGCTTTTCACCGATCTCAAACTCACCGATCGGATTCGGCTTTCGGAAATTCTTCACGCACACGGCGTGAAGACGTCTGAAGAAATATCCACGCTCAGGCGTTGGTCGATGGCGTGTGTAGCGCTTCCAACCTGTGGACTGGCCGTTGCCGAAAGTGAACGAGTGCTTCCGGGGCTGATTGATCTCCTCGAAGTCGAGGTTGCAAAACTCGGTCTTTCTCACGAAGCTTTTACGCTTCGCATGACGGGTTGTCCAAATGCCTGCGCGAGACCCTACAACTGCGACATCGGCATTGTCGGAAGAACACTCGGAAAATATACGCTGTTTCTTGGTGGCCGATTGCTCGGCGATCGTCTCAATACTTTGTACAAAGACGTTGTCCCCTTTGAACATCTTTGCCAAGAGATCACCGCAGTGTTGGCCTGCTATAAGGCGGAGCGACATACGGGAGAATCCGTCGGAGACTTCTGCCACCGCAAGGGCGTCGATCAAGTGCGCGTATGGGCAGAGCAGTGGTCAGCGGGCGCTCGCGGCCATCATTAACTCTTTGCACGCGCGGTCGTGCCATCTGGAAGAATTGTGGAGAGGTGATTCACAAAGCAATGTGCTTCAACGATTCAGAAATCGATTGTTATGCCGTCAGATCATCCCAGATCGGATACCACAGTGGTGTTCGTGGAAACAGAAGCGATGCAAGCTTCTGCGCCATGTGCGTTGATGCCGCCAATCGGCCGGCAGCGGCAGCTTCGGCTGGGTCGCACTGTCCGAGCAGTAGTCGAACCAATTCGTCGTCGGAAAGTCGGAGATAACTTCGACCAACGCGTCCTGGATGAACAGTCGCTTCACCCTTTGAAACAATGATTGATCCTCGGAAATCAGGCGCGTCGATCCCTAATTCAAGCGTTTCTCGAATCTCCTCCGAGTTCATTCGAGCGGCCACAATCGGTGCAACAGCTCGAAGCGCTTCCAAGGGTCGAAAGAGCTTGGCCACGATCATTCGATCGCCGGAAACCCGTTGTTGGTCGCGTGCGGCAATCGCCTTGTGCAAGGGATCCGACGACGAAGACTCAAAGACAATTTCCTGACGATCGTTCTCAATGGCCTCTGAGCAAACGCGAGCCAGAATATCCCGCTCCAGTCCTGGAAACTCTGGGTCGGCAAGCAGTTCAAGAATACGATTCCCATCTTGAATCGCGTAGCCAACAATTCGCGCCGTGGTCTCGTGAAGATCGTAGCGATCGTGTCCAACGAGGGCGACGATGATGGAATCAAACGCGCATCGGCTGATCAGCCATCGCGAATAGGCTTCGCTTCGTACCAGCGGTCCAACAAATTGTGGAACGTTCTGTTTGTAGATTCTCAAAATTGCTGGAAGTTCAACATGACGCCACTGTCGCATGGTAACCGGTTCACCGGTACGAGCAGGAAGCTCGAGGATTCGCGACAGAATGTGAGAGGGACGTCCAACGGTTGTGCCGTCACGTCCAAGCACGCTCCAACCAAGCTCACGAAACGATGGCGCGATTCGTGTACGAGAAAAACCGATCACTGCACCGAGTTCTCGCATTCTGCGTTCAGCGGCCTTCACAAGGCGCTGTCCATGTCCAGCACCACGGCATTCAGGAAGCACAGCCACCTGATCGAGAGCCGCAGCATCAACAACAGCTCCGCAAAGATGGATGCGTCTGGGAGAAACTTCTACATGTCCCAAAATGCGTCCACCGAGTCGTGCGACCAACCGATTGTTGGCATCGTGTTCAGGATGATCGACTGAAGCATGAAATTCAGCCTTCGTTGGTGCGTCGGGAAGCGACGAGAGCAACTGCAGAATTTCTCCTTGATCGCCCGCTCGAGCAGGCTCGATACGGCATTCTTTGAGCATCCATGCTGGGATCTCCATGCGAGAGGGAGCTACCATCGGCGGAGGCATCTGCACAACTTTTCGTTTTCGCACCGTCTCACGTCGGAGTGTCGTTCCGGAAGGACGCACGGAAATCGAATGCACGACGCGAAGAGTTCCATCAGTCGCCAAGGAAGGTTTCGCAGCGTCATTCGAAGCGAGAGAACGCAACGCAGCAACCGATGTTTTTTTCTTGACCGATGGGGGGGTAACGGATTGTGGCTCAACTCGATTGACGATTGCAGCGGCTTTTGGCGTTTTTCGCTTCTGAGTGCGGGGCGTCACTTTCAACGTTTGTCGAGCCGATGATCGAACGGGTCGACCAGAACCAACAGACGCAGCAATCAAGCTGCGACGTGAACGACGAAAACTGCAAGTGCGATCACCAGATCGGTGGCTTGGGGCCGGCTTCGCCGCTGCGCGTTGCATGGCATTTCCTTTCCGTGGAACCAAAGAAAACTCAATCCGTTGAGCGTTACCTTATGCGCTTCCGAGATGGTTTTCCAGTACCAAGAAGTTTTTAAGCGCTTTCTCCGGAAAAAAGCACCACGGTAACTCCCGTGATGCCATCACTTTGCTAGCACGCAGCGCTGTGGCAAGAGGGCCTGCTTTTAAGAGCAAAGCGTTGCGATAATCTTTGAGATAGAAGCCCATTCGGTCGTTTGCTGCCCGAATTTCACGACAGCGTCTTTTGGCAAGCGTGGCTGTGGGAAAGGTGTTGATCCACCGCGATTTGTGAACCACAAGATCGTGTAATTCATCTGGCAAACTCCCCACCTTCTCGAGGTGCCGTTCCGGATGAAATTCTAAATCGCGAAGTTCGCTATGAAGAGTCGCCAGATCGGCTGCCGGGTTGCCCGCCGGTGGAATGTTCAGTCGAAGCGTTCCGGAAACGACGGCATATCCAGGCGGATCGCACCCAGTCAGCCGTCGAACAATGTCATCCGTGAGTTGGTCGTAGAGAGCCCCTCCGATGCCATGCACAAACACATCGGCAACAAGCAGTCTTGCCACGAGTGTAGTGATGAGCGCTCTGGGACGCAGCCGAAGGCCATGCTCTTCGAGCCGCGCAAGTGCGTCGACCCATCGCGAAGGGGGATTCTCAGTAGCAATCGGCAGTTCAACTCGAATTGTTTCGAGATCCGAAAGCGTCAGCACACCCGGTGCAGCAACAATTGCGAAAACCCGACGCCTGCGAGGATCTTCGCGAGACCAGATCCAAAATGGCACTTCAATCCATTCTTCTTCACTGTTGGCGCGGATTGCAAGATCTGGAACCGGCCTTCCGTGTCCGCGTTGCTTTGTGCGCAGGCGAAAGTCCGCGAGAGATTCATTGTAGGCAATGTTCAGTTCACGAGCATGCGCCAAAAGATGACCAAAAAGCAACATCACGGTTGGTAGTCGTACGAGTTCACTCACGGGCAACTCGAGTGTTTGAAGTCCCCATCTCGCCTCAAGACAGTGACGCGCCTGCGCCAACCCAAGCCCGAGCCGGTGTGATTCTTTGGTGCGTTCCACAACCAAAGGCCACCATCGTCGCAGGATGGCGTCAGGAACCAGAGGTGAAAGCAGATCGCTGGCTCGCTGTCCAAAGGAGGCAAAGAGTTCTGGATCGAGTACTGCACGTTCTTCCCAAGGCATCTCAGACGATTCATCATCCATGGCAACGCTTTCGAAATGGGATTCGCGAAACGTGCCCATCGGAACGCTCAAGGTTGTCGAAGCGCACCGATCCGTATCGACCACCAAATTAATTGCCGTTCCGCCGACGCTGCGAGCGTACCGATCAATCACAAAATTTTTGAGCCACACTCCCGGATGAAAGAGATCAGGTTGATGACCTCCCATGATGATCGGCCGGGAAACCCAATCGGCCATGTCATCGGGGCGATGAATGTCGCGATAACTTGACGTGTATTCCGCAGCAACCGTAAGCACTTCCCTCCGCGCAGCCGCAACGAGTTCCCAAAGATTCAGGTCGTTGACGCGCCAATTGAACGCGGTCCGCAAAAGCTGGTTATTGTCCACGAGCGGCTCAATACGATCGATGGGCGGATCGATGAGACGGTCGCCGGAGCGTTCAGGGGCGTGATGATTTCGAAAATTACGAGGCAAGGATGTCACTCGACTGAGGATCGTCGTTTCAGTAGATACAGGGGGGCGAAAGACCTCAGGCCCTTTCACGCACTGAAGTCTCGCAAGAACTCGGAGCACAACCCATCGCGGGCTACCGCTACGACGGCGGACTCAGCACGATCAAGAACCTGACGGTAGTAGGCCAGACGACGCTCGGCGTCGTCCAGTGCCCCTCCGAAACTCCTCGACTCATCGAGATAGATCAGTGGAACCGGCAGTTCTCGAATCACTAATCCAGCCTCTGCCGCCTGCACCCATATCTCCAAAGGCATCGCATATCCCATCTCATGAACTCTGAAGCATTGCAATGCTTTTGCTGAGTAGGCTTTAAAACCGCAAAACGCATCGGTTAATGAAAATCCAAATCGTTGATTGATTTCAGCAGTGATCGTAGCGTTGATCTGACGCCGTTGTGCCGGTGGAGAACTGTCTCCTGGAAAGACTTCCAGATAGCGACTGCCACTGACGATGTCGGCGTGTGCAGCAGCATGTATGAAATCCGGAATGAGTCCCGGTTGATGCTGTCCGTCACAATCGATCGTCACAAGTCCATCCCAGCCACCACGGAGCGTTTCTTGAAACGCAGTCGCAAGAGCTGCTCCATATCCTTGATTTTCAGTGTGTCGAACAAGTCGAATGCCATCTTTTGCACGAAGCATTTCCGATGTGCCGTCGGTCGATCCATCGTCGACCACAAGTACTTCCGATGTATATCGCAGCACATGATCGAGTACCTCTCCCACATGATTGACTTCGTTGAAAACGGGAAGGGCAGTAAGAAAGCGAGACATACAGAAGAAAGCTCCAAGAAGAATTGCGAAGGGAACCTGACGACTTGCTCACCGAAGAGACTGACACATCGCTCTGAATTCTAGCGCACCGATTGGACAGGTCAACACATTCGGTGACCGATAGCGCTCAAATACATTGCAACGAGTCGTCAAATTTACAGAAGGGGTGTGGGGTCGTTGCAATCGGCACTCTTTATCAATAGAAAATCGATTGTTTGGGAGAAGAGTTTGGACCGAACCGTGCGTCAAAAAGTATGTACCATGAGGAATTGTGCGCAGAAAACACGCTCAGGAAAAAGCTGCGTGCCACGAAAAAGGATCTGTATCTCGATCGCTGGCTTTGGTTTCAATCAACGGCATTGCCTTGGCCAGCACCACGGCCAATTGCTCGAGAGCGAATCGCTCACTGGCATGATGACCAACCGCTAGCACGGCCACGCCTGCGGCCATCGCATCGAGTGCGGCATGCAATCGGATCTCTCCGGTCACAAGAACGTCGCACGCTTTTGCCTCAGCAGCGACGACGGCCTCTCCGCCGCTGCCGCACGCAATGGCAACACGCGTTACGCTTCGAAGCTTTTCTCCGGTAATCAGTGCGCCACGAATGTGAAGCTTTCGAGAGAGTGAATCGGCAAGATCACCAAGAGTCGTTGCATCGGAAGGAGTTCCACAACGACCAAAACCAGCAGATGCATCGATGGTGTCGGGCTCAAGCGGTTCGACATCAGTAAGGCGCAGGAGCGTCGCGAGTTGATCGTTGATTCCCCCGACGGCCGAGTCCCACGCGGTGTGAGAACTCCACACGGCTATTCCTGCGGCTGCAAGCGAAAGAAGAATTGCGCCGGAAGAAGCATCGGCCGTGATTCGATCGATCGGTCGAAAAGGAAGAGGATGATGTGTCACAACCATTTGCACGTCTGTCTCAATGGCTTCGGCTGCAACCGCCGAGGTGAGCGTCAGGCAGGTAAGCACGCGTACAACGTTTGCTCGACGATCACCAAGTAAAAGTCCGACATTGTCCCAGTCGGCGGCCAGTCGCAACGGGGCGAGTCGTTCGAGGACCTCGGCGACATCGGCAACGGTTGAATGAGTTGGCATGGACATAGAATTTTCTCACACAATTGGTGTGCACATCAAAAAAGGATGAACCCGATTTTCTGCGACAATGGAGTTGTCAAAGCGATGAAGATCGAAAACACACTACAATCGGGGCACGGCCGGCGTCGAGGATCTTGCAAGAAGTCGCTGCATCAGAAGCAATGCTGCAGCGACAATACTGACAGTGCTAGAGTGTCGCGAACCGGTATCGCGGTGTTCAAAATTGAAAATGTGAAAGCGGGAACGATGGAGACTGCACGGATTTCGATTGGGATTGATTCAATTGCAACCGACCTGCGCGCGGGCTTGACTGCGGCAAGGCGTCTGGGAGTGCGTGGAGTGGAGTTTGATGCCCGACATGGACTCGGTGCCGATGAATTATCGCAGACCGGTATTCGCCAGATTCGCAAGTGGCTTCTCGACGAAGGGCTCGTCGCAGTGGCGCTGCGTTTTCGTACGCGTCGTGGGTATGCCGATCCCGATGCCCTCGACGCCCGCGTGGAAGCCACAAAGCGATTGATGCAAAGCGCCCATGGGCTGGGTGCGCCGCTGCTGCTCAATCATATCGGCGATATCGCTCCCACCTCGGACGCAGCCGAGTGGCAACTTTTGATCGATGTGCTCACCGACATCGGCGCGTGGGGACAACGGGTCGGTACAATGCTGGCTGCGGAGGCCGGAAGATCATCACCAGAAGATCTGGCAAGAGTGATTGAGAGTCTACCTGCCGGATCGCTCGCGTGTGATTTGGTCACCGGGGCATTGGCGGTGCACGGACACGATCCAGTGCAGTCGGTTGCAACCCTTGGCACGCATGTGGCGACGGTGCATCTCACCGATGCGATTGCCGGGGCGTTTGCAGGACGCGGTCGCGCAGTGAAACTCGGTACTGGTCACGTGGAGGTTCCAGCCGTGCTCGCTGCGCTCGAAGAGCGGTCGTATCGTGGTTGGTTTGGGATCGAGTCAATCAATCATGGAACGGATGGAGTTTCCGAGGTGACCGAGACAATCGACTTTCTGCGAAGGCTTTGAAAACAGAAAAGCAGTCGGTGACAAGCTAAAAAAATGCGAGCGAGCTTTCGCTAAGGTTGATCCATCGATGGAACAAACACGCCCCGAGTATTCTTTTCCGTGAATGGAGAATGTTTCGATGATTGTAAAGTCTGTTTTCAACTCTCAGAATTCAGCATGGGCAGCGATTCTCGCAGTGTGGATCTCGATACTTTTTGTATCTCTCTCGGTTGCTGCACAAGACGATGCGCCGTCACAGCCGCAGCCTCCGCCGCCGCAACAGGAGGCCCGCGAAAAGGACTTTTCTTTCCTGATGAGTCAGGCGACGCTGATCGGTCGATACACATCAGAGCCGTTTGAAACCGAGGAAAAAAAAGAAACCATTCCTGCGATCGAAGTTCCGCAACAACCAGAGCGGTATGAACTTGGAGTCGTTCGAAAAATTGGCGGTGATCTCTGGCTCTTCGATACTCGCATCACATACGGCGACCACGACATCCGATTGCCGCTTCCTCTGCGGGTGTTATGGGCAGGAGACACGCCAGTCATCACGCTCGATGCAACGAAGGTGCCCGGCTTGGGAACATTCTCGGCCAGAGTGATGATTCATTCGGATCGTTACTGTGGCACGTGGAGTGCCGGCGACCATGGTGGCATGCTTTCTGGACGCATTGAGCGGAGTCAGAAAACTGACGCAAAGAATAAAGAGCACAAGAAGGTTCAGCCCCCAACGATAAAGATAAAATGACACAAATGACACAATTGACAACGTCTTGTCCTTCGCGAATGAATGAGACGAGACGATAGCGAGGAGAGTATTTCACGC
>Ga0194051_1000768_pt1 | contig 17943 bp, 14 predicted proteins | sample SepL2320m_MetaG_FD_161275 | JGI IMG/M metagenome (GOLD analysis project Ga0194051, IMG submission 161275) | Anoxic zone freshwater microbial communities from boreal shield lake in IISD Experimental Lakes Area, Ontario, Canada - Sep2016-L239-20m | ecosystem: Environmental > Aquatic > Freshwater >... | reverse complement strand
TCTTGCGCCGCAAGGCAGCGGCAACGTTGTCGCTCTTCTCGCTGAAAGAAAAGCACTCGTGGAGGGAATTGCCGATCAGAGCATTGTGACGCATTTGGCTGATTGTGAATCTGACCTCGCCGCTGTACTGGCTCAGCAGAATGCACTCGCTCCACTGGATCGCGTGTATGCCGGTACCGTCCACGTGGGCAGTGGAACGTTTCTTGGCACCGGTGCAGTCGGTGGAAAGCCCCGCCCGATTCATCTGCTCTTGCGCGGTCAGGTCACGCAGCCAAGTCGCGAAGTCAGCCCTGGTGCGATGGTGTCGATTCAGCCGCTTGAAGGTCGATTTAATTTACCCCCGGATCATCGAGAAGGGGATCGCCGAGTGGCGCTTGTTCGCTGGATCACGGATTCTCGAAACCCGCTTACATGGCGAAGCATTGTCAATCGAATATGGCATTATCACTTCGGTCGTGGCATCGTTGATTCTCCAAATGACTTTGGTCACATGGGATCACGGCCGTCTCATCCAGAACTCCTCGATTGGCTTGCGTGTGAGTTTCGAGACTCAGGTGGATCACTCAAGTCGCTGCACAGAACGATTCTTCACAGTGCAACCTATCGACAATCGAGTGCATTCATTGAAACAAACGCTCAGCAAGATACTGAGAATCGTTTCTTGTGGCGGTACAATCGAAGGAGACTGGAAGCAGAAGCAATTCATGATTCAGTACTAGACATCAGCGGTTCGCTTGATTTAACGATGGGAGGGCCTGGGTGGAAGGATTTTAAAGTTGAGCGACCCGAGCATTCACCGCACTACCGTTACGACCTTGCCGATCCCATGGATCGAACCACATGGAGACGAAGCATCTACCGCTTTTTGGTCCGAAGTCAGACTCAGCCATTGATGACGAGCCTTGACTGCGCAGATCCGTCAATGCGAGTCGACAAACGAAATGAAAGCCTTTCACCGATTCAGGCTCTGGCACTGTTGAACAATGGTTTCATGGTGGTCCAAGCCAAGCAATATGCGTCGCGACTGGCTGTTGAGGCCGGTGACAGTCATAGAGATCAGATTCGGCTTGCCTTTCGCCTTGCACTGTGTCGCGACCCCGATCCGTCTGAGCAAGAGGCTTTGGAATCACTAGCCGTCGACTATGGCATGGAGAATGTCTGTCGATTAATTTTTAATTTGTCAGAGTTCACGTTCATCGACTGAAAAGTTGTGAACGATCATTGAAAAACCCTATTATTGTTTGTGTGTGTACCACCATGACAACATCGGATGAGATACAAAAGAAAATCCCCTTCCAAGAAAAATGGGCAGAACGTTCCTCAAGACGAGACTTTCTCTGGTCATCAGGAGGCGGACTCGGTGGCATCGCGCTGAGTGCAATGCTTGCAGGACAATCCGATTCTGCAGAATCAAGCCAACTTCATCCGGCGAGTGTGTATCCGGCAAAAGCCAAACGCGTGGTCCAAATGTTTATGGCGGGCGCGGCGAGCCACATCGACTTGTTCGACTACAAGCCAGAACTCATCAAGCGTCACGGACAAGTGAGCGATTTTGGAGAACCTGTCGAAGCGTTTCAAAATGGTCTGGGGCCATGGCTCAAGCCTGTGTGGAATTTTCGTCCCTACGGACAGTGCGGAAAACACTTGGGCGAGATTGTCTCTCCGCTTGGTGAAGTGGTCGACGAAATTGCGTTTGTACACAACATGGTCAGCCCCTCGGGAGTTCATTCGCAGGCTACGCTTTTGCAGTCAACAGGATTTGTCCTGCCAGGCTTTCCAGGAGCTGGATGCTGGGTTGGTTATGGACTTGGATCGCTCAACGACAATCTGCCCATGTTCGTTGTGCTTCCCGATCAACGAGGACTTGGCTCCAACGGTGTGAAAAACTGGGATTCCGGTTTTCTTCCTGCGGAGTACAGCGGAACCGTTGTTTACCCGGGGCTAGAATCACCCATTGCAGACCTGAGAGTGCATCGAGCAGGAACATTTGTCAGCGATACCAGTGAGTTTTCTACACAGAGAATTCTTGCTGAACTCAATCTCCGCCATGCTCGCAATCGAAAAGGTGATGCACGCCTGGAATCGAGAATTCGTAGTTACGAACTCGCGGCAAGAATGCAAATGGCAGCTCCCGAAGCACTCGATTTTTCAAATGAACCGGAACATGTCATGAAGCTCTACGGCCTTCATTCAGCTCCGAAGGCATGGCCAACGGAGATTAATTCTGCGGAAGAAACGCATGCCTTTTCGACGCGTTGTCTGGCTGCTCGTCGGTTGCTTGAGCGAGGAGTGCGTTTTGTTCAAATCTGGAGTGGAAACGACAATGGGTTTCCTCGTCGCAACTGGGATTCGCACGAGGATGTCGAGCGGGATCACGGGCCCCTCGCGTCGGGAATGGCGCGCGGAGCCGCAGCATTCATCACCGATCTCAAGCGAACAGGACTTCTTGAGGACACAATCATTTTGTGGACTACCGAATTTGGTCGGATGCCTTCGAGTCAGGGTGGAAAAGGACGCGATCACAATCCTTTCGTTTTTACAAACTGGCTTTGCGGCGGAGGCATCAAGGGAGGCATCACGTATGGCCAGAGTGATGAGTTTGGGTATAAACCACTCGAACGAGACCGCCCAACAAGGGTATACGACATCCACGCGACTATTTTAAAGCTTCTTGGTATGGATCACACTGCATTAACGTGGCGACATAATGGCATTGATCGCCGCCTGACCGACGTGCACGGAAAGGTGATCAACGAACTGCTTGCGTAAATACATTCAACGAAGACGGATTTGCAGGTTCGTTTCGCTGGTGTAACGAAGGATCTTGTGCCACAAAAGAAGAGATAGAATTGGTCCTTCGCAGAGTGACTTTCAGCCAGCGAGTGTTCGTGGGTATGATCCTGAGGTCAGGAATTCTAAAAACTGCAAAGCCAATGAGTTTGTGGGAGTTGATGGATGGACGTTCTGCGCACCGTCGCCTACTACGGGCCAAACCGTTGGTCGAGTGTGCCAACGCTCGAAATCCATATTGATCGAAGCGCCTGGAAAGTCCGAGCGTTGCATCTCAATGGTGATGCAGCGGCGAGGCTTCTGCTGTGGGAACCGATGATGACGCATCGCCCCCATGAACTGCTCATCGAGGATAAGGATACAAAATATCACGACGTTTCACTGAGAGACGTACTTGCCGTCGAAGATTCATTTGCAGAAGTCATGCGTTGGACCGTGTGCGCACTGGGGTCAGCGGCCGGGACGGTACCGCACTTTAGTCGCGTTCTACAACAACAAGACCACCTTCATCGATTTGTACTCGCCTTTGAATTCGAAGAAGAATCACTTGCAAGAGCATGCGTAGACACTGCTCGGCGATGCATGATCGCGGCTATCAGAAATGATTTGTTTGAACCAGCGATTGAAGTTCGAAAGCTCGTTGATTTAGCAGATGAAGTGCGACTTGGTCCGAGTACGCGTGCCATCTTGCGAAGCGCCGTTGCTCGAGGAGTGCCTTACCAAAGAATTACAACTGGTAGCCTTGTGCAGCTTGGCGAGGGAGCCCGGCAGCATCGTATTTGGACTGCTGAAACGGATGCTACGAGTTCGATTGCGGAAGATATTGCGCAGGACAAGGAGCTGACAAAACTGATTCTGAAGCGTGTTGGAGTTCCGGTTCCCGATGGGCGTGTTGCAGTCACCCCAGAACAAGCCTCTGAGGTTGCCAGTGACATTGGATATCCGGTTGTGCTCAAGCCGCGAGATGCCAACCACGGCCGGGGAATTTCATTTGCACTCAATACTGCTCAGGAAGTAAGAGAAGCATTTGGTCTGGCAGTCTGCGAAAATAAATCTGCCGACGCCGGCGTCATTGTCGAACAATTAGCCATCGGTGTCGCCCATCGTCTGCTTGTCGTGGGTGATCGGTTGATCGCAGCATGTCGTGGAGAGCAAGACGTTGTCGTTGGAGATGGGAAAAGTACCATTATCGAACTCATTCAGACAGCCAATCGGGATCCGCTGCGAGGCGAGAACTATACCGATATTTTGTCATTTATGACATTGGACGATGTGTGTATTTCGCTGCTCAAGCGACATGGTTTTCGTCCGGAAAGTGTTCTATCCGTAGACCAGCGGGTTGTTGTAAAGATCAATGGCGACCTCACCACGGATGAAACAGACGAAGTGCACCCCGATGTTGCACGGCAGGCGGTTCTGGCGGCCAAGGCGGTGGGTCTCAATGTTGCCGGGCTCGACATCATTGCTGAAGAGATCAGCCAGCCACTGGAATCACAGCGAGGCATGGTGATCGAGGTCAACGCAGGGCCAGGACTTTTTATGCATGTGGCACCACTGCATGGAAAGCCGCAGCCGGTAGGGGATGCAATTGTCGAGCAAATGTTCCCCAAAGGAGACTCTGGCTGCATTGTCATTGTGGGAATTGCCAACGGATCTCATGCGCAAAAAATTGGAAAACAGTTGGCATCGCTTTTGCGATCAAAAGGATGCTGTGTGGGAATGTCACTTGGAGATTCAGTCGAAGTGGATGGCCAAGCTCCCTACGGTCAAGGCATGAGTGACCGTGAAAAAGTTTCCTCGCTGATTGCTCATCCGCTCGTGGAGTCAATTGTTTTTACCACTGATCCTGCACAGACAGCCGCAACCGGATTAGCCTGTGACCGATGCGACGTCGTTATTTTTCCGGAAAACAACGATCGTGATTTTGGGTATCGTGCAGACAGTGTGACTGAAGGTTGCGATTCAAATGCTGCAACACTCGGAGCGGATACGCTTTCACTGCTGCATGCGGTGCCACCGGGGGGCGTTGTCATCGTACCGGTTGCGACCGACTGCCTCGAACAGATACGTACAGAATGTCGTGGGGAAGTAATGCTGTACTCAACAACAGCCTCTACGATTACTCTGACACGCCTCGAAACACGGCTCAATGCTCATCGGGCCGGGGGAGGTAAAAGCGTGAGGCTTGTCGATCAGGCAATTGTGTTGGGATTCGGCGCCACAACCATATCCGTTGCTATACGCCCCGAATCATTTTTGGAGGATTCTGAACTTGTATTTCATCTGCTTCCTGCAATTGCAGCAGCATGGAGCCTTGGCGCAGATATTCAATCGCTGAGAAATGTCTGCGATGCAAGTGATCGAAGCTTGTAACAGAAAATCTTCAGAACTTTTTCATCACTTTGCAACAGAAGCCTTTGCTGGCGTGGCGCCCTCTCGAATGGCAAATAAGTGGCTTTTGTTCGCAATGTAAAGAGTTTTCCCAGCGACAATCGGCGTGGAATAAACACTGTTCAGCATATTGATCTCACCAAGCATTTTTTTCTCTCGCGAAAGTTCAAATACACAAATATCACCATCCTCGTCACCTATATAAACTCGGCCATCAACGACCAGTGATGACCCCCAACTTGCCGCCAGCATGTCGTGCGTCCAGAGGGGCTTTCCTGTTTTTACATCGAGACAGTGAAATAATCCGCTGAAGTCAGCAACAAAGAGTAAGTCATCTTTAATTGCCACGGTACCGCAGGTGCGATGCATGGTCTCTTCAAATTCCAGTTTTCCGTTTTTGTTGGTATCGAATCCTGGATAGTGCCATACGGCTGCAGAATTTGGATTCGGACGCGCTACTTCACCCTGCTCTTTGATCACTGCCTGATTACGACGGTGGGGCAAGGGAGTTTGTGGATCCTTCAAACTCACGGCCAGTTCGGGGCTTGTGTCTCCACGTTTTGATGGATCGATACACCACAGGTGCCCAACACCCTCCCCGTGTTCGGGATCTTCACCGACAGCGATGTACACGAACCCCTTGTCAATCACGGGTGTGCCGATAATGTGATTGCGATCGGCTCGGCCACCGAGCGTGTACTTCGACTCCTTCGGATTGCAGTCGAATTTCCAAAGCAATTTTGAAGCACCGTTTTCGCCACGGGCATCGAAGGAATAGAGCCAACCATCGCCGCCACCAAAGAGCACCTGTGGAACACCTCCGAGTTCTGCGTACGACGGGCTCGACCATTGTCCGTGCAATACGTTTGTTCCGGGTGAACCATCTGTCCAGAGAATGGCTCCTGTCTTTTTATCGAGGCACAGAAAACTCGGAGCGCTGGGAGAGGGCAGATTAATATGCCCCTCATCAACTCCATTGCTGGTATTCACAAAAAGCATGTCACCGGCGGCAGTCACGCTGCAAGAACACATATTATGTTGAGAGATACCGAGTTCTTTCATCATGTCCAGTACCCACACCGTGTCGGCTTCGACCTCGTCAGAAGCTTTTTCTTTTGTAAATGGTCCGTCGTTTTCTCCGTCGCGAAATCCTTCCGTGTCGAGGCATTTGACCTCACCGCGACTGCTGACGTACCAGAGTCGATCACCCTCAACGAGCGGTGCACAGCAGATTCCCTGCAGCGGCCAATCGTGCACGCGACCGGTAGGAAGTTTTTCACTGGAATCCTGCCAGAGAAAAGAACCATCCTTGATGTCGAATGCTAAAAGGCAACCAAGATCAACGCTCGAAGGGTATCGTTTGATGTAGCCTTTACCGTTGTTGCTTCCTACAAAAGCTTTGCCACTGGCAACTACTGGATTACCGTACGTCTGACTCCCAAGTGCAGCAACCCACGCAACGTTTGAACTGCTATCACTTTTCCATTCACCTGTATCGAGATCGAAGGCACCCGGAGACCACTCGCTGGGTATTCCAGTGGCATCGGAAGTATTGTTGCGAACAGGCGATCCTCCCCACTGGTTCCACTCTTCAGCGGAGAGAGATTTTTTTTCCTGAATCGATGGGGCTGCTGCAATTAAAAAATCGATCTGAGGCATTATGAGCGTGAAAGCAATTCCTATCGGAAAGACAGCAATCAAGATTGCATGGACCATTTTGAACTCAAAAAAACTTTTCATAACAGACCTCAAGGGAAACGAAAAAAGACTCTTTATGGGCTTCCTTTATCTTGGAAGAACGAAGTTCTGAAAACTCCCGAAGCGTTCCATTCAAGAAGCAGGACTAACGTACGGACTCAACCAACACGTTATCAATCGAAATTTCAGCATCTTTGGAATTTCCAAAAAATCCAGGGCTTCCCTGAAGGTTGCCAGAATCATGAACGGCTTCAATCGTCCATGATTCAGGTTCCTTCTCATCCCGAGGCCAAACCTTTCCTCGCAATTGTGCCGAAGCACCCTGGGTTCCCGCTTCAAATTTCATCGTGTACCAAGTACCGGCCTTCCATGAAAACGGAATTGTCTTTGAAAAGTAGGTTGCCACTTGCGGCGGCCACGAACGCAACTGCAACTGCTGGCTGGCACCCATTAAGTCGAGCGTATAACGCTGCGCAACCAGACCCATATCAGGCATCTTGGCAGTTTCAAGCGAAATGTGTGCACCCGAGGACTTGGCAAATGCATCGGCATCGGTGCTGGTGCTCTTTGATGCTTCAGCAGCAACAAAAGACGCTACGTCGATCTCTTGAGCGCGAAAGTCAGCCTGTATTTGATAGTCGTGCAGCGTGATTGGTCCTATCCAACCCTGACTGCGAGTGCCTTTGGGAATAGTTGTAATTTTTACGAGGCATTGAGTGCCGTCCACTTCGCGGACCACATGACGATACCTCATTCCAATCCATGGAAGAGGCGGCTCACCACGAGGTGCGCCCCCCTTGGGATCTGGCAAAAGTGCAATGTCTTCGAAATCAAACTTCCACGGCAGTGGTGGCATTGAACGCACTCTCGCCACACCCTCAAGCGACCCGACCTTCGCCTTGATGACGGCAGCAGCATGTTCACCCACAGGAGCAGTCCAAACTCCGTCAGACGTTATTGTGCCAGAAGGTGCCGCCGAAAAATCAGCGGGTGATTCTTTGACAAATCGTCCCTGAGAATCAAAAAGACGTACTTTGAAATCAATTGACTTTCCGGCATCAACAATCGCCTCAGCCGGAACGATTTGAAGCCAAGCCGCTTCTTCGGCAGGCGAGGCAGTTTGGATTGCAACCGACTGAGGAAGCGTTGGATTCGATGCATGTACAGACGAAGAGACAGATGGAGCACCAAGGCAATAGAGCCTGCTTCCTGTCGTAAGGTAGATCCGTCCACTCCAAGCAATTGGCGAGGCAGTGACTTCGTCGTTCTCATCGAGTCTCATGCGGTTCACGACCCGCAGACCATCAGAAGTTGGTTCAAGAACATGCCAACCACTGGTTGAACAGATGTAGATTTTTCCATCCGCGACCAGTGGACTGCCTCGCACGATCGTTCCGAGAAGTTTTTGAGGGCGACCAATTTGTTCTCCAGTGGCTTTGTCGAGCGTGTAGACCTTTGCACCATCATCCATAAAATACAGGCGATCTCCGAGCGCGATCGGCATGGCCCGACCGCTCATAATTCCTTTTTTCTGCCAGATGATCGCAGAAGCAGTAATGTCTCCAGAGCCGCTTCCGTGGAATGCCGTCGCACTGCCCATGGAGGTATTATCCAGATTCTCTTCGGCCTGAGAGATGTAGACGATGTTGCCATCGACCAGCGGTGCGACATTGAGTCCGCGTCGAGAAAGTTTAAAATTCCAAATCGGTCGTCCTGTGCGTGGCTGAAAGTTCCACACGCTTCCATCGCTCGATCCAAACACCAACGCCGCTTGCCCGTCGAGCATGGCAAGAAAGGGCGTGCTGTAGGTGGTGTCTTCGGGAAGTTCCTTGGTGCCCCCGGTCCACCGCACTTCACCCGTAGCAGTATCTAAGCCAAGAAAGCGATGCGCTGGACGTGCTGTATCACCCCAACCAGTGACGACAGCGCTTGCAATCACAAGGTCTTCAAAAACCACTGGAATATTGGTGCGTCCTCCGTACGTTGAAAGAAATCCAAATTCTTCGTGGAGGGAGCGATTCCAGCGAGTCTTTCCGGTGACAGCATCAATGCACGTGAAAGCACCACAGACTCCGTGGGCAAACACGGATTGCGTAACAGGATCAGCCACGACGCACGACCAGCCAACACGTTCGGCAGGGACGTCAGAGAGATAAACATTGAATGTGTTTTCCCAGAGCTTTTCTCCTGTGATCGCATCAAGGCACAACACCTTTTCGCATTCTTCAAGTGTGTCGGGCTTGTGACGCACAAGCGTATAGAGTCGCCCACCCATGATCACAGGAGTAGAAATACCGCCGGCTTCTTCATTTTTCCAGAGAACATTTGTTCCCGTTTCAGGATCAAATGAATCAATGAGACCCATGGATGAAGGGGCGTGTCGATTCTCGTTTGGACCACGCCAATCGGGCCAATCCTCGCTTGCATCAATGCCGACAGTTTGTGCAGATGGGAGTGCAGTGACAGGAGGTTCCACGACCAGAGGGCTGGTGAGTGGCAGTGCAGATTCTGTAGGGCTCACAGCCACTGGCTCTGAGGGCGCAATCAAAGGTGCAGGGACATCAGGACGAGGAGTTGCGACTGGACTGCAGCCCACGCCAAACACTGCACAGAAAAAGAATATTGTCTTGAAGTGCGTTGAGAAGAAAGCCAATCCGCCACGTGTTTCACGGCATTGCCATTGTGGCCATGGAGTATGAGAAAAAAGAAGAGTTCCAGACGAGTGATACATGTCCATGCCGGCGTGTCCTTTTGGTATGTCACAACTGAGAAGTCGGCGTAAAAAGTGTTGGCGTTTCTTTTTCAAAGCATGTAAGGAATCACCAACAGGGTTGATTGCACTAGCCACCAAAACCAGCAGCTTTTGCGTCGGCCGGTAACGCGGGGTCAACCAACCCACGTCCTCCGCGGCCCTGCAAAAGTCGATCTTCCGCATCGTCGCGAATGCTCTCTATATCCGCATTCCACCATCGGCGTTTGATCGCAATATCTGGTTCTGCATAGGGACGCACCAGACGCATGCCAACCCCAAGAGCAGGTTCTTCGGTATACCACCAAGGACTTTTGGGAAGGTTTGGATCGATATCCTTCCAAGCGAGGTCTTCAGATCCGCGCCTTGCGGCACTTCGGCACTGAGCCGCTTCGTCGTAAAAGGTTCCCCCGCGCACGACCCGAGGAGAGAGAGACGTGGGCCAGCGAATGGCTTCAAAACTTCCAATCGGCTTGGGCAACAAGGATTGCACTGCGTATCCATCGTCCGCACGTTGATCCAAAACCCACTCGCACACGTTTCCATGCATGTCATGCAGTCCCCATGCGTTCGGACTGAGGGTGCCGACGTGATGCGTGGTGTCGTCAGAGTTGTCGGCGAACCAAGCTGCTTTTTCGAGTGACGCAGCGTCATCGCCAGTCGACCAGGCAGAAAGGGTTCCTGCCCGGCATGCGTATTCCCATTCGGATTCAGAGGGAATGCGATAAAAACGTGCCGTCAGACCAGTGAGCCATTTGGTGTATTGCCTGGCCGAGAACTGGGTCATGGTGACCGCGGGCTGCTGCGGATCTTCACCCTTCGAGAAGGTAGTCGTTGGATCGTAAAGATTTGAAGGAGCGGTGACAGCATCGGCAATATTGTCTGGAGTCACTATTCGAATTCCGGCGGTTTGAAGCGCCTTAAAGAGATCACACGCAGACATAAAATTTTTGTACTCAGCCCACGTCACCTCGCATCGCCCCATCCACAATGGTTCGATACGAATCTCAATCATCGGGCCTTCGTAGGAATCTCTATCCGCTTCGCTGTCAGGGCTTCCCATTCGAAATGTTCCGCCTGGAATTGGAACCATATCAAAAGTGATCTGCGTTCCAGGGATTTTTTCCTGATACGCCACCATCCATCCACCGGGAACCTCCACGGCCTGCGCATTGCCATCGGGCCGCGAAGAACCGGCAACGAATCCCAAGGAATTGTGTGAAGAAGAATCTTTTGCACAAATCACTCGTACGTTTGCAAGCCCGACAACACCAAGCAGAGCGTGAGTACACAGAAGTGTTTTTAAACACACCCAGAAAAAGTGATTTGGAACAAAGGAAAGCATGGGGATTGGCATCACAGGCGGGATGAAAGCAAATCAGAGGGATGAGTTGAACAGGATTTGAGGTGTAAAACTTTAGAACGAACAGAAAGTATAGAAAATAAAAGATTATCGCACAAAAGGGAGTGTACTACAGTCGGGATTTGTTGACAGTCTGTCGTGCATTTTTCGAAGTGCGAAAGTCGTCTTTTTCGAAACGGAAACAACATTCTGTTTGGAACCCAGCCGAGGTTGGAGTGTGGTAGCGACTGCGGAGAAGTTCTCGGGGTAGAGAGAGTCTACTCTCGCGAAAAAATCATATCCAAGCAGAGTTGTTTTCGAGAGTCGTTTAAAAAAGGGGCAGTGAGAACAAAAAAGAAGTACATGGCACACCATGCTCGATTTTTGGTAGTCTCAAAGTTTGATTGAGGTTCATTCGGAAAATTGACAAGCAATCAATTTTGAGGAGTGATGCCCGCATGGAATATTGTTCGTTGACAATATTCGGCTGATCTTCGATCAGTTTCAATGCATCGAAAGCCAGTCGAACAGAAAACGAATTATACAAGACTCGTCGAGGGACTTCTTCCATCGTACGCCCCCCAAAACCCACGCAATCCGCGCCGAAAAAGAAACCCGACCCAGGAAAAGGCAAGGTCAGTGACAAGGTGTCCGCCGGGGAGCGGACTATTTCCGACAACCGCCGCGCTCGCCATGAATACGAAGTGCTCGACACTCTGGAATGTGGAATTGCACTTCTTGGCAGCGAGGTCAAAAGTTTGCGGGGTGGCAAAGTATCGATGGAAGAGGCCTACGGCCGCGTTCAGGGGGAAGAGGTTTGGCTTATCGGATGCGAAATCCCTGAATACGAAAAAGCGAACCGACTCAATCACATTCCAAAACGTCCCAGAAAACTTCTTTTGCACCGTCGCGAGATCAAGAAATTCGCCGGATTGGCCTACGAGAAAGGGCTGACGCTCGTGCCCTTGAAGATGTATTTCAAAGATGGACGAGTAAAGCTCCTTATGGGAATCGGTCGTGGTCGAAAACTCCACGACAAACGGCAAAAGTTGAAAGACGCAACCGTTCAAAGAGAGATTCAAAGTTCTCTTCGACATCGCTCGAGCGGTCGCCGAGAGGATTAGCTAGGCGAACCGCGATCGAGTCGTGTCGAAAATAGAAAAGATCACTCGCCTCCAACTGTTGCCAGCATGGCAGCAGCACTATCCGTCGAGTCGTCAGGATGCCATAGCGGCATGCCACGCTCGATGCGCTGAGCAAGGATATCGAGCTTCATTCGAGAACCCGCAGGTGCGTTGGTCGCGATGAAGTCACTCGTTGTGTGAGGCTCAAAATTTTCGTCGTGACCGTACAAATCGATGATTTCAAAAACATTGCGAATACGGGCCATTGGATCGTCAAAACTCCTATTCTAAAGTGAACGAAAAAATTTCACCCTGCCAAGAAACCGGAACAGACCGGAACCTTTGCGGGGTGATTTTTGTAGACATCGAATTCAACGCGTACCACGAACCGGGAGCACGCAAGTCACGACAGGAGGGATTTTGAACCGGAAATCAAAAGCTCATTCTTGAATTCAAGAATGAGAAAACAGTCGATTGGCCAATTCAAAACGTCGCAATGCGCCCCGAGACGACCCTCTGGTCATAACGGGCTATCGACGAGTCGAACTCGGGTATTATGGAACCTCTCGGGCCACAGTCAAACATTTTTTCACGGTTTGGTGGAATTTTTACAGGCGACCTCTCAAAACAAGACTGAAAATAGGTTGGGTTTGCCCAAAAGAACGATTCCCAATTATGATTTCTGACGACGGTAGCCCGCGGATTTCCCGTGCGAATTACCATCTGGGGAATCTGACACGATTCCCGAGGCCGCCTCGCTCCTATGCAGCAATTTACAGGTTCGCTGGTTAGTTATCCGGCTCGCGTTTCGTTCGGGGCCTATGTCCTAGCGATTCTGCTCGGAGGACTCATTCTCACCACCCCGCTCTCTCGCAATCCTGGCTGTGAGCCGATCACTCTGGTTGATGGAATCTTTACCGCAACGAGCGCCTGCTGCGTGACCGGTTTAACAGTGCGATCAACCGTCGATGATTTCTCATTTTTTGGACAGGTGGTAATTCTCCTTCTCATCCAACTCGGTGGTCTTGGAATCATGACCATCACTACGCTTGCATCGTTTCAGTTCGGCGGACAGGCATCCATGCGGCAAAGAGCCATTGTAGCGGAAACACTCGGCATTCGGTCGGGGCGTGATTTACGATGGGTGACATGGGGCGTGCTTGCCGCAGCTTTCTTTTCAGAAGGAATAGGATTTATTTTTCTGACAGTATCCCAGTGGGGCACCGAAGAACCGTCGCGAGTGATTTGGAAATCACTCTTTCACGCGGTATCGGCTTTTTGCAATGCGGGTTTCGCCCTCGGAAATGACAATCTGATTCCGCAGGCAGGAAATTTTTCAGTGAATCTTGTGATTTGCGGACTGATCATTATTGGAGGTCTTGGATTTCCCGTAATCTTTGACATCGCCGCAAGGATACGAAAACGAGACGGACTCTGGACGCGACTTCATACGCAATCGAAGATCATGCTTCTTGGCACTGCTGGATTGCTGGTATTTGGCATGGTCTCGTTCTGCTTTTTTGAATGGAATGAATCGCTCAATTCAAAGCCGATAGCAACTCGAATTCTCATGGGATTTTTTCATTCGACTACTTGCCGCACCGCCGGATTCAATACGGTGGACTACGCATTGCTTTCAAATACAACGCTCTTTCTGGCGATTCTACTGATGGCTATTGGTGCAGGGCCCTGTTCGACAGCAGGTGGATTTAAGGTGAGCACATTTATGACGTTGCTGGCTCGATCGTGGGCAAGTTTCCGTGGACTTCGCCATGTAAATTTGTTTCGGAGAACAATTCCGGCTGCCTCAGTAGAACGAGCCACCGCGACAGTGCTTTTGTTCGCAGCGGTGGCTGTAGGCGCAATGGTGGCCCTGTTAACGGCTGAACACGGCGGCCACCTCGAGGGCAGGCAGAGATGGTTTTTGGAAGCACTTTTTGAGTGCATCTCGGCCCTCGGTACAGTAGGCCTGTCCACGGGCATTACGGCGAGCCTTTCTGATCCTGGAAAATTGGTTCTTGTCGGCCTTATGTTTCTGGGACGATTGGGTCCCATCACTGCTGCGCTCGCTCTTTCGCAAGAGCGAACGACTTACCAGCCCACCTATCCTGAGGAGGAGCCGCTCATCGGCTGATATACGATGTCTTCAACAACGGTAGACAAAAAAAGATTTATTGTTCTGGGTATGGGTTCGTTTGGATCGGCCCTTGCGGCGAGACTTGCGGTAAATGGGTGTCGCGTAACAGCCGTTGATCAACGCAAAGAACGGCTTGAACCGCTGAAGAATGAACTCTACGAGGCGATCATCGGCGATGCCACGGATCGTGAAGTGCTCGAAAATCTTCCAATTCGAAATGTGAATGCAGTATTCATTTCACTCGGAGAGAGTATCTCAAGAAGTCTTCTGGCAACGCTGCATGTCAAGGAACTCGGGGCACGCAATGTAGTGGTCAAGGGAGTCACTCACGAACACGGCAAACTTTTAGAGCATGTGGGAGCCGACCGAGTGGTCTTTCCAGAAGAGGAAGTGGCTCGTGAACTGGCCGATCGTATGACATGGCCCAACGTTCTTGACTATCTGCCGATCGATCCGGAGTACAGCGTTGCGGAAGTATCGATGCCAGCATCACTCACCGGCAAGACGCTTGCCGAAGCAAATCTTCGCAGCCGAATTGGGGTCCATGTGATGGGGCTGAAAGATGTCATGACAGGAAAGTTCGAAATGTTTCCAGATGGCCAAACAAAACTCTTAGAAGAACAGGTTCTTCTCGTTGTTGGGCGAGAGGCCGAATTAACCTCGCTACGAGAACTTCAGTAGTCGACATGTTCGTTGGCGTGAACTGGCTTACTGCCGTCACTTGGGTGGCTCAAGCGGTGCACCCGGAGGAAGGACGATCTCAACATCGGCCGGTGCTTTGGATTGCGATCCATCCACTGAGGTTGGTGACGCGGTGGGATCAAACTTCGGTGTATCGCTTCCCGATCGTTTTTCCAGGTCGCCAGTGAGTACAAGTCGACCACCGCCATCGGGAAGTCGGATTTCAAGGGCCGTAATTCCCCATTCATTCCCCAGTTTTTTTCCCTCGACAACAACAAGTCCTTTGCCTTTTATGCCGATGGCATCGAACTGCAATATTGCCACGCCGTCAGTATCACGACTGCTTCCACTGACATTTGAAGAACAGGTAATCGGTTCACCAAGGGCTTCTGCAACCTTAGGATTTGTGATTACTTCTCCCACTGCAACAGACACAATCGGATGCTTTGAGAGTTTTCCGCAGCCGACCAAAGGCATCACAGCAAACATGATCGCGAAGGCAACAAAAACAGGAGACTTTAAAACGACGCAACTTCGGCTGTGAATTACTTCTGAACCTGCAGCCACAATATGCCGCGAATGTGCAATGACTCGCACCATCAAATTTCTCCCATACAAGAACAAGAAGTTGTGACCGGTAAAATGTTCGATTCGAAAACGACAGTAGGAATGCTTCTTTAAGTGAGTCAACAAAGATCTCGAACGAAATCTTTGATTTTCTACTGTCGACTTAGGCCTTTGCATCGCACGATCGACACCAGGCTATTTTTTCTGCAGTCGATGTTGGTAGTGGACCAGATGCAACACTTTTTGTGGAAGATGAAGTTTCCTTTGGAGCTTGAATTTCGTTTCGCTCATCGACAGAAGGACTCTGTTCAGCCAGTTGATTGGAAGGTGGTTCCAACGGAACCGCTGGAGCAGAAGAGGTGATTTCCGCAGCGGGTGTTCCTCGAGCTTTCGCAAGAATGTCGGCGGTAGAAAGTTTTTTTCCAGAGGGTTTTTCGCTTACCGTGAGTTTGGCTGATGGAGGTGTTTGTGCTTTGACAGGGGTTGCGCCCGTTTTTGCTCTGGCGGCGGCGAGAATGTCGGCGGTCGACGATTTCTTTGCAATGCTCGGTACGACGGCAGACGCTGGAGCAACTGTGGCGCTATTTTGCTTGGCTGCCGGCGGTTTTTTTTCTTTCGAATCAACAGGTTTTGGTTCCGGTTTTGGAACCATCGAGAGAGAGGATGGATCGATGTCGTACCAAGCAGTGTTGTTGAATTGATCGAATTCAACCAAGCAACGCCCGTTCATGTTGACGGTTTTTACCAAGCCTGTGGCCTGCGCGAATCGTGCCAACTCTGGTGCTGTTCGACTGACCACTACATACTTGTCAGTCCACTTCATTTTGAGTTTTTCAATGACGTCGAACATGGCTTCCAATCGCATACCCTTTCCGAGAGTTGCTTGTTGAAGAGGTTCTGATCGATCACGAATCTGATCGATCGCCGCGTTCCATGCAAGCCGACCGCCTTAGAAGACGAGCGAGACTTTTCTAAAAGCCGCATGCCCCTCGGATTTACCTGCATACGGGCTCATGTTTTGTCACATCGTACGGTGTACGCCCAGCGGATCGTTCCGGAATCTTTACATTCATGGCCACTGGAAGTTTTCTCAATCAATCGTTCTGGCCGTTTCAATAAATCAATGTGATGAGAGGACATTTGTGGAACGATCTGCAGCAATTCCAGACCGTCAGCGATCAGCGAACAAGATTCACTGACAATCGATTCATGGGGAATGATACGAAGACAATCACCAATGAAAGAACCATTTCCAGGAACGATGCTTTCATACGTCGAGCCGATCCATCCAAGAGACCCTTTCCAGCGACAAGCGTGTTCAAAGAGAAGTGCCCCCGACAAATCGTTTGGGAGTGCAGAGATGCTCAATGAAAAGTGAGATCGCCCCGCCATTCCTACTGCAAGTATGACATTGCTCCCTAGTTGTCGAAGAGTATCGAGTTCTACAAGCGATGGAGAGCAGGGCCAGTGCGCATCGCCTCGCATGGAATGAGGCCCCTCAACGGAACGAAAAAAAATTGAAGAAAGTGACTCATCGACGCTGTGCATCAACATAATTTCATGTTTCCAGCGATCTCCATGCCAGCGAAACACAACTTGAACATTGCCGCAACGAAGGAACAGCGGTTCGCGTCGATGCCTTGGAGAAATCACAGATTTCATCATGCGATGAACTCCCCGAGCAGGCACAGGTAACTTCCTGAAAGTGCTCTGTCATCGGCAAAAGAAAGTGCAGTTACTGTGGTCGTGAACCGACGATCGGAACAAGCGGACGTACCCATATATTTCGAAACTCAACCGGATTGCCGTGGTTTTGTAGCCTCAATGGGAGTGTGGCTGCATGCGGTAAATATTGTGGAGGACTATCCCACGCGGTTGTACCCGCGATCTGAACAGCGGTGTGGATTGCCACGCCATTGTGCGCAACGTCAATTATGGCTGCCCTTTTTACGGAACCATCGGGGTTGAATCGAGGTGATTGAAAATGGATGTCGAACGACTGCCACGCTCCTGGTTTTCTGCACGCATTCACCATCGGGGGATGTTGTTTGTAGATAGCCCCACACTGGCCGTCGGAATACGTTTCATTGTCAAATGAATCAAGAATTTGAAGTTCATAAAGACCCATCAGAAAGATCCCGCTGTTGCCCCGACCTTGGCCTGTTCCAGAAACCACGTCGGGCGTTCGAAATTCTAAGTGCACCTGGCAATCACCAAACGATTCGCGTGATGTGATGTCGGTATTGCGTACCTGTGCCACGCCATCGTGCACCAACCACTTGTCCCCGCTGTGCCACGCGTCGAGATTTTTTCCATCGAAAAGTCGGATTGCATCCGATGGAATCGGCGAGGGAAGGGCTGTTGGTGGACCCGGGTCAATCACGGAAGGAATTGGCCACACGATTCCAGACTTCCATTCATCCGCCATGGAGTGGCTGCTGCCGCTCGCCATGAAAAAAAACGA
>Ga0194051_1000766_pt1 | contig 17981 bp, 17 predicted proteins | sample SepL2320m_MetaG_FD_161275 | JGI IMG/M metagenome (GOLD analysis project Ga0194051, IMG submission 161275) | Anoxic zone freshwater microbial communities from boreal shield lake in IISD Experimental Lakes Area, Ontario, Canada - Sep2016-L239-20m | ecosystem: Environmental > Aquatic > Freshwater >... | reverse complement strand
GGCCTGGAGACTATTCGCCTGAATGAGTATCCAAGCATTATGTTTGTGCAGGTTCACACCGGCCAGGGCGTTATTGGTTTAGGTGAAACCTGCGTAGGTGTTGAAGCGGTGGAGGCTTTTATCCACGAAAGTATCGCACCACGCATATTAGGCAAAGATCCGCTAGAGATAAATTCATTGCACGAGGTTCTTCACCAAGACTTTCTTGGCTTTTCAGGTACTGGAGTAGCAGTTAGAGCCACATCTGCAATTGATATTGCCTTATGGGACATTTTTGGACAATCAGTCGGACAACCAATTTATCAACTTTTAGGTGGAAAAGTTCGCGAGAAAATCCGAGCATATAACACCTGTGCAGGCTCAGGATATGCAAAAGGCTCTTCGAATATTAACCGTAAAAGAACGGCTCAACTTGGAAAAGTGACCGACGGAGAGCATGAAGATCTCTTTGCCTTCCTCAACAAACCCGAAGAATTGGTTCACAGCTTAAAAGAGATGGGCTTTACTGCAATGAAAATCTGGCCATTTGATGAGGCATCTATTCGCTCAGGTGGGCAAACTATCTATGGGAAGGATCTACAAGAAGGAGTGGATATTTTTGCACGCGCACGTACGGCAGCTGGCAGTAATTTTGACATAATGCTAGAGATGCATTCACTCTGGTCTGTACCTGCAGCAACAGTTATTGCACACTCTGTTGAAGAATATTCACCGTTTTGGATCGAAGATCCATTTAGACATGAAAGCACAGATGCACTCATAAGATTTAGGCGTTCTATTAATTCACCACTAACCACCGGCGAAACCACGGGCACACGATGGGACCATCACCGATTGCTGCAATCTCAGGCTGTAGATCACTTAATGATTGATCCTGGATGGGTGGGTGGAATAACTGAATCCGCTAAAGTTATTGCGCTGGCCTCTACTTATGGAGTTCCAGTAGCACCACATGACTGCACTGGCCCAGTCGTTCTGACAGTGGGCACACATTTGGGGGTCACATTTGCCAATATAGAGCTGCAAGAGATGGTTAGAGCTTTTTATTACGGCTGGTATCAGGAAATGGTGACAGTCCTACCAAAATACGAGAATGGTTATCTCACTCCACCAACAGGGCCTGGTCTAGGAACAAAGCTACAAGCAGGCGTAAATCGTCGTTCTGATGCCTTAGTTCGATGGAGCAAAGTTGGCTAAAGAGCTAATCCTTGGTTTAGATGTTGGAACGTCGTCAGTTAAAGGGATTTTTATTGACCTAAACGGCATCGTGATACGACGAGTCGAAATCAAAATTAAGTCGCATCACTTTATGAATGTATATGTGGAGCAAGATGCAGAAGATTACTTATTCGCAATTGAAAGTATATCCAAAGAAAATACTGATTTAATCACTAATGTAATTGCAATTGGCCTTTCAGGGCAGACGCCATCCGTTGTTTGTACTGCAGAAGATGGATCGTCAGTGCGTCCAGTACTTATTTGGCAGGATAATCGATCAGGCTCTGAAGCTGATGAGCTTACTTCACACTTCGGTAATCCAATGCAATTGATTGGGACATCACTACCTTGGGCTGCAAGTGCATGTCCGGCTAAAATGCTGTGGCTTTCCAGAAATGAAGAAAAAACAGTTTCTAAAACACGATGGATTTTACAACCAAAAGATTTTGTTGGACTTCATTTAACAGGAACTGCAATATCAGATCCATGGTCGAGTAAAGGTTTATGCAACGTGAAGACTCGAATGCCGATAGAGGAGTTATTTGATTTTGTTGGCTGGGATAAGAAAGTCATGCCGCAACTTCTTGATGGTTTTGCAAGTCGTGGAAAAATTACAAAAGAGGCCTCATCCAGATTTAATTTCAATCTTGGTGTTGAAGTATCGGTTGGCTGGTCTGATGCTATGTGTGGGATGGCTGCAATGGGAGTTCTTACTGAGCCTGGATCATTTGTCATCACTGGAACATCAGCAATAGTTGGCTCTTCATCTCATGAGTCACCTAGTGATGCCAGTGGCTTATACATAATTCCAAACACATGTGCACCAATGTCAGTCACATATGGCCCAACCCAGTCAAGTGGCGCTGCCATAGCCTGGGCCTCTGAACTCTTCAACGAGGATCCCTCTGATCTGATTGACAGTGCCTTAGGAGCTGTAAGTGAAAACATCCCTATATTTCTGCCTTACATCAGCGGCGAGCGAGCACCACTGTGGCGCTCGGATATCAGAGGCGGACTGTATTCAATTAATGCAATGACAGGGAAGGCAGAAATTGCCGCTGCAGTGATGGAGGGTGTTTCATTTGCAGAAAAACAAGTTGTTGAGCTCGCCGAGGAGTTAATTGGATATAAGCAAAATAATATCCGCCTTGGTGGACATGCTGGAAATGATATTCGATGGGAAAAAATTCGTCATCGGACACTTGGACGAGCGATTAGTCGGTACGAAGATATCGACATAACCACCCGAGGTTCGGCAATGTTGGCACACGCCATCATCTCAAAGGATTTTCTTAAGTCCTATCGCTCTTTAGCATACAAACCAGCTATCAGTATTCCTTTAAGTGAAGATCTTGCGTACTCTGAGAGTAAATTTAAAGCATTCTTAAGCGCACAAGAATATGCGATAGATCTAGCTAATAAGAACAGGAATCGCAGCTAATGAAATCTAAAGGTAAGTTAACTAATTTAATGCAGCTAATGAAATTCAGAAAGCCCATATTTTCGCGTAAGAAAAGACGACTTGCGCGCGCTAATACTATTTACGATTTAAGAATTACGGCCAAAAAGCTGACCCCAAAAGGAGTATTTGATTACACAGATGGAGGCGCAGATCAAGAAATAACACTAAACAAAGCCCGCCAAACTTTTGAAAATATAGAGTTTTGCCCACACATTTTGAGAGATGTTTCAGATGTGACATTAGAAACTTACATGTTGGGAACAAAATATATGATGCCCGTGGGAATTGCACCAACTGGCTTCACACGAATGATGAATGTCGAAGGCGAACTAGCGGGAAGTGGTGCAGCAAGTGATTTTGGAATTCCATTTACCCTGTCAACTATGGGCACAACCTCAATTGAAAACGTTGCGCTCAATGCACCTAATGGGAATAATTTTTTTCAACTCTATCTATGGAAGGATAGAGATCGCAGCCTAGAGTTGATCCACAGGGCTGAGAAGGCAGGCTATGACGGCCTCATGCTTACCGTGGATGCCCAAGTTGCAGGCGCCCGACTTCGGGATGTCCGTAATGGACTTACCGTTCCACCTACTTTAACTGCTGCAACTTTTGTGAATGCACTTCCAAGACCAAACTGGTGGTGGAATTTTCTCACGAAGGAGCCATTACAATTCGCTTCATTTGAATCTTGGAATGGAACTATTGCACAATTAATGGACTCCATGTTTGATGCCTCAATGACATTTACAGACCTAGATTGGATTAGAAAAATTTGGCCAAGGAAATTAATTGTTAAGGGCATACAAAGAGTAGATGATGCCGTGAAGTGTGCGGATTTGGGTGCAGATGCTTTAATTCTTTCAAATCATGGAGGGCGTCAATTAGATAGGGCACCAGTTCCCTTAACATTATTGCCTGAAGTAAAAAGAGCGATCGGTAATGCCTGTGAAATCCATATGGATTCAGGAATTATGCACGGAGCCGACATAATTGCGGCCAAAGCAATGGGTGCAGATTTTACTTGGGTTGGCCGGGCATACTTATACGGTTTGATGGCAGGTGGAAGGGTTGGCGTGGATCGGACACTGACAATATTACAGACGCAGATGATGCGAACATTAAAGCTACTAGGTGCAAAATCGTTAGAAGAAGTTGACTCAAGCATGGTCAGATATTTGGGTAAATAATTGTGCGTAAAATCAAAGTACCGACCATTGGTGAAAAAACCAAGTTACAAAAAATGGGATTTGAAGCAATAGAGATCCTACGAAGTGGCCAATTGATAATTTGCCCTACTGAGAACTCCTATGTAGTGATAGCTGATCCACAAAGTGAAATAGGCACACAAGCCTTTGTTACCATAAAAGGACATGATTTAACAACGACATATCCAGTTTTTGTAAATTCAGTTGACGATCTTATTGGTTTAGTTTTGGGAATAAACGACAAGGCTCGACTACTGGTCCAACAGTTTTGGCCAGGACTTTTGAATCTACAGTTTTTAACCCGAGAAAATCTTCCACATAACTTTGGTGGAGAAAGTCCACCAGATCGCCTCATTGCTCGAAAGCCAAAATCGCCCCTAATTAACGTAATCACTGAGTTAATGGGGCCAGTTATTTACTCTTCATTAATGGATTCTTCGAAAAAACCTATTAAGGATTTAGAAAACCTCAATGCGGCACAGAGAAAACTGGTAACGGTTGCATTTGATGGCGGCGCAATTAAAGGTAAGAAAATTACAACAATAGTGAGTAGCTCACATAATTCGATTCAAGTTCTTCGAGAAGGCTCTATAAGCACTTGGGAGTTAAAGCAATTAGTCTCTGATATTAAGGAAGTTTAAATCATCTCCAATGGTTTTCCGATTACTGGGATCCAAACTTCTCCGTCTGGTTGCAGGGCTTTGTAAGTCTCCACAAATTCATTCAAGTCCAATGTCGCACCTGATTCAGCATCTGTCTCTGCCGGCCAAAGTCCCCAGTGCATTGGTACTGCAACTTTACAACCTTGTCGCCAGGCAAGAAATCCCGCCTCTTTTGTATCCATGTTCCCAGTGACACCATTAATACAGATCAGAGAGATATCAACTTTGCCTTCGGTGTCATCGACAATTCGCGCATCATATTCAGTATCTCCAGAATGATAAATTCTCCATTTTCCAACTGTAATGATGTAACTGATTGCATCTGGTGTTGGCTCTGGCTCAAACATATGTCGAGCAAAAACTGCCTCAATCTTTATATCGCCAATTTCAGTAGTCTCTCCTCTATTTAAAATGATTCCGCGATCTCCATAAAAACCGCCAGCACGAGCAATTTTGATTACGGAGAATGGCCCAATAAATTTAGTTTTTTTATGTTTTGAAAAAGGAAGAACTGCTTCAGGATCAATATGATCATCATGAGGATGGGTTGCCAAGATCGCATCAAACTCACTCTCTTCCGGGGAAAGTGGGGCTGGATAACCACGAGGCACGTTGTATGAGGTCATAACGGAGTTAGTTAAGTATGCGTCAATGGCGACCATGTATCCGCCCGGACTTTTAATCACAAAGCCAGCTTGGCGCAACCACCAAATATGAACGCCACCTTTAGGTACAGGCGTATCCCTTACCAGTGGCCAGATTGACTCTTGACTCATCCCTTTATTGCCCCCGCAGTTAATCCCGAAACGATGTACCTTTGAATGAACATGTAAAGGATGACAGGGGGCAGGCCGTAAATCAATGCACCGGAAAGTAATTCTTGAATTGGTGTATTGAGCTGCGACATTGTCGATGCTAAGCCCACAGATGCTGGATAGAGTTCTTTCTTTGAAATCATAGTTACGGCGAGTAGGTAGTCGCCCCAACTTGCAAAAAATGAGACAACACTTACAGCCATAATTGCAGGACTACATAGTGGAATAATTATCTTTCTTAGGACTGCGAGGTAGTCACAGCCATCAATCTGAGCTGCTTCATTAACTTCACGTGGTATCGATTCAAAGGCTGGACGCAGAATCCAAACGCCAACTGGAATGACAAATGCAGCATGAATTAAGGAGAGCGCAGCTAGGTTATTTAAGAAGTTGAGTTGATCAAAGATTTTATAGATTGGAATCACAATCAATGCCTCTGGAAGCATTTGGGTAAAAAGCAACATTAGCCCAAATGCCATCTTACCTTTCCATTGAAACCATGCGAGAGCGTAAGCACCAAGAATTGAAAACGAGGTAGTAATCAGAGTTGCAAGTAAAGCCACAAAAGCAGAGTTAAGTAACCATTTTCCCATGGGATTATCATGGAAAAGCTGAGTAAAACCATCTAGATTATGCGCTTTTGGATACAGAACTGGCGGATACATCAATGTGATAGTTGGTGGTTGGATTGCAGTTACAATCATCCAGTACAGAGGAAAGAGCACTAGTATGCAAATAACTGCAATAAAAAAGTATCTAGTTAGTGATCGTGCCAACATGACCTTCTTAGTTCCAATAACAGCTGCCACTTAAGACCTCTTTTGCGCTCTGTTTTGCAGGGATAGGAAAGCTATTGCTACAACAAGGGTAATTATCAATCCAGCGACTCCAATGGCCGAAGATAGGGCAAGGTCATAATATTTAAAGGCAGTGTTGTAGACCGAAACCACCAATGTTTCGGTGTCTCTCTCAGGCCCTCCACCAGTGGTCAAATAAATCATACTGAATTGTCTAAATGCGAAGATAAAAGCAAGTAGTCCCAAGAGATACAAAGTTGGCTTTATATTTGGAAAAGTTACATGTCTAAATCTTTTTACTGGGCCAGCGCCATCGACGGTAGCGGCTTCAAGTAAATCCTCAGGGACACCCTGAAGTGCCGCAAGCAAAACAATCGAGTAGAAAGGGAATGTTTTCCACATCGAAATTCCAATAATTGAAATAAATGCATAAGGACTCGAAGTTAACCAGCCACCTGAGGTATCAAATGGCAGGTGCTGGTTGACCAATCCAATAACACCAAATGCAGAGTTTAAAATCCAAATAAATATGATGACAGAAGCGATATCTGGGAATGCCCAAGGCGCAGTGAGTAGAGCTCGCACACCTCCGCGCCCTTTGAATTTTTTATTTACGAGTAAAGCCGTAAGAAGCCCAGCACCAACTGAGAATATTACATTCATCAGCGCGTAACTTGTTGTTGTTTTAATGCTTGCCAGGAATGCTGAATTGTGAATCAATCCAATGTAATTAGTTAATCCAATAAAACTGACTTTCTTATCTAATGCAGCTCCCAGGGTCTTATCCGTCAGGCTAATGTAAATACCTTGACCTATTGGATAGGCAACCAAGAGAGCGATCAAAAAAGTAATTGGAATAATTAGGAAATAAGGAAGATTTTTACTGCCACCGAAAGTAGATTTCTTAAATGAAGTTCGGGGAGATACAAATTTACTCATTTTGTACCTTCCCCGAACTTGTCATCTATTTTTGAGCTGTAACAACTGCGATCGAAACCTCAAAAAGAGCTTAGAGTTTCGTGGCTAGCGCCAAGAGCTCAGTCTGAGCCTTGTCCATAGCCTGCTTTACAGTTGATTTCTTGTTAATCGCTGATTGTAGATTTGTTAGAACAATTGTTCCGAATTCATCACTCTTTGTAATGAAATCACCCATCATGTCCATTGGAGTAATTGGCACACTTGGTGGAGTTAGGAAGCCATCGATCCATTTCTGATCCTTGAGATAAGACTGGAACTTAGCAACCTTAGTCATCTCAGGGAATGGAGGGATGAAGTCAAGACAGGCAATGGTCAAATCAGCCATGTTTTCTGGCTTAAATAACCAGCTCAAGAACTCTGTCGCTTGTGCCTTGTTCTTGCCCAACTTGTTTAATGAGATTGGGTGAACACGTGATGCAGCCTTGTGGCTGGCATGCGGCAACGGTACTGAACGAAGCTTGGCATAAACCTCAGGGTTTGTACTCTTAAGAGTGTTAACCGCTGCAGATACCCAGAAGCCTTGTGCAATGCGACCGTTAGCAGCTAATTGCGTAGCCGCAGCATTGTTTATGCCCTTTGGAATTGCTGCATTATAAAGCTTGAGCCATAAGTCAAGAGATTTAACAACGGCTGTGGAGTTTGCCTGTGGAGTTTTTCCAACAGCCCATACGCCGTCATACATGTTTACCCAGTTCTGTAGGTTGAACCAGAAGTCTCCTTGCTCAGCCATGATGTTTGGATGCCAGAAACCATATTGATTTGGCTTCTTGGTCAACTTAGTAGCCGCGGCAAGTAACTCTTCAGGAGTTGTTGGTGGCTTGATCTTTGCCTTGGCAAAGAGTTCTGAATTATAAAGTAATCCGAAGTTAACTGTCACAATACTTACTCCGTAGCAAGCACCTGCCTTGTCAGTTACATAAGCATGTATCTTAGGATTAGGTGTTACTCCAGCAGCCTTAATTGGCTCAGTTAGTGGAAGGAAATATCCACTCGCAAAGAGTCGAACTGCAAGATCTGGTGTTGACATGATTAGGTCGTCAGTTAAGGAACCTGCTTCTAATCCGGTAAGAACCTGGTTCACATACTGTGCAAAAGGCCAACCAGAAAGTGCTACTTCAGTAGTTGTGCTTTGGGCATTAAACTTTGCAATTATTCCTTCCCAAGCCTCTTTACGTCCTGGTTCAAAACCCATCCATGTTGTGATATTAACCTTAGCTTTTGCTGCATGTGCTGAAGGTGCAGCAGATACTGATGTAATTGCGGCCGCTCCTGCAACAGCGCCGGCACCTTTTAGAAATCCGCGCCGGCCAACATTGCTGGCACCGAGGGTTTCTGAAGGATTAGGCTTAGATATTTCTTTTGTCATAATTTCTCTCCCGATTTACTTGACCACATCTGGCCACATATTGTGAACAGTTTGCAGTTGACAGTAGGTAGATAATCGTTCGGAAGCTGGTGGAAGTCAAGAGATATCTATAAAGGTTCTATAACATTTTCAGTTAGCCAAAAAGCCGCCATCTACGGCCAAAACTATGCCACTCACATAGTCAGATGCGGGGGCCGAAAGGAAAACTGCGGCGCCTGCAAGGTCGGATGGCTGGCCCCAGCGGCCTTGAGGAATACGGCTTGTGAACCAGTTACTCCTTTCGGTGTCCTGGCGCAGGCCCTTCGTAATATCAGTTTCTATAAATCCAGGGGCAATGGCATTCACAGTGATGCCCTTTGGCAATAATTCATTAGAAAGCCCCCGAGTTAATCCGGCAAGCGCAGTTTTCGCCGCCGTGTAGCTAATAACGTTTTTCCCACCCAGCATGCTCCACATGGAGCCGATGAATACAATTTTTCCATACCCTCGCTTAACCATACCTTTGGCAATTTCTCTGGAGAGAATGAAGGGTGCAGTCAGGTCAATTTCGATTGTTTCATCCCATATAGAGTCTTCGTGATCTAGGACTTCAGCACGATTAGCAACGCCTGCATTATTGATAACAATGTCAATTTGAATATCCTTTATTTTCTCAATAAGTGCCAGAGTCTGCTGCCTATCTTTGAAATCACATGTGAATGCTTGGTAACTCACGCCAAAACTCTTTGCAATTTTCGAAAGGTCGTCATCTGCGCGTTGTTGTGAGCTTACTGCAATTATATTTGCACCATATTCAGCCAGTGAACTTGCAATTGCAAAGCCGATACCTTTTCGGGCACCCGTAACAAGTGCAGTTTTACCCTTTAAACTAAATAGATCCGAATATGTCATCTAAGCCCCACCTCTGTTATTTTTGATGTGAAGTAAAATTATGGTCATTGCATAGAATCCCGTCAATACTTAAGCAATCTCTGATTCAGTATTTCAAAACTCAGCTAAATCGCTACTTTGGAATCAAGCGTGGGTGGAAATTTCGCATAAAAATTGAACCAAAATGAGAATGATTGACCAATTAGGAGAGCTATCAGGAGCGTGCCGATGCCTACATCTCCTCCTAGGAAGTAGCCAAGTAATAACACAACGATCTCAATTGTCCCTCGCACGACAGTAATTGGACTTTTGGACTTTCCAAGGAACCAAATCATGATGCCATCACGAGGGCCCGTGCCTAAGCCGCAGGTTATATATAAGGTTCCACCGGCACCCGTTACAAAAATGCCAGCTAAGAGGAGTACATACGCCATATAGATTGAATTTGGCTCAGGTATGTATTGCACTCCGATTTGTAGACCAAAAGCGAAGAAAATTGTGTTGGCAATGGTCCCATAGCCAGGTTTTAAGGCGAGTGGAATCCACATCAACAGGACAAAGAGGCTGACGATAAAGAACGAGGGACCTAATGCGAGCCCAGTCTGCACTGAAATTCCTTGAGCTAAAACAGTCCAAGGAGAATTTCCCAATCCTGATTTGACCGTTAGCGAGCTTCCTATTCCCAAGAGACCAATACCAAAAGCTAAGAGAATAGTTCGGGTGATAGAGATGTCCCATAAGTTACTTCCAGTCCAACGTGTGATTGGCACGGAGTGGCGAGGTGAAATTAACTTTATGATTTGTGCCCTCAATGCCTTAATTTTCATCACTCGTGTCTTCTTGGTACTTTAAAATGATAGAGCTATGGTCTAGTTCTGAGTTGCCAGATTCCACATGTTTTCTAAATATCTCACTGAGCAGCTGCGTTAAAGGCAGATTAAAATTCAGAGATTCGGCGGCAGCCAGGGCAATTCGCAAATCCTTTAATTGATATTGCGACTTACCCCCTTGGGAGAAGTTACTTGTTGATAATTTTTCCCACTTAACATTGAGGGCAGTAGAGCCGGCAAGACCATTTGAAATAACATCGAAAAAATCTTTATCCTCTATATTAAATTGTCGGGAAAGTGAAAGCGCTTCGGCAATAGCGAGTAAATTTGCACCAACAATTATCTGGTTACAAGCTTTTAGCGCCTGACCTGAGCCTAAAGCTCCAACATGTTTAACTAATTTTCCAATTAAGGCAAGAATTGGTTGAATGACTAAAAAATCATCTCTAGAAGCCCCAACCATAATTGAAAGCTCGCCTGATTTAGCACCAGCATCGCCTCCGCTTACAGGGGCATCGATTGCACGGGCTCCTCTTTCTCCAACAACTACATTTATTGCGAGCATGGCAGTTGGAGAAACAGTTCCCATCACTACTAGGAGATCATTAGCTTGTAAGCTCTTGAGGAGACCTTTTTTAAGCGTCTCAAATACAGCGACATCATCTGGTAAAAAAGTAAGAATTATCTCCGCATCTACTTCCTTTAAATCTGTGACCTGAGAAATTAGGCCACTTGCATTCTTACATCTAATCTCTGGTGAGCGATTCCACGCTTGTATAGCGAGTTTTTTTCCCAAGTTTTCTGCAACAGGCAGGCCCATTGCACCTAAACCAATCACGGCAACCTTGAAGGAGTGCATATTAAAGATTAAGTTGTTCGAATGCCTCTAATACATTCTCTTTCTCGGTGGGCGAGAGTGAGCTAACTGAAACCGGCAATCGCATGGCTCCAATATTTACTGGATTAACTAAATTCGCTACCTGCTTTATGGCGCTGATTGTTTCTGCACCACTGTAATCAGGTCTCGCAAATAAAGATAATGTTTTAAGAACGGCGGCTACAGTTGCTCGAGCCTGGTCAATTTTGCCATCCCTGAAGTTTCGATACACCGATGACATTTGTCGAGGGAAGAGATTTGCAAGGCCACAAATTCCTCCAGAGGCACCCATGGCCATAGCATCGACTAATAGAGCATCGGATCCAATCAGGACCTTAACCTTGCTATCGAGAAAATCTTTTGCCGATTCAATCACTCCTGATGAGTCTTTGACTCCCCAGATTGGAATTCGAGCCGCTACTGAGCTCGGGATCGTTATGGCAGTGGCAGGAATGTTGTATGCAATTATCGGGTGCACAGTTCGAGAGGCCACATCTTCATAAAACTCAATGAGCCGCTGATCCGAAACAGGTCGAAGGTAGCTAGGCGGCAAGACCATGATTGCGGTCAGGGGCAGATCCTGGGCAAACTCCAGATACTCCCATATCTCACCTAAGCTATTAGAGATTAAAGTAGGCATTAAAGATTTGCCTTTAACAACACTTATCAGATCAAGGGTTATGCGTCTCTTCTCGTTCAAACTTAGAGAACTACCCTCCCCAAAGGTTCCAAATGGCACCAATCCGTTCACACCTTGTTCAATTAACCATGCGCCATGCTCTTTAGTGGCCGCGAAATCAACTCTATTGTGTGCGTCAAAAGCGCTAAATTGCGGGACAAATAACCCTTCCATCTCCAAAACCTCATCTCTCTTTCTTAAGGACAATATCGGCACCTACAAAAACTCTCTTTTAGACCTTTTCCCGTGAGACCTAAGCCATTATAGTACTTGTAAATAGTTTACCGTTCACAAAGGAGAGAGAAGTACGATGATTAAAGCAACCCCTCGAAAATTCTTAACTTTTGGTCTTTCTGCCGCAGTGGCATTAGGAGTTTTAGTTGGAGTTCCAAGCGCTAACGCAATTAGTGGCTCCAACTGTAATTTGAAATCAAAGCCAGCAACTGCATCATGCGATGTTTTTACATATGGTGCTCTACACAGGGTGCAATCCCTAGATCCCATTAACCCACTCGGTGGATACACCGAAGGTCAGATGGCATACATAGTTCAAGGCAAGCTTTACCGCTATGGCGCAGATGGTAAGCCACGCAGAGATTTAGTTGAATCAGCAACTGTCTCCGCCGACGGCAAGACGGTCACTCATATTTTAAAAGCTGGAATCAAGTATTCTGATGGAACAAAGATTGTTGCAGCAGATGCAGTCAACGGATACAAACGTTGGGTAGCTTCAAAGCGCTCAGCTTCCTATATTGATGCCGTTGACAATGTGGTAGCAACAGATGACAGGACTTTGGTATGGACACTCAAGCGCCCATACCCAGACTTTAATTTTGCACTTGGTCAAGAGTTCATGGCACTTCACCCAGCAAACAGAACTGATACCGAAGAAAAAGCAAAGGAATACTTCAAGAACCCTGTAGCTGGTGGACCAATGATGGTCAAGACTTTCGTACCCGGAACAGATCTTTATGTTGCAGTTGCTAATCCAAATTACTGGGCAAAGCCAGTTGTTAAAGAGATTCGCATTGTAACGATCCCTGATGGAAATACACGCCTAGCGGCATTCCAGGCAGGGCAAATCGATGCCACGATGGAGCTTCCACTTTCAGCTAACACTATTAAATGGGACAAGACTAAGTTCCGCGTAACTGGTGAGAAGGATTCTGGAACATTTATGTTGGCTTTCAATATGGGTCCACTTAACCCAAATAAAGCCCTAAAAGATGCTCGAGTTCGTCAGGCAATTTCACTAGCAGTCAATCGAGCCCAAATCATGCGTGTCGCTTTTGCGAATTTGTCAAAACCAAACTGCGGCATGCAGTTCCAATTTAATAATGACTATTACTTGTGCTCACTACCAAAGAATGGCGTACGTGACTCAGCAGCAGCTAGAAAACTGCTGAAAGAAGCGGGCTATCCAAATGGATTCAAGGTAACAATGGACGTACCTAATAGAATCTTCTGGGCAGATGCGGCACAGATTGTAAAAGATAGTCTTGGCATCGTTGGAATTGATGTCAAAATTAATATGGTCACACCAGATACAAATATCACGCCGGTAATCAACAAGCGTGAGTGGGAAATGATGTGGTTTGGAAATAACGCATCAACTCCTATTCTTCAGCTTTCAAACTGGTTCAAGGTAGGTGGAGTGTGGGCTGGAAATGCAAATGTTCCAGATGCACTTCTAGCTGAGTCAGGTCAATTACTCAATGACGCCTCTGCATCCTCGAGCTCAGTTCTTATCAAAGAGAAGTTAGCTGCAGTAGAAAAGATTGCTTACGATCTTTCAATCTTCATTCCGATTGGAACTCGTTTCTATCTTTCAGGAAGCATCATCGCACCAGGATTGGTTCAGGCTCTGTTGCCTGGACAACTCCAGTTCATTGTTGCAACAAATCCACCACTGCCTAATAACTAAAAAGTTCAATCTGAATAAGATCGAGGGACCCGGCTAGCAGTCAATGACTTACTAGCCGGGTAGGTCAAAATAAAGTAGCGGGCGTTAAACGCCCGCTACTTTATTCCTATTAAGGCAGAAATGGAGAGAAAGAATTAACAGAAATATCCTTTTGAGAAAAATTGTAGGCAGATTCTTGCGTGCGATTAGCGTCTCATTTTGGGTTATGGTGATTTCGTTTTCCCTTATTCGTATTACGCCAGGTGACCCAGCTTCAGCGCGTCTTGGAGCAGGTGCGGAGATTGAAGCTATAGAGCAGTTACGTGAACGGCTAGGGTTAAATGTGAACCCCTTTCGACAGTTTATTATGTACGTAAACGGCCTACTTCATGGAGATATGGGCGTTTCTTTAGTAAATGATGTTGATATATTTGATACGATCAAGAGAACTTTACCTTTAACCCTGACCTACATACTCCTATCTGTATTTTTTGCATTTATAATATCTGTACCAATTGGCACCTATATTGGTTGGACTAGTAAAGCATCGATCGTATACATCTTCAGATCAATCACATCGGTCATTATTGCCACTCCCAATTTCTTCATAGCTATGATTGGAATACTCCTATTTAGTGTGCAGAAGAATTGGGCCCCTGTTTTTGGCTACATGAGTGAATTTCCAGGCAATCTTAAGTACTTATGGTTGCCTGTATCTATTAATACCCTAATTTTAGTTTCAATTGTTTCACGAGTTTTGCATACTTCTGTAGTTGATACACGTAATGAAGAATTTGTTGAAACTGGAATTATTCGTGGCGTAAGCCGGCCAAGGTTTTTTTGGTTTTATATCTTGAAGCCTTCCATGGCACCAACGGTCGTTCTTATGTCTTACATGATGGGAACGATGCTCGGAGCTACGGTAATTTTGGAGACAATATTCTCACTTCCTGGAATTGGTCGGGAACTAGTTGGCGCAGTAATGGCAAGCGACTATCCAATGGTTCAAGGAATTCTTATGTTCTTTGGCGTGATAACTGTTTTCATTAGTTTCATTGGAGATTTAATCGCATACCGCCTTGATCGAAGGGTGAAGCTATGAGTAACAGCCGAGCATTTGCAACTAATTCCTCTCGGAAAGATCGCATAAAAGAGTGGGTTGCACGTCCGGGTGGCTCAGGAATCATTGTGGGAATTTCAATGTTTGCCATGATTGCTATCACTGGCATCGTTCACCCACTCTTGAGTAAATATGGTGCCTACGAATTTGCAGGCGATTCACTCCTACCGCCATCATTTGCCCATCCAATGGGCCTTGATCAATTAGGGCGAGATGTTATGACTCGTGTATTTGCCGCAGTCCCATCCGATTTGGGTATCGCTTTCCTTGGAGTCTCAATTCCATTAATCACTGGTACGGTGATTGGAATTATGCTCGGTATTGCGCAAAACAAATATTTTGTCACGTTAGTAAGTTCCATTATTGATGGAATTAACGCTTTTCCCTTACTTATAGTTGCAATCGCAATGGTTGCCTTCCTAGGGCCTGGACTAATTAATGTTGTGATTATCTTGTCTTTAATGAGTTGGGCTAGATATGCGCGCATCGCAAGAACACGTGCTGTAGTTGTTTTACAACAAAACTATATAGAAGCAGCTAGGTTAATGGGGTATTCCAAAAAGCGTATAGTAATCAAACATGTTGCACCTAATGTTTCATCAGAGACCCTTGCATATGCACTCAGTGATTTTATTTTGGTAATTATTGTCGTATCGGGTCTCTCATTTTTAGGATTTGCAGCTCGACCTCCAGCAGCCGAATGGGGTGCCATGATTGCCGACGGTCGTACATTTCTCGGACAAGCTTGGTGGTTGACTATTTTCCCTGGCTTAGCGATATGTTGGTCGGCTATTTCTCTATCTTTTATCGTTGAGGGGCTTTCACGACGAGATCGAGGAAATTGATGACTCAACCATTAGTTGTTATCGATCACCTGAAGATAGATGTCAGGGTCACCAAAGCACGTAGATTGGCAATAGTAGATAGCGCAACATTTAATATAGAACGTGGCCAATTCATTGGATTAATTGGTGAATCTGGATCCGGTAAAACAATGTTGTGTCGCTCGTTAGTAGGAACATTAGAGCGTAGAGGTGCTTACATAAGTGGTGGAAGCTTAAATTTCGATGGGATTGATTTAGTTGCAGCCTCTCAGAAGGATTGGAGAGGGATTCGTGGTAGAAGAATCGGATATGTTCCACAATCTGCCCTTGCTGGGCCTAATCCAGTTATGACTATCGGTGCCCAATTGTCTGAGGCAATCAGACAGGGTGAGAAAATGGATTCTAAACAAGTTCATAATCGAGCAATAGAGCTATTAAATATAGTCAAAATTCACCGTCCAGAGCTTGTCATAAAGCAGTACCCCTATGAACTTTCGGGAGGAATGCGTCAAAGAGTAATGATTGCTTGTGCCATCGCTCAGGAACCGCAATTAATCGTTGCCGATGAACCGACGACCGGCCTGGATGTTACTGTGCAAGCTGAAATTATGGATTTATTGCAGGAGATTCGAAAAGATCTTAATACTGCAATTATTTTAGTCTCACATGATCTTCTTTTAATCAATGAGATTTGTGATGATATTGTTGTTATGCATGCTGGAGTAACTGTCGAAAAATTACGATCATCTCAAATTAAAGATACCCGTCATCCATATACTCAAGCTCTCTATAACTCACGGATTGATTTAGTCGAGCCCCGTGGGAAATTAGTCACCATTAAGGGTCAGCCACCTACAGTCGGTGCCTGGCCGTCTGGATGCAGATTTGCCGGTAGATGTGATTTTGTTAAAGATTCCTGTTCAGTGGAAAAAGAAATTCCACTTATTGCCGTTGGCGATAATCATGGGACAGCTTGCTTGCGACACTCAGAGATTTGGAAATGAGTGACCATGAACTTACTTGAAGCCTTCAATGTATCTGTCACCTTCAAATCCTTTGGTTATGAAGTTCAAGCCGTGAAAGATGTGAATTTTGTTTTACCACAAGGAAGCGTTGTTGGGGTCGTTGGCGAATCAGGCAGCGGTAAATCTACTTTTGCTCGCGTTTTATCAGGGATCCAGCTACCAACGGCCGGTCATGTTAACTATATGGGCGAGGCCATTCAAGACGGAAAAAATGTCTATAAGGGGGAGCTAAGAAAAGCTGTACAGATGGTTTTCCAGGATCCATACAGCAGTTTGAATCCAAGGATGCGCATTATTAATGCAGTATCCGAAGCGGTAAAAATTCATCAACAAGTAGGCAAAGAAGAATCGATTGATATCGCACGCAAACTTTTAGCACGCATGGGTATAAGTGGAATCGATGCTCAAAAATATCCCAGTTCTCTATCGGGCGGGCAGCGCCAGCGGGCCTCTGTTGCGAGAGCATTGTCAGTTCAACCTAAGGTTTTAGTTGCAGATGAGCCCACATCAGCGATCGATCAGAGCGCACAGTCTCAACTTCTTGAATTATTTAATGAGCTGATAAAAGATGGTTTGTCGATAGTCTTAGTTTCTCATGATTTAGGAGTAATTAGGTATTTAGCCGATAACGTTTATGTCATGCAAAATGGTAGTTTTGTTGAAAATGGAAGTGCAAGTGATATCTTTCAAAATCCTTCTAATGAATATACGCGGAAACTTATCTCTTCCATACCAGGCCATAAGTTAAACTCCTAAATATCTCCAACTCTAAAGGAGCAATAAATGAACTACATAGTCATTGCTGTTATTGAGGTTTTAGAAGAGTTCAAATCTGATTTCTTAAAGGCATTAGATACTATTGTGGCAAAATCGCAAGCAGAGCCTGGGTGTATTTCATACATTCCTCATCAAAACTCGGGGAATGCGAATTCGATATTTATTTACGAAAAATATAGGCAGGAATCTGATTACTTAGAGCATAAATCAAGTACTTATTTAGCTGAATTTGCGGCATTAGTCGGGCCTATGCTCAGCACCGCTACAGTAGTTTATAGGGGCACTGAATATGTTTCTTAGAGACTAGTTCTAATTTCTCGCCTTCCTATCAGAATTATCTCATAAGCTCACTTAGCGGCTCATAGCGTACTTGTCACAGCTTTGGAATTATGGCTAAAGTTCATAAATGGCCAGAGTTATCGTTATTGGTGCCGGAGTAATTGGCTGCTCGATCGCTTATGAAATGGCCCGCCAGGGTTATGAGGTTATTGCACTCGATAAGGCCCAGAGCCCAGGACAGGGCTCATCAAATGCATCAAGCGCCGTTGTTCGTTTTAATTACTCTACTTT